>Ga0207646_10002845_pt1 | contig 20114 bp, 21 predicted proteins | sample KBSK5502metaG_FD_184343 | JGI IMG/M metagenome (GOLD analysis project Ga0207646, IMG submission 184343) | Corn, switchgrass and miscanthus rhizosphere microbial communities from Kellogg Biological Station, Michigan, USA - KBS K5-50-2 metaG... | ecosystem: Host-associated > Plants > Roots >...
ATGCCGGGCGTGCCTGGAACGGTCGCTGTCACCGACACGGACCCCGCTGGTGCCGTGTAGGTGCCGCCCTGGGTCAGGTCGATGCACACTCCAGCGGGCGTTTCCCCTGGAGCTCCAGTCGGCGCCGGCCGAAGGGTCGGCGCCGGGTCGCTCCCGGGTGGGACCCGAGTCCACGTGACGCCGTCCTGGTCGCGCAGGGTGTCCGTGGCCGCCTCGTAGGCATAGACACCCGCGATGGGCACCAGCTGGAGGCCGCAGCCGCCGCCATCGGGGTAGTCCACGACGAGGCGATTGCCGGTGATCTCGCCGAGACCGTCTGCCCGGAAGATCTTGATCTCATCGGCCGCGCATGCGCCGCCGGTTGCGAGGTCGTCCTGGAACTGAACGACTGGAGCCGTGCCCGGGCCCACGATCAACGTCAGGGTGCTGCCGTCGGGCACATCGGTTGCGGTCCACCTGCCTTCTAACGCCGCAGGCAGCAACCGCGAGGCGGGTAGGGACCCTTCGGCTGGTTCGGTCAGCACGGGCCCGTCGCCGCCGGGGATGCGCGTCCAGATGACGCCGTCCTGGTCCCGAAGCGTGCCTGTGTCGCCGTCGTAGAGATACGTGCCGTCGATCGAGACGTTCACGGAGCCGCACCCGCCGCCATCGGGGTAGGAGACGACGAGGCGGTTGCCGCTGATCTCGCCGACGCCGTCTGCGGTGAAGACCTTGCTCTGGTCTTGAATGCAGGCAGCTCCAGTCGCGAACAGGTCCTCGAAGCGCACCGCGGGAGTGGGTCCGGAGCCGACATACAGGTTCATCGTGCTGCCATCGGGAATGTCGGTCGCGGTCCACGTCCCCTCGAACGGCGTGCTGGGACGCGGCGTCCCGCCGCCGGCGAGGATGGCGCCGGCAACGGCCGCCAGCACGAGCGCGATGGCGATGAGCGCATATCGGACGGCGGCGGGAAACGGGCCGATCCGACCACGGAGCCCGGGCAGCCGCGCAATCAACGGGCGCCGCTGCGGTGTGGCCGCGAGGGCCGCGACGATCGTCGCCAGCTGGCCGTCGGCCGGGCGTTCGTTGGCCGTCTCGAGCAGGTGCTGCCGAAGCTCGACGGAGAATCGGTCATTCATCATGCGAGTCGCTCCCCCACCCGCGACGGCATCCGGTCGTCGGCCTCGAGGGCCGCTCGGAGCGCCTGGGTCGCGCGGCTGAGTCGGGACTTCGTCGTCCCCAGCGGGACTCCCATCGCCTGCGCGGCATCGGCGAGCGGGAGGTCGAGGTAGTAGACGAGAACCACGACAGCGCGCTGGTCGGCCGGGATCCGGGCGAGGCCGCGTTCCAGCTGATCGTGCATGGCGAAGTTGCCCTCGCCGCCGGACACCGGTGGCTCGTCGGCGGGCGTGAGGCGGATCTCAACTGCCTCGACGCGCTTACTCCGTCGAATGCCCTTGAAGCACGCTCGGATGAGGAGCCGGCGAAGCCAGGCCTCGAAGCGGTCCGGCTCCCGAAGTCCGGGCAGTGACCGCCACGCCTCGATGAAGGCTTCCTGGACCGCGTCCTGAGCGGCGTACTCGTCTCGCAGGATCATCCGTGCCACAGCCGTGAGCCGCCCGATGGATCGCGCGACGAGCTCGGTGAAGGCGTCCCGATCGCCTCCCCGGGCCCGGATCACGAGATCGCGCACCGCTCACCACCCACCCTGGCCGCGGCGAGCTGCCGCGCTGCGAATGATGTGCCCGACCCGCGCCACAAAGGTTCCAGATTCGCCTGCTTTCGGCCAGATGGAACCTTTGGCCTCCCGCCTCGCCACATCTTGGGCAGCAGCGGACGACGTGACGTCAGGTTCGCTGGGAGAGGGAGAGGCGCATGCGCGGCAACCTATTTCGACTGGTGGCGACCCTCGCGTCGGCCACGGTGATGGTTCTGGTCTTCGCGGGCTCGGCCATCGGGACACCGGGAGGCAATGTCATCTCGGCTCCGATCCTGGTCCGCGGCGACTTCGTCGACCGGGTCGACGTCAAGGTCAAGTTCGAGCGGGACGGGAGCACCATCGTGGCGAACGCCCCGGACGCCGGCGAGGTCGTCGTCCAGGAGGTCACGATCGGGCCGGGCGGCACAACCGGCTGGCACAGCCACCCGGGGCCCGTCGTCGTCGTCATCAAGCAAGGCACGCTCACGTACGTCCGGGCCGACGGGGGCGTGTGCACCGCGACCCCGTATTCGGCCGGCACGGCGTTCGTGGACCCCGGCCAGGGCCATGCCCACACCGCGTTCAACCTCGGGAGCGAGAACCTGGTGCTGATCGCGACGTACTTCGACGTGCCGGTCGGCGGCTCGCCGCGGATCGACGTGCCGGTCGTTCCCGAACCCTGCTGAAAGGCCGGTTCGGCGTTCGAGGTGGGCGCGCCCGTCGGCGCGCCCACCTCGGCACCGAAGGGTTTGCGTCGACGGTCAGCGGTTCCGCCTGACCATCGCGGCTCCCGAGCTCAGCCTCCCGCGAGCACCTTGGTGCCGTCGAGCGGGAGTCGCGGACCGGACTGGCTGGCTGCGCCGTCCTCGGCCCCCGAGACGATGACGACGGAAGGAACCCCGAGGAAACCCGTGCCGATGACCGCGCCGGTCGTGTCGTCGATGGTGATCCAGCGCGGGGCGATGCGAGCGGGGTCCAGGCCAAGTGCCAGGCGGTACCAGATGCGCTCGCTCCGGGGCGACGTGTCGGCGATCAGCGCGGCCGCTTCCGGATCGACGAAGGCGAGCGTCCGAGGGTCGACCAGCGTTTCCAAGAGGATCGCGCCCGTCGGGCCGATCATCGCGTTCGCGAGGCGGTCGCGGGGGCGCGAGGCCAGCTGCGGGCCCCGATCGAGCAGCTTCGGCAGGATCGACGTCGTCTGCGCTTGTCCGATCCCGTCCGCCCAGACGACCCGGTCGACGACGAGCTGCCGCGCGGTTGTCGCCTGGAAGGTTCGCTGGCCGGGATCCTCGAGTCGGCCGATGAGGATCACCTCGGAAGGAGCCACGTAGGGCAGCGCCACCTCGGGCGGAACGACGACGCCGGGCGTCAGGAGGACCGGCAGCGCGGGGGCTGTCGCTGACCCATACGGGTGGTCGTTCGCGCCGCCCACGTTCGTCGAGCCGGCGGGGTTGGGCGTCGAGACGAGGACGCCCGATCGGTCGCAGAACGTCGCGATGTCCGCGTTGACCCCGAGCTCGGCCACGAAGCCCGGCTCGATGCCGCTCGAGGTCGGACAGCCCAGCGACGGCCACGCGACGTACCACCCGGCGACGGCTATGACCAGCCGATCGCCGACGTCTGCCTGCTCGAGGTTCGCGAGGGTTCGAACCTCGATGCCGAGCACGGTGGCGGGGTACGCCTCGGGCGCTCGTTGCGGTACCTGTTCGATCGCGTCTGTGCCCGACTCGCGCGCGACCGCCTTGTCGTCGCCGCTGGGGGTTGGGCTGTCCGATTGCGGCCCGCTGGTGCCCAACCAGACCGCCCCGATGAGGGCGACGGCCGGCACCAGCACCGCCAGGCGGTTCCAGCCTGCACGTCGCGGTGCGAGGACGGCCCGCGGCTCGAAGCTGGCCTGCTCGTCCATCGATCGAGATCGTAGACCTCGGACCGAAGGGCGCCCGGGAACGCGGCGAGGTCCTGTGCGGCGTCACCCCGGCTCACCGGGCCTCGTCGGAGGCTCGATGCCCCTGCGCCTGCGTTGGATCATCTTGATCGCGATCGTGGTCACGTTCGTCGTTGTGCGGCCGAAGGGCCCCGCGGCAGTGCAGCCAGCTCTCTCGGCCCTCGAACGACTTGGGTACGGCTGCAGCGATGGCGAGAAGGAGCTCGGCCCCCCGAACGGCCTCTACCAGTGGCGCTGCACCCGAACGCGAGACGGACACGCCTCGATCGTCGGCATCGAGGGCAACGACCGTGGGATCGCGGGGTTCACCATCGACGTCTTCGACACGAACCCGGCCCTGGCACGGGCGGCCTTCGCCGAGGTCGTGACCGCGGTTCCGCCCTTGGCATCAACGCCATCGCTTGCCGACGCGCTCGCCGGCTGGAGTGGACCGCAGGCAAGCCAATCGATCGACGGGATTGGCGTGACCGCGGTGTGCGACGCGACGCAGTGCCTGGCGTACGTCGGGCTCGTGCCGACCCCGACTCAACCGCCCGCGCCGACCTGACCGAGGAAGGACCTCAGCCGGACGCCGCCAGCGACTCGCCCCAGACGCCGGCGCGGATCATCCGCGCCACGACGAAGAACCAGAGCGCGCTGAGAATCGCCACGAGGAGCGCCGCGAGGATCCAGGGCGCGGGCGCGAGCCAGCCGGCGAGCAGGGCGATCGCCGCACCGACGGCGAGGACCGCGCCGAGCGGCCGGTAGACGACCTCGAGACGGACGGCGTCCTCGAGCGAGCGCTCGGTGACGATCAGCGCGAGCAGGCCGAGGGCGACAGAGCCGCCGAGGAGCAGCGCGGTCGCGGCTGGCGTGGCCGGCTCGTGGGCGTGCTCGATCAGGTTCACGACACCCGCGCCGGCGGCGACGATCGAGAGCTGGATCGGCAGATGGCTGAGCATCCAGGTCCAGATCGTTCCGCCGGCGCGCGGGAGGCGTCGGCCGACGAGGTCGAAGTAGATCCACCAGAAGCCGAAGCCGATGATCATCGCCAGTGAGCCGGTCGCGATCGTCAGTGGATCCGGACCGGCGGCGGACAGGCCGGTCACCACGCCCAGGATCACCTCGCCGAGGACGATGATCGTGAACAGGCCGAAGCGCTCGACGAGCGAGTCGGTCGGAAGGATGCCCTCGACCTCGCGATCGTTGTTCCGCGAGCCGAGCAGCACGAAGGCGAACCAGCCCACAAGGAAGACGGCCCAGACGAGCGGCCGCCACGACGGCTCGGGCAAGGCAGCGGTCGCCCCGATGACGACGGTCGAGACGAGCATCCCGCCGACGTAGACGCCGGTGATCCGCATGAACTCCGGTCGCTCGACGCGATCGAGCTCTCGGACCGAATACCAGGCCCACCCCATGAGCGCGAGGAACGCAGCGTAGACGAGGGCGAACTGCCCGCTGGTCGAGCCCGTGGCCTCGCCGGTGAACACCGCGAGCAACGCGAGGATGCCCATCTGGAGGAACACGAGGAGGCGCGTCCGGCCGTCCTCGCGCCCGTGCAGCTCGACGTACAGCGAGCCGTTGAACCAGGCGAACCAGAGCATCGAGAACACGACCGCGAACGCGGCGAAGCCCTCGGGCGACACGTGCTTCGCCAGGTGTTGCGACGCCTGCGAGATCACCGCGACGTACGCGAGGTCGTAGAACAGCTCGAGGTTGCTGACGGTCCGATCCTTCAGCACCGCGCCATGCGGTCGCGGCGGCGCGGTCAGCCAGCGCTTGAACTGGGACTTGGTCTGGCTCGAAGCGGGCCCGGCGCGGTCGATCACCAGCCGAGGATAGTCAGCGCATCGCCGGCTCGGGCCCGGATAGGATCGTGGCCATGGCTGCGAGCCCCGATCCGTTCGACGGGACCGAGCTCGATTTCTGGCTCGGCGATTGGGACGTGTCGTGGGAGGGCGGCCACGGCACGAACCGGCTCGACTGGATCCTCGACGGCCGCGTGGTCCACGAGCGGTTCGACGAGGTCGCGGGCAACGGCGATGACGCCCTGCGAGGCGAGAGCTGGTCCTCCTTCGAGTCCGGGCGTGCGCTGTGGCGCCAGACGTGGGTCGACAACCAGGGCGGCTATCTCGACCTCGTCGGCGAGCGGGTCGATGGCTGGTTCGCCTTCGCGCGACGCGCTCCCGAACGTGGCCCGGAAGCGCGGCAACGGATGGTGTTCCGCGACGTCGCCGAGGACGCGTTCCGCTGGACCTGGGAGTTCAGCGACGACGACGGCGCGACGTGGTCGGTTCGCTGGGAGATCGCCTACCACCGCCGCGCCCGCGCGGGCTAGGCGTCCGCGGGCAGGTCAGCCGAACAGCACCTGCTGGCCGTAGCCCGGCGCGCCCTCGATCTCGAGCATGCGGCGCTTGGTCTCGAGACCGCCCGGGGCGGAGAACCCCGTGAGCGCGCCGTTGGCCGCCACGACGCGATGGCACGGCACGACGATCGGGAACGGGTTGCGGGCGAGGGCGGCCCCGACCTCGCGAGCCGCCTCCGGGCGGCCGATCGAGCGAGCGACCTCGCCGTAGCTGCGGGTCGTTCCGGGCTCGATCTCGCGAGTGGCGGCATAGACGGCACGCCGGAAGGCGTCGACGCCGCGATCGTCGAGCGGGATGTCCCGCAGATCCCGCGGCTCGCCGGCCATCACGGCGGTCATGCCGTCGATTGCCCGCCGGACGAACGACAGCGCGGGCGCGACGTCCTCGATCCGCGGGCCCCGGAGCCCGGACCTGGTCGGCAGCAGCACGCCGCTGATCCCGGCATCCGTCCAGCGAACCGCGCACCGACCGAGGTCGGTCTCGAAGATCGCCATCGATGTCGTCATGTCATCCACATTCTCATGAACACGCCCGGCGCTGCGAGGGTTGCGCATGCCATGCTGCGGTCGATGCCCTCCCCGTACGACCCGGCCGCGTGGCAGAACTTCTACGTGATGATGGGCGGCGCGAATGCGGCGCTCGCCGGCCTCGTGTTCGTGGCACTGTCGATCCACCTGAAAGAGGTGCTCGCGCATCCGCTGCTCAAGCCGCGGGCCGTGATCGCCCTCACCGTGCTCACGACGCAGATCGTGATCGCGGCGATCGTCCTCACGCCCCAGACATCGACGTGGATGGGCATCGAGATCTTCATCCTCAACGCCTCGTTCCTCGCGGTCGACCTGCGCAACCGGCGCTCGTTCTCGATCAGCGCGGCATCCCTGCTGACCCTGGCCATCCGGTTCCTGTACATCTACTCGGCGATCAGCCTGTTCCTCGGGGTCGGCGGGGGCTTCTACGTTCTCGACTTCGTGATCGTGATCACGCTCGGCCGAACGATGATCAGCGCCTGGACGTTGCTGACGGCGCTCGAGTAGACACGCCGCATGGCCCTCCCCGCGACCGATCCGTTCGACGATTTCGATGCCCTCGCCGCACCATTTCGCGGCGCCCTGCTCGTGCACTGCTACCGCATGCTGGGCTCGATCGATGACGCGGAGGACGCCGTCCAGGAGGCCTTCGTCCGTGCGTGGCGCGGACGCGCGACGTTCACCCGGGACGTCTCATTCCGAGCGTGGCTGTATCGGATCGCGACCAACGTCTGCCTCGACACGATCGAGCGGCGGAAGCGTGCATGGGGCTCGGCCGGGCGAGCCGAGGTCCAGCCGGTCCCGGAGGACCTGCTGGAAGAGCCCTCCGCGGGGCCGGAGTCGCGCTACGACACGCGCGAGTCGATCTCGTTCGCGTTCCTCACCGCGCTCCAGGTCCTGTCGCCGCAGCGGCGCGCGGTCCTGATCCTGCGCGACGTGCTCGGCTGGCGGGCCGCTGAGGTCGCAGACCTCCTCGGGCTCTCCGTGCCTGCGGCCAACAGCGCGCTGCATCGGGCGCGCGTCGCACTCGCGAGCTCCTATCCGGCCGCACAGGCCGCGGGAGCCATCGAGCCCGGGCGGTTGCGCGGCCTCCTCGATCGGTACGTTCGCGCCTGGGAATCAGCGGATGTCGCCGGGCTCGTCAGGCTCCTCCGCGAGGATGCCGTGGTCTCGATGCCGCCCGCGCTCACGATCGTCGGGGCCGAGGCGATCGGCGCGTTCCTGGCAGCCTCGGTCTTCGCCGGCCGGCAGGTCCGACTGCAGGCCGTGCGGGCCAACGGCGTCCCCGCCTTCGTCATTCGATCGGGCGCCGACGTCGAGGCGCTCGAGCCGTACGCCGTCCTCGCCCTCACGCTCGATGCGGGCGGACGAATTACGCGGATGAGCGTGCACGCGGAGCCGCGACTGGTCGCCCGCTTCGCTGCGGGTGCCGGCTGACCGGCCTCGTCAGGCCGCGGCGGGCGCTCGCCTGAGCTCGTACAGCGTCCAGAGGGCGAACAGCACGTCGAATGGCGTGAACAGCAGGATGTTCCAGGATGCGAAGCCCGCAGCCGCGAATGCCGCGAAGAAGCCCACGACCGCGAACCGGAACCAGACGCTCGCCACGAAGATCGGTCGGTACTCGTTGCGGGCGGCGATGAAGTAGAAGATCGACAGGAAGATCACCGTCATGCCCGCGACCCGGATCCACACGTCCTTGGCTTCGGGCAGGCCGAAGATCGGCAGCGGGACGTTCGGGATCAGGAGCAGGGTGGCTCCCAGGCCGAACACGTAGATCGAATAGACGAGCAGGCTGCGGGCGACGCCGGTCATGGCTGGCCTCCGGATGCGGATGCTTGACGCCACTACAACTGCCGGCGTCTCGAAAACTGTTCATCGACCCGGGCTAGGCGGCGGCTGTTCCCTTCCTGAGCCGGTACGCGACATACCCGATCGCGAGCTGGGTGATCAGCGCGGCGTACTCGAGCACGACGATCGCGGTTGGCGCACCGAGACTCGAGAACAGCCCGGCCCGATCGACCAGGAACGGCGGAATGAAGAGGGCGGTCCCGACCATCGCGAGCGTGGTCGCGAGACGGGTGCGGCGCGGCACGATCAGCAGCGTGACGATGTCGAGGGTCACCGTCGTGAAGATGAGCGCGAGGCTCGCGAAACCGATCGGGTTGAACGACGAGAACGGGCGGGTCTCGAACGCGGCCGGCGTCAGCAGGAACGTCCAGACCAGGTGGACGCCGATCAGGAGCCTCAGCTGGGTCTTTCGATCCATCGACCTCTCCCCTTTCGCGTGAGCCCCTCTGGCGAGGGTAGCGAGCGGACCGCTGCGCGCACGATGTCGTCGAGCGTGCGCACGAGCGCGGCCTCAGAGATGGCGGGCCTCTTCGGTCGCGGTCGGATCGTCGATGAGGACGCTGCAGGTTGGGCAATACCAGCGCACCTCGACGGGGGTGCCGCACAGGGCGTGACGGATCGGCTCGGAGTCGTCCGAGCGGCGGCCACCCCAGTCGGCGAGGAGCCGCAGTGCGCCGGCCAGCTCGTGACCAGCGGCGGTGAGCGTGTACTCCATGCGCGGCGGCCGGTCCGTGTACGGCCTGGCGAGCACGATGCCCTCCCGCTCGAGGCGGCGGAGCCGGTCCGTGAGGATGTTCGGCGCGATCCCGACGTCATCCTGCAGCTCGTTGAACCGCCGCGCGCCATCGAGCAGCGCGTCGACGAGCAGCAGGCTCCAGCGGTCCCCCACTCGCTCGAGGGCGAGCTCGAGGGCCGACGGCGTTTCGGTCGAGGGCATGCCGATCATGGTAGGCAGCCGGTCGGGGGTCGCTTGCATGGTCGGCATGATAGTAGTAACTTGCAAGTCACAAGTCACAGCACTTCCCGACCAGGAGAACCATCCGAATGTCCGCTCTCGACGACATCCAGTCCGCCATCACCAGCGTCGCCAACGAGGCCGGCGCATCCATCGTCGGCATCGGCTCGCGCCAGCGCGGGTCGGGCGTCGTCATCGCCGACGGCAAGGTGCTGACCAACGCGCACAACGTCCGCGGCGACGAGGTCACCGTGACCTTCGCCGACGGCAGCTCGACCCGCGGCCAGCTCAGCGGCGTCGACTGGGACGGCGACCTCGCGGTCATCTCGGTCGAGACCGGCAAGGCCAAGGCGCTCGACTGGGCGGACGGGGCGGCTGCCTCGCTCGGGGCGGCGGTCTTCGGGGCCGCGGCGACACCCGGAGGCGGGACGCGCGTGACGTTCGGCACCGTGTCGGCCGTGGCGAGGGCATTCCGGGGGCCGGGTGGTCGGAAGATCGCGGGCTCGATCGAGCACACCGCGCCGCTCGCGCCGGGCTCATCCGGTGGCGCGATCCTCGACGGGAAGGGCCGCTTCCTGGGGCTGAACACGAACCGCCTGGGCGAGGGCTTCTACCTCGCGCTGCCGGCGGATGCCGACCTCCGGGCTCGCGTCGATGCGCTCGGCCGTGGTGAGGCGCCGAGCCGTCGCCGGTTGGGTGTTGCCGTTGCGCCGGCCTTCGTTGCGCGACGGCTGCGAAGGTCCGTGGGGCTGCCCGAGCTCGACGGGATCCTCGTCCGCGGCGTCGAGGACGGCAGCGATGCCGACAAGGCGGGCATCGAGCAGGGCGACCTGATCGTCGAGGTTGCCGGCAAGGCGATCACCGACCCGGATGAGCTCGTCGAGGTGCTCGCCTCGGCGACGACCCCGTTCGAGGTCAAGATCGTCCGCGGCACCGAGGAGCGCACCGTCAGCGTCGGCGGCGGCGAGGCAACCGGCGAGGCCTGAGTCGATGGCCATCGCGGAACCCCGGCCAGCCACCGCCACTGCCCCGGAGCCCGACGAGGACGACGTCGCGATCCTCGACGCCTATTCGGCTGCGGTCAGCTCCGTCGCCGAGACACTGATCCCGTCGGTCGCGAGCCTGCGGGTCACGCGGCAGATGGGTTGGGGTGAGGCGTCAGGGGCCGGCTCGGCGGTCGCGTTCACGCCGGACGGCTATCTCGTCACCTCGGCCCATGTCGTGGCCGGCTCGGAGAAGGGCACGGCCACGTTCGTGGACGGACGCGAGCTCGAATTCCGGGTCGTTGGGCGTGATCCGCTGTCCGATCTCGCCGTCGTGCGAACGAGCGGCGACCTCCAGGCGGCGCGCCTCGGCGACGCGGCGCGGCTGAAGGTCGGGCAGCTGGTCGTGGCGATCGGCAATCCGCTGGGATTCGCGGGCTCCGTCACGGCAGGGGTCGTCAGCGCGCTCGGGCGGTCGTTGGCGACGCGCGACGGGCGCTCGAGCCGGCTCGTCGAGAACGTGATCCAGACCGACGCGGCACTCAACCCGGGCAACTCCGGCGGGGCGCTTGCCGATTCTCGCGGGAGAGTCGTGGGCATCAACACCGCGGTCGCGGGGATCGGCCTCGGGCTCGCCGTCCCGATCGACGCGACGACCCGCGCGATCCTGTCCACGCTCATGCGCGACGGCCGCGTCCGGCGCGCGTACCTCGGCGTCGTCGGCGGGCCGCGGCCACTCCCGGCCGCGCTGGCGCATGACCTGGGGCGCGGCCGTGGCCTGGAGGTCGTGCAGCTCCTCGACCGCTCCCCCGCCGCTGCCGCGGGCGTGCGCCCAGGCGATCTCATCGTCGAGCTCGATGGGCGCCCGATCGAGGGCGTCGCGGACCTCCAGCGGCTCCTGGTTGGCGAGCTCGTCGGTCGCCGTGTGGGGCTCAGGGTCGCCCGCGGTGGCAATCTCGTCGAGCTGCCGTTGACGCCTGCGGAGCTGGTCTAGCGCCCGGAACCGGAAACAGCGGCCTTCGTTCCGGTCCGTGCACACGCCATGTGCAAATTTGGGCTGGAGCGGGGCGCTATGCCATCGGCGCGAGCCCGGCGGGCCCGTTCGCGGCACCGTTCGCCTGGCACGTGAACATGTCGCGCGCATCTGGACCGACAAGGCATGCCGCGGGCGCCACGAACACGGGCCACCGGCCGTTTTGGGCTTCAAGAGCCAGATTTGCACACTTGGCGATCTCGGTATCGCCCAGGAAAGGGGGGATCGCGGAATCGAGAAGTCGGGCGGGCTTCAGTCGAACGTGAGCTCGAACACCGGTCGCGTGAACGCCGCGCGCTCCGGGTCGTCGAGGATCTCGGGCGCGGCGACGCCGAACAGCAGCTTCGCGAACGCACGGCCGAACCACGGGAAGCGGTGGACGTAGCCCGGCAGCGTCTCGCCGAAGAACGTCCTCGCGGCGTCCTGGTCGAGCTCGTGCGCGAGGACATGCTCGACACGCCCATGGATCCGGAGCTCCGCCTCGCCGGCGGCGCGCAGGTTGCGCACCCAGTTGACGTCGCCATAGGCGCCGATGACGTAGCGGCGACCGTCGATCTCGGGGACCGCCACTGGGGCCGAGCGGAGGGCTCCCGAGGTCCTGCCGCGAACCGTCATGAGCACATTCGGGCCCATGGGCATGCCGTGCCGGAGCAGCCAGGTCGTGAGTGGATTGGAGGCGCGGATCAGCGCGGGCGAGTGGGTTGTCGGTGTCGCGTTCATTGGTTTCGATCCCCTGGTCACGTTTCTGTTGGTTGCCATCGTCAACCGGGTGACGGAACCTCCGCGGAGAACGTGACCGACTTGACCGACGTGACCGACCCACGATGACGACGAACGAGCCGCCCTCAACGGACGAACGCGACTGGCTCGCCCAGCGCTTCGAGGGGCACCGGCCGCGCCTGCGCGCCGTGGCCTATCGCATGCTCGGCTCGACCGCCGAGGCAGAGGACGCGGTCCAGGACGCGTGGCTCCGGCTCTCGCGCAGCGACGCGGCGAGCGTCGACAACCTGGGCGCGTGGCTGACCACGGTCGTCGCGCGGCTGTGCCTGGACATGCTGCGATCGCGCACTTCGCGCCGCGAGGACCCGATAGGCGTCCACCTGCCCGACCCGATCGTGTCCAGCCCGGATCTCGCGGGCGGCCCGGATCCCGAGGCGGAGGCGGTGCTCGCCGATTCCGTCGGGCTGGCAATGCTCATCGTGCTCGAGACCCTCTCGCCCCCGGAACGGCTCGCGTTCGTGCTGCACGACACCTTCGGGCTGCCGTTCGACGAGATCGCCCCGATCGTGGAGCGCACGCCGACGGCCACGCGCCAGCTCGCGAGCCGGGCCCGGCGGCGCGTCCGCGGCGCCGTGACGCCATCGCGGGTCACGCCGGCGCGGCAGCGCGAGCTCGTCAACGCGTTCCTCGCCGCCGCGCGTGGCGGCGATTTCGAGGCGCTGCTCGGCGTGCTCGATCCGGAGGTCGTCGCCCGCGGCGACCTCGGGCCCGGCGTCGGGCCGTTGGGTCGAAGCCGCGAGATCCACGGCGCGGCCCAGGTCGCGCAGCAGGCGCTAGCCTTCCGCAACCTCGCACCGGGCGCTCGGCCCGCCGCGGTCAACGGCTCGACCGGGCTCGTTGTCTTCTCCGGCGATCAGCCGTTCGCGATCATCGGGTTCGCGTTCCGCGGCGACCGCATCACCGAGATCGACATCCTCGCCGACCCCGAGCGCCTGCGGACGATCGACATCAGCGCCGTGCTGGTCCCGCCCGCCTGAACCCGGCGGATCGATTGTGGCGACGACCAAGGGATTTCCCGGATGCACAAGCACTGACCCGCGCTCGACCATCGAGGTGCGGCCGGGGCGGACAACCGACCGTGTGGAGGGGCGACGGGCAATGGGGTGCTCGCCGCCCCTTCGTTTCGTGCTGCGCTCCCCGCGCAGTGCGACCATGGCCAGATGAGCGAGACGAAGGCACCGCGCTCATGGCGCGAGATGTACGAGCGGATCGCGGCCCAGATCCAGCGCCAGACCGGCGCGGACATCGCGGCATGGAACGAGCGCATCCGGGAACGCGGGGCGAGCAACCCGGCAGACCTGAAGGCCTGGCTGAACGAGCAGGGCGTGACCGGCTACCCGGCAATGCTCCTGGGCTTCGAGACCTTCGGCTATCCCGACTACCTCCAGGCCAGCGCCGACGAGCTGATCGACGGGCAGTACCGCGACAAGCCGGCGATCCGCCCGATCTACGAGCGCCTGATCGGCGAGCTGCCGGAGGTGGGCGAGGTGGAGGTCCAGGCGCGCAAGACGTACGTCGCGCTCATCGGGCCGAAGCGCACCTTCGCCTCGATCCAGCCGACGACGAAGACCCGCCTGGACATCGGGCTGCGATTTGATGACGCCGCACAGGCGAAGGGGCTGGAGCCGGCGAAGTCGATCGGACAGTCATCGATGACCCACAAGCTCGGACTGTCGTCGCCGGACGACGTCAACCCCGAGACGATCGGCTGGCTCCGCCGCGCCTACGACGCGAACCTCTAGCGCGCCCCCGCGCCTGCAGGGGTAGCCGCGGCGGCCCCGACGCTCGCGGCCTTCGTCCGGAACAGCTTCTCGACCTGCCACAGCACGACGAGCAAGAGCGCGAGCGCGACCGCATCGAAGACGAAGACCACCAGCGCGCCGATTGAGGTGACTCGAAGGAGCTCCGCGCCGGAGCCGAAGAGCCTCGTGAACCGTGCGATGTACACGAGCAGCACGGCCGGCGCCACGATGAGGATCCACGCCAGCCCGATCAGGGCCGTGGCGTACAGGTGCCCACCGAGCTTCTGGATGACCTCGGCGATACGTGCCGGGATCGAGTACAGGTTGAAGCCGGGGATGAGCGGCTCGACGAAGGCCCACGTCGGGCTCACCCGGCCGAAGCCGAGGCCGAGGGCCGGCAGATTCTCGACGGCCCGCCGGATCCAGGCGGCATACGCCAGCAGCGCGAGCACCGCGAAGACCGGCGCGGGGACGATGTAGAGCAGTCGCTGCTGGAAGAGCGCATCTGCCGCCGCGCGACCATCCGTCACCCGTAGCTCGTTGACCGTGTAGGTCGTCCACAGGGCGAGCAACCCCGCGAGGATGAACGCCACGGAACCGACCGTGACGAGCACCGCCAGCGTCTCGGTGCTCCGGTACGTGCCGACCGGCTCCGTATGCGCCTCCCGCGGCTGCTGGCTGACCGACAGCTCGTCCGGCTTTGCCGCGGCGATCTGGATCGGGGTGTGACAGCGGTAGCAGCGATTCGATGTCAGCGGGTTGATCGATCGACAGACGTTGCAGATCCAGATATCGGCGGCTGACTTCATGACCCGATGATCGAAGACGCGGCCGGGTTCGGTCAATCGCCACGACACTGGCGGGCGCGCGGCCCGGCATGCGAGGATTGGTCCGATGGAGGTCGAGGCGAGGGATCCCGTGCTTGCGCGTGCCTCGGGGGCGCCGACTTCGGAGGTGCCCGCCGCTGCCCGCACGGGCGCCGAGGCCGCCGCGAAGTTCGCCGAGCAGCTGCGCGAAGACCAGCTGGTCGAGCTGGGCACGCCGGCGAACGCCGGGATGTACCAGCGACTCGAGCTCGGGGAGCTCGCGAGCGAGGCCGAGACGACGGTCGAGCGGATCGAGCGCCTGGTCAGGATCGGGGCGATCATCCCGAACGCGGACGGCAGCTTCACCCGGGGCGACGTCATTCGCGCTCGCGTGGTGGGCGCCTTCGAGGCGGAGGGCTTCTCGCTCGACCAGATGGAGGTCGCGATCCGCGAGCGGGCGGTCGCCCTCGACTCGCTCCACCTGTTCTATCCCGACCCGAGCCCGCGGACGGGGCGGACGTTCGGCGAGTTCACCGCCGAGATCGGCGAGCGTGGGCAGCTCGTCGCGAGCGTCCTCAGCTCGATGGGCCTCTCGGCACCGTCACCGGATGCGCCCACCCGGATCATGGAGGAGGAGCTCGTCAAGGCCCTCGTCGACGGCTGGTCCGGCGTCGATCCCGAGTTCACCCTGCGAGCCGCGCGAATCTTCGGCGAGGCGGCGCGGCGTGCCGCCGAAGGGTGGGTCGCGCTGTTCGGCGAGGCGATCAGCGGTCCGATCGAGTCGAGCTTCACCACCCTGGACGACGTCGTCGAACGGTTGCTCAAGCCCGCGGCAAGCCTCTCCGAGCTCAGCCCGCGCCTGCTCGCCTGGCTGCTGCAGCGGCACATGGAGCGGGGCATGAACGATCTCAACATCTCGCGGATCGAGCGCCGGCTCCAGCAGCGCGGCCTGATGCCAATGCCGCTCGACCACCCGCCGGCCGTCGCGTTCGTCGACGTCAGCGGCTATACGCGCCTCACGGTCGACCGCGGCGATGACTTCAGCGCCCGGACGTCCGTGCGGCTCGGCGAGCTGGCCGAGATGGTCATGCGCCGCCACGACGGGCGGGTCATCAAGCTCCTCGGCGACGGCGTGCTGCTGCTCTTCGACTCGCCGTGCACCGCCATCGACGCGGTCGCCGAGCTGACCCGGCTCATGGTTCGCGCCGGCCTGCCCGCCGCGCACGCCGGGATTCACGCGGGCCCGGTGGTCGAGCGCGATGGCGACGTCTTCGGATCGACCGTGAACGTGGCCTCGCGGATCGCAAATCACGCGCCCGCGGGGACGATCCTCGTGAGCGAGCCGGTGGTGGAGACGTGCGCGCAGCACCGGGACCGGTTCGAGCCGCTGGGCGCCGTCACGATCCGAGGTCTCGTGGAGCCGATGCAGCTGTGCCGGTTGCGGCCGCTCGCAGTGAGCGACGGGAGCTAGGTCGAGCTCGAAGCGCTCCGGGACTTCGCCCGCAGCTTCTCGGGAACCGGTTGAGCCTTCGGCTTCGAGGCGTACATGGCCGCATCCGCGCGGCGGACGGTGTCCACGAGCCGCTCGTCGCTGCGGCTGGTCGCGGCGCCGAGTGAGATCGAGCTGCAGCCCGTTCCACAGAGCACGACGGCCTGTCCGGCCCGAACACGCGCCATGAAGCGCTCGGCGCCGGACACGTCGGTGTGCGGCATGAGGACCAGGAACTCGTCGCCACCAACGCGGGCGACTCGATCGGACGCGCGCGCCGATCGCCGCAGGAGCTCGGCGGCCGCCTTGAGCGCCTGGTCTCCGGCGGCATGCCCGTCGCGATCGTTGATCGCCTTGAGACCGTCGAGGTCGGCACTGACGATGGTCACGTCCTCGCCGTAGCGCAGCCGGCGCGAGTCCTCGCTCGCGAGCAGCTCCTCCCAGGCAGAGCGGTTGTCGAGACCGGTGAGCCGGTCCGTGCGCGCCTCGCGGGCGTAGCGGTCGCGTTCGAGGGAGAGCGCCTCGCGCGCCTCGGCCTGCAGGAGCAGCGGCGCGGCCGCGGAGGCGAGCGCGTGGCCGATCCGCTGGCACAGGTTGGTGAAGCCGCGCGGGCGGCTCGCCGCGTGGGCGACCACCAGCACACCGAACGGCTCCGCGTCCCCGATCGGAACGGCGAATCGCGCGACGAGCCCCTGGTTCCGGCCCAGGGCGTCATCGGCGGCGGCCTCGAGCTCCGGCTCGAGCAGCGCGCCGCCCTCGACACGCGCGAAGAGGTGCACCAGTGTCGCCTTGATCTTCTCCCGGTCCAGGCGGGCGGGCCAATCGCGCGTGACCACTTCGGCGACCAGGCGGCCGTTGGAACGGAAGAGCACCGCCCCGACCTCGCACGACAGCGGGTCGGCGGCACGGGTCGCGATATGGCGGGCCACCTCCTCCACCGAGCTGCCGCGGCTGTCCATCATGTCGCGCACCGCCTGCACGACCTCGAGCTCATCGGCCAGCAGCTTGTCCGGGGGGACCTGCTCGAGCTCGGCAACCAGGCGCGCGGCAAGCGGGACCAGCGTCGCATCCGGCTCCGACAGCTCCCGCGGACCGCCGAACACCACCAGGTGCTCGCCGCCGACCGGCACGAGGAATGCGTGTGTGGCCCAGTACGGCCCCACGATCCGGATCGGTTCGTCCGGACCTTCGACGTGGGCGGGCCGGCTCGAGCGGACGACGCGCGACGCGAGTGGTTCGCTCCCCCGCGGCAGGTCGACGATCCCCATCCAGCCTGCGCCGCGGCCGGTCCCGCCGACGAGGCTGAGCTCGCTCTTCGAGACCCGGAAGATCAGGGTGTCCGGCGAGGGCGGGGCCGGCTGCCCGAGTGGCGTCGGGGCGCCGGCCGACGCGGACGGCTTGGCCGGCGCGGAGGCGTTCGAGTTCGGGGCGGCGTCGATCGACATGCGGACCGCATCGTGGGTCCGGGTGCCCTGACGCAACGACTGGACGATGGTCCCCCGGCCCGAGCCGGGAGTCCGGGTCAGCCGATCATTCGCCGGTCGCGGGCTCCCCCACCGCCGCCGGCATGGAGCGGCCGACCGGCGCCTCCCTCAGGAACAGGACGATGACGGCGGCAAGCAGCGCCGCGCCGATGCTGACCCAGAAGGTCGACGCGATCGCGATGGCGAACGCCTCGTGCACCGACGTGACGATGTTCGGGATGAATGGCTCCACGAAGGACCGGAACGCCTCCGGCACCTGCGCGAGGATCTTCGCACCCAGGTCGCCTGTCCCGGTGAGATCGAGCGCCTGCCCGCTCCCGCCACCGGACGAGAACTGGCTGACGAACTGCTGCGGTATGCCGTTCGCGAGCAGTCGTCCCGGCAGCTCCTTCGTCAGCGAATCGCCAAGGAGCGTCCCGGCGATCGTGAGCCCGATCGTGCCGCCGATCTGCTGGAAGAACGTGAGGCTCGCGGTGGCGCTTCCGACCTGCCGCGGTTCGACGTTGTTCTGGACCAACGCGGCAAAGAGGGCGAAGGATGGACCGACGCCGATGCCGGCCACGACCATCCACAGCCAGAGGATGGGCAGGTCCGTGTTGGCCCGAAGGTTCGTCAGGAAGAACAGCCCGATGGCGAGGATGACCATCGCCCCGAAGATGATCGGCTTGTAGCGGCCGGTCCGGGCCGCAACCTGCCCCGAGATCGTCGCCCCGGCGATCAGCGCGAAGACCAGCGGCAAGAGGTTCAGGCCGGACTCGGTGGCGCCCATGCCCCGCACGACCTGGAACCACTGGGGCAGGAAGACGATCGCACCGAAGAAGCCGAATGCGGCCAGGAACATCGATGCGATCGAGATCGAGACCGTTCGGTTGCGGAAGAGATCCAGGCGAATGATCGGATCAGCGGCGCGTGATTCCCACCACAGGAACACGGCGGCAATCGCAAGGCCAAGCAGGATCGCGCCGCCGACCCACGGGTCGGTCCAGTCGAGCGTGCGCTTGTTGCTCAGCCCGAGGAGGATCGGCACCAGCGCGGCCGCGAACAGGGCCGCGCCCACGTAGTCGATGTTCCGTCCGCTCTCTGGGTTCTTGATCGGTGGCAGCAAGCGCCAGCACACGAACAGCGAGACGAGCCCGAGGGGCACGTTGAGGAAGAAGATCCACGGCCAGCCGAAGTTGTCGGTGACAAACCCACCGAGGAGCGGACCGAGCACGGACGACAGCCCAAACACCGCGCCGAACAGCGCGCCGTACTTGGCTCGCTCCTCGGGCGGGTACAGGTCGGCGATGATCGCGAAGGCGATCGGGAACACGGCCCCGCCGCCGAGGCCCTGCAGGCCGCGCGCGACGATGAACTGCCACATCTCCTGGCTGAGGCCGGCGAAGATCGACGCCGCCAGGAACAGGCCGACCGCCCAGATGAAGATCGGCCGGCGGCCGTACAGGTCGGAGAGCTTGCCGTAGATCGGCCCGCTGATCGTCGAGGTGAGCAGATAGAGCGTGAACGCCCACGTGTACAGCGAGGCGCCATTCAGCTTCGTGCTGATGATCGGCAGCGCAGTGCCGACGACCGTCTGGTCCAGCGCGAACAGGAACAGCGCGAGCAGGATCGCGAGCAGGATCTCGAGCTTGCGGCGCTGAGGCATGTTCCAGGCTGCGTGGTCGTAGCCGTTCTCGGCGGGCACGGTCGTCATGGCGCGTGGGCTCCTGGTTGGATCGGCGGGCTTCGCTGAGGGCTGACGGCCGGCCGGTGTCTGGACGATTGGGCGGATCGTCCCTCGGGACGTTCCTCTCTCCCTGAAGTCCGTGAGGATAGCGGCGCCGGGTTAACGCGTGGTTCCGTCCCCGCTATGGCGCCGTGACCGGGACGGGCAGGCCCTGCCTGACCTCGAGGACCGCACGATTGCCCAGCGCGCTCTCGAGGGTGACCTTCGCGGTCCGCGGATACCCGACCAGGTCGCACGCCCCGGCCCCGGTGCGCGTCTCGCTCACGATGACCACGACGGCGAGGTCCGACTCGACGGCTTCCGCTGCGTAGTCCGCGCCGCACTGCTTCTCGGCGCCGTCGCGTGCACCGATGAACGAGACGGTGAGCTTCTTCGAATCCTCGCGCCCGGTCGCGGACTCGATCGAGATGCCCTCCGGTGGGTCGTCGGCGTTCCAGGGGGGCGGGTCGACGGTGACGCTCTCGTCGACGGCGACGCGGGTGACCTTGACGGCCGATCCCTCGATCGAGAACACCCAGATCGGCGCGTTCGCAGGGCCGCGCGACGTCTGGACAAGGCCCGTCGCCAGCTGGGCGCCGGTCACCTGCAGTGGCGCGCACCCATCGCACGACCCCGTGCCGGCGTCGACGAGCGCCTGGAGCGTGTCGGCGGCGGACATGAGGCTCACGTCGACCGTCGAGCCGTCCAGCCAGCGGACCTTGTCGCCCGCGGGTTTCTCGTCGGAGAGCGTGGACGACGCCTCGATGAGGCCGGCCAGCAAGGCCGACTTGTTG
>Ga0207646_10002846_pt1 | contig 20114 bp, 17 predicted proteins | sample KBSK5502metaG_FD_184343 | JGI IMG/M metagenome (GOLD analysis project Ga0207646, IMG submission 184343) | Corn, switchgrass and miscanthus rhizosphere microbial communities from Kellogg Biological Station, Michigan, USA - KBS K5-50-2 metaG... | ecosystem: Host-associated > Plants > Roots >...
TCGGCGAGCTGCTTCACGAGCCGCACCACACCGCGGGGGCCGAGGATCACCAGGGACTCCTGGCGCGGCGGCATCGTGGTGTACTTGAGGGCGTACACCAGCATCGGGAGCTCGCCCCAATGGTCCGGGTGGAAGTGCGACAGGACGACGTGGGTGATCTGGTGCCACGGTAGCCCGAATTGCGCGAGCCGGTGCAGGGCCCCCGCGCCGCAGTCGAACAGGATCTTGAGGTTGCCGCGACTCACCCAGTGGCAAGCCGATGTGCGGGTGGCCGACGGCGCGACCGTTCCGGTGCCGACGGTGACCAGCTCCACCTAGACCGGTTCCATCTGACCGAGTCGCACGCCGACGATGGTCGAAACGCCCGGCTCCTGCATGGTGACGCCGTACACGGCGTCGGCGGCTTGCATGGTACGGGGGTTGTGGGTAATGACGATGAACTGCGTCAGGTCCTTGAACTCCGCGAGCAGGCGCACGTAGCGGCCCACATTGGCGTCGTCGAGGGGCGCGTCCACCTCATCGAGCAGACAGAAGGGACTCGGCTTGGTGAGGAAGATCGCGAACAAGAGCGACACGGCGACCAGCGTGCGCTCACCGGACGAGAGCAGGTGGATCCGCTGCGTGCGCTTGCCGCGCGGTGCCGCGTGGATCTCGATCTCGCTCTCGAGCGGCTCGTCCTCGTTCGCGAGCCGCACGTCGCATTCGCCGCCGCCGAACAGCGTCTGGAACACCGTGCGGAAGTTCTCCCGCACCTTGCCGAACGAGTCGAGGAACATCGCCTTCGCGGTCTGGTCGATCTCGCGCGCGGCCTGCTGGAGCGACTGGCGCGCCGCTACGAGGTCATCCCGCTGCGTCATCAGGAACTCGAGGCGCTTGACCTCTTCTCCGTGCTCGTCCACCGCGAGGGCGTTGACGGGTCCGACCGCGTCGATCGCCGCCCGCAACCGCTCGTCCTCCTGGCGCAGCCACTCGAGATCGCCGGTGACCTCGGGCGCATCGGCGAGCAGCTGATCGAGGGGCTTGCGCCATTCGGCCTCGACTCGCGCGACGAGCCCGCGCCGGCGGCCCATGATCTCCATGCGCTCGAGCTCGAGTTTGTGCTCCTCCGCGCCACGCGCATCGAGCGCCTTGCGCACGTCCTCGAGCGCGGACTCCGTCTGCGCGACACGTGCCTCCGCCGCCTCGACCTGAACCCCGGCGTCGCCGGCGGCGTCCTCCAGCGCCACGAGCGCCAGGCGGCGCTCCTTGAGCTGGTCCTCCCACTGGGTGCGCTGTGCCGTGAGGGTCGCGGTATCGTGCTCGAGCGCGCTCATCTCTTCGGCCAGCGTCGCGGATTGGCGTCGCGCTTCGGCGGCCTCCGCCGCGGCGCGGCCGGCCCGCTCGCGCGCGGCGCCGAGCCGCGCCTCGACCTGCGCCGCATCCACCTGCCACCGCACCCGTTGCTCCCGCGTTGCTTCCTGCTGCCCCTCGAGGTCGACCAGCCGGGCGCGCTCTCGACCCAACCGCTCGTCGAGGCGGACGCGCTCGACTTCATGCCGCTCGAGGTCCGCATGCAGCGCCTCGAGCCGGGCTTCCACTTCGGCCAACCGCGCCGACAGCCGCTCGACCTGCGTGGTCGCGTCGGCCGCCTCGCGCTGGGCGTGGGCGGCGGCGCGCTCGGCATCGTCCTTCAACGCGCCAGCCTCGAGCTCCTGTTGGCGGGCCCGCTCCGCCGCTTCACCCGCAGCCGCGAACGCCGCCTCGGCGGCGGCGAGCTCGGCGAGGGTTGCCTCCAACGTCGTGGCGGTGCCGCCCCGGCGCGCCTCCGCCTCTCGCACTTCCTGTGCGAGCGCTTCGAGCTCGGCGCGACGCTCCAGCGGCCCCCCACCCGCCGCCGTGGGTCCCGCCAGAAACACCGCGCCGTTGGCCCGTCGCAGCGCGCGCCCCCCCCCTCCTCCCTCCCCGGCCTCCAGGACTTCGTGGCCGGCGAGCAGCGCGTGCACCCACGCTGCCGCCGGGCCGTCCACGCGCAGGTCGTCCTTGAGGGGATGGCCGTCCGCGGCCAGACGCGGTCCGGGCACACTCGGCAAGAGCACCAGCGGCCCCGGCTGCGCTTGCTCGTGCCAGCGGCGGATCGCCTCTACGGCGGGGGTATCGCGCACCAGGACGGCGTGCAGCCATTCGCCCAACAGCTGTTCGGCGAGCACCGCGTCGCGCCGGCTGGTGCGCACGAAGTCCGACAGCGGCCCGATCACCGCGTCGCCGAACCGCGCCCGCTCCTTGAGCAGCGCCTGGGCCGCCGGGGCAAGCCCCACGCGCTCGCGCTCGAGCTCGGCGAGAGCGTCGCGCCGCGCCGTCACCTGCGCGAGGGCCCCCTCAGCCTGGCGGCGTGCCGCGCGACCATGCGTCTCTTGCTCCTTGAGTTCGGCCACGCGCCTGCGCGCTTGCTCCAGACCGGCCGCCGCCTGCCCCGCGGCGCGCGCTAGCCCCGCCGCCTCCTGCGCCCGCGTGCCCACGGTGGCCGTCGCCGCCCACTCGGTCTCCGCGCGCCGGGCCCGCTCCTGGGACGCGTCGGCGAGCTGTTGTCCCAGCTCCGCCCGCTCCCGCTCCAGCGCCGCGCGCTCGCCCTCGAGCGCTCGGAACGCCTCCGCCCGCCGCTGCAGGTCCTCCTCGAGCTCGCGCACCGCCACGCGCTGCGCCAGCAGCCGGTCGCGCCCCTCTTGCTCGAGTGTCGTGCGGCCCGCCAGCTCCTGCCCGACCGACGCGAGGTCCCGCTCCGCCGCGTCGCACTCCGCGGCGGCCGCGGCGCGCTCCCGTTCCGCCTGGAGCGCGCGCGCGTCTTCCTGCTCCCGCCGCTGTGCCGCCGCGGTGCGCCGCTGGCCGGCGTTGCGCAGCCGCTCGGCGGCGAGCGCCAGGTCGCCCTCCAGCCGCCCCGTCTCGAGCTTCGCGTCGGCCAGGCGGCGCTCCACCTCTGTGCGGCGCGCCTCGGCCGTGTGGCGCGCCTGCACCCCCGCCTCCCGTTCCCGCTCCGCCCCCTCCAGCCGGGCCCGCTCGCCGGGCAGGGCCGCCGCCAGCTGCTCGGCCCGCTGGCCCAGTCCGCCCAGCGTCAGATCGAAGTCCTCGAGCTCGCGGCGCACCAGGGTGAGCGCGACGCCGAAACGCTCGTCGATCATCTTGCCGTAGCGCTCCGCCTTGCCGCGCTGGCGCGCCAGGCTCCGGACCTGCGTCTGCACCTCGCTGACCAGGTCTTCGAGCCGGGCGAGATCCGCCGCCGTCTCTTCGAGCCGCCGCTCGGTGCTGGTCTTGCGATCGCGGTACAGCCCGATCCCCGCTGCCTCTTCGAACAGGGCGCGCCGCTCTTCCGCCTTCTCGGAGAGCAGCGCTTCGATCATCCTTGCCTCCATCACCACGGCGGCGTCGGCGCCCAGGCCGGTGCCGCGCAGCAGGTCTTGCACGTCACGCAGCCGCACCGCCGAGCGATTGAGCAGGTACTCGCTCTGCCCCGAGCGGGAGAGCCGGCGTGTGACCACGACTTCCTGATACGCGATCGGGAGCGTGCCGTCGGAGTTGTCGAACACCAGTGAGACTTCCGCCACGTTCACCGGGCGGCGCCCCGTCGAGCCCTGAAAGATGACGTCTTCCATCTTGCCGCCACGCAGCAAGCGCGGGGACTGCTCGCCCAGGACCCAACGGACGGCATCGGAGATGTTGGACTTGCCGCAGCCGTTCGGACCCACGATGGCGGTGACGCCCGCCTCGAACGGCAGCTCGACCGCGCCCGCGAACGACTTGAAGCCCGACAACTCGAGCCGGGTCAGTCTCATGGAGTGGTCCCTTCCCCCATCCGAGTGACGAGAGTGGCCTGAACGCCGGCCCGCTTGAGCCGCGCTTCGAGGAAGCTGGCTTGCTCGGGCGTCTCGAACGCACCCGCCAGCAAGCGCGAACCTGTGCCCCACGGCACGGCCGGAATGCCGCGCGCCCGCAGGGTCCGGACCGTAGGCGCGCGGTCGCTTAGCGAGAACGAATACGGCGCCCGCAGCACATCTCCCTGGCCGCGCGTGGCGAGGCCGTGCTTCCACAACCCGGTGCGGGCGGCGACGGCGGAGTCGCGGGTCGGGAAGGCGCCGGCCAGCACGCGATACCACACGGCGCTCCCCCGGCGATCGTCCAGTGCGATCGGGGTGACGAACGGCGTGACCCCCCCCTCCGCCGCCAGGCGGTCGGCGAGGGCGAGCGCCTTGTCGAGTCGCGCATACGCGGCGAGCTGCACGGTCCAGCCGAGCGAATCGATGCGGGGAGGGGCCGGCGCGGCCGCCACCGGTCGAGCCCGCACCGGCGCCGCCGCAGCGGGGGCGGGGGCGGGAACGGGTGCCCGGCGTTGCTCGGCGCCGCGGGCCAGCAGCGCCCAGCTGCCGGCCGCGCCGGCCGCGAGCGTCGCGGCCACGACCACCGGGCGAGCCAGCCGATAGGGCGGGCGCGGCACCGAGGCCGAGATGCGTCCCGGTGGGGGCGCCACGGCTCGCCGGTCAGGCACCGGCGCCGCCGCCGGGGTCCAGCGGTCGCGCACCACGCCCAGCAGCGGGACGCCGCGCTCCATTACGGCCGTGATCCCCTGACCGATGGACGACTCGGGCTCGTAGCCGTCGGGCGACAGCACGATCAATCCGTCCGGGACGGCGGAGAGTCGGGCGAGAGCGCCGGCGGAGAGATACAACAGCAGCAGCGCGTCCTCGACCCGGAAGCCGCCGTGCAGCTTCTTCCAACGCGGATTCGCGAACAGGTCACCGGCGTGCGCGGTCACGGTCCCCGCGGCGATGAAGAACACGCGGTCGATCTCGTGCGCCGCCTTGGTGAGCGACACATCGTACTCGAACGCGTCCACGATCCCCTCGGTCGGCGTGAGGCCGACCGTCTCGTGGAGCATCGGCTGCTCCAGCCACAGATCCACGAGGGCGATGCGCCGATTGCTCAGCGCCGCGGCGCGGGCCACGTCCCACGCAGCGCCCGCGGCCCACTTCAAATCGCCCGTCGCCGGGACCAGCGCGACGAGCGCTTGTCCGGTGACCAGCGACGGCACCAGCGCGTCGAGGCGCGAACGTGGCAGCGGCCGGACGGTCACGGTGTCGGCTGGTAGATCCAGAACGGGCGGCCGAGCTTGCGGCCGATGCCCTCGGCCTGCGCGCGCGTGGGGTACGGCCCGAGCACCACGCGGTAGCCGTCGTCGGGATTGCGGGGCTGGAGCACGCGCGCCGCGAGCCCCGCGCGGGTGAGCTGCTGCGCCATCTCCGACGACCACGCCTCGTTCTGCGATGTCGACACTTGCACGTACATCGGTCCCTCGGGTCCCGCCGTATCGGAGGCCGCGCCCTGGTCGGGCTGCGCGCCCGCGTCTCCAAACGCGCCGCGATACGCGCCGCGGGGCCGCCACCCGGTGAGCATCCACAAGTCCGCCCCGCCTCCCTTCACGCGTCCCGTCGCCGCAAGCGAGTCGGGCCGATACGCGACCACATCGTCCCCCTGGCGCACGAGCAGGGCGCCGTCCGGGGCGATGGCCGGCAGGTCCGTGCGCCAGGCGCTCGCCAGCGTCCCGACCAGCCGTTTCACCGGGAGGTCCACCACAAAGACCGAGTCTCCCGCGGCCGGCTTGGCCAGCAACCAGCGTCCCAGCGGGTCGAGCCGGATGGTTGCCGCGGGCAACGGGAGTGCGATGCCGTCGATCTCCTCGTGGTCGTAGCGGTCGATTGCCGCCAGGCCGGGCTCGGTGCGTCGAGCGACGTAGATGCGATGGCCCGAGGGCGAGAACACCAGCGCGCGCGGGTGATCGGACAGCCGGACGAAGGCGGCCTCGCGCCGGCCGAGCGGGTCCATGAGGACTACCCCTGAGTCGGCGGCTACGCCGACCAGGTCGCCCCAACGGGTCGCCGCCACGTCGCTCCCGGCCGGCAGGGGTCGAGTGGTGGGCGGTTGATCGGCGGCGGCGGTGATGAGCGCCGGTGCGTCGGCCACGACGAGGCGTTGGTCGGCGGCCCCGAACAGCTGCAGCGGTACGCCGGGGAGGGGCTGCGGCCAGGCGACCCGTACCCGCCGCGCGAGCGTCACAACCCGCCGCTTCGCGTCTACAGTATAGAGAGTGCCGTCCGGACCGAGCGTCGCCTGCTCGATGCCCGAAGCCACGGTGTCGACGCGGGCACTCCCGAGGTCGAGTGCGAGGACGTCGCTTTTCGGGCTCGTGGTGCTCGTGTCTTTCTTGGCGCGCGCGTTTTTCTTCGAGCTCGTGTCTTTCGTGGCGGTCGTGACGTAGAGGAATTCCGCTTCGGTGTCGAGGCCGATCACCCGGGTGACCGGAGGGAGCTTGCCGCGAATCGCGGTGGGGATCTCCACCATGGTGGGGAGGCGATACACCCGGGGGGCACCCCCTTTTGTCGGGATGCGGATGGCGACGCCGGCGGTACGGGCGGCTCCGGCGGCTGCTCGGCTAACCGCTTGCTTGGCAGGCGGTTGCGGCGACTGCGCCGCGGGCGCCCGGGACCGACAGCCCCCGAGCGCTAGGCTGATGAGGAGGAGGTAGCGGGTACGCAAATGGCCTCGCCGGACAAGATAGGCAACCGGCGAGGCCATGACAAGTGTTTTAGCGATGCGGAGTTAGAACGTTGGGCCGAGGCTAATCGTCCAGTAGGGGTTGTTGTGGGGCCGGCTCAGGGGCTTGGTGTAGTCGAACCGCAGCACCACGAAGCCGAGGAAGTTCATCCGGATCGACCCGCCCCAGCTGCGGAGCGGCGCGCGCACGGTCTCGGGATCCTCGCTGCTCGCCCGGCTCCATACGACCTTCGAGTTGGAGTCCCAGGCGAGCCCGGCGTCGTAGAAAATGGCGCCCTCGATCGGGGGGAGCCCAACCGGAAGGAACCCGAGCACGAGGCTGCGGGTCAGCGGGAAGCGCAGCTCCGCGTTCGCCACGGCGATACGCGAGCCGATGAGCTGGTCGAGCTCAGGGCAGCTGCTCTGGGTGGAGCTGCTGAGACACTCGTTGTTGATCATTGACCCGGCGGTGTAGCCACGGAGCAGCTCCGTGTTCCCGAGGAACTGTTGGAACAGGTCGGCGTCGCGCCCGAAGCGACCGAAGAACACGCCCCGCACAGCCAGTGTGAACGGCCGTGCGAAGAAGTAGCGCCGCCAGTCGACCAGGCCCGAAGTGAATTTCCACGCGCCGAAGCTGGGGGAGGCCTCGAGCCGCCAGCGGGACCCCGCGAACGGTCCCACCCATCCGAACAGCGAGTTGTCGTGGACCAGCGCGAGCTGGGGACCGTAGTAGCTCACGGACGCGCCGTTGTCGGTCACGGGGTCCGCGACGCCCAGGACGTTCCCGAACCCATCCACCAGGTAATCCTGCCTGAGGACCGCCTGACTGATGTTGGAGAAGTGCGCGCCTATCTCCACGCGGGTGAAGCGGCTGAACGGATAGAAGCCCTGCGCGAACACATCCCGGATCACGAAGCGTTCGATCCGCGGCGTGAGGATGAAGGTGCCGTCGCCGTTGTCTACCACGCTCGTGGGCAGGTAGTAGTACAGCGGCTGCTGCGAGCCGCCGAACGCCCAGTTGAGGCGGTGCGCCTGGTTGATGTAGGCCGCGAGCACCTGGGCTTCGCTCAGACGGCCGTTCACCGAGCCCGAGAACACCATCGTGTGGTTGCCGAGGATGTCCGACAGCGAAACGGCCGTGCCGCCGAAGAAGCCGCGGCCGAAGTTATCCCGCTCGTAGCCGATGGTCGGCCGCGCCACGTAGTCCGGGCTGAACCGCGTGCGATAAGGCCGGAATGTGAACTCGCTCGTGTCCGGCAGGGCGGGCGATGAGTCGATGAGGGTCTTCACCGATACGGGCGCGGGTCCGGCGCCGCTGTCGGGGGTCTGCGGCGCGGTGCCGGAAGCCCGGAACCCGGCGGGCGAGCGATACACCGACGTGGCGGCACGGGGCTCCGAGTCGGCGGGCGCCGCAGCGGCGGTCGCGACCGGCGTCGGCCCAGCGAGCGCCCGGCGCTGGGCGGCGAGCAGCGACGTCACCGGCGGCGTGGCGGGTGCCTGGTACGGCTGCCGTTTGAGGGAGCGGGGGTTGTCCACCGCGTACACGTTGTATTCGCCGTCCTCATAGTAGGCGAACGCGAGGCGATCGGCCTCGTGCGCCCAGGAGAGGCACGGCGAGAGCGCCGTGATGCCGGAGACTCCCGTGAACACGTCGGTGAGCTGGTAGATCTTCCCGTCGGACAGGTCGTACAGGAAGATGTTGCTGATCCCGTTGCGATCGGAGACGAACGCCAGCGACCGGCCGTCCGGGGCCCAGGCGGGATTGATGTTCTTCCCCTGGTCCATGTGCCGCAGGATGTCGATCGTGCCGTTCTCGAGGTGCAGCAGGGCGATCCGCAGGTTGCCGAACTTGAGAGCCGCGAAGTCGGTCGCCGGGCTGCGGTCGGTGACGAACGCGATGGTCTTCCCGTCGGGGGACCAGGACGGCTCGAGATCCGCGTACTTGTCGTTCGTCAGGCGGTGGAGATTCGAACCGTCGGCGTTCACGACGAACAGGTCCGACAGGCCGCCGTCGTATCCGGTGAACACCAGCTGCTTCCCGTCGGGCGACCACGACGGCGTGGTGAGCCCGTTCAGCGGGACGCGAATGCGCCGCACCTCCTCGTCCTTCTTCACATCGAGGATTACGAGATCGTCGCGGTCCTTGCGCTTGGCGGCGATCGCGAAATAGTGCCCGTCGGGCGAGAACGAGCCGGACGAGTTGATGAAACGGAGGCTCTCGTAGTTCGAGTTCAGGGTGGACTTCACAAGCCGCCGTTTGACCCGGCCCGTTTCCGCGTCGGCCAGGTAGAGATCCACGAAGAAGGAATTCTTCTCACTGAAGTACGCGATCTCGCGCCCGTCGGGTGACAGGGCAGGGGCGAGGTGCAGCGTGCCTTCGGAGCGCTTCTGGGTGAGCAGCGGCTGGGCGATGCGGCGCGCCCGGTAGTGGTCGGCGAGCTGGGGCAGATAGGTCGTCTGCACCGCGTCGCGCCACTCGCTCGACAGATCGTCCAGCGTGACGCCGAGCGACCGCTTGAAGCCGCCCTCGACGCCGCTCGACACCGACGCCTGGAGGATCTGCCCGATCGCCTCGTCGCCCCACTTCTCCCCAACGTAGGCCAGCAGCGCGTGGCCGAACCGGTAGGGGAAGATCCGTGGGTCGTACGTCATCTCCTCGACAGTCGGCAGGTGGCCTTCCAGCGAGGCGTCCCGCAGCCACATGGACGTGAGCGGATCAATCGGGCCGATGGAGAGATACTCCGCCATGCCTTCCATGAACCAGCCGGGGAGGTTGGCGTTCACCAGCGTCTGCACGCCGGCCCCGATGCGGCCGCGGCTGATCACGTCATACTGGAACTGGTGCACCATCTCGTGACCCAGCACGTGCTCCAGGTCTGCGTAGGAGCCGGTGAAGGGCAGCACCATCCGGTGCTTGAAGAATTCCGTGAACCCGCCCGTTCCCTCGCCGAGGTCTTCGCCGGTCGTGTTGGTCTGCTGGAAGTCGGACTGCGACGCGTACAGGATGATCGGCTTCCGGCCCTGGAACTGGTGGTGCAGGATGCGGGACAGGCGGGCGTACCACCGCTCGGCCATGCGCGCGGCGTCGAGAGCCGCCGTCCGCTCGGCCGGATAGTAGTAGATCTCGAAGTGCTCGGTTTGGATGATCCGGAAATCGAAGGCCTGGTACTGGACCTTGTTCTGCCCGAAGTACTGCGCTGCGAGCGGCGCCGCGCCGAACAGCGCGAGCGCCGCCGCGATCCCGCCGATGCGTCGCATGACCATCATCCTTTCGACCCGCTGTCCGGGGTGCCCGCCGCCAGCACGGGTGCATCGCTCCACAGACGCTCGAGCTGATAGAACTCCCGCAAGTCCGGATGGAAGACGTGCACCACGAAATCCACGTAGTCCAACAGCACCCATCGGCCCTGTGTCAGCCCCTCGACATGATGCGGCACGACCCCGCGCGGCGCCAGCGCTTCCATGAGGTGCTCCGCCATGCCCCGCACGTGGGCGTCCGACGTGCCCGAAACGATGACGAAGTAGTCGGCCGCGGCGGTCAGGCCTCGCAGATCAAGCACCGTCGGGTCGATCGCCTTGCGGTCGGCGAGCGCGGCCGTCACCAGTCGGAGGGCTGCCAACGCGTCCCCCCCCTCCGCACGCCCTGCCGGGCGCCCGCTCCGTCTGGTAGTCATAGCGTGCCTGTCACCCGTTTGTTCCGTCCTCCCGCGGCCGCTATTCCTTCACCACGCTCACCTGGATTTCGGGGCGCACGTCGGGATGCAGTTTGATACCGACGCGAAACTCGCCCAGCTCCCGGATCGGCTCGGGCAGATCCACCCGGCGCTTGTCGACGTGGATCCCGAGCTCCTCCAGCTTGCGCTGCACGTCGCTCGCGGTGACCGAGCCATACAGCTTGTCCTCTTCACCCACTTTCACCGCGAAGCTGAGGTGGACCTCCGCGATGCGGGTCGCCTCGGTTTCCGCGGCGCCCTTCTCGGCCGCGCGCTGCTTCGCGATGCGCTGCCCCTCGTAAGCGATCTTCTTCTTGTTGGCCTCGGTCGCCGGGTAGGCGAGACCCTTCGGCAGGAGGTAATTGCGCGCGTAGCCGTCCTTGACCTTGACCACGTCGCCCGCCGCGCCAAGATGCTGCACGTCTTCTCGCAGAATGACTTCCATAGTCCGTCGTTCCTCTCAATGGTTCAAACCGGCCGCGGAGAGCGGCGTGCGCGCGATCAGGGCGTGGCCGCGCCAGGCCAGCGCCATCCCCACCAGGCTCTCGACCACCAGCCAGAGCGGCCATGCCGCGAGCACGCGCACAGCGGGCTCGAATGCCGGATACAGACCGGGTGCCACCTCGACCACGTATCGCATGGCCCGGCTCGCGTCCCGCGTTGCCTCCCACTGCACTTCGGTCCAGAGCGCCGGCCCCGCCTGGGTACGAGCCACCAGTACCGTGACGCCTGCGGCGGCGTACAGGCAGGCGCGCAGGGCGAGCGGCCAGAAGCCCGTGCGGGAGAGCTTCGCGCCGGCAGCGAACGCCACGGTCACCAGCACGATCCAGGTGCGACTCACCGCGTCGAACACGCCGTGCTCCGGAGCGGCCAGGAGCGCGACCCCGGCGCCCCCCGCGAGCGCCACCGTCACCCACTCACCGCGCGTCCCGGGCTGCGCGGCCATCAGGAGCGCGGCCAGCGGCAGCGCCACGAGACTCACCGGCGCCAGGGCGGCGAACACCAGCACGCCGACCGCGAGGCGCCAGCGACTCAGCCGACGTACCCCTTGATATACGGCAGCAGGGCGAGCTGGCGCGCCCGCTTGATCGCGGTGGCGAGCTGGCGCTGATGTCGCGCGCACATGCCCGACAACCGGCTCGGGAGAATCTTGCCGCGCTCGGTGAGAAAGCGGCCGAGCGTGCGATCGTCCTTGTAGTCGAGCACCCGCACCCCGGATTCGCACACGGGGCACGTCTTCGCCGGCCGTCTCACGCGTCATCCTCCTCGATCTCGTCCACCACCACGTCGGCGGCAATCACGGCGGGGGCGGGCTCGGGCTTCGCCGGGAGGCCTTCCGACACGACCACCAGGAAGCGCACCACCCCCTCTTCGAGCTTCACGGCGCGCTCGTACTCCGGTAAGAGCTCCGCGGCGGTCTCGAACTGCGCGACCACGTAGTAGCCCGTGTCTTTCTTCTTGATCGGGTAGGAGAGGGTGCGTTTACCCCAATGAGCGACGTTCGTGATCGAGCCCTTGGCGTCCTTGGTCAGGAGCGCGTGAAACCGCTCCAGGCGTTCGGTGATCGCCGGCTCTTCCAGCGCGGGATCGAAGATGTAGACGGTCTCGTAGCGACGAGCCATGCCACCTCCCTTTGGTCGTAGGCGACCCGGCGCAGGTGCGGCGCCGAGTAGGGGATTATGAGGCGCGAAAGATAGATGCACCGGCGGGGAGGGGGAAGGCCGTGCAGGCACGCCGCGTGACCCGCCTCACACCGGATTGATGCTGCCTTGACGACGACGTGACCGGCATCACGCAACCTGAGGTGCCGTCTAATCATCCTTGGGACAAGGCGGGAGGGACGATCCGTATGCAGGCTCGGCGTACCTGGCTGTTCGCGACGCGCGGCGTGATGGCGGCGGCGGGACTGGTGGTCCTGCTGGCGCTGCAGCCGGAGCCTGCCGGTCTGGTCGACGCCGTATCGGGTCGCTCCGGCTCGCACGCCCGCGCCCTCATCCTTTCCGACCAGGCGCGCCGCTACCTCTCGCTGCAGTACCGCTCTTACCCGACCGAGTTCATGGGCTGCATGATCGGGGAGACCCACGGAAACGCCGTCATCGTGCGACGGATCGCGCCCGCGGACGTGGAGCCCGGGCATTCCACCGCAACGCGCGTCGTGCCGGAGCAGACCTGTGAGGACGCGGGATGGGCCGGCACCGTGGGGATGATCCACAGTCATCCCGATGGCCAGCGCTGCTGGTACTACTTCCCGGGCACCAGGGTGGCGAGCTCCGACGCGCACTCGTTCGCGCGGCAGGCGTATCCAGTGGACGCGATCATGTGCGGCAACCGCGTGGTGTGGCTCAGCCGGGACATGGTGCAGCAGCAGGTTCCGTTGTCCGACCCGGGCGGCCAGCCCGCGGCGCCGCTGCCGCAGCAGCGGGGCAATCGGGTGCACGCGGGAGCGGCGGCACCGGAGGGTCAGGACTAGCAAATCAGCGGCGCTCCGCGCCGGTGCCTTGCGTGCGGTTCGGTTAGATTACCGCATCCCTCCCCGGAAGCGCGGGCCTATGTGGCGCGCACCGTTCAGCGGTTTCCTGTTTCTCGGCATGCTCGTCACTCCGGCTCATGCCCAGCGCGACACGACCGCCCGCCTTGCGGGCACTGTGCGCTCTTCCATCAACGGTCTCCCCATCTCGGGCGTGATGGTCGCCGTGCGGGGGAGCCGGATCTTCGACGTGAGCGATTCGACCGGGTCGTTCGAGCTCGCCGGGCTACCGGACGGGCAGCATCTGGTCCGCATCCTCTACGGCGACAGCCTGGTGTACGAGCACGACATGGATCTCAAGCGCGGCAAGACGCTGACGCTATCGGTGCTGCTCGACGTCGCCGCGGCCCAGTTGGCGCCCATCGTCGTGGAAGCGCAGACCCTCCGTGCCGAGCGCAGCCTGGTGGGGTTTTACGATCGCCAAAAGCGGAGCGCCGGGCGCTTCTACACGCGGGCGGACCTCGACCAGCGGGCCTCGCACTCGCTCGACGGGCCGCTGAGCGAGTCCGGCGTGCAAGTGGTATGTCGTCTCGGGAACTGTCTGCCGATCGGAAGCGACGGTACGCGTCAGTGCGTCATGGCGTTGTATCTGGATGGGTTGAGGCTGCCGGTCGCTTACCTGAACCAGATCCGCGTCGACGAATTGGCGGGGGTGGAGGTGTACAAGCGCGGGTTCGACGTGCCTACGGAGTTCCGGTCGGGCTTCAGGAATACCTGCGGTGCCGTGGTGATGTGGAGCCGGCGCTAGACGTTGAAGCGGAACAGCAGGATGTCCCCGTCCTCCACGACGTAGTCCCGCCCCTCGCTCCGCACCAGCCCCTGCTCCCGCGCCGCCTTGTACGACCCCACCCGCGCGAAGTCGGCGAACGCCACGGTCTCGGCGCGGATGAAGCCGCGCTGAAAATCCGAATGGATCTCGCCGGCGGCATCGAACGCCGTCCCGCCGCGGTGCATGGTCCAGGCGCGCACCTCGTTCTCGCCCACGGTGAAGAACGTCTGCAGGCCGAGCAGGCGGTAGCCCGCGTGAATCAGGCGGTCGAGCCCCGGCTCGCTGACGCCGGCGCTCGCGAGGTACTCCGTCCGTTCGTCCCCTGACAGCTCGCCCAGCTCCGCCTCGAACTTGGCGGAGAAGAGGACGATCTCGGCTTCCTCGTGGTGCGCCTGCACGGCCGCGCGCAGCTGCTCGAGCCACTTCCCGCCGCCCGAGGCGAGCTCGTCCTCATTCACGTTCGCAGCGTACAGGATCGGCTTGGCGGTGAGCAGCCCGAGCTGCCGCAGGAACTTCACCGCGTCTTCGCTCTCGCCGGCTTCCCGCGCGCCGCGGCCCGCGTTGAGCTCCGCAATCACGCGCTCGAGCACCACCAGCTCGGCCTGGGCGTCCTTGTCACCCGCGCGCGCGGTCTTCCGCGCTTTCTCGAGGCGCCGCTCCACCACGGCGAGGTCGGCGAGCGCCAGCTCGCTCGTGATGACGTCGTGGTCGCGCACCGGGTCCACCGGGCCCATCACGTGCACCACATCGGGGTCGTCGAAGCAGCGGATGACGTGCACGACCGCATCCACTTCGCGGATGTGCGACAGGAACTGGTTGCCGAGCCCCTCGCCTTGGGACGCGCCCTTGACGAGGCCCGCGATGTCGACGAACTCGACCACCGCCGGAACTTTCTTCTTGGGCTGGACGAGCTCATTCAGCCGCTCCAGCCGCGGCTCGGGGACGAGGACCACGCCGACGTTGGGCTCGACGGTGCAGAAGGGGTAGTTCTCGGCGGCGGCCGCTTTGGAGGAGGTGAGGGCGTTGAAGAGCGTGGATTTCCCGACGTTCGGGAGCCCGACGATGCCGAGGCGCAACACTTAGCTGGTGCCTTCCTTCACCCACTTGGTCACGGCGTCCACCAGCTGCGGCATGACGGCCTCCACCTGTTCGCGCTGCTCGGGTGTGAACGGCGCGAGCACGTATTCCGACCAGTCGCTCACGCCTTCCGGCAGCGGGCCCACCCCGATTCGCAGGCGCGCATACTGCTGGGACAAGAGGGCGCTCTCGATGCTCTTCAGGCCATTATGGCCGCCCGCGGAACCCTCACCGCGCAGCCGGAACGTCCCGGTCGGGATCGCGAAGTCGTCCACCAGGACGAGGAGGTCCCGGGCCGGGTCGAACGCCGGATCGGCGCGGAGCGAGGCGAGGGCCGCGCCGCTCGAGTTCATGTAGGTGGTGGGCTTGAGCACGCGGACGGGTACGCCGTCCACCTCACCCTCGGTGACGCGAGCGCGCTCGCCGCGGCGGAAGGGCGGGAAGCCCCGACGCGCGACGAGCGCATCGGCCAACCAGAAGCCCGCATTGTGACGCGTCGCCGCGTACTCGGGCCCCGGGTTGCCGAGGCCGACGACGGCGCGCAAGCGTCAGCTCTCTTTGCCGCCCTTGGGTTTCTCGGCTTTTTCCGCCTTGGCAGGAGCCGCGCCACCGCCTCCCGTAGCTTTCGCCTCGGGCTTGGCCGCCGCGCCACCTTCGGCCCCCGCCTCGCCCTCTTCCTCCTCACCCTCACGAACTTTGCGGATGAGCTCGGGCTCGGCCACCTCGGTCGCCGCTTCGGGGCTTGGCGCCGCCACTTCCTCGGCGCGCGGCGGCACGACCGTCGCGATCGTCAGGTCGGCGTCGGTGAGGATCTTGGCGTTGGGGATGCTCAGGTCGCGCACGTGCAGCGAGTCGCCGATCTTGAGCGCGTTGACGTCGAGCTCGACGCGATCCGGGATGTTCTCCGGGAGCACCTCGATCTCCACCTCGCGCGTCACCTGGTCGAGCACCCCGCCGGCGTTCCGTACGCCGTCGGGGTTCCCCACGAGGTGCACCGGGACCTTGAGCTTGACCTTCTCGGTGGCGTGGATCTCGTAGAAATCGACGTGAATGATGTCGGGCCGGATCGGGTGGCGCTGGATCTCGCGAATCAGCGTCTTCACCGTCTTGCCGTCCACCGCCAGCTCGATGATCGTGCTCGCGGGCTCGACTCCCTGCAGCGCCTTCTCGAGCGCCTTGGCCTCGAGCTCGAGCGGCTGCGTGTCGCGCCCGTGGCCATAAATCACGGCCGGGACCTTGCCGCGGAAGCGCGCTTGCCGCGCGGCGCCCTTGCCGGTCGCCTGCCGCGGGTTCGCAGAGAGAGAAACGGTCTGTGCCATCTTCAGTCCTCAGTCGTAAGCCGTATGCCGCAAGTCAGTCGAAGAGCGCGCTCACCGACTGGTTCGAGTGCTCGTAGCCGATCGCCTTGGCCATCAGCCCCGCGATCGACAGCACCTTCAGCTTGTCGAACATCCGCTCGTCGGGGATCCGGATCGTGTTGGTCACCGCGACCTCGTTGATGGCCGAGGCGCGGAGCCGCTCCACGGCCGGCCCCGACAGTAGCGCGTGCGACGCGAACGCGTAGATGTTGCGCGCGCCGAGCCGCCTGAGCGCTGCCGCCGCCTCGGTGACGGTCCCCGCCGTGTCGATCATGTCGTCCGGGATGAGGCAGTCCTTATCGGCCACCTCACCCACGACGTTCACCACCTCGGCCACGTTCGCGGACGGGCGTCGCTTGTCGATGATCGCGAGTGAGGCGTTCAGCCGTTTCGCGAATCCCCGCGCCATCTTCGCCGATCCCACGTCGGGCGCCACCACCACCGGATCGTACAGCTGCTTCTGGCGGAAGTGGCTCACGAACACCGGCGCCGCGTACAGATGATCCACCGGAATGTCGAAGAACCCCTGCAGCTGATGGGAATGGAAGTCCATCCCCAGCACGCGGTCCGCGCCCGCCGCCGTGATCAGGTTCGCCATGAGCTTGGCGCTGATCGCGACACGCGGCTGATCTTTGCGATCTTGGCGCGCGTAGCCGAAGTACGGCAGCACCGCCGTGATCCGCGCCGCGCTCGCCCGTCGCGCGGCGTCGATCAGAAACAACATCTCCAGATGGTTCTCCGCCGGCGGGTTGGTCGGCTGGATGATGAAGACATCCCGGCCGCGCACGTTCTCGTCGATCTTGACGAAAATCTCCCCGTCAGCGAAGCGGCGGATCGTCACCGCACACAGCGGCTGCCCCAAGTGCTCGGCCATCTCCTCGGCGAGCGGCCGGTTGGCCGTCCCGGCGAGGAGCAACAGCTGGCTCCGCGAGAGCGAAAGGTCCGCCATGTGAGCCCTGCAAAATAGACGGCAAACTGCGCGAAGCCAAGGGGTTACTTCTTACAGCGACTTGAGGAATGCGATCAGCGCGGCGCGCTCCGCCGCCGGCAGTGCCTTGAACCGGTCGCGCGCGCCGGACCCCTCGCCTCCGTGCAGCTCGATCGCCTGCTCGAGCGTCGTCGCCCGGCCGTCGTGGAGGAAATGCTCGGCGCCGCGCAGGTCGAGGAGTGGTTCCGTGCGGAAATCGGCCGGGGTGGCGAGGCCGAGGCAGATGTCCGCCAGGTCGGCCCCCATGTCGTGCAGCAGGAGGTCGGTGTAGGCGGCAAACTCCCGGTTGCTCAGGGCCGTGACTGGGCTGTACCCGGTGCGCAGGGTGGGGATGTGGCAGGTCGCGCACCCGATCTGGGAGAAGAGGTCGCGGCCGTGCCGCCCGTCCTTGCCGAGCTTCAACGGCGTCGGCGGCGCGAGGAAGCGTACGAAGTCGTCGGTCAAGTCCAGCTGCTCCTGGTTGATCTCGGGATCGGGCGCCGGGTCGACACCTGCGGGGAGCGGCTTGCCGCCGACGTCCTCTTCGGTCGGCTGCGCGGGATTCGTGACGCTCATCTCTGCCGCGAAGGCCCCCGCGTTGAACTCCCGCAGCGTGGGAACGAAGCCCTTCCGTCCGAACCGGCCGATGCGGCCGTCCAGGAAGCGGTTGGGTCGTCCCCTCACGCCGTCGTGGTTCCGGTCGTCGGGGTCGGCATAGGCGAGGAGGAAGGAGTCGGGTACGAGATCGAGTAAGCCGCGGCCAAAGATGACCGGCGACGTGCGCATCGCGCGCGCCGTCGCGGAGGGCGGGAAGGGTTCCTGGTCGATGCCGAGAGCCTGCTTGAGGGCCGGGGTGGTGTGTTGCTGGATCACCGGTCCTCCTTCTTGTGCGAGCGGATCGCAGACGGGGGCGTGGAATGCCGTCGCGTGGACTTCGACCTCGTCGCCTCGCCCACCCGCCGGATTCTCATGGCATTCGCCGCAGCCGGTCGCGTTAAACAAGGGACCGAGCCCCGTCTCGGGTGTGAACACACTGTCGAACACGACCTTCCCGCGGTCGAACCGGTCGTGCTCCGCCCGGGAGAGCCCGGGGAGGGGATCGCCCGGCTTCACGGGCCTCTGACAGCCTACGGCCAGCAGCAGGAGGGCGGCGGTGACCCACGGCCGGGTCATGGCGCGCCCACCGCGACCTTCTCGATCCGATCAGCGACCAATCCCGCGGCCGTGCGCCGGCACTCGGCCCGCACGACGTCGCCCGGCTTCAGGTCGCCGACGCGGGGTGCCGCGCCGGTGGCGACGAGCCGCGTCGTCGCGGCCGTGGTCATGCGCACGAGCCGCAGGGACATCCCGACGCCGGTGATCAGCTCGAGCGTCCCGGCCCGGGCGTTGACGGCGCGAACGGTGCCCCGGTAGGTGTAGGACGGCGCGGGCTGCGCCGAGGTGAGCGCGCCCCAGTCCGCCGGGGCTGAGATGACGAGCGGCAGCAGCAGGATCGCGGTGAGCGCAGCGGTCCGGATCGTACGTCGCATGCGGGCCCCCTGTGTCTCGTTCGTCTCGCATTGTAGGCGGTCGGCAGCCGCGGCGTCAACCGTGGCCTAGGGCGCGAGCTTTTCCAGCTGCTCCGCCGCGCGGCCGACCACGCTCGTGTGCGCAGCCAGCGCTTGCGCGGTGACCGCGATCTGCTGCTCGGCTTCCGACCAGTTTTTCTGCTCGATCGCCTCGCGCACGCCGGGGAGCGTCTTGACGCCGTAGCCCGTGTAGAACCCGGGTGCGTAGATCTGGTGGCGGTACCAGGGTCGCCGTGGCAGACCTGTGGCGCTCATGAGCGCCCGCTCGCTCTGGCGCAGCGTGGCGTTCAGCGCCTGCAGCTCCGGCTTGGCAAGGGCGGCCCCGCCACTCGCCTGGGCTTTCGCGAAAGCCCGTTCGTAACGGTCCGCCGCCCGATTAAGCGCGTCTACTGCGTTGTCGAGCGGCGCGAAGCTCAGATACGGCGGCAGGTCTTCCCGCGCGGGCGGGACCGACGGCTCGCGGGGGTCCGCGGTCGCGGCGAACACGCCCTCGTCGAGCTGGCGATTGCGCTCGCGCACCGTGTCCTGTTTCTCCTGCAGCAGCTTCTCTACTTCTTTCACGTAACGGCCCACGGTCTCGCCGAAGGCGGTGAACTGGTAGGGCACGACTTCGGCGTCGGCGAGCCGCATCACCGCGGTACCTACCGTCTGCGCCAGGGCGCGGCCGTACACGAACGACGTGTCGTCGAACGTCGTGTACCACTTGAAGTCGTCGTAGATCGAATGGTAGATGCCGCCGCCGCCCTCGCCGCCGTAGCCGAGGTTCAACGTCGCGATCCCGAGGTGCTGCAGGAACGGCGTGAAGTCCGAGCCGGATCCGAGCGCATCGATGCGCAGGTCGGCCCGCTGCCGCGCTTCCTGACGGAGATCGGCCGAGCTCGCGTCGGCGATGGCGCGGAGCTGGGCCCGCTTCCAGGCGCTGAGCTTGGTCTCGGGATCTTCGATGTCCCGCGCCACGTCGTTGATGAACGCTTCGAGCGAGTGCGAGCCCCCGACGTCCAAATAGCCCCGGTTGTTGGTGTCGCTGTTCAGGTAGGCCACCGCCTTCGCGGCCAACTCGTCGGCGTGCGCCTCGACCCACTCGGTCGAGCCGAGCAGCGCGGGCTCCTCACCGTCCCACGCCGCGTAGATGATGGTGCGGCGCGGCTTCCAGCCCTGCTTGAGCAGCTGGCCGTACGCGCGCGCCTCCTCGAGCAGCGGCACCAGACCCGAGATCGGGTCCTCGGCGCCGTTCACCCAGGCGTCGTGATGGTTGCCGCGGATCACCCACTCGTCCGGCGCGGTCGCGCCGGGAATGCGCGCGATCACGTCGTACAGCGTCTTCAAGCTCCAATCCGACTTCACGCGCAGGTGCACTTTGGCGGGTCCGGGGCCCACGTGATAAGTGATGCCGAGCCCGCCGCGCCACTCCGCCGGCGCCACGGGCCCGCGCAGGGCCGTGAGCAGCGGCTGGGCGTCACCATACGAGATGGGCAGCACGGGAATCTTGGTGATGGTCGGCGCCTCGCTCACCGGGAGCCGCTTCGCGTCCTTGGTGGCCCCCACTCCGGGCGTCAGCGGCTCGCCGGGAAAGAGCGGCA
>Ga0207646_10002847_pt1 | contig 20110 bp, 18 predicted proteins | sample KBSK5502metaG_FD_184343 | JGI IMG/M metagenome (GOLD analysis project Ga0207646, IMG submission 184343) | Corn, switchgrass and miscanthus rhizosphere microbial communities from Kellogg Biological Station, Michigan, USA - KBS K5-50-2 metaG... | ecosystem: Host-associated > Plants > Roots >...
ATCACAACCTATAATCAGCATGTTCGGCTCCTTCCTTCCCGAGCCTTGGTTTGGTTTGACATCCACCAAGTCTACTCGGGTCGTGGGAGCCGACATTGTCATGTAATCAACAATCCGTGGCGACCTGGTTCGTTCTGAATTATCGTTGAGTGCGACAGCAAACGCCTCACGTAGCCAGGGGCGGTACCTTAGACTCTTGGTTGGTAGAACCAGATGTGAACGGCACCCTGCCAGGCTGATGGATCAATTCCGCTCATGTGAAGGTTGACCGCCTTGCATAAGAGGGAATGATGACATGAAGACGAACCGGCGAATTCTAGTAATAGATGTTGGTGGCACACACGTAAAGCTGCTCGTCACCGGTATGAAGCAGCCCATTCTCATTCCTTCCGGGCGAACTTTGACTCCAGCGGTGATGATCCGGCAGGTCAAGGACGCCGTGAAAAGCTGTCCGTATGATGTCGTGTCGATTGGCTACCCAGGACCTGTGGTACACGGAAGGCCATTGCGGGAACCACATAATCTCGGACAAGGATGGGTGGGCTTCGATTTTCGTAGGGCGCTGGGACGACCCGTAAAGATCATTAATGATGCCGCCATGCAGGCGCTCGGTAGCTACAAGAAAGGTAGGCTACTCTTCCTCGGCTTAGGCACCGGATTGGGCTCTGCCATGATCGCTGACGGAGTAGTAGAACCGATGGAGCTAGCCCACTTGCCTTACAAGCGCGGAAAGACCTATGAGGATTATCTCGGGATTCGCGGCCTGAAGCGGTTGGGTCGGAAGAAATGGGCGCGACAGGTGGCGAAGGTGGTCTCGTTAATGCGTGCAGCACTGCAACCGGAAGAGGTTGTGCTGGGAGGGGGCAACGTTAAAAAGCTCAAGAAGCTTCCGCCCGGCACCCGCCTCGGAAATAACGAGAACGCCTTCCGGGGAGGCTCCGAGCTGTGGAACGAGGACGTAGATCATCGAAGGTTTAGAAGTTAACCCGAAAGAAAGAGCAATTGCGGGATGGCGGTTCCGGGCAACACCAAGGGGGTTGTGAGTGAGGCGATGTTACCCCAACTACGAGGCATAGGTTTTGATCCGTTCAAAAGAGAAACCTAGAGTCATAACAGCGATGATCGCAGTTGTGGAGTCGCTTGCTCGATTAGGAAAGCGCTCAGAAGTCTACGCCGGAGTGCGTAGTGAAATTGGATTGAGTTGACCGGAGGAGAATCGTCTCCGTGAATATCGCAGCCGGACAAATTATGACCGATGATCATGGAGAGGAAGTTCGCTCACACACATCGAGATTCTGTCGAGCAATAGCAGTACAATATCTCGCTCAAAAGACGGTATTGCAAAGATGAGCATCCTTATTCTGACGTTCATGGCGATTGCTATATTTATTTCTCTAGTAGTTTGGGGAACCAAGGGACATCGAGCCATTAATCGCGGTCTCCGTAAGATAAGCGCCATCGATGCGGTCACTGCTGCGTACTCTGAAGGTGACTACGAGACAGCGCTACACAAGTCGGAGAATCTGAGGACGCGCCTTTCAAAAACGGCTGCTTATTGTTTCTTTCGAGGATCGATGTTGTATCACCTCGGCCGCTTCGACGACGCCGAAGCCAGCCTGCGTGAGGGACTGCTGATGGAAGAGAACCCTAGCCAAAAGGCGCTCGTTTATAACACGCTAGCGTCGGTGTTCATGGAAAAGGGGCGCTACCCAGAGGCGATTACGTTCTTTGAAAATGCCGGTCGGGCCTGGCCGGACCGTGGCGCAAATCATCGCGGTCTCGCGGAAGTCTGGTTAAGACAAGGGCGAGAGTTTCCGGAGGCACTCGAGCACGCGCGCCAAGCGGTTGAAATTGATCGCCGCGCAACAGGTTTGAAAAAAGAAGCGATCGATTCCCGGTTGGGCGAGGACCTGGCAGTTTTGGCCTGGGCAGTTGCGGTAAATTCAGGTAATGCCAGCGAAGTCGAATCCTTGCTCGTCGAGGCGATGCCACTCGTGGGAACGAAAACCAAGCCGACCTTCGCGGAAGTTCACTATCATGCCGGAAGAGCTTACGAAGCTCTCAAAATTACCGAGAAGAGCCGTGATCACTTGCGCCAGGCAATGGAAGCCGATCCGAAAGGTATTTGGGGAAGTCTGGCACAGTCAATCGGTTCCCCGCCGCAATCCTGAAAGGATGCTAAGGCGCCAAATACCTTTTTCTCATCGCGAAACGAGTAGCCACATCGCACTCCCGGAGTCGCTGACCACCCCCGGGCTGGCGTGATTTTGGCACACCGACTTCTGTGGGTATTCGCGTCTTTGGATGACGACTAAGCGCTTCTCCAAGAGGATTTCGGCACGCGGCGGAGGCATCCTGTAGTTCAAGTTTGAAAGACCGATTAGACGGTCATCGTGCCTATCGACGGATGCAGCTTTTGTTGTTTTCGTAGGGCGCTTGTCTCTCTGTCTTGTCTAGTTTTCCAACGAGGCCACAGCGAGGAAACCAAATATGAAACAGACGGTAAATCAGCAGGTGTTGCATCATCGTGGAAATTACTTGGTCCGGCGACAACGATTGGCGCCCGGGGAAGCGACACCTTGGCATCGCGATCCTTTTCATCGGGTGACCGTCGTCCTGAGCGGGGATGTGTTGAACGTCGAGTTCCGCGATGGTGGCGAAACTCAGTCATGGAAAATCACAGTTGGCGAAGTGGACTGGTCCGAACCGAGCGATCTCGTTCACCGAGCAGTGAACGTCGGCAAAGAACTATTTGAGGAAGTTGTGACTTTTTTCCTTGATCACCCTGACGCAGAACCGCAGCCGGGAGAAGACTCGAAATAATCCAAAGGTGCGATGCCGCTGAGGTCCGCCGATAGAAAGCTAGAAATGGCAAGCACTTTTGACCGCCTGTAGTAGCAGGTGTCTGCGAATCAGTTGCCTTACGGTCCGCTACCCGAACGGGTACCACTGGCGAGATGCCACCGATTCTGAGACGGACAACTCGGAAGTAACTGTTGCAAACAGGCGTTTACGGTGCGCCGTGAAAAGGCGCTGGACCACAGCGGGAGATAAACCCGCCCGGGAACTGGATCGCTCCACCCGGTAGCAATCGGAGCGGCGGTGGAGGCAACAAAGCCGCCGGAGCCTCCGGTGTAGAGGGTCGCATAAGGCGACTTGGCGAGTCTGCAGGTTGTAACGTGAGTGAACGCTGAGCAGGCCTCGAAACTGTTAATGCAGGAGCCGACCCAACTGTAATCTGGGAAAGGCCGACGACGATGGAACAGTACTGAGCGAATCCGTTCCATCGGACCTGCCGGGGTAGTGGCGACGGCATGCAGACATAGTGGATCAGACGCAACACGGGAAGCCCCAGCGGTGATCGCAATAAGGATCAACTGGCAACTCGCGAGAGCTAGGCCGGGCCGTGTGGGGTGGCGGCGATTCAGTCGCTTCTTCGTTCCAACGCTCTCCTTCGCCATTCGGCTGGCGCGCCCGATACGTCAGTGAGATGGTATATTTGCCCGGCTTATCGAACTGCAACCAGCCATTGAGTGTGAAGCTGATCTGAGGCGGAGGATCTGGAAATAACGGAACCAGCTTCCCGTTCACGATATGGCCCGGCCTGCCGCCCACGACGCACGCTGGCGTGTCAGGTTTCTCCCACACGCTCGCATGTTTGAGAATTCCGGAGTAATACCAATCCGCCCACGGGTCGTGCCAGCCGGTCCTGGGTTCCACTTTGAATTTGAGGGCGGTGCACCCGGTTCGCCCGAGTGTGCCCGTTTCTAATCGCGAGTCCTTCGGCAGGATGAGGCTCGCTTCTAGGTTTTGCCCATGCTGAAGATTATTCGCTGCAGCCCGGCACTCGTCGAGGTTACTTAAGAGTCTCGCGTCCCCTTCGGGCAACTTTTTCCTTATGGATTAAGGACCAGTCGATGACTGATCGGGCAGTTGCGCGGTTTCACTTGCATCTGCGCTCTGGCGACGATGCTTATCACTCAACAAATCGTTGCGGATACAATTTTTGCGCGCTCGACGCGCAGTGGCGACTTCTTTAACTGGTCATGCAAAAGTCACTTTTATTTGATTAAGGGGCGTGTCTTTTGGTGTGTTGCAGGTGCTACCATCGCCATCTGCGAATGCTTGATTGCTACCGTCAAAAAGTAAGCGGTTGCCGAACCGCTCGCATGGCAATTTATGGGGCCAATCTGGGGCCAATAAGTACTCTAAATGCTCTGAAAGTGCCCGAAAATGTTCGGTAAGTTGTTGGTATTCCGCTGGCTCGAAGCGTGTCAAGGTAGCGCTCTAACCAACTGAGCTACGCGCCTACATGAACTTTTCAGTAGTTCACCAAAATACCGTTGACGCCCAAAAGCGCCGCAACGGCCTCCCCCATAGCGGCGCCGTTGCGGGTGGATTGAGCTATTTCCGACTAGACTCTTTTGGGCATTGCTACCGCGACGCAAGGGTTACGGTACTATCTGCATCGTGGGACGCCGCATTGATTCCGGACGCCGAGCTGGCGTAGTACCCTTTGCGGGCACGAATCTGCAGCTTCTCTCCTGCTTGATGAGCTTGGATCTTGATTTTGCGATAGCGGCCGTCAGACACGAAATCTGCGGGCTTGTAGGAAATGGCGTACCGGCTACGCAATTCTTCGCCGATTTTCGCGAATGCCTTGGTCACCGCCTTCGGATTCGGCGGCATGAGCACTCGCCCGCCAGTCTGTTCTGCTAACCTGCGCAGATTCTTGTTACCCAAATCGCCCTCGAGTTGCCCGGAATTCCAGTTCGTGCTTATTGCGTAGATCGTGACCTCGGCTCGCTGAGCGGCATCGATAGCACCTTCCAAGCTCGCGTAGCCGGCATTGTTATTGCCATCCGAGAGAACTACCAGTACCCGCGCCACCATTTCCTGTTCTGGACGACGCTGCAGTTTCTGGGAAGCCGTGCTTACTGCATCGTACAGCGCCGTTCCTCCGTCAGGGTGCAGTTGCTCGACGCCTCGGGACAGTAGATTCGCATCGTGGACGAAATCCTGCGTAACCTTGGAATAGTTGTCAAAACCCATGACGAACGCCAGATCATCGTCCCGTTGTAAAACCTCGCGAAGAAATAGGCTGGCTGCGGCCTGCTCGAAGCGGAAACGCGAATTCACGGAACTGCTGGTATCAATCACCATGCCGACGCGCAAGGGGAGCTCATGCTCAGTTCGAAAACCCAGGATGGCTGCGGGTGGTTTGCCGTCGTCCTCAACCAGAACGTCGTTCTGAGAGAGGTCGCCGGTTGCCTTGCCACCACGTGAGGCCAGAAAGAGCACGTTGACTTCGTTCACCTGCTTGGAGAGCGTCCACTCAGTCGCGGAAACTGGAGTTTCCACAACCGCGCTGATTGTGCATTCGCCACAGTTCTGCGCACTAGCTGGTTGTAAGCTCAGTCCCAGAACAGCGATCAGAGCGACCAGCAACTCCAGATGTCCCTTGCGATCTGCGGTTCGATTCAGAATACCTGCCGGACGCGTCGCCATGGCCACCCTCCACGACTGCCTCGACTGCAGGCGGTCATGCTATACCATAAGCATCCGCGGTGCCATCGCGTGATGGCAGCGGCCAAGAGAAAAATCTATTTGTAAGTTATGGAAGACAAAGTGGAGCGAGGTTGGGACCGGAGAGTTCCTACCGGGTAGATGAATTTCCAACAGCCCGGCAGGCTATCTGATGTGATACAGGGTATCCATTCAGATACGTGCTCCGACGTCGCAAACTATTCTTGCAGTTGTCCGTGGTTTGTCCAAACAGAGATCGGCCCAGCTCGTTTGGCACCTGCCCGAGCAGATTCTGCGGCGAAATCTCACGCCGGCCTGCATAAAAAAGCAGTCTAACTACTTACGAAGCTCTGCCGCAGACGCGTCCAGATTCCGTGCGATGGTCGCAGTCCAACGGCGGCTGGTTGCTCCCCGCCTGGACAGGAGATATGCATCGGTTGTTTACCTGCGGAGTTGGTCACAAACGGTTTGTCCTGATCGATGGGCTCACCGCACAACTCACACCGTTCCTCCAGCCCCGATTGCTCCTTGCGGAACTCCAATTCCGGCACCCTCCAATCGTGGGTGGGGCCGAGGAGAGCACGCCATTCGAAGCCGTCGCTGTTGTTAGCTGCCGTCGTAGCCATCACCAACCTTCCTGGATACCGCGATCGGAACATCGGGAAAAAGGAGCCGCTTTGTCGACCCTCGATGACGTCAGCAGGTTTGTGACCGAAGGCAGGACGACCTCTCTTGTCGGGGCTTCTCGCGGCAACACTCTGAAAATGAAGAGGAGCCTTGAGAGATTCGCGGTATGCGAAGGCAGGCTGCGCTCTCCGCTCAGAATAGGCGCTATCCAATCGGATACATTCGCCCTCCAAACCAGAATCCTTTGAATTTTCTCCTTAAAGCAATAAGATCAGCGCGGACGAGACCGTAGTTAAGGTTTGATTTCTTTGGCATTTTTTTAACGTGTGTCATCCGACGAGTTTTGGAGAGTTCTTGAAGCCAGCCCCATGCATCGCGGAGCGGATTCAATTGGATGCGGCGCTGGTGCCCGCAAATGTGGTCCAACTCCGGCGAGAGGAAGGCCTCTACTTTGCGCCCGATAAATTGGCTTCCGTACTGGAATCGCCGGGACGCATGGCGCGCGATGTCCACGGGCTTTTGAAAGTTATCAGCGCCCTCAACTCGATCCGCGGCCTGATTGGGCTCGAGCGCCCGCTCTTTGAGCTGATTCTGGACGTCATCCCGGCCGAGCGGGCAGCCATCGTGCTAGTCGAAGACACGGGTGGGTTGCTCCCGGGCGTTTTGGTTTGGGACAAGTGCCAAGGGTCGGCTCCTTTTCGCATTTGTAAGCGGATGAGTGATCGAGTCCTGGCGGAAAGCTCTGCAATATTCAGCAACGAAGTACAGGACGCGGAAGGCGCAGCCCCGCGCTCAGCCATGGCGGCTCCGCTTATCGCCTTCGATCGCGCGCTTGGATTCATCTATCTGGAGAGCGGCAGCGAAGGCGTTCGCTTCGATGTGGGGCACCTGCACATGCTAGCAATTATCGCGGCCATTGCTGCAACCGTGCTGGAGAACGCGCGCCACCTGCAAGCGCTCGATAGAGAGAACCAGCGACTGCGGGACGAGGCGAACGTTCAACATGCGATGGTGGGTGAAAGCGGGCGGATGAGGGAGGTCTACCAATTCATTTCCAAAGTTGCCCGCAGCGACTCCACCGTTCTCCTTCTCGGGGAAAGCGGAACCGGAAAGGAGTTGGTGGCGCGTGCCATTCATCAGAACAGCCCGCGCAGCCGACAGCCCTTCGTAGCCATCAACTGTGCGGCAATAACTGAGACGCTGCTGGAAAGTGAGCTCTTCGGTTACGAGAAAGGCGCATTCACCGGAGCAGCGGCGCAGACCCGCGGCAAGCTCGAAGTCGCCGAGGGCGGCACTGTTTTTCTCGACGAGATTGGCGAGTTAGCTCCAGCGCTTCAGGCCAAGCTGTTGCGTGTCCTCCAGGAGCATGAGTTCACCCGTGTGGGCGGAACGCGTCCAGTGAGGCTGGATATTCGCTTGGTTACGGCTACCAATCGAGATCTGGAGCAGGCTGCGGGACAGGGACTCTTCCGCCGCGATCTGTATTACCGGCTCAACGTCGTTTCCAAATCCTTGCCGCCGCTCCGCGAGCATAAAGAAGACATTCCTTTGCTGACCAGTCATTTCATTCAGAAATCCAGCGCTAAGATTGGCAGAAAAGTGCTTGCCATTGCCACCGCGGCTGAAGGATGTCTAATGAACTACGACTGGCCGGGCAATGTGCGCGAACTCGAAAATGCGATCGAGCACGCTATGGTTCTGGGTTCGACGGACCTGCTATTGCCCGAAGATCTCCCGGATTCGGTGCTGGACGCCGTACCGGGCGAGACCGGTTCCGCCAGCCAGTTCCATGCGGCAGTAAGAGAAGCAAAGAGGCAGCTCATCCGCGCAGCTCTGGCCGAGGCTAACGGCAACTACACCAGGGCCGCGAAGAACCTCGGTTTGCAACGGAATTACCTCCACCGACTGATTCGGAACCTTGCCTTGCAGGACGAGCTCAAACGATCTGTATGACCGTGTGGCGGCAACATCGCTCGGGTGCGCGTCGCTGAAAACCCTCACGCGACAGAAGTTCATTTTCCAGTGTAGCTGATGCGCCAAATGGAGTTCGAGCCATCGTCAGTGACAAGCAGCGAGCCGTCGGTCGCGACTGCAACCCCAACCGGGCGTCCCCACACGTTCTTGTTGTCGATCACGAAACCAGTCATGAAATCCTGGTATTCGCCGCTCGCGCCTCCGGTCTGATGCAGCGCAACCCGAATTAGTTCGTAACCCACGCGGACCGACCTATTCCACGAGCCATGTTCCGCGGCAAAAATGTCGCCCTGGTATTCTGCGGGGAATTGTTTGCCGTCATAAAACGTCATCTCAAGCGATGCGTTGTGGGGATGCACTAAGACATCCGGCGTGATGACTTTGTCTTTCAACTCAGGATGTTTTCCCTTGTGTCGTGGATCCTGATGACCGCCCATGTACCACCACGGCCAACCGTAAAAGCCGCCATCCTGCACGTGTGTGATGTAGTCGGGAACGACGTTGTCTCCCAGGCCATCGCGTTCGTTGGTGGAACACCACAAGTCGCCTGTCTTTGGCTGAATCGCAAGTCCTACAGGATTGCGGATGCCGGATGCGTAAACACGCATCCCAGAGCCGTCCGGGTTGAATTGAAGAATGTCGGCAGTATTTTTCTCCCCCGGGCTCGAGTCGGGATCGTCGACATTGGAATTAGAACCGATTGAGACAAACATCTTCTTGCCATCAAGAGAGAATTGAATATCGCGTGTCCAGTGGTATTCGCCACCCGGCAAGTCCGCAATGTGCTGCGCACTGCCTCGTGCCTTCAAATCGCCATTCTTATAGGGAAAGCGCACGACCGACTTCATGTTTGCGACGTACACCCACTGCGGATCTGGCCCAGGCGGATAAAAGTTGATGCCGAAAGGCCGTTTCAGATCGCTGGCGAAAACTGCAGTTTGTTCCGCCTTGCCTGCACTGGTGATTCCACGAAAGATTTTGATTTCCCCGGCCATACTTTCGGCGAGGAATATGTCGCCATTGGGCGCCTTGCGAATCAGTCGCGGCTCTTGCAGACCGGACGCATACAGCTCCACCTTAAAACCGGGAGGAACTTGCGGCCATGCATTTGCGGGACGCGGCACCACTTTAGGCACATTGCCCGATGAAGGTGTCGCGAGCGGAGGAGGGATATCTTTTACTGTAATCTTTCGAGTCTTGCCAGGCTTCTCATATCGGAAGTCAGTGAATGGCGGCGCTGGCGGCGGCAGATTTAAGTTTGCGGCGACTTGAGGCGCTTCCGCTTTGCTCTTCTCGCCTTCACCTGGCGACGCCGCGAGCGATTTGACGTAGTGAACAATCTGCCACCTTTGGCGTTTTGGCAGAGTTGCCCAAGAGGGCATGCCATTGTTTATGTCGCCTTTCGTGATGTACCAAAACAATTCGCCTGGGGTTACCGATTTGATTTTTTCGCTGGTGAGAGAAGGGATGTTGCCCGATCCCTCGCCATTCTCACCGTGACATCGTGCACATTTGAGGTGAAAAAGACGCTTAGCGGCGGCCGGTGGCTGGCCTTCGTAGGGGTTCTTTAGCTGTTTGACGGATGCCGGAGCGTTATGGAAATTCTGAGCATGGGCGGCAAATGCAGAGATTCCAATTGCTAAAAGGACAAGCAAGCCTTTAGAAACATTTGTGGATGCTTTCAACATTCTCCTCCGCCTGTCGGCGCCCCGATCCGCAAATAGACAAATCTCAGACCAGTTCCACAATTATTTTGACCTAGTAACCTTTTACTTTGATCACAAAATACGTGAATTCATGGGAACCGTCGAGCAGCAGCTGATGTGGCACGCGAGCGGGAATATGGACGATGTCTCCGGGTGAGAGCTTCTGTCGCACACCACCTTGAATTGAGCCGTTCCGCTTTTCATTTGGCGATACAGTTTCCCCATTCACCATGGTTCCACCGACAAGGAGCGTTGCGGATCCAGATTGCACTACAAACACATCCGCCTGAGTTTCGTGCCATTCGACTTGGCCGTCAGCTTCCCTGCGACCCAGCAGAAATAGTTCGTTAGGGAAATCGGAAAGCTGTTTCACTGCCACATGATGTGGATCAGTTGCCGCCTGCTCATTCAAGCTTTGACCAATTTGCTTCAGCGATGCAGCACTCCAGTGTTCGAAACCCGCTGGTGCCGACTCTTGACCCACCGTGGATAGAAGGGGAATCGCCAAAAAAGATAAAAGCCAAAATCGGTTCATTGTGTATTCACCTCGAAGCAAGTTTCGGCGTTACCGGTCTTTGTCGCTTTCATGTCCCTCTTTCCTTAGATCGGACAAGGAAGAACCGGTTGTATTCAAACGTGTCCATTTTTCGAAATTCGAGCGGAAGAGCCGGGTAACATCGTGCTGAATATCCTGGCGCCGGATGCCACGTCCGTTGTTGGACAACAGCCGATAGCTGTTGGCCAGTAAGCGCGTCAGAAGCATGCGAGTGTTTTGCCATTTATAAATCACCTGCTCCAGAACGCGGGCATCCGAATGCTGGGGGATAAAGCTGGCTCCCAGCATTTCAATACGTTCTCGAGTGATTTCTTCCGCAATCGAAGGATTATTGAGGAACCACCAGCATCCGAAGGGCATCAAGTTATTAAATTTTCGAGCATAGACGCAAAGTTCGTGCTGGTTCTCGCGGCTTAGAACGCTTACCAGGAATCGATTGCCGGGAAACGCTCTGCACAGGTTCTCCAACGCGCCAAGGTCAGCTCTTCCAACCGCATCGCCGGCTAAATGAAGCCTCGGATTCACCTGCCGACGGACCCCAATCATTAGAGACAAGGGAAGATCCAATTCGCGGCATGAAGGGATCACCGCTTCAGCGAGAAGCTTGCTTTGAATCGTGTCTTCCGGAAACTGAAAGGTATCAGGAAGCGAGACCGCCATGTACACCGGGTGCATGCGCTCGTGCCAGTCAGAGAGAAACCTGCGAATCTCAATTGCCGTTTTCCCCGACGCGTGGGCATCTACTGCATAACCCTGCTTCGCCAGTTGCTGCCAATGGCCGCCCCAATCGCAAAGAATTCGATCCAGCCGCAATACCGATTGAAATCGCGGGTGAGGCTTCAACCCATTCATCCAGATCGATTGTTCCTCGGGATCGAGCGGATCATTGGTCATCGCCACGGTGCTTACGCCAGCCATCTGTAATACCCGTTGGCTGTGCGACTCGATCCGTTGAGCTTTAAAAAACGATCTCGCCTCCTCTAAGTCAGCGCTTTCGGCAGGTAGCTCGAAAGCTTTGAGAACGGCGATGATTCCGCGAGTGGCTTCCGAAATGGGCGTATTCTCAACAAACAGAACTTGCCAGATCGCATCGGCCTGTTCTCGCTTGGAAAGTTTCCAGTAGCGCTCGGGCGGCATATCAGACGAACGAAAGAACTCGGCCTCAAGATAGTGGTAAGTCAGCAGTTCGTCGATTCCCCATAGACCGAGTTTGCCGAATGCAGGAGAAAACAGGTGGGTGTGAACGTCGATGAATGGAGTCGAGGACAAGACTTCTTCTACTACGGGTTCGATCTGACTAGGGATCAGCGCGTCTGCTGAAGGAAGATTTCGCGGCCGCTTTGATTGGCTAACTGATCTGGTGTCCATTTCTATCGGGGCATCTGATGTTGGTCAGGTGGTACTGACAGTCGAGTGTAGCGGACTATAAAAGCGGCTCTTCTGGTTGTCAAAGCGAAAAACTCAGAAAAAAATTCGGCAAGACATAACCAACCATGATGCCGTCCTGACTTTATAATTCAGCCTTTCGTGCGAAGCTTGCCGTCAAGGACTTCTTCATGGGTCATCCTCTTCTTGAGCTCACCAATAAAACCGCGGTTGTGATCGGCGGGACCAGCGGCATCGGGCTTGCCCTCACCAAGGCGCTTGCTCAGGCGGGTGCCGATGTTGTTCCCTCCAGTCGTCGCGCCGAACAGGTGCGTAGTGCGGCGTTAGACGTTGAGGGACTGGGACGGCGGTCTCTGGCTCAGACTTGTGACGTGACGGATATTGCCAGCCTCTCTCAGCTTCTGAAATCCGTATGCGACAAATTTGGTAGCGTTCAGATTTTGGTGAACTCCGCTGGCCGCACCAAACGCACGCCTACGTTGGAATTGCCGGACTCAGAGTGGAATGCGATTCTCGAAACCAACTTGACGGGAACCTTGCGGGCCTGTCGCGTGTTCGGAAAACACATGGTCGAGCGTGGTTACGGCCGCATCATCAACATTGTCTCGATTGCGTCGTTTGTCGCGCTCCAGGAAGTGGCTGCGTACTGTGCCAGCAAGGCCGGCGTAGCTGCTCTGACCAAGTCGCTTGCCATCGAATGGGCAAGATCGGGGGTTTGTGTGAATGCGATCGCTCCGGGCGTTTTCCCTACGGATTTAAATGTCGCCCTGCTCCACGGCACTGAGCGTGGCCGGGAATTTCTGATGCGCACGCCCATGCAGCGGTTTGGAAAACTCGATGAGCTTGCAGGCGCTGGTGTGTTTCTCGCCTCCGATGCGGCCAGCTTCATTACTGGACATCTATTGGTTGTCGATGGGGGTTTCCTGGCGAGTGGCGTGAATCAATGATTTGGTCAGACTGAACTCGTAGTGCCAGCATTTCTTGAAGTCATGCGGGTTCGAGTCTGTTTCACGATTTCCACGAACTTGCGCGCGTTTTCGACGATGATTTGCGACTTGCCCGATTTGAGGGCGTCCGCCTGTACCAGTTCGCCCCCAATTCCTAGTGCAGCGGCCCCCGCCTCGATGAATTCGGCGGCCGTATTCAGGTTGACGCCGCCGGTGGGCACGAGAGGAATTTGTGGCAGCGGGCCTTTCAGAGCCTTGATGTACTTAGCCCCTCCGACTTGGCCGCATGGAAAAATCTTTACGAAATCCGAGCCCGCGTTCCATGCCGTGATGACCTCTGTTGGGGTCAAGGCACCCGCTATGATCAATACTTTTTCCCGAACGGCGAATTCGACCGTTGGAAGATTCAATCCGGGGCTGACGAGAAACTGCGCCCCGGCATCCAGGCAACGGCATGCTGTCTCGGGGTCAAGTACGGTCCCGGCTCCGATCAGCACTTCAGAACCGCTGCTCTTGATGAGTTCACGAATCACTTCGACCGCGCCAGGCACGGTCATGGTGATTTCCACGATCGGGATTCCGCCCTGACAAACGGCCTCGGCCGCGATCAATGCCTCGCGTGAGGACGACGCGCGGACCACCGGCACTATGCCGATTTCTGCTATCCGATCGCGAACCTTCTGCTTGTTCATCTCACCTGCCGTATGTTCCTGGTCAACGCGCGATGCGCGCCCCGACGCCTTCCATAACCTGGATGACCTCCTGAAGAGTGGCCATGCTGGTATCTCCGGGCGTAGTCATCGCTAGTGCGCCGTGAGCGGCGCCGCATTCGACAGCCCACTGCGGATCTTTGCCACTCAAGAAGCCATAAATCAGACCGGAAGCAAAGGAATCACCCCCGCCTACGCGATCGAAGATTTCAAGGTTTTCCCGATTCTTTGCCTGATAAAACTTTCCATCGCAGTAACAGATCGCGCCCCAATCGTTTTGGGTAGCGGTTTTTGCTTTTCGCAAAGTGGTCGCAACCACGCTGAACGGGTAATCTTTCACGACCTTGCTGATCATTTTCTTGAAACCATCCACTTCAAACGTTGAATGATGTTCGTCCATGCCTGGAACCTGGTAGCCGAGCGCGGCGGAGAAATCCTCTTCATTTCCCAGCATCGCATTCACGTATGGTGCGATGCGGCGATTGACTTCCTGAGCCTGTTTCTTTCCTCCGTTCGATTTCCATAAGGATGCACGATAGTTCAGATCGTAGGAAACGATTGTGCGGTGGCGTTTTGCAGCTTGCATGGCTTCCAATGCAACATCGGGAGTCGTGGGGGAAAGAGCACAAAATATCCCACCGGTGTGGAACCAGCGCGCCCCCTGCTTTCCAAAAACTTCATCCCAATCGATGTCGCCGGGCTTAAGTTGGGAAATCGCGGTGTGTCCGCGATCGTAGGATCCGACGGCGGCCCGCACTCCGAATCCGCGCTCCGTGAAATTGAGGCCATTTCGTGCCGCGTGACCCACCCCGTCGTGCTCAACCCAACGCACCAGCGACTGATCGACTCCTCCCTGGTAGATGAGATCCTGAAGCAGTCTTCCCACAGGATCATTGGCGAACGCGCTGACGAGCGCGGTGTCCATACCAAAGCAGCGCTTCAATCCGCGAGCTACGTTGTATTCTCCGCCGCCTTCGCACACGTCGAACTGGCGTGTTGTTGAAATTCGACCGTCGCCCGGATCGAACCGCAGCATGACCTCGCCGAGACTAACGAGGTCCCAGCGGCATTCCTGCTTCGGTCTGATTGTCAGTGCCATGTATCTGCCTCAGGTAATTCGGGCCGGCTCAAGTTTGGGCGACAGCAACTGAATGGTAGCCAATGCCACCAAGTATGCCGAGCCGGCAATGAAGAAAGGTACCATGTAACTGCCCGACCATTGCAGGATGTGGCCAACGATGGTTGCGATCAGCATCCCTCCAATGGCACCCGCCATTCCTCCGATTCCCACCACTGAGCCGACTGCCTGGGATGGAAAAATGTCAGACGTCAAGGTAAAGAGATTCGCAGAGAATCCCTGGTGGCCCGCCGCAGCGAGCCCGATCAGTAAAACGGCTTCCCACATATTATCGGTTCGATAGGCAATGACAATTGGGACCACACAGAGTGCGCAGACTAACATGGCAATCTTTCGAGCTGCGTTGATACTTTTTCCCCTGTGAATCAGCCACGACGAGAGCCACCCGCCCCCGACACTTCCCACGTCAGAGATCAAATAAATAACCATGATCGGCAGACCGATCTTGATCAAAGCCAAGCCATGCCTGCGTTGGAGAAAGTCCGGTATCCAAAACAGGTAAAACCACCAGATGGGGTCGGTCATGAACTTGCCCATTACAAACGCCCACGTCTGGCGATGCGGAAACAGGCTAATCCATTTGATCTTCCTGTTCGGTTCGGATGGATCGCCGCGGATGTAAGCCAGTTCGGCTTTCGAGACTCGGGAGTGCGCCTCCGGTTTGCGATACAGCGCTAGCCAAAAAATGAGCCAAACAAATCCCAGGGCCCCGGTGATCACGAATGCCCAACGCCATCCCCAGTGCAGGGCGATCCAGGGAACTATCAACGGCGTGACAATAGCTCCTGCGTTGGTTCCGGCATTGAAAATTCCCGTGGCTAGGGCGCGTTCTTTCTTCGGAAACCACTCCGCGACGGTCTTGATGCTAGCTGGGAAAACCCCTGCCTCGCCGAAGCCAAGAGCGGAACGAGCGATTACAAAACTGGTGAAGCTATTTCCCAGGGCGTGGCCCATCGAGGCCAGGCTCCAGAATGCCATCGCCAGTGCATAACCTAATCGCGTGCCCAGGCGGTCCACCAGCCTTCCTACCAATATCATGCCGACCGCGTAAGCAGCCTGGAATGCTAAGACCAGATTCCCGTAGTCGATGTCGTTCCAGCCCAAGTCGTGTTGAAGAGTGGTCTTGAGGACGCCAAGGACCTGGCGGTCCATATAGTTTTTGGTGGTTCCAAGCAACAGCAAAGTACAAATGACCCAGCGAAAATAGCCGGCACGGGCGGAACCTCCTCGTAGCTTTTTCTCAAGTGCTTCGGCTTCCTGCACGGGAGAAGTAGCTGAGACACCGGGTCTGGCGGTCTGATCCATGATCTGGTGGCGCCATTGGGCGTCAACATCGCAGAATATTAAGAATGGCTCTAGTCGCCTGTCAAACCATTTAACATAGCGGTTCGCCGGACGGGGAACACCGAGGGCACAATGAGAATATTTCGATGTGCGCTAATCGCAGTTTTCCTGCCATCACTTGCTTTCACAACGAATAGCACCGCCCAGGCACAGCAACTGGCACAGACTCCGCCCATGGGCTGGAACAGTTGGAACAAGTTTGCTTGCGAGGTGAGCGAACAACTAATCCGCGAAATGGCGGACGCAATGGTCAGCAGTGGCCTTAGGGAGGCGGGCTACCAATACGTCAATATTGATGACTGCTGGCAAGTCAGCCGCGATGCCCAAGGGAACATTGTTGCGGACCTCGCCAGATTTCCCAGTGGTATCAAAGCCCTGGCCGATTACGTACATGGCAAAGGGTTGAAGCTCGGAGTGTATACCGATGCCGGACGATTGACTTGCCAAAAGCGGCCCGGAAGTTTCGATCACGAACTCCAGGACGCCAAGACGTATGCTTCGTGGGGAGTGGATTACGTGAAGGTGGATTGGTGTTACTCCGAAGGACTTGATCCCGAAGTGCAGTATGTGAAGTTTCGTGACGCCTTGGCACAAGCCGGACGGCGCATCGTGTTCAGCATCTGCAATTGGGGTGTTAAGGCGCCTTGGCGCTGGGGACCGAAGACTGGAAACCTCTGGCGGACGACGGGGGACATCAGCGACAAGTACGACAGCATGTCGCTGATTGGATTCAGCCAGAACGGCTTGGAGAAATTCGCCGGCCCTGGACACTGGAACGATCCCGACATGCTCGAAGTCGGCAATGGTGGTATGGATCGTGACGAGTATCGAACCCACATGGCATTGTGGGCCTTACTCGCCGCACCGCTGCTTGCCGGTAATGACTTGAGAAGCATGACTGCCGAGACCAAAGAAATGCTCACCAACGGAGACGTCCTTGCTGTTGACCAGGACTCGAAAGGTATGCAGGGCCATCGGATTTGGGAAGAGGGTCCGTTGGAAATATGGGCAAAGCCGCTGGCCGATCAGAGCCAGGCTGTCGGTCTATTCAATCGGAGCGAAGCGCCCCTGAAGATGACTCTGGATTTCAAAGCCATCAGTCTTAACGGTCCGGCGAAAGTGCGTGATCTTTGGGAGCACAAGGAAATTGGCACAGTGCGAGACTCGTACACCGTTGAAGTGCCCAAACACGGCGTGGTGCTGGTAAAGGTGTCGCGGTGAACTGTCGCACGGCGCGAGCTTTCTTCCTCGCAGGCAGCTTCAGTCTTTTCCTGCTGCCCACGGCATCGCTCGCGTGGGGAACACCTCAAGGCCACAGCACACTGCAAATCTATTTTGTCGACGTCGAGGGAGGCCAAGCCACATTGTTCGTCACACCTGCCGGCCAGTCATTGCTGATCGACACCGGATGGCCGGGTCACGATGGGCGAGATGCGGATCGCATCGTGGCTGCGGCGGGGAAAGCGGGCATCAGCAAGATTGACTTTGTTCTGCTGACGCACTACCACCAGGATCATGCCGGCGGAGTCACGCAGCTCGCTGCAAGAATTCCGCTAGGGTCGGTTATCGATCATGGAGAAAACCGCGAGCATACGGATGCGCCCACAGAACAAGTCTGGCAGGACTATCAGCGCTTCCTGGCAAAAGGCAATATCAAGCGCATCATCGCGAAACCGGGAGATAATCTGCCTATTCGGGGCATTCAAGCGAAGGTTGTAAGCTCTGACGGCGCTCTCATCAAAAAGCCTCCGCGTGGAGCCGGCACAACAAATTTGGCCTGTAAGTCGTCCAGTCCATATCCCGCCGACAAGACGGAAAACTTGCGCTCTTTGGGGGCGATGATCACATTTGGCAAGCTCAGGATTCTGGATCTCGGCGACCTCACCTCGGACAAAGAAATGGAGCTAATGTGTCCATTGAATCGTCTTGGCCATGTAGATATCTACATCGTTTCTCATCATGGCTGGAGCCAAAGCGGTAGTCCTGCACTGGTGCACGGTATTGCTCCGCGTGTGGCGATTATGGACAACGGAGAAACCAAAGGCGGGTCGCCCAGTTCCTGGGACATCATCAGGAAATCACCTAGCCTTGAAGATCTTTGGCAAGTCCATTTTTCCAAGGAAGGCGGCACAGAGCACAATGTAGCGGATCCATTTATCGCCAATCTTGTCGGACCGGACGCTGGCAACTATCTGAAAGTGACCGCGTGGAAGGATGGAAGTTTCGAGGTGTTTAACTCAAGGACAGAGACCAGCAAGCATTATGCGGCTGCTCATTAGCTGCGCGCTGTCGACGGAGTTTTTCTCCGAAGCTTCGATATCGAGAGCAACACGATAAGAAGTGACGTCGCCAACACGGCGCACGCGATGAGGAAAGGCTGATCCAGACCCGTCTCGCTGATCGGTCTTGCGGTAAAGTTGCCGGCGACACCGGTCCACCAATAAGCAAAGAGCCCAATATCCATCACGATATGGCCGATCATGCCGAAAATGAGCGATCCCGAGGACCAGGCGAGAAGTCCCAGTAAAACCCCGGCGGCAAACACGATGGGAACCATACCAGCCATCGCCCAGCCTTTAGTGAGATGGACTGCCGTGAAGAGGAGTGAGGAGATCAGGACCGCGACCGGCGCGCCATGGCGCAGTTCGAGCGGGCGCTGCATATAGCCACGAAAACCGGTCTCTTCGCAAATCCCGGCGGAGGTCGCGGAGACTACGACCGCAATCCATCTCAAGGGCAGCGAGGGAATGAAAGAAAAATCATAACCCTGCCGGAACGTTGCCATCGGATAGGGCACGATGCGGAACAGCAAAACAATTGACGCATGAATACTTACCGCGAAGAAGAGGGCGGCGATAAGCCCCCACGACCACTGCGTGGGCGTCGGGGCGCCGCGACGGAACGCCGTGGCGCGGGCGGCTTGCGTCGTACGCGGTGGACCTCCGCCGCTCGCCCACCATATATACAGCGCGAGGAATGCCACTTCAACGACGGCAGCAAGCGGCACGCCAAGGTTGAGGAGCAATAAAGGCCAAACGTTGGCGGGGATGAGAGCCATCAGAATGCCCGTGATGATGGCCCGCAGCGCAGTGGGCAACCTCGCCCAACCGCTCAAATAACGAGAAGGCAGCAGTGTCATCAGGTCGTGACCAACGGCTGGCGATTCTACAGCTATTCTTGTTTCAAAGCGGATCCGGTATCGGCTCCATTCGCCCAAGCATAAATACATAACCCGCGATCCCCAGAAGCAAAAATGCAGCTGCGGCGACGAACGCTCCCGAGAAGGAATGCGTTGCTTGAACGATATATCCGGTAAGAATCGGAGCGGCGATGGCCGAAAGCTGATTACAAAAGTTGATGATTGCGCCGAGTGTGCCGACACTTTCCCGCGGGGCGATCAAAGAAGGGATCGACCATCCCACCGGCGCGGCCGCAGCCAATCCACCCAAAGATAGGCTGATCCAAAACAGCGCAGCTAGCGGTGTGTGCGCGGTGGCGGCGCCAAATATTCCAAGGCCGAGACCCGTTCCTCCAATGAGTACAGCCTGGCGTACACGAATCGGGTTCCAGCCTCGTTGAATGAGCGCATCGACGAGCCATCCACCTACCAGCAAATCCGTGAATGTCGCGAACAACCATGGCGCGCTGGTATAGAGGACGGAATGGAGCAAGTCCACATGGTGAGTCACGGAGAGATAGCTGGGCAACCAAGTCAATAACAAATAAAAGCTGTAGTTATAAGAAGCGAAGCCGAGAGCCAGCCCCAAGACTTCCCGCTGCCGAAGTAAGTACCCAAGAGGAGCGCCTTTCGAGGCTTCAATTCGATCTTCTGGTTGTGCGCCGCCCCGTGTGATGAATTCCCCCTCTGCCACGGTAAGCCGCTTGTCTTCGCTCGGGTTCCGGTAGAAGGCATAGAACAGCGCAAAATAAAGAAGGCTAATGAAGCCAGTAGCTGCGAAACTCCATCGCCAACCAAAATGCAGCAGCAGGATGCCAATCAGGGGCACTCCGATCGCAGACGCAAATTTTGCTGCTGCGTCAAAAATCGCTGTAGCCAGGCTTCTCTCTTCCTTAGGAAACCAGTATCCGATCGCTTTCGCATTAGCTGGGAAAGTGGGGGCTTCCCCTATCCCAAGCAAAAGGCGCGCTGCAAAGAAGCCACCGATTCCACTGGAAATCGCCGCGCCGAAGGAAGC
>Ga0207646_10002848_pt1 | contig 20107 bp, 12 predicted proteins | sample KBSK5502metaG_FD_184343 | JGI IMG/M metagenome (GOLD analysis project Ga0207646, IMG submission 184343) | Corn, switchgrass and miscanthus rhizosphere microbial communities from Kellogg Biological Station, Michigan, USA - KBS K5-50-2 metaG... | ecosystem: Host-associated > Plants > Roots >...
ACCACAGCCAGTCACTGGCGATCGCCAGCGGGCTTACCGCCGATCGGGTCGAGGAGGAACGGGCGATCATCGCCGAGCTCAACGCCCGCTACGCCGCGGAGGAGGCTGCCGGCACTGCTCCGCCGGAGACGCCGAAGGAGGGGTTCCGCCTCCTCCACGGCTGCGAGCTCGAGGTTCGGGCCGACGGGGTCCTCGATTACGACGACGATCTCCTCGCTCGGTTCGACGTCGTCGTCGCTTCCGTCCACGTCGCGCGGCGCCAGCCGCGGGCCGACCTGACGCGGCGGACGCTGAACGCCATCAACAGTCCGCACGTCGACATCGTCGCCCACCCGTCGGGCCGGATGATCCAGACCCGCGACGACCTCGACCTCGACTGGGAGGCCGTGTACGACGCCGCCGCGAAGACGGGGACCGCCCTCGAGATGAACGGCTCGCCCCATCGGCTCGACCTCTCGGCTGAGCGCGCGAGGCGCGCCGTCGCCGCGGGCTGCGTCCTGACGATCGACTCGGACGCCCACAGCACCCGCGAGCTGGACTTCATCCGATGGGGCGTGACCCAGGCACGCCGCGCCTGGGTCACGGCGGCGGACGTGATCAACACCCGATCCCGGGCCGACCTCCTCGCCTGGGCCGCCGGCAAGCCCGATCGGGTCGCCGGCTGACGTCGTGGCCGCCCGCCCGGCCACAGCCGGCGCGAGCGACTACCATCCGGCCCGAATGACGCTCCCGCCGTCTCCCTCCGAACCGCTCCCCGTCAGCCGCCGGCTCGTCCGGAGCGGTCTCGAGCGGACCGTCCGCTACCTGCCCCGGCCGGCAACGGGGCGCGCAGCCGATGGCGACGTCGGCCGAGGCCGGCGGGATCTCGAGATCGTCGTCGCGGTCGTCGTCGGCATGGCGGCGGTCGTGTCGGGTCCGCTCGTCTGGGCAGTGGCCGTGCTGCTGCTGGCGGCAACCCTGGTCGGGACGCTCCAGGTCCTCGCTGACGTCGATAGCCCCAACGCGGAGCGCGGGGTCCCAGTCGAATCGCTCATCGTCCCGGCCGTGGCGGCGCTCGGCGCGGTCGGGGCGATCCGCCTCGTCCCGCTCGGCCCCGGCGTCGTCGTCGCGATCGCGCTCGTCGCAGTCCTGCTCGATCGGGCGCTCGCGGTCGAGACCCGGATCGTGGCCGCCGCCCAGGGCCCGGCGGCGGAGGATCGGTCGGCCGCGCTCATGACGATGCTCGTCGTCGCCCTCGTGGCCTTCGGCGGGATTGCGGCCATCGTCCCGGGCGGGCTGGCCGGTCTCGAGCCGCCGGGCGCGCCAGTCCCCCCTCTGCCGCTCGGCAACCTCGCCCTGCTGGCGATCGCCGACGCGGTTGTCGCCGCGCTGCTCGGCTATCGGGCCGCCGCGCTGCGGGTGTCCGATGCGCGCGACGCGGCGTGGGCCGCCGCGAGCTACGCCGTGGCGATCGCGATCGGGGCCGCCGCGGTTCGGGCGATGGGGATCCCTCGTCTGGTCGGGCCGGCGCTCCTGATGTTCCTGTTCTACCTGTGGGACACGCTCCACTCGGCGCCCCCGTCGCGGCGGCGCGATCCGCGCTGGCTGTGGGAGACGGCGATCCTCGCCGGCGTCGGGATTGCGGTCGTCGCCTGGAACCTCCGCCTGGACGAGTGACGCGAGGCGCGGCGCCGGCGTCACGGCCGAACGGTCAGGCAGCCGGCCACCAGTCGAGAGTCCGGTCGCGATCGACCTGCCACGCCCGGCCGGTCGACAGCTCGACGAGCTGGACGTCGTCGACCCGGTCGACGACGAGGGCCCAGCGCTGGTCCGGCGAGATCCGGACGTCGAGCCTGTGGCGGGGGAGGTGGCCGAGCCGAACCGGTTGCGGGTCCGCCAGCCGCCCCTTGATGGCTCGATCCGCGGCGTCATCGATCCGAAAGAGGTCCGTCCCGTCGCCCGACGCGTCGGCGAGGAAGATGGATCGGCCGCCACGGGCGTAGCCGATCACGTCCGGCCCGTTGACCGACCCCGAGCCGAGCGGCCAGTCGATCCGGAGGTCGTCCGCCGGGTCGTCATTGATCACCCTCATCACGAGCCCGCCGTGACCGTCCGGATCGATCTCGTCGATCGGGGCGTGGCCGCGGTCGGCCGGCGTGAGCTGGCGCAGCCGCCCGTCGCGAACCCGGAGACGGGCCGAGTACGAGTAGCGACCCTGGCAGCCCTCGCTGCAGATCGTGTGACCCACCCGGAGCTCGGTCGACGACCACCATCCTTCGAGTCGGTCGTACTGCCGGTTGAGTGGCAGGGACGTCGTGTGCGCCGCGCCGATCTCGGCGATCACGAAGGTCCCTTCGATGTCGCCATCCAGTCCGGCCCGCGTCGCGGACGCGGCGACCGCCTTCCCGTCGGGCCGCCAGGCGAGGTCGTCGGCGACGGGGGGCCAGTCGCGGGGAAGGGCGAGCCGGGTCGGCTGGTGATCCGGCGTTCCGTCCCACAGCCAGCCCATCGTCCGCCCGGTGGTCTGGACCCAGGCCAGGACCTGCGCGGACCGCGGCCGGGGGAGCAGGACCACGTCCGCATCCGGATCGACGGGCACCGGCACCGGCGTCATCGCGGCGACGACCCGCATGCCGCCCTCGCTCGTCGGGACGAGCCGTTCGAAACGGAGGGTCGTGCTTCCGTTCGACCCGTCGATCCAGGCCGAGACGATGGACGGTGCACCCGCGACGTCTGGACCGGACGGCGCGGGGGTGGGGGTCGGCGTCGGCTCCGCGGCCGGCAGGGCGGTCTCCGGCAGCGGCACGCCGCCGACGACCCGGACGACGAGCGACTGGGCGACGGGATCGACCTGGGGGATGGCGACGGTTCGGCCGGTCGCGCGCTCGATCACCGTCAGGTTGGGGCCGCGGCGATCGGTCTCGATCCAGACGTAGTCGCCGTCCGCCGACCAGCCGAAGCCCGCGATGGAGTCGTCGCTCGACCAGAGGTTGTCGACCCGGCCGTCCCAGGTGATGAAGCGGATCCCGCGATCGACGGCGACCGCGACGCCGGTGCCGCCCGGGTCGACCGCGAGCCGGTCGACCGACTGGAACACGCCGAGCTGGCGGGCCGCCCCACCGCCGGTGGGCCGGGCCTCGACGGCGGCCCCCTGGCCGTTCGGGCCGAATCCGAGCGTGACCCCGATGCCTCTCGCCGGATCCACGTCCTCCGAGCCGGTCGCCGCCGGGCCGACGTCGGGCGGTGATGACAGCCGTTCGACGACGTTCGTCGCCGGGTCGACGCGAAGGAACGACCAGCCGCTGGCGGCCCCGTCGCCGTGCGCTTCGCGGAGGACGAGGGCATCGTCGGCGTCGAACCCCTGCAGCACCCCGCCTCCCGGCACGACGGTGCGCGTCACGCGGCCGTCGCGCGTGTCGATCACGAACGATTCGGTGGGTCCGGCCCCCTCGGGCCGGCTGATCAGGCCGAGGCGATGGCCATCGGCCGACCAGACCGCCTCGGAGATCGCGGTGAACGGCAGCTCGACCTGCCACAGGTCCGTCCCGTCGGCGATCGCGACCGCCTCGACGCGCTCCTTCTGGCCGTCGGTCGGCAGCACCGCCACGGCGACCGATCCGCCTGGATCGATCGTCCACGCCTGGCCATCGTCGGCATCGGGCCGTGCGGCGACCCGACGCGGAAGGCTGTGGCCGTCGAGTCGCCGCTCCATGAGCGTCGAGCCGTCGGCGTCGAGGATCTCGTAGTAGACGATCGGCCCGACGGCCGCCGAGATCGCCCCGGATCCGGGCTGGGATGGTCCGGGCGTGAGCGGCGGTCGGCTGCCGCCGAGGACCGCCAGCGCGACCGCGACGACGCCGATGGCCGCGACGACGGCGATCCCGGCTGCGGGCCGTCCGGCCCTCGGTCGCCTCCCCGTCCAGGAGCCCCGCCCCCGCCCCGTCCCCGTCGTCATCCGGCGCATCATCGCCGGTTCGGGACGTTTGACGCGCCGCCTCTGCGATGCTACAAAGCCGTGCCCCCTCCGGGCCCCGAATCGCCCCGGCTGTCGCCACCCCGGATGGGCCGCAGCGCAGCATCGGAGTGCACCCGTGACCTTCCCCGAAGTCGAGACGCAGCCATCGAGCGCCGTCAACCAGATCCGCCTGAAGCGGCAACTGGTGGAGCAGGCCATCGCCCAGGCGACTGCCGCCCAGTGGGCCGAGGCGGCCGAGACGAACCGGCGGCTGCTGGAGCTCGGCCCGGACGCCGAGGCGGAGAACCGCGTCGCGAAGGCGCTGTGGGAGCTGGGCGAGCTTGGTCAGGCGCGCGAGCACTACCAGACCGCGCTCGCCCTTGACCCGACCAACCGGATCGCCGAGCGCAACATCGACCGCCTCCGGGTGCTCCTCGTCGACGCCGGCGAGAAGACCGTTCCGGCCCAGGAGGGCAGCAAGGCGCAGGTCTCGATCTTCGTCGAGGAGACGGGCAAGACCGGGTTCGCCTTCCTGACCGACCTGCCGAATCCTCGCAAGCTCGCCCAGGTCAACCCGGGCGACTCGGTCGAGCTGACCCCCGAGGCCGGTCGGCTGATCGCCTTCAGCAACGGGATGCGGATCGGCATCGTGGAGCCGCGGGTGGCCGCCCGACTGCTGAAGCTGATCGCCGACGGCAACAAATACGCCGCCGGCGTCACGTCGCTCGGCGACAGGGACGTCCGGATCATCATCCGCGAGATCTACCAGGACCCCCGGAACTACGGGAAGGTCTCGTTCCCGATGGCGGCGAAGTCGACCGACCTCCGGCCGTACACCAAGGGCACGCTGATCCGCGAGGAGATGGACCTCGAGGACGATCTCGAGGACGACGAGGAGGACGAGGAGATCGAGGACCTCGATCGCGTCCTGCCGCCGGAGTCGACCACGGACGAAGCCTTCGAGGACGAGCTCGACGAGGCCGACGAAGCCTGAAGAGGGCTGCCGCGGCTGAGCGCCGCTGGCGGCGTTGCCGTCTGCGCGCGTCGCTCACGCACCTTCAAGTGCGCTCGCTTCCGTGCTCGACGGCGCCTTGCCAGCGACGCCCATCCGCGACGAACGCAGTCAAGCGCGACGAACGCAGTCACGGCCGCAACTCGGAATACGAGTCAATTCGGCGGCGAACGAGCGTGATCCGACGCCCAGGGCGTCCGATCCTGCACGCAGCGGCCGGAATAGACGCGAATCCCGAGTTGTGTTCGGCGGCCGATGCAGTCGCGGTCGGGCCGTGGCGTGAGCATCGGTGAGGACCACCCGCGGCGCGATCGCACGCTAGGCTCTGGCCATGGCCGGTCGCGCGTCTCTGGTCAGAGCTGAGCCTGGCTTCACCCTGCCGTTCTTCGAACGGCTCGCTCCGCCGCCGTCGCCGGCGCTGATCGCGGCCCGGATCGAGAGCGATGCGAAACCCGGCGACGCGATCCTCGACCTCGCCGGACGCGGCGGATGGGTCGCCCGGGCGGCGGTGGATCGCCAGCGGCGGGCGGTCAGCCTTGAGTCGACCCCGCTCACCCGCCTGATGGCCGAGCTCGTCCTTCGCCCGCCGGACCTCCGCCACCTCGATGCCGCGTTCCAGGCGATGGGGGCGTCGCCCCGCGGCCAGACGAGCCTGAAGGTGGCGATCGGCGAGCTGTTCGCGACGCGCTGCGCCACGTGCGGGCGATCGCTCGTGCTCGACGAGATCATCTGGCCCGATCAGGGGGCGCCGGCCGTCCCCGGCGACGGGACGGCACGAAAGGTCTATGCCTGCCCGGTCTGCCGCGGCCAGCGCGGCAGTGACCAGCGAACCGCAGACCTGGACGAGGCCGATCTCGCGCGGTCGGTCGCAATCCCCGACGACCTGACCGGAGTCCGTGCGCGTCTTCGCGACCGCTTCCCCGTCCTCGACGGCGGAGCCGGGCTGGTCGACGGCCTCCTCGACCTCCACACCCCTCGTCAGCTCGTCGGCCTTGACGCGATCCTCGACCGGGTCGAGACCGACCTGCGGGCGGCCCCCGTCGACGCCGCGTTGCGACTCGCGTTCCTCCACGCATTGATCCCGGCGAGTCGCCTGAACGGACATCCGCACCGAGTCGGCTCGCTTCGGATCCAGGCCGGCCACGTCCGCCCCCCGAACCCGGGTCCATGGCGCGAGCGAAACCCCTGGCTCGCGTTCGAGGACGGGATCCGGATCGTCCGAGGGTTCATCCAGCGACTCGAGAGCGGCCCGGGCGGCGCGGTCCAGGCGCGGCTCGGCAACGACCTTCAGTCGCTCGACGAGGGCAGCGCGACCGCCGTCGTGGCGATCGCCGGGCCGTCCACGACCCGCGCGATCGGTGCCGAAGCGTCAGTGAGCCGTAACTGGGACGGGTCGGCCGGCGGACTCCGCCGACGGATCCGCCTCGTCCTCGGCCAGCCGCCGGTCCGGCCGAACCAGGAGCGTCTCTCGATGACCTACTGGGCGACGTCCTGGACGCTCGGTGGCGAGGCGGCGGCCGGCCTGCCACTCGGCGCCCTGTCGGGTCCCGCGATCCGGGCGCCATGGGGCTGGCAGGCGGCGGCCCTGGCTCGATCACTGGCGTCCGTCGAGCCGTCGATCGCGCGCGACGGACGCGTGGCCTACGTGATCGACGGCGGGCCCGAGGCCCTCGTCGCCGCGGCCCTCGGCGGGGTCGAGGCGGGTTTCCGCCTCCTGTCGGCTCGCCTGGGCGACGCCGACGACGAGGCCCAGGGCAGCATCGAGCTGATCCCGCCCGGTGCCGTCCCACCGCCGACGGCCCGGACTCGCGCCAACGTCGCCCTCGATCCGCTCCCGGGCGGAGCCGGCGATCCGGACGTCGTGCCGAGCGCCGGCATGTTCAGCTCCGCCGAGCGCATCGACCGCCGGCCGTTCTCGCCGAGCGATGTGAGCCGGACCGTCGCCGACGTCGCGGTCGAATCGCTCAAGGCGCGCGGCGAACCGGCGAGTGCGGACCGTCTCCTCGGGGAGATCCTCATCGGGCTCGATCGCGCCGGTCAGCTCCGACGCCTCGTCGCGGATCGCGGTCTGGCCGTGGACCGACCCGACGACGCTCGGTCCGTCGAGGACGCCGAAGACGCGACATTGCTCGACGCCCCGGACCGTGGATCCGGCGGCGGCCGGGCCGCGATCGGGACGCGGCGCGCGGTCCGGGGCCCCGACGCCCCGTCGGATCCGGTCGAGGCGATCCTCGCCCTCGTCGCCGACGGTCTGGCCGGGACCGGCAAGACGCGGCTGGTGGAGGTTGCGCCGGGTCGGTGGTGGCTGGCGGATCGGCGCGATCGCGAGGCGGCGGCGGTGCCATTGGCGGACCGTGTCGAGTGGTCGGTGTTCAGCCTGCTGTCGACCGCGGGCCCTCTCTCGGAGACGGCGTTTCTTCAGCGGATCGCCGGGATCTTCAGCGCCCACGATCTGCCCGACGAGGCGCTCGTCCGGGCCTGCCTCCAGAGCTACCGAAGCCGGGCGAGCACCGCCGAGCGTGTCGTCACGGGTGACGACCTCCTGCGTCGCACGCAGGAGCACGCCGAGATGATCGCTCACCTCGCGGACGGCGGCCACCGGATCGGCGCACGCGTCTGGATCGGCCGGCGGGAGCAGGCCCGGCGGCTGGGGGCCGGCCGCCTCGGCGACCTGATGGAGGATCGCGAGCACCGCGTCCCGTTGACGCAGATCAGCCGGGCGGGGGAGGACGTCGCCGAGGTCGACTGCGCCTGGTACGTCCGGGGCAAGATGTCCTTCCTCTTCGAGGTCGAGTGGACGGCGATGCTCGGCGAGCCGATCCTCCGCCGCCACGCCCGCATCCCCCAGGAGGACGGCACGGTCCGGTTCCTCGTCGTCGCCCCCGAGCGGACAGAGCTCGTCCGCCACAAGCTGGAGCGGTCGCCGCTGCTCCGCGACGCCTTCGACCGCGACAACTGGCACGTCCTGAAGTGGAACCACCTCCGGTCGTTCCTGGCGCGGGACGACCTGAGCCTGGACGGCCTCGAGCCGTACGTCGGGCTGGACCCCCTCGTCGAGCGCAGCGGCGAGCAGCTCGGTCTGTTCGGGGGGTGATCGCAGACCTCGGGCCCCAGCCTCGAACCGGCGCGCACGGTACCCTGACGCCCAACGACCCGCGCCCTGATCCGGGCGAACGCTGCGCCCACCGGCGCCCACGATGGAGACCATCGACGTGACCCTGCCCAACGACCGCGTGTCCGCGGTTGATCAGCTTGCCGACGGCTTCTGGGAATCGATCCTCGAGCTCAATCCGACGACGGCGACGGTCTATGGCGACGAGCGCTACGCCGACCGCCTGGAGGACCCGAGCCCAGCCGGTCGGGCGAAAGGCCGCAAGCTCATGGAGGCGACGAAGGCCGCCGCTGAAGCCCTCCCGGTCGACGACCTGTCGGTCGAGGAGCGGATCACCCGCGACATGCTGATCGTCATCGCCGATCAGGCGATCGAGGAGGACGACCAGGGCACCCATCGGCTGCGGGTCGTCGACCAGATCTCGGGACCGCAGACGCTGCTGCCGCAGGTTTGCCAGTTCCAGCCGGCCGACACGCCGGAGCGCCTCGAGAAGTTCCTCGCGCGCCTCGAGAGCTATCGCGACTACATGGCCGCGAACACCGACATCCTCCGTGAGGGTCTCGACACGGGCCTGACCGCCCCGCGCATCGTAGCGGAGCGGACCGTCGCCCAGCTGGAGCGGCTGCTCGCCATCCCGCTCGCCGAGGCCATCGTGCCGGCCCTGGCCAAGGTCACCAATGACACCGACCGGGAGCGCGTGCGGAAGGTCACGGAGGGGGTCATCTACCCGGCCGACCAGGCGTTCCTCGACGTCCTCCGCGGCGACTACCTGAAGGCGACCCGCGACGAGCCCGGGCTATGGTCGGCGACGAATGGCGAGTCGTTGTACCGGACGCAGATCCGATCGTGGACGACGCTCGAGCTCGACCCCTCGACCGTCCACCAGATCGGCGTCGACGAGCTCGCGATCGTCGACGATGGCCGGCGAGCCATCGCCTCCGCCGCGGGGGCCGCCAGCCCGCAGGAGTACCGCCAGCGCCTGCTCGACGACGGTGCCAACACGCCCACGACCAAGGACGAGCTGCTCGACCGGGCCCGGGAGGACATCGACCGCGCGATGGCCGTCGCGCCGCAGTTCTTCGGCCGCCTGCCGAAGGCCGGCCTGGACGTCATGGCCGTCGAGGAGTTCAAGGAGAAGGACGCCCCGTTCGCCTACTACTTCCCGCCGGCACCGGACGGATCGCGACCGGGCATCTACTACGCGAACGGCTACGACCTGCCGAGCCGGAAGTACACGAAGCTCGCCACGACCACCTACCACGAGGCGGTCCCTGGCCACCACTTCCAGATCGCCCTCGAGCAGGAGAACCCGGACCTGTCGACCTTCCGCCGGCTGGGGGCCCGGATCGTCGGCGGCGCGTACGTCGAGGGCTGGGGCCTGTACAGCGAGAAGCTGGCCGACGAGATGGGCCTGTTCCGCGACGACGGCGAGCGGTTCGGGATGCTCGACGCCGTGGCCTGGCGAGCGGCCCGCCTCGTCGTCGACACGGGGCTCCATGCGCTCCGCTGGTCGCGCCAGCAGTCGATCGACTTCCTGCTCGAGACCGGCCTCTCGGAGACGGACGCGACGATCGAGACCGATCGCTACATCGTCTGGCCGGGCCAGGCCCTGACGTACATGATCGGGTGCCGCGAGATCGAGCGGCTGCGTCGCGAGCTGGCGGCCCGCGACGGCTCCCGCTTCGACCTGCGCGAGTTCCACGACCAGGTGCTCGGCCACGGCTCGCTGCCGCTGGCCACGCTCTCCCGCGAGCTGCCGAACTGGGTGACGACGCCGGCCTGAGCTCGATTCCGGATGTTGGCCTCCCAGGTGCGGCTCGACCGTACTCCGGAAGCCCAGCTCCTCGGTCGGCCGTCGAGCCGGCGGGTGACGGCTGCGTAGCCGGCGTATGGCGGAGGAGTCCTTCGAGCATCGATCCGCGTTGGCAGGAGCCATCGTCCCGCGCGACATGTCGGGTCGATCATCGCGAGCCCGGGCGGGAGCGAGGTGGCGTCGATCGGAGTGGCCAGCCACGCCTCCAAATGGCGCGCCCGGGTCCGGAACGCCGTATCCGCGAGCGACCGATTGATCACGAGCGCCGCGTCGACGGCCTCAGTCGCGAGCACGAGCAGCACAGAGGTCGTCGCTCGACCTCGCCAGCCGAATCTCGCGGCGGCCATCGCCGATCTTGACGAGTACCAGCCGAGGGTCCGCTGGATCCTCCCGAAGTCGCGAATCTCCGTCTTGACCTCGATCACCAGGAGCGCGCGAGCCTTTGGGTGGAACGCCAACACATCGATCCAGCCGGGCCCGTAGGCTCCCTCGATCTGAACCTCCGTCTCGGTCAGCCAGCCGAGGCGCCTCAGCCTCGCGGCGGCGTGGGCGACACATCGCGCATGGACCCGGTCCCGCTGAGCGACCCGTTCCGCAAGGAAGGGTGCGTCGAACGTGAACGTCATCCGTCCGCCGAGGGCGGCCGCGAGCGCCTCGAGCGCTGCGAGGTCGATGGAGCTCGGGGGCCCGCGCTCGAATCGCGATTGAGCGGACTGCGATATCCCGGTGCGCCGTTCCAGCTCCACCTGGGACATGTCGACGATTCCGCGCGCGTCCCGGATCGTCCGGCCGACCGAGATCGCGAGAAGCGATGGAGGCCGGGCGCGGGACATGGCAATGAGATATCAGCCGATGCTTCACCCGCACTTATGGCGCGGGGCGGGGCTCCCAGACCGATAACGCCGACCATTGGGCAACATCCGCCGGCGCATGGAATCACGACCCAGCACGCGTGGATCGACACACGAACCTTCAGTTCGCGTGGCAACTCGTGCGAGAAGACCTCGAATTTTATGCGCCGGGGAATGGGCCCGGCGGGAGGTAGGTCGCGCCACGCGACCGGTGCGAGTCACGCACCGGCACGGGCCCAACCTGTTGTGATTCGCACGTGAATCGGTCTATCCCTGCGATATCCGCGTTGACGTGGCTCACCCGACTATGCCAACATGGCGGTCCACCTGTTCCGCTCCCCGGAACGCCCGTCGCGCATGACGGTCCACCGACCCCAGGAGTGCGTTTCCTCATGGCCACCGAGCCCCGCTCGACGACCCCGACGCCCGCCCTCAACCGCACCCGCCAGCTCGAGACCTACCGTCGCGCGTCGCGGACGCTGCCCGGCGGCACGAACTCGAACTTCCGGGCATGGGGCGAGCAGACGATCTACATCGATCGGGGCAAGGGCGGAACGGTCTGGGATCTCGACGGCAACGAGTACATCGACCTGCGGCTGGGCTACGGGCCGGTCATCCTCGGCCACGGCGACGACCGAGTCGACGACTACGTCAACGAGCAGATGCGCAAGGGCGTCAGCTTCTCGCTCACGAGCGAGGACGAGGTCCGGGCGATGGAGCTCGTCGCGGAGCTGACGGGCTGGGTCGAGATGGCCCGGATGACCGTGTCCGGGACGGAGGCCACGATGCACGCGATGCGCATCGCCCGTGCCTACACCGGCCGGAACAAGATCGTGAAGTTCGAGGGCCAGTACCACGGCGTCCACGACTACGCCCTGATCTCGGTCACGCCGGACAACATGAGCGAGCTCGGCGACGCCGACAGCCCGGTCCGCCTCGCCTGGGGCCGCGGCATCCCCGAGGCAGTCGCCGACACCATCATCCCGGCCCGCTACAACAACATCGAGCTCCTCCGGCGCCTGTTCGAGCGCGAGGGCCACGACATCGCCGCCGTGATCGTCGAGCCCGTCCTCGGCAACGCCCAGGGCATCCTTCCCCAGCCGGGCTTCCACGCCGCGATGCGAGCCCTCACCGAAGAGTTCGGGATCCTCCTGATCTTCGACGAGGTGAAGACCGGCTTCCGGTTCGCGAGGGGTGGCGCGGCGGAGTACTTCGGGATCCGACCTGACCTGGCGACCTATGCCAAGGCGATGGGCAACGGCTACCCGGCGGCGGCCTTCGGCGGCCGGCGCGAGGTGATGAGCGTCCTGCCCGACAAGGTCAGCCATGGCGGGACCTATGCCGGCAATCGCGTCGCCGCGGCCGCCGCCGTCAAGACGCTCTCGATCATCCGCGACACGAACGCGCTCGAGACGATCCATGCCACCGGCCGTCGAATTCAGGACGGCCTCCGCGAGGTGCTCAACCCGACCGGCCTTCCCTACGTCTTCACCGGCCACCCGTCGATGTTCGGGATCATGTTCACCGACCAGGCTCCGACCGAGTACCGCGACTGGGCGAAGTCGGACCACGAGCTGTACGACGCCGTTGCCTTCGGGATGCACGCCCGCGGCGCGATGCCCGAGCCGGACAGCCGCGAGCCGTGGTTCATCTGCGAGGCCCACGCCCGGGGGGACACGGTCGACCGCGTCGTGTCGATCTTCGAGGAGTCGCTGACCGCGGCGCTCGAGGGTCGGGCCCGTGGGGAGGTCCCAGAGCACGCCCAGGGCGCACAGGCACACGAGGCAGCCGGCTGACCCCGGCCGCCCCGGATCGATCACCGTCACCGACGAGAGAGGAGCAACGGATCGATGGTCCTCGACGGTAACGCCGTCCGCTCGGTCGACCGAGCCGCGGCGCTCTTGCTTGCCCTCGGGGAGTCGCAGGGGGAGGCCGGCGTCACCGAGCTGGCGCGGCGGCTGGGGCTCCACAAGTCGACCGCGTCGCGGCTCCTCGCGACGCTCCAGAAGCGCGGGCTCGTCGAGCAGGACGACGAGACAGGCAAATACCGGCTCGGGCTCGTCGTGATCCGCCTCGCCGAACGCGCCGAGCGAACGCTCGACCTCCGCGGGATCTCGATGCCCGAGCTGGAGCGCCTCGCGCGACTGACCCACGAGACGACCGGGCTCGGCGTCCTCGACGGCGACTCGCTCCTGACCGTTGCCCAGGCCGACGGTCCGAACCTGATCGCGGTCGGCGACTGGACGGGGCGGTCAACGCCGCTCCACTGTGTCGCCTCGGGCAAGGTCCTCCTCGCCGCTGTCGCCGAGCGCGAGGTGCTCCGGATCGTCCGCCGTGGCCTGCTCAGCTACACGGAGCGGACCATCACCGAGCTCGAGCCGCTCCTCGAGGAGCTGGCCCGGATCCGACGGCGCGGCTACGCGACCGCGCTCGGTGAGTTCGAGATGGGGCTCAACGCCGTCGCGGCCCCGGTCCACGACGCGCGCGGCAACGTCATCGCGGCGGTCGACATCTGGGGCCCGGCGTTCCGGCTCACCCCTCGACGGATCCCCGAGCTCGCCGCCCAGGCCCGCGAGGCCGCGGCCGCGATCTCGGTCCGCCTCGGCGGGACCGGCTCGTCGACGGCCGCCCAGCCCTCGCTCGCTCAGGCGCTGACGAACTCGTCGCTGGCCGCAAGCGAGCCGGCGGCCCTGCCGGCGAGCTCCAACGGCTCACCGAACGGCGCAGTCGCGGAGCCGCATCCGGTCGTCGCCGCGGCGTCCTGATCGGCGCGCCGTCAGCGGGTCCGGTCGGCGGGAGCGGGCCGGCAGTCCCGCAGACAGCGTCGACGTGACTTCCAACCTCGCTACCATCGCGTGCGATGAACCCCAACACCCCACCGCTGAGCACGATCCTCGAGGCGCTCCGCGTCGGCGGCGTGCGGATCCTCATCATCCTCGTCGTCGCCCTCGTCGCGATCCGCGTCTCGACGCTGATCGTCCACGGGGTCCTGAAGGCGCTCATGGATCGCGAGGCGACCGAGGGCACCGCGCAGGAGCTGTCGGCCGTCGAGGTCAAGAAGCGGATGGACACGCTCGACGAGCTCGGCGGGCGCGTCGTCCGGTTCTTCGTCCTGTTGATCGCCGCGATCATGATCCTCAGCGCCCTCGATCTCGACATCGGGCCGGCCATCGCGGGGCTGGGCGTCGTCGGGATCGCCGTCGGGTTCGGCGCCCAGAGCCTCGTCCGGGATTACCTGAACGGCGCCCTGATCCTGATCGAGAACCAGTACAGCAAGGGCGACGTGGTGTCGATCGCCGGCGTCAGCGGCGCGGTCGAGGACTTCAGCCTGCGGCGGACGACGCTGCGCGATCTCGACGGCGTCGTCCACACCGTCCCGAATGGCGAGGTCAAGGTCGCCAGCAACCGGACCCGGACGTGGGCCCGGATCAACCAGAACATCACCGTCGCCTTCGGCACCGACATCGACAAGGCGATCGGGGTCGTCGACGAGCTCGGCCGACACATGCACGAGGACCCGGTCTGGAAGCGGCGGATCCTGGAGCCACCGCGGGTCGAGCGGGTCGAGTCGATCGAGGAGCGGGGCATCACCCTCAAGATCCTCGGCACGGTCCGGGCGTCGGAACAATGGGCGGCCGGTGGCGAGTTCCGGAAGCTGCTCCTCGAGGCGTTCGCGAAGAACGGCATCCAGCTGCCGCGCCCGCCACAGGTCGTCGTCACCCAGGCGGACGGCACCGACGGCGTCGCGGTCGGCGCGGCCCCGAGCGAGGACGACCTCGCGGACGAGTAGCGCGATCAAGGCAAGGGCGGCGATCCGTTCAATCAGTCACGCACAGACTGCTGGGTCACCTGACGAGGCCGCTGAGACGCGGTTTTCGGCGTGATACGCGGCGTCGCGTGCATGGACGGGCCCGACTTGCGGACCGCTCCGGTCGGAAACGGCTGTTGATCCGCTCGAGCAGTCCGGGGGCGAATATCTGATCAGATCGAACCATCCGTGACCTGGCCCGCCGGGGCGTTGGCGGGCGCCGGACCAGTCGCCGCGTAGAATGGCCGAACCCAGCCCGTGACCCGCTGCGCGTCCGGTCCATCCCGACATGACCGCACATCCCGGCAGGAGAAGCCCACGTGAGCGTCGATCAGCGTCCCGAGATCGAGAACCTCCTGGCTGAAGGCCGGACGTTCCCGCCCGACCCGGCGTTCTCCGCCCAGGCGAACGCCCAACCCTCGATCTACGACGAGGCGGCCCGCGATCCCGAGAGGTTCTGGGAGCGGATCGCGCGGGAGACGATCAGCTGGCGCGAGCCGTTCACGAAGACGCTCGAATGGGACCTGCCGTTCGCCAAGTGGTTCCTCGGCGGCAAGCTGAACATCAGCGAGAACTGTGTCGACCGGCACGTCGCAAATGGACTCGGGCAGAAGGTCGCCTATCACTGGATCGGCGAGCCCGGCGACACCCGGACGATCACATACGCCGACCTCCTGCGCGAGGTCTCGAAGGCGGCCAACGCCCTCCGCGAGCTCGGGATCCAGACCGGCGACCGCGTCGCGATCTACATGCCGATGATCCCCGAGCTGCCGATCGCGATGCTGGCCTGCGCCCGGCTCGGAGCGCCCCACACCGTGGTCTTCGGCGGCTTCTCGGCCGAGGCCCTGTCGGGCCGGATCAACGACGCCGAGGCGAAGCTCGTCATCACCGCGGACGGCGGCTGGCGCCGGGGCAAGGCGGCGGCGCTCAAGCCCGCGGTCGACGAGGCCGTCCAGTCGACGCCGACGATCGAGCACGTCCTCGTCGTCCGGCGGCTGGGCGACGCGATCGAGGGCGGGACCGCGATGCAGGCTGGCCGCGACATCTGGTGGCACGACGTCGTCGACCGACAGTCCGAGACGTGCGAACCGGTCGCGGTCGACAGCGAGCACATGCTCTACCTGCTGTACACCTCGGGAACGACGGCCAAGCCCAAGGGGATCATGCACACGACCGCCGGCTACCTCGTCGGCACGTCGTACAGCCACAAGCAGATCTTCGACGTCAAGCCCGACGACGTGTACTGGTGTGCGGCCGACGTGGGCTGGGTGACCGGCCACAGCTACATCGTCTACGGCCCGCTGGCGAACGCGACGACCGGGGTGATGTACGAGGGCACGCCCGACACGCCGGCGTGGGATCGCTGGTGGCGGATCATCGAGGACTACAAGGTCAACATCCTGTACTGCGCGCCGACGGCGATCCGGGCCTTCATGAAACAGGGCGACGCGCTCCCAGCGCGCTACGACCTGTCGTCGCTCCGCGTCCTGGGCTCGGTCGGCGAGCCGATCAACCCGGAGGCGTGGCTCTGGTACCACGAGCACATCGGCGGCGGGACGACCCCCATCGTCGACACCTGGTGGCAGACCGAGACCGGCCAGATCCTGATCACGCCGCTGCCCGGCGTGACGACGACCAAGCCAGGCTCGGCGACCTTCCCGTTCCCGGGGATCGAGGCGGACGTCGTCGACGGGAGCGGCAACTCCGTGCCGTTCGGCGGGGGTGGCTATCTCGTCCTGAAGCGGCCGTGGCCGGCGATGCTCCGCGGCATCTACGGCGATCCGGAGCGCTACAAGGAGACCTACTGGAGCCGCTTCCCCGGCATGTACTTCGCCGGTGACGGGGCGAAGCGCGACGCGGACGGCTACTTCTGGCTGCTCGGCCGGGTCGACGACGTCATGAACGTGGCGGGCCATCGCCTGTCGACGACCGAGATCGAGAGCGCTCTCGTGTCGCATCCGGTCGTGGCCGAGGCCGCCGTCGTCGGCGGGCCGGACCCGGTGACGGGCGAGGCGATCATCGCGTTCGTCATCCTCCGCCTCGGAAACGAGCCGACCAAGGAGCTGGGCCAGGCACTCCGCGACCACGTCGCGACGAAGATCAGCCCGATCGCGAAGCCGAAGTCGCTGATGTTCGTGCCGGACCTGCCGAAGACGCGGTCGGGCAAGATCATGCGGCGGCTGCTCCGCGACATCGCCCAGGGTCGTTCGCTGGGCGACACGACGACCTTGGCCGACACGACGGTCGTCGAGACGATCCGGGCGAACACGGGGGCGGCCGAGGAATGACCGGGGCGAAGGGGGCCGCGTGCCACTGAACTTCCTCCGTCGAAGGAAGGACGAGAAGAAGGGGACCGTCACCGCCGCCTCGGCGCCGGCAGCGACGAGCGCGGCGCGGGCCGTGCGGTCCGGCATCGCGTTCGATGGCATCACCGAGGAATGGCGGCTCGTCGGGCGGATGGACATTGACGGCAGGCTGTCGGACGCGCTGAACCGCCGCGAGTCGATCGCGATTCACGACGTCAAGTGGGCGCCCCTCGACGGGTCGGAGCCTCTGGCCGACGCCCCGGGCCTGCGGAGTGTGGATCCGTACGACCTGATCCTGGTCCTCGCCGGCGAGGGGTCGCTCCCGGAGCTGAGCGACGACGAGCGCGCCGCGCACCGCGTCCACAAGGTGGCGTACGACGTCGCGCTCGAGGCGCCGCCGTTCCGAGTGGTCGGGACGGTGTTCCTCCACCCAGGCTCCGAGCCGGACCGGCTGCTCGATCGAGCGACCGAGATGTTCGTCGCGGTCGTCGACGCCGTGGCCTGGTTCGGCGACCAGCAGGTCGGCGATCCGGACGTCGAGACCGTGCTCGTGAACCGCTTCTATCTGCGCGGCGTGGAGCAGGTCGACAAGCGGACCGGGCTGAAGGCGCAGAAGCTGCCGGGGAGGCCGCTGGGCGGCATCACCTGGCAGGACCGGTCGTGAGAGCGCCTCGATAGAGGCCGGCACCTCTCGCATGTGGCCCACAGCCATCCTTACGCGTGGGCTGCTGGTCTCACCACCCTGCTCCGTGCGTGGCTGTCGACGAGGGTCTTGCTGCGGATGGCTGCCAGCCATGGACGAGAGGTCCGACCGCGCTTGCATGGCTCTGAGCCATATGCAGCACGAATGGGCTGTGCGAGGGCCCAGCGCGTACCGGTGCCGGCCGGCTAGGCCCGAGCCGGCTCCTTCGTGCGGCCGAACAGGCGGAAGCCCGATCGCTGTGGCGTGCCCGCCGAGGTCGCTTCCGGGACGTGGGTCCGGACGAGTCGATCCGCGAGGGCGTCGAAGTCCTCGGTGATCTTCTCGCGCGGGAACATGTCGATGATGGTCCGGCCGGCATTGGCCGCCCGAACGAACAGCAGCCCGCCCGACCGGATCAGGGCGAGCGACGCCATGCCGACCGTGCGCTCCATGTCGGCGACCGACACGCCGCTGTTCGCGCGATTCACGATCAGCGCCAGGCGGTCCTGCAGGCCGACCTCGATCGCGACATCCCGGAGCTGGACGGCGGCTCGCAGCGCCGGCACGTCGGGCGTCACCGGGACGAGGATCCGGTCGGACTTCTCGAAGATCGCCATGTTCAACGCGCTGTACGACGGATGCAGGTCGACGACGATGAAGTCGAACTTCGGACGCGCCGTCGCGATCGCGTCGGCGACCCGCGTCGCGTCGAGAATGTCCGTGTTCAGCGGCGACGACGTCAGCGAGACGACCGAGAGGCCGGACGGATGCGGCGCCCCAAGCTCGGTCAACGTCTCCACTGGCCCGCCGTCGGCCTGGTCGTTCCAGCTGTCGGCGACGGTCCGGACCTGCTCGAGGCCCAGCGAGGTCGTGACGTGGCCGGTCACCGTGTCGGCGTCGATGAGCAGGACCTTCTGGGAGCGGTGGAGCTGGAGCGCCGCGGCGAGGTTCGTCGCGATCGTCGTCTTCCCGACGCCGCCCTTCGGATTGAAGATGGCGATGACCGTCGCTCGCCGCGACCAGTCGCCCATCTCCATTGAGCCGCTCTGGATGATCGGTCCGGAGCCATCGTCGACCGTCATGGACCGGATGCACATCGCCTCGATCCGCCACCGGATCGAGTCCGCCGTGTACGGCCGGCTGAAGAACTCGTCGGCCGACGTCGGGCTGAACATCCGGTCCATCGCGCTCGCCGACATGACCATCAGGGCCGGGATGCTGTGGGACCCCTCGTGGAGCAGCCCGTAGTACTCGAGCGACGTGTCGAGATCGGTCTCGCCGTCGAGGATCGCGACCGCGATGTCGCGGCGGTTCTCGAGCAATGCCTCGAGCTCGTCGGACGCGCCGATCTGGATCGCCTCGAATCCAGCGGAGCGCAATTCGTCAGCGACGATCTTGCGCTCCGTGATCGGAAGGGCGACGACGATCGCGGGGCGGGCCACGTGTTCCTCCGATGCGGACGCGGTGGGGACGCTGGGCCGGCTCGCGCCGCGCCTAGGCGTCCGCCTCCGGGTCATGCGCGGTGACGTGGATCGCGCCGTCGGCCGAGTTGGTCACCCGAGCCTGGAAGCTGGGAAGCGACGGGATCGCGTCGCGGAGCGACGTGTCGCCGGAATGGGTGACCGTGAAGATGAACTCGCCATCCGGCCCGGACGACACCCCGACCGACTGCACACCCGAGACCCGGCCGAGGTGCCGCTTGAAGCTGGCGATGCTGGCGACGCTGACGAGGCCCACGACGACGACCTGCGTCGACGTGCCCTCTCCGGAGGCACTCTTGCCCTTCGACGGGACGAGTCCGGCGAGGCGCGCCGCGAGGGCGTCGTCAGCGATCGTCGGGATCTCTTCGCCGTCGGACGCATCGGCCGTGGCGAGGGCCTCGGCCTCGGCGGCGTCGTAGTCGGGTGACATCCCGAGCGCGGTCAGGCGTGGGTCGCCCTCGCCCTCGCCCTCACCCTCGTGATTGCCCATGATCTCGATCGCGACATCGGCCACGGCCTCCGCGCGCGCCGCGGCGTCGGCTGCGACCTCGGCGCTGGCGGCCGCCTCGGCAGCAGCCTGGATGGCGGCGAACGCCGCCTCGCGATCCATCTCGCTGTCGCCGTCGGCGCCCTCGCCGACGCCAATGAGTCCAACCGACTCCCGGTCCATCTCGGCGTCGACCATCTGGTCGCCGTCGGTCGTCTCCGCGTCGCCGTTCTCTGAGGCCGTCTCGGCGGTTCCCTCGGTCGCCTCGGCAGTCGCCTCGACCCCCTCGGCAGTCGCCTCGACCGCCTCGCCGGCGTCGACGGGCTCGGCAGCGCCGGCGACCTCGACCGCCTCAGCAGCCTCGGTCGCCTCGGCGACGACCTCGTCGGCCTTGCGGGCGGGCTCGACCGGCGTCGAGACGAGCGCGGACAGGTCCTCGAAGGTCGGCGGCTCGGGGAGGTTCTCGGCCATCGCCGCGAACCGGCTCGGGTCTTCCTCGGCGAGGAGCCGCTCGAAGAACGTCGCCATCTGGCCTTCGAACGAGGTGACCATCCCCTGGACGGCTTCGATCTCGCGCTCGATCACGGCGGCGTGGTGCTCGATCTCCGTCTCGAGCCCGCT
>Ga0207646_10002849_pt1 | contig 20094 bp, 17 predicted proteins | sample KBSK5502metaG_FD_184343 | JGI IMG/M metagenome (GOLD analysis project Ga0207646, IMG submission 184343) | Corn, switchgrass and miscanthus rhizosphere microbial communities from Kellogg Biological Station, Michigan, USA - KBS K5-50-2 metaG... | ecosystem: Host-associated > Plants > Roots >...
GGGATCAAGCCGCTAGCCTGAATAGCTTATCGAACCAATCGTTGGTCACCGGAGGCTCCTGACGACATGCAGCGCGATAGTCGACGGTCGCAGAGCGACCCATTGCTGCCTGTGGAGCGCCGGAGAAGCGGTCATTCCAAACTTCTCTGAGCGGCCCGGAGGAGACAGTCGGGCGACTGCTTCAAAGCAGTCGTTGGTCCATTCGAGATTGGTTGCGCGAGCTGTCGATCTTTCTCCAAGGGAGGCGGCGCGTCACCAGATAGAGCACGCCTTGCCCGCGGAACAAGATCGCGGCAAGTAGGCTTGAGACAATCCCGTAAACCTCGTGGGCAAGAGATATTTTCGAGAGAGTCTCCATCGAGCAGAGGATAGCAAACGCCTAACGTGGAAGTAACCGGCGCGCCCGCCATCGAACACGTCCGCGCGATCTACGTCAGGAGTCGATCACGGGAAGATGTTGCAGCCGACGTTGCTTCCCGACGTACCGGTCACGTTGGCGGTGTTGCCGTTCAGCGCCACAGCAGAAGCTGCCATCGGCAGGCTGTTGAAGCACTGGATACCCACGCCTGTCGGGCCGTTGCCTTGGACGGTATTCGCGTCCCGGATCCTGATAGAAGTGAGGTCGCTCGCCTGAATGCCATCGCTGGTGGCGCTGACGATCGATGCGGTATCGCGGAGGATAAGCGTCGAGCTGCGTTGCACAAAGGCGCCGGGCGTCGTCCCCGCCCCCGGCACGCTCACCGCGGTCGAGCCTTTGAGCTCGATGGCCGACGCGTCGAACGCCTGGACGGCGGCCCCGGTGTTATTGCTGATCGTCGCGTTCTGAAGCGTGATGATTCCACCCAGGAAGGCTTGAACCCCTCCGTTGTTGGGCCCGACGCTGCCGTTGCCGGAGATCGTGTTGGTCGTGGTCAGCCCGAATGACGGGTCCCCGACCAAGGCCGTACCGTTCCGGGTGACGAAGATGCCAGTCTCTCTGTTGTTGGAGATCACGTTGTTTCCGGCGAGGTCCACTGATGCCGCCAGAGCGACGCTGATGCCGAAGCCCCCAAACACCTCGCCGGCTGCCGTGCCGTTGCCAATGATCGTGGTGCCGCCGATGAACGCGTGGCCACCGGTGCCGGCGTGGACGCCCACCTGGCCATTGTTGCTGACCGTCGTCGGGCCGTACGCGGGATTGTTCAGTATCCCGATCCGGGCGCTGCCACCATTGTTGACAATGATCCCATTCACGGCGTTCAACGTGATCGTGCTGAAGACGATCGTGGCATTTCCCCCCTCCACGTGGATGCCGTGCGACGAGCCGCTCTGGATTGTCACCCCGCCCGTCAAGTTGTTGGAGCCCAGTCCGATCTGGCCACTGCTGCCCCGGCCGACGAAGATGTTCTCGCTCCCGCTGGTCTCGACGATCCCGCCGACCACGTTGCCCGATGAGCTCTCGGTGATGACGATGCCACTGCCGCCATTCCCGCTTACCGTTATGGGCTTCACCGTGGTCGTCCCCTCGCGGTCCTGACCGACCCGGATGTGCGAGCTGCGCGACGCGAGGATGCCTTGGCCCGTGTTGCCACTCACGGTGCTGTTCGTGATCACAAGCGACGCAGTGTTCGCCGCGACGACGCCGTTCCCCGTATTCGGGCCGACCGTACAGTTATCGATCGAGACGGTACTGCCGTAAGAGGCGATCACGGCATTCTGGGAGTTGCCGCTCACGGTGCAGTTGCTGAGATCCAGCGTCGAGCCGCGCGACGCGCTGATCCCCGAGGTCCCGCCGCCGATGTGGAAGCCCACGCCCGTGAGCCCGTCGATCGTGATTCGATGGGCGCCGTCGAGCAGGATCGTCGGCTGGCTGGGGTCCAGCGCTTGGATCGTGGTGGGGTTGATGCCATCCGTCGTGATCGTCACGTCGTCGCGGGTGATGACGACATTCTCCGTGCAGATCCCCGTGACAACGACGAGAATCGTCGCTCCCGCCCCGTTCACCACCGCGCCAATTTTCTGGCCTTTGTTGCAGTCGACCTTGGGGCCGGCGATCGCTGGGAGCGCGCAGAAGGCGAGCGCCATCACGATGCCGCCCAGCGCTTTCCGGAACGTCACATGCGAAATCATCCGGGATGTCGGAAATGGCCTCATTGCTCCCCCCTTCGTTGGTCTTGTTCGCCGGATGTAGCTGCGTGAAACGCAGAGCCTCGGCGTGGCGCAATGCGCCGATGTGTCGGGGAACGCGCCAAGGCCAGCGGTTGCCCGGCGCGTGCCTAAATGATACTCAGGATCTCTGACGAAATACTGACCGCATCCTGACGTGTTCTTGACGGCAGTTATCTGCACGGCAAGGTTATCCTTTGAGCGAATGTCTTCGAGTCACGGCGCATATCAGGTTGTCGCGTCATTCACAGCGGCGCAAGGAATAAGCACAACGCACGCGAGAGTAACCGACACATGTCGCACGTGCCCGAACGTCGGCTTGTGGACAAATTGGGCGGCGACGCTGACCGTCGGAAGGTGGCCGCACTGAGACGGAGGCGCTCCCTGATAGCAGACGTTACGGTGAGCGTCTGCATTGAGGATGAACGACGGGCCGCAGTCGACCCGTTGCTGCCTGTCGCGCGTAGAGAAGCGGACGTTTACGAACTTCGCTGAGGGGCCAAGAGCGGACGGTCGGGGATTTCTCCAAAAGCAGCCGCTCGCGATGGGCGAGTGACAAGCGCCGTGCGAAGCAATCGGCCGACTCGCCGTTGTCCTGCGCTGTCGCCCCCGGTTGCGCAAGCGCCGAGCGCCTCGCAGAATGCGCTTCGTGGATCATTCGGGCTCCGCTCCCCATGTCTGTGACACCTCGCGCTGACCGCTCGCTGCCGACCGGCACCGTCACGTTCCTGTTCACCGATATCGAGGGCAGCACGCGGCTGTGGGAGACGCAGCACGCGGCGATGCAGCTGGCACTGGCGCACCACGATGCGATCCTGCGCGACGCCATCGAGGCGAACGATGGCCATCTCGTTAAGACCACCGGCGATGGTGCGCATGCGGCGTTTGCGAGCGCGGCGGATGCGATCGCGGCGTGTCTCGCCGCGCAACACGCGTTACAGGCGCAGGCCTCGGGCGAGCTTTCCATCAAGTCCCGGATGGCTTTGCACAGCGGCGCGGCGGAACAACGCGGTGGTGATTACTATGGTCCCGTCCTGAACCGCGCGGCGCGGTTGATGACAGCAGCGCACGGCGGGCAAATCCTCTTGTCGCGGGCCACCGAGGAATTGGTGCGCGGCCACCTCCCTGTGGATATCGCGCTGCGCGACTTGGGCGAGCGGCGATTGAAAGACTTGGTTCAACCCGAGCGAGTCTTTCAAGTGATCGCCCCTGGTCTCCCCGCCGACTTTCCTCCGCTCAAGACTCTCGATGCACGCCCCAACAATCTGCCGGCGCAGACAACGCCCTTCATCGGTCGCGAGCACGCGATTCGCGCCATCAAAGAATACCTGTCCAACGCCAAGGTGCGCCTGCTGACGCTTTCCGGTGTCGGCGGTACGGGCAAGACGCGCCTCGCGCTGCAGGCTTCTGCGGACATCGTGGACGAATTCGAGCATGGCGTGTTTTTTGTCCCGCTCGCTGCGATTAGCGATCCCACTTTGGTGCTGCCAACGATCGCCCAGGCCTTCGATGTGCGCGAAGCCGCAGGCAGGCCGTTGCTGGATCAACTCAAGGACTACTTGCGCGAAAAGCAGATGCTCCTCGTGCTGGACAACTTCGAGCAAGTGATCGATGCCGCGCGACGGGTCAGCGATCTCTTGATTGCCGCGCCACGGTTGAAAGTATTGGTCACCAGCCGGGAGGTGTTGCGCCTGTCCGGTGAAACGGATTATCCCGTTCCGCCCTTGTCCCTCCCCGACCCGAAGCGGTTGCCGCCGCTGGAGCGGCTTACGCAGTACGAGGCGGTGGCGTTGTTCACCGAGCGCGCCCAGGCGGTAAGGCCCGCCTTCGCGGTCACCGACGAGAACGCCCCTGCCGTCGCCGAGATCTGCCACCGGCTCGACGGCTTGCCGCTGGCCATCGAACTGGCCGCGGCGCGCGTGCGCGTGTTGCCGCCACAGAGAATGCTGGCCGAGCTCAGCCATCGCCTGAGCTTTCTCATGGGCGGTGCGCGCGACCTGCCGGCACGGCAGAAGACGCTGCGTGGTGCGATTGATTGGAGCCATGCCTTGTTGACCGGTGACGAACAGAAACTGTTCAGGCGACTGGCAGTGTTTGTCGGAGGATGCGCGCTGGAAGCGATCGAAGCGGTCTGCAATATTGAAAACGATTTGAGTGTTCTCGACATACTGGAGTCACTCGTCGGCAAGAGTCTGGTGAAGCAGACCGAGGCCCATGGCGAACCGCGCTTTGCGATGCTGGAAACGATTCGCGAGTACTCGAGTGAAAGGTTGCTTGCCACAAACGAGGCCGAACGCGCGCGGGACCGGCATCGGGACTACTTCCTGACGCTGGCGGAGGATGCGGAACCGAAACTGATAGGTGCGGAGCAGGCAGAGTGGCTGCGGCGTCTCGAAGAGGAGCATGAGAACCTGCGGGCGTGTCTGGACCGGAGCCTCGCCGAGGCCGGATCGGGAGCAGGTCTTCGGCTATGCGGAGCGCTGGAACGGTTCTGGTACACCCGGGGACATCTCTCGGAAGGCCGGGAGTGGTGTGTGCGGTTCCTGGGAAAGGCAGCAGGCGAGGAGCGAACGCTGGAGCGCGCGAAGGCGCTCAGCGCGGCGGGTGGACTGGCCTGGTCTCAGAGCGACTATCCCGCTGCCCGGGCACGGTATGAGGAGAGCCTGACGATCGTGCGCGACCTAGGGGACCGAAGCGGCATCGCCCGCTCGCTCAATGGCCTGGGGAACGTGGCCCACGATCAGGGCAACAATTCGGCCGCCCGGGCGCTGCACGAGGAGAGCCTGGCCGTCAGGCGGGAACTGGGAGACCGGAATGGCATTGCCACTTCGCTGAACAACCTGGGGAATGTGGCCAGCGAGCAGGGCGCTTTCGCCTTTGCCCGGGCGCTGCACGAAGAGAGCCTTGCGATTGCCCGGAAAGTGGGGGACCAGAGGGGCATCGCCCGCTCGCTGAGCGCCCTTGGAAATCTTGCGCTCTACCAGGGCGACTATCCCGCTGCCCGGACGCTGCACGAGGAGAGCCTGGCGATCCGGCGGGAACTGGGGGACCGGAGGGGCACGGCCCTCGCGCTGAACAACCTAGGGCTTGTGGCCAACGTGCAGGGCGACTCTCCGACCGCACGGAGGCTGTCCGAGGAGAGCCTGGCGATTCGGCGGGAACTGGGGGACCGGAGTGGCATCGCCCGCTCGCTGAACAACCTGGGGGGTGTGGACTATTATCAGCGCGACTATCCCGCTGCCAGGGCGCGGCACCAGGAGAGCCTGGCCATCAGGCGAGAACTAGGGGACCGGAGTGGCATTGCCCACTCGCTGAACAACCTCGGGAATGTGGCCTACGTGCAGGGCGACTATTCGGCTGCCCGGGCCCTGTACGTAGAGTCCCTGGCGATTAGTGTCGAACTGGGCGAAAGGCGGGCGATTGCCTATTCCCTGGAGGGATTGGCGGAGGTGGTTGCTGCTCTCGGCAGTTCGCTTCGCGCTGCCCACATTTGGGGCGCCGCCGAGCGACTGCGGGAGGAGATCGGATCGCCGCTGGCGCCGAATGAACAACCGGTCTACGACCGGCGCGTGGCCGCGACACGCACGGCCTTGGGAGATGACGCTGCCTTCGACCGCGCCTGGCATGAAGGCCGCGCTTTGACGCTCGAGCAAGCGATAGAGCTGGCATTGGAGGAGACAGCTGAGCGATCATGAAAAATGTGCTGCCTGCGGCACCTTGCGATTCCTAGGACTATCCAATCGCCCAATACATGAGCGCGAGCCCGCTCGCGTCACTTTCTGGGATAGGGCGTGCCGTCCCTGTGGGTGTACCAACCGACTTTCGAATCCAATACCATGTCGATGTCGGAATAGACGACGCATTTGTCGGTCGTCCGCGTGCCGATTTCGAGACAGAAGGCTGTCGTGCCGCTCTTATTGACGAGATGATGACCGTCGGGCACGTTCTTGGGGAACGCCACGCAATCGCCCGCGTGCAAGATTTCCTCGCCCTGGTCGGTGATGAGCACGATCTCGCCTGAGATCACGTAGACGAATTCATCTTCCGCCGAGTGCCAATGGCGCTGGCTGGACCACGCGCCAGGCGGCAGATGCAGGAGATTGACCCCGAACTGGGTCAAGCCGCCCGCGTCGCCGAGCCTCTGGCGAATCCGATTGGCCGATTCTTTGTCAAACGGCGCAGGGTAGGACGAGCCCTTACGCTCAGGGATGGACACCAGATTGAGCTTGGGCATGGGTAACGCTCCATGAACGACGTATCGTAAAACAAAACGACACACGCGACATCATTTGCCTGATCAGGATCGCACTTCAAAGCGATGCGTTCCTTCGAACGCAGGACGCGGTACCGAGTGTCCGTGTTGGATCGCACTTGCCCTTAATCGGCTGAAATCGGGCCATGAGCGGGCACTCGCCACGGGGCGAAAGATGTTTGTTCCATCGGCGTAAAATCGTGTACGGTAATGGATCACTGTTATTCGATTTGAACTGTGCCGACGATAAGGTATCCATTGCGCCGATCCATTGCCTGGCGAATGTGGCTTTGCTGTGCTGCGGCTCTCTCAGCCACGGTTCCTCATGCGGTAGCTTACGCGGACGAGACGCGGAGGCTGCCAATCGTGGGCCAGGTGTGGTTTTCTGACTCGCGTGCGGTCGGTCCAGCCGATCGCGCGTTCCGTGAAGGCTTGCGTGATCTTGGCTATGTTGACGGAACCAACGTCATTATTGTTGCGCGATACGCAAACGGTGATGCCACGCAACTGCCGGCGTTGGTAAAGGACTTAATTGCGGTTCCGGTGCAAGTCTTGCTGGTATCTTCGGCCGCTGTCCGATCGGCAATGGACACAACCAAGACAGTTCCCATTGTATGCGCGACGATGGGTAGCGCGTTTGAGAGCGGACTGGTCACGAGCCTTTCGCATCCCGGGGGTAACCTCACCGGCCTCTCCGGGCAAATTGGGGAGTCTCATCTCAAGCTGCTCAGCATGACAAAGGAGATCTTGCCAGGTCTAACTCGGATCGCGATGCTGTACGACGCAAGCTTTCCCGAAAACGCCGACTACATTAGCGATTTCCGAGGGCGAGCTCAGGGCGTAGGGGTAACCGTTAACGCGTTCGGTGTCCGCGATTTGGAGGAAATTCGAATTGCGCTTAAGGAGATTGACCGAGCTCGGTCGCAAGCATTGATGCTTGTCATCTCGCCGGTCATCGGAGCTCATGCGGACGCGATTATGGATTTTATGGTCCATCGAATTCCGGTAATAACGGACGCAACGGAGCTGGCGAAGGCCGGACCCGTGATTGCTTATTCGGAAAATGTCTTGGCGATGTATCGGGGGAGCGCAGCATACGTGGACAAGATCTTGAAGGGCGCCAAGCCGAGCGATCTGCCGATCGAACAGCCGGCCAAATTTCAGCTTGTGATTAACATGAAGACCGCGAAAGCGCTCGGGTTGACTATCCCGCAATCACTTCTGCTGGTCGCGGACGAGGTCATTCAATGATTGCTTCGGGAACCATAATCACTGCGGCATAGCTGTTAGGCTCTCCACCTGGCATAGATTGGCCTCGGTCGCTGAACGTCCGCTATCCGGCAATGCAAGTGGCTGCAATGGGTCGATAGCGCCATCGAACAACCGCTCTCAGCGAATTTGCTGTACGGCCGCTGTTGGCCTATTCTGTTGAAAAACTGTTCAAGACTTGGTCAACGCGGTTTTGCAGGGGGTCATAAACCATCACTCCCGCGCGTAGCGTTCAACAGCGGCCGTTCTATGAGGTCGAATTTCGAGAGCACTGACGCTCGGTGCCGCGAAACGAGTTTTTCAACAGAATAGACCCGAACCGGTCTCAGGAGTCTCCCGATAGCTGACAATGAGGAACCGGCGCTTCGCCTATGGGAAGACCACGGTCTACGCAAATCGATCGGCCGCGGATTGTTAGGACGGCTCGTGGCAAGCTCGTTGCTTGACCCTTCAAAGGCAACGGCGTAGCGTCCTCTAGATATTCTGAAAATCCAATCGGGGGGCCAAGATGCTGCGGCCAGCGCTGCTCGCGCTCGGGATGGTTTTGAGCCTCTGCTCAGTCACGCTCCCACTCGCCGCCGAACAACAGACACCGACAAAGGTGTATCGCATCGGGATATTGTCGACGACTTCGCCCAACTCCACGGTGATACCGGACCTCATAAAGGAGTTTCGCAATCTCGGTTACATCGAAGGGCAGAATTTGGCCGTCGACGTTCGATGGGCGGAAGGCAAAGCCGAGCGTCTTCCAGAGCTAGCCGCTCAGCTTGTTACACTGAAGCCCGACGTGATCATAACCTTCACGACCAACGGAGCTCTCGCCGGAAAGCAAGCGACCACAGCGATCCCTATCGTCATGTTGCAGGTTTCCGATCCAGTTGGTTCTGGGCTCGTTGCGAGCCTCGCGCACCCAGGCGGCAATATCACTGGTGTGACCGACTATGGCATCGACCTGACGGCGAAATATGTGGAGCTCATCCACGCCATCGCACCGAAAGCCATTCGTATCGGTGTTCTCATGTCGGACAATCCAATCCATCCAGCTCAACTCAGCGGCATTGAGGACGCGGCGAAGGGCCTTGGGCTCGGCGTCGTGACGGCGATGGACCGTTCAAACGACGAATTGGACCAGGCATTCGCGGCGCTGGCAAAGGAAAAGGCTGGCGCCGTCATCGCGCTAGGAGGTGCGACACAGGCCAGCCAAAGGGAGAGGATTGCCGAACTCGCATCGAAAACTGGAATGGCCACTCTATTTCCAACTCGCGCGTACGTCGAAAAAGGCGGCTTGATGAGCTATGGGCCGAACCTCCCCGCTAGTTACAAGCTGGGGACGCGGTATGTCGACCGAATTCTTAAAGGCGCCAAGCCAGCTGACCTCCCAGTAGAGCAGCCGCCACAGTTTGAACTCATCTTCAACCTCAAGACTGCGAAGGCGCTCGGTATCACGATTCCGCAATCGCTGCTGCTGCGTGCGGACGAGGTGATTCAGTAGCCGCGCGAATACCTACTTCTGGCCGAACTCCGCCTGATCGAGGCCAAGTACGAAGCACGAAGTCCTCGGCACTAACCAGTGTATCCCGCACCTCGCAGCGAGCACCACGCTCGAGGGACGAATCCAGGTGCACCATGCCAGGCGCCTTCTTCTCCGTACTTCGAACGACTCACAAGGCACCGGGCACCAGTGAGTCGAACGCAGGCTCCGATCCAAGTACTGAGAGCTCAGTACGCCGTCCGGTGGCCGAGATCGACCCGTTGCGGCCGGTCATGCTCTGGAGAAACGGACGTTCGCGGATTTCGCCGAACGGCAAACAGCGGTCACTCTGAGGAAGCTCGTTTCCACTGCCGATTCTTTGGCTAAGCTGAGCCCACGGGATGGCGCGGCGTCACTTCTCGGGAATTCCGGCTTTGCGGAGGCCCGTATACCAGTGTGCTTCGGCGAGTCGCATGTACTCAGGATTTGTTGAGTACTGCTTGGCCCTCAGCGTCGCCACCGTGAAGCCGGGGGATGCGCGCAGGATCTTGGCCGTTTCCTCCGCGGCCCGCGCGGTCGCTCCCGTATGAGCATACGCAGCCGCGAGAAAGTAGGCGATGTCGAAATCTTCACCAGTCCGGCCGGCGGCTTTCTCACATGCCGCTATCGCAAGATCGTATTGCCCGAGCAGCAGATGCGCCTCGCATCCAGCGCGGAGAGTCCACCAATCCCCGGGCGGGTCCATCGAGATGGCCTGAGCAACCAAGGCTACAGCTTCCGCCGGCCTTCCGACCATCGACATTATCCATGCACGGCCGGCTACAAGATCAGAGGAATCGGGATCGAGCTGGATAGCCGTCGCGCTTGCCTCGAGAGCGGCATCCCATCGCCCCATGTACATGAGTACGCCGGACCGCAGGTACCAAGATTGCGCCGCGCCGCGATTCACCTTCACGGCCCTGCTCGTCACTTCATCCATTCGTCGAATGAGGCGCTCGCGGTCTGCCTTTGAATCGACGTCAAGCTGCCCATCAAGCGCGCCACAGACGCAAAGCAACGCCGGTACAAGATCCGGGTCGAGCCGCAGGGCCTCCTCGCACAACGATTCTTGCCGCCGAAAACGTGCTGGCGACTTCTCTTCGTTTTTTAAATCATACGCGCGCAGCACGTAGTCCATCGGCGCTGTTGCGCGCCCTACTTCCGAAATACTCCGTCGTATCTCCACGTCGTATAACCGGCTCCGAAGATGCTCCATCGCCCTTCGCAACGCACGCACCTGGTCGATGGCCGCCGGCTCCTTCAGTAGCACGGTCTCGTTCCAGACCTGTTCCCCGGAAGCGCCGTTAATCAAACGCAAGCGAATCTCGGTCATGTCCTGCCCCAGCTGTGCTTCTGCTTCCAGAACGTAGCGGACTTGAATCGTCCGGACGAGCTCCCCAATGTCGCCGGGATGGACCGAGCTGGATTGCCTTGCAGCCACGGGCACTGTGCGGATCGCCACATCGGAGCGCGCCAGTTGGGCGGACAGGTCGCGACTAACGGAATCCAACCGTTGCATAACTGCGGGATCTCCGATCGGCGTGACCAAGGGCAACACGCCCACGGACATGGCCGGTGGCTCGGCCGCGTGCGGCTTTCGCCAATTCCACGACGACACGAGCAGACCGACCGCCGCCAGCGCGAGAAGTGATACAACCCAGACGGCCCGTTGGCCAAGCAACCTTGACGGCTGGAACATCAACCACGAAGGCGCTGCTCCCGATCGCCGACCGTTCGTCGAGGGCGATGCAAGCGACGCGTCCAAACCCACGGCGAATACCCGGATGGGCCGCATGATGTTCTTAACCTGCTGCTCACCGATATCGTCGAAGCGCACATCGAGGCTCCCGTGCACCTGCTCGCGCACAGCAGCGGACACGCAGATGCCACCCGGCTCGGCTAGCGCCTCCAGCCGTGCCGCGACGTTCACGCCATCGCCCGCGATGTCGGTGCCATCGACAATGATGTCGCCGAGGTTGATGCCAATGCGGAACTCTATGCGGTAGTCGGACGGTTTCGACTGATTGTCGGCTCGCATCGCTCGTTGCACGTCGATGGCGCAACGCAAAGCGGCGTCTGCGCTGCCAAATTCCAGAAGCATGCCGTCGCCAGCGGTCTTCACGACCCGGCCACCATGTTCAGCAATCTTTGGATCGAAGATATGCTCACGTATCTCCCGCAGCCGCCCGAACGCCGCTGTCTCATCCCGCTCCATGTGTCTGCTGAAGCCGACCACGTCGGCGATGAGGATCGCGGCGAGCCTTCGAATGACGGCGCTTCGACTCACGGTCGCTGTAACGATCAGGTACGGTGAGGCCAAACCGTAACACAAGGCTAGGCTGGGCCGCGAGCCGAACACGGATTCCCAGTCAAACCGGCAGGGAGTCCGAAGGCTGAGGCTTCGGTCGACCGTTGCCAGCGAGCGGCCGCTATGGGGGGCGAGGCGCTACGGCCGCTGCTGGCCGCACTGAGACGGAGGCGCTCCCTGATAGCAGACGTTACGGTGAGCGTCTGCATTGAGGATGAACGACGGGCCGCAGTCGACCCTGACCAGCCGGTCGGACTTCTACAAAGCAGTCAGTTGACGAATCAGGTCAGTCTGCGACCGCGGCGAGGAGCGCAAACCTTGCAATCTACGCATAACGACCAATCACCGCATCATCTCTTATGCGCGCGACGCGCCTCCTCAGGCGTTGCGCCTCCATGCACCAATGCTTCTTGATGCTGTACCAGATGTCGGCCGCCTGCATAATGTTGGAAGCGTCCGGCACTGACTTTGGATCGGGCGCAGGACTTGGCCGGTAGGGACTGATCCACGCACGCGTGTCCGAATCCTGGGCGAGCCCACACTTTTCGGTCGGCGAGCTGAACGCGCCCCCGTTGCGAACCGTAATGCCGGATTTCGCCGCGCCTTGCCTGGAGTGCGCGGACCGGCGACTTGTTCGGAGCTGAGGGCCAGGATCAGCTCCAGCGTAGTGTCCAAGAACTGGAACCGCCCTGTGGTTTGCGGAACGACTACAGAGGATACTGGTGGCTGCTATTCTGGCGCAATGAGCCGCCGTGCGCACGTATGGCCTCGCCCGGGCAAAGGGCAGTTGCGAGTCCTTGCCGGGAAAAGGCGCCTTTTGTTCTTCCGGATGGCAGCCCCTATTTAGTGAAGAATAGCCACTGGTTACTTGAAAAGCTCGACCCGAAAAATGTTGGCGTAGACGCCGGCAGGGCCGCGGATCCTATCCTAAATTATCGGGAACCTATCTTGAACCGAGAAACCCGTGATCACCGTGCACGTCCGTATAGACCCCGACCACGTCACCTTGAGGATTGATCCCTCGCGTTGATGAGTCGGGATAGGGAATATTCAGCGACGTGAACGTCCCGTTTCGAAACGAAACGAAGCTGATCACCGGGCTGTTCGGAGGTATGTTGTCGCTTAGAATCTCGCTCGTTACCACGGCGGCCGTGTACAGCCCCGTAATGTCGCCGGAGTCGGCGATCCGGAACAGCAGTGTGTTAGTTGCGCCCGGAAAATCCAAGGTTGTGTAGTTCCCTTGTGCGTCGCGCACAAAGCCGTGCACATTAATAATCGCGGACGGGCTGCACGTCGTTGTCGAGGCGGGAATGGTCACATACGCCCCTACGATATTCCCGCTGTCGTCGACTCCTTTGGCTGAGGTAGCAACCGCGCCCGGAACATCAATCGCCGTGAAGCTCCCGTCGGCATTGCGCACAAATCCGTGTGGGAGAGGCACCGGCACCGGGCAGATGCTGATCGAGGTGGGCGCCGTGTACTCGCCGACGATCACGCCGTTGTTGCTGAGTGAATTGGCGATCGTCGTTCCGGCGATGGCGCCGGGCAAGGGAACATCGAACAGAAGGAAGCCTCCGCCGGCGCTCCGGAAGAAGCCGTGCGTCCCGCCGCTCGGATCGAACCACTTTCCCACCATATCGCCGCCTGAATCGACTCCCCGGGCAACCGTGCCCGTGTTCGGAACAGGAACGTCAATCGGAGGAGCAAAGCTGCCGTCCCGGTACCGGAGGAAGCCGCGCGGATTGCCGCCAAAATTGGCATCGAAGAAGCGCCCGACAATATCACCGCCGGGAGTGATGTCGAAAGCCTTGGTGTTACTCCCACCTGCGAACGGGACATCGAACGCCGTGAACGTGTAGTTGATCGCGTTTTGCGCCTGAGCAAAATTGGTCAGGAGCGTGAATACCAAGACAGCTAAGCTGATCGGAATCGGCTTCATCATCGCTTGCCTCCCTAGTTGTTGACGTTGAACACCGCAGCGAAGTGCAGCGATGCGAAGCAACCACTGACCGCGGCTTTCAAGTGCCCTTCGATGCCCTGTCCGGTCGGGTGCAGTTGGTCGATGGTTGCGGGGTACGGCACACCGGTTTGTCCCGGCCCCGTGCAGGCCAACTGGCCGTCCAAGTGGTAGAGCCTGCCGAGATGCGTAAGGGGGCCGGACAAGGTGCAGACGATGCCGTTATGGAGCTGATCGACGAAGGTGAACGTCAGCGTGGCCGACGTGTCGGCGACCTGCGTGACGGCGAGGCCGTACCTCGCGCGGAAGGTCGGATCGTTCTGCGTCGGGTCGGTGCAGCTGTTGATCGCCCCGGCCATCGAGCCGGAGTAGTTGCCGCCCATTGCGTATGCCGTGAGCGTCTGGCGCTGGACCGTCTTGGTCACGGTCCCGACGCCATTCACCGTGTAGGTCAGCGTGGCGTGATAGGCGTCGATCGGAGTGAACGATACGGTCCCGGCGGCGGTGACGTTGTCGCCTTGCCAGGGGCTGGCAAAGTATGTGCCGGTCGTCGCGAAGAGCGAACCAGTGTAGTTTCCGGTCCCGTCGTCCGCGAGTATCGCGACGTACCAGGTGGGCTTCCCGTCCGGTCCATAGATGAAGAACGCCAGAAACTGGGTCGTATCGCTTTGGACGAGGAAGACACCCCATCCCGACTCGACAGGGTCGTAGTACACATCGGTGTAATCGCGGGCTTCCGTGCGGACCGAGAGCAGAAGCAAGGCGATCAGAACGAGTCTTTTGAGCATGGCAGGCGCCCTGGCATGGAATAGGGTGACATTCGAACGTTCAAGGGCTCCGGCGATCTCCGTGCTCCCCGCTGGAGATCTCTTCTTCAGCGCCCGCTCCGGCGTCGGGACCGGTATTGACGGTCAACACTTTTCGCTCCGACTTGGTCGCGCCGACGATCTCGACTCCTTTCCGCCCTCGGATGCTCTCCAGCGGCAGCGCCACACAATAGTCCACCAGAGCAGACAATCCGGGCCCGGCAAGTCGACCCACGACTTCGATCACTCGGAAATCAGGCGTCCCGCGATAGGCTAAGGGCTCGAGGGTCACGCGAAGATCCGCCCACTGCTTGACGCCGGACACCAACAGCAACCGCCCGCCGCCGTTTTGCCCCGCCTCGCGGACTTCGACGAAATCGAAGTCGATGCGCCGGCATGCTTGGGCGCAGGGAAGCATGTCAAAGGAATGCCCAACGTCTCCCATCGGCTTCTGGTCGATCCAGTCCTGTCGAACAGCGAGAACTTATTGTTGAACTTCGCGGCCGTCAGGGAAAGAAGTCTGGGGTATCCAAACGGTTGCAACCGCGTTCGCCGAGGAGCGAGGCCGTCGCACGCGTCGAAGCCAACCCCCCGACGGGCTCGCCTCCAAGAGTGCTATCAGTATGTGAAGCCGCTACGGGGTAGGCAATCGATCGTCTGATATGGAACGATATAGGCGCGCATTATGCGTCTCTATATCTGCTGCTCAGGCTGCGTGTGCGCGCTTGCGATCGAAGCCCGAGAGGGAAGCGTAGAGCTCGAGCGTGGGTACACGACATTCAGCTTCCGCGACCACTCACCGGCAACTGGGTCCGCGCGCAATACAAGCCGGACGTGCCGGTGATCGAGCGCTGCTATGCGCATTGAGGGATGACACCGACGCCAGAGATTCGGCGCGTCACGCCCGGTAGCGCGGAGGCGTTAACCGTTTGGACGGCTGATGAGGTGAAGTGCCGGCCACCGCTTCGCTGCCATCTTCGGTCACAATGAGCGCTTAGCGCTGGGCGCGGTCGGCGTAGCGTTCCCTGGCCTTTAGGTGTCCTAACCGGAATTCGACCTGACGGACATTGTTCGATTGAGTTGAAGCCTTCGATGCAAAAACCCAGACCGACCCCTTGCTGCCGTTGAGCTTCACGATACCAACGGCAGCAATGCACGCGACTGCGGTCATTGCGCCATCGCCGGTCTACAGGCGCTCTCGGCCAACTCCTGCCATTCATGCCCCAAAAAACTCACGTCGGGAATGACCAGAGTGAGGGCCATAGCAGACGTTGCTCGTCGTCGCAATCGCAGCGAAGAAATCTACAAAGCGGGCGCTCAAAGATTGGTGACCCCAGCCATGTAAAGAGCCGATCGAAGGGCCGCTGTTTCAGAAATCGAATTGGCGCTTTCGACCCTAAGCAGCCGGACGGTCCTCTGCAAAGCGGACGTTCAACGAATCACGTTAGCCGGCGACCGCGCAGAGTAACGCGAGAGCGGCGAACCATGCGGAACGTTTAATTACTGAATCACCTCGTCCGCGCGCAGCAGCAGGGACTGCGGGATCGTGAGGCCGAGCGCCTTCGCAGTCTTGAGGTTGATCACCAGCTCGAACTTCGTCGGTTGCTCGACCGGGATGTCGCCAGGTTTTGCGCCGCCGAGAATCTTCGCGACGTACGTTGCAGCCCGTCGGTAGAGATCGGGCAGATTCGGCCCGTAGGTCATCAGCAAACCCGCCTCCGCGAACTCTTTCACCACCTGGATTGCGGGCAGGCGATACTTGAGTGCCAAATCCGCGATCTGTTGCCGGCGCAGGTACGTCAGCGGGCCGCCGCCGACGATGACGGCACCGACCCGCTTGCCATCCATCGTGGCGAACGCGCCCTTGAAGTCGTCGGGGCTCCGAATGTCGACGACCTCGAGCGCCACATTAAGCCGTCGCGCGGCCGCCTCGAGCGCTGCGAAATTATCCTGTGACAGCACCTGACCGAGTAGCCCCACTCGGGAAAGATTGGGTACGATCTCATTCAACAAGGTGAGGTTCTTGGCTTGGATCTCGCGGCTCGCTTCAGTAGTCAACCCGGTGATATTCCCGCCAGGCCGCGCCAGACTTGCGACGAACCCGGCTCCGACGGGGTCCCCTGCGGCGATGAACACGATGGGAATCGTCGCGGTCGCGCGCTTCGCGGCTGCGACGTGCATGTTTGAGCCGGTGACGATCACGTCCACCCGCAGCCGCACCAGCTCGGCGGCAAGATCCGGCAGCCGTTCCAGCCCGTCTGCGTACCGGCGCTCGAACACGATGTTGCGGCCCTCGACGTAGCCGAGATCGTGCAACCCTTCGGTGAGCGCACGGACCACCGGCGCGACGGTCTCCGCTGTTGCAACCAAAAGAATCCCGACCCGGTAGACCTTCGCCGCCGGCTGCGCCTCGGCAACCGACCGCGCGATGACGAGGCCGCCCGCGACGCTGGCGATGAATGCTCGTCGATCCATTAATGGAACACCTCGTCGACTATTGGAAGTTCAGCCATCGTACGCCCACAGCGGGAATTGAGCGCCGCTAACGAGCGGCTGCTTTTGGCCGGTCACGGAAGTTCAGGCGGTGCAACCGAGCGACCGTGCATAGCGCACAGCGGCCACCGAAGCGCGAAGGGCGGCTATCGGCAACAGAGCCGCCGGTGGGCGCCTCTGTTTCAATGGGCGTGAACGACCCTGACCAGCCGTTCGATCTTCTCCACAGCAGACGTTGAAAACTCAAGTTGTTCAGCGATACAGTGAGTTACGCCAGGTCCGCGAGTGACCTGTAACGCTACTGGATCACCTCGTCGGCGCGCAGCAGCAGCGTCTTCGGGATTGTCAGGCCGAGCACCTTGGCCGTTTTTTGGTTGATCACCAACTCGAAGGTGGTCGGCTGTTCAATCGGTAGATCGGCCGCCTTCGCGCCATGCAGGATCTTGTCCACGAAAAACGCAGCGCGCAGGTAAAAATCCCGCAGCTTAGGGCCGTAAGAGAGAAGTCCGCCGCTATCCGCGAATTCGCGGAACGGCGAAATTGCCGGCAACCGATTACGCGTCGTGAATTCGGCGATCGACTTCGAGCTTCCGATCACAATAGGTGACGACAGCGCAACGATCGCTGTCGTTCCCGCACGCACTCCGCGTTCGAGCGCCTCATTAATCTCATCGGAGTTGCGGACTCGCAATACCTGAAGATCAATGTCAAGGCGGTGAGCAGCGGCCGTAGCAGCAGTCACTTGAGTGGATCCCGTGGTCGAATCCCACAACAGGCCGACGCGATGCCGTCCAGGAGCCGCTTCTCGCAGCAGTTCCAACCATTTTCCAGCCATATCAGGAAAATTGAGGAATAATCCGGTGACGTTGCCGCCCGGCCGTGCAAGACTTTGAGCCAGGCCACTCTCGACTGGATCCGTTTCGAGATCCAAGGCGATGATTGGAATCACGCTTGTCGCATTCTTAGCAGCCCTTATCGCGGGAGGCCCCGTTGCATATAGGACGTCCACATTGAGACGCACAAGTTCCGATGCGAGAGCTGGCAATGCCTCCGGTCTGCCCCTTGCGGTTCGCTGCTCAAGAACGATGGTCTTGCCCTCGACGTATCCAAGTTCCACCAGGCCCTCTCGAAGTCGAGCAAGACTTGCAACACCGAAGGAAGTGAGGAATCCGACAACGGGGAGTTTGCGTGTCGGCTGTCCATTGATCCCTGTCGCTGCCGCACAAAGACTTGCGAGCGTTGCACCAATAAGTGCTCGCCGGTCGATCATTGCACGGGGTGGGGCAGGCGCACCGGCATGGTGAGCAGGCCGCAAGTGATTGTGCGGATGAACGCCCGCGGCGTGGTCACTGAATCACCTCGTCCGCACGCAGCAACAACGATTGCGGGACGGTGATGCCAAGTGCCTTGGCGGCCTTGAGGTTGATGATCAGCTCGAATTTTGTCGGTTGCTCCACGGGAAGGTCGGCAGGCTTCGCACCCTTGAGAATCTTGTCCACGTACAGGGCGGCGCGTCCGATGAAATCGGTCATGTTCACCGCGTAGGCCATCAGGCCGCCTGCCTCGACGTTTTCGCGCCAGCTGAACATCGTGGGCAGGTGGCCCTTTACCGCGAGTTCGACGATCTTGGCGCGGTGCACCAGAAACGTCGGGTCATTGCCAACCAGAAGCGCCTCTGCCCGTTCTCGTGCCATTGCGGCAAAGGCGTTGTCGAATTCTTCCGGACCTCGTGCCTCCACGTATTGAAGGCGGATGCCCAGAGTTCGGGCGGCGGCGTCCCACTCTTTCGCTTGAGGCGCAACACTCGGGTCTATCGGGTTCCGGAGGATGGCCACTCTGGTGGCGTGGGGGATCGTCTCCGTCAGAATTTGAAGCTGCTTGGCGAAGATCTCCGGACCGGGCGTGAAGGTCGTACCAGTGACGTTTCCCCCTGGCCGCCTCACACTTGCGACAAGCCCCAACCCTACAGGATCGCTCGGGAAGATCATGACAATGGGAATGACGCTCGTTGCATTCTTTGCTGCCAGCGCGGCCGACCCGGCCGGCGCCACGATCAAATCCACTTTGCGCCGGACCAGATCGGCCGCAAGATCGGGCAGTCGCTCGAGCTTCCCGTCGGCCCATCGATAGTCGATGATGAGGTTTTGGCCTTCGACCCAGCCGAGCTCCCGTAACGTTCGCAAGAATGCTTGAAGCACCTGCTCCACGGACGCGCGGGTGGGGGCGCTCAGATAACCGATCCGGTAGACCTTTCCCGCCTGTTGCGCCACGGCGGCGAGTGGCGCGGCGAGGAGACCACCCAAAACACCGCCAACAAACGTTCGCCGATCCAACATTGAATCGAACCGAAGACGATTGGAAGTCCGGCCATATTACGCCTTCATGGAGGCTTCGCCGGCGTTTGCGACCACCGGTGTCGGCCGGCAAGCATCGGTGGACGTCCGCTATGGAGCACAATGGCCTACGACCGGTTGTGGCCGATAGTGTGAATTCGCGACTTCGCTTGTAAGCCGCCATTCCCAGCGCGAGCCCGATTTGCCCAGCGGCCGCTTAGAGCGCACATCGCGAACCGCGGCTCACGGCCAACTGCAGCCCTACGGCAAAGCCGCCGATAGCAGCCATACGAAGGCGCTATCGCTCCGAAGCGGACGCTCAACGAACCAAGCCAACCGGCCGCGAGCGGACGGCGCGCTAGCGCCGCCGGCGAGGCGTCCGGGTTGAGCGAGAGGTTAGGCGGCACACCACGTATTAGTCCACGGCGTAGGAAGCCTGGAAGAGGCTCCGGACACTGACTGGAACGCCATTCTTAGTCGCTGGTGTGAAACGCCAACGCCGGAGTGCAGCTACGAAGCTCTCGGCGAAGCGTGCGTTGCTAGTCTTGACCACGACCGGATCAATCAGCTGGCCCTCCGGGTTGACTGTGGCAAGAACGCAGACGAACCCGCTGGAATTCCGCTCAAGCGGCGACTTGGGGTTTTCGCCGGAAACCTTCTTGCCCGGTGTGACTTGAGGGTCTTTCCCGGGCTGGAATGGCTCACATTCTCGCGCGGCCTCTTTCTGCGCCATTACACCAAGCTCATGGATCGATGGCGGTGCAGTGCAGCCCGACGACAGAATCGCCGTCGTCAACAAGGCCGACGCACAGCGGCGGCCAAGCCACTTTGCGAACAGCGGTGAAGTTGGTCTCTGATCCATCGAAATGCGCTGCACGCCTAAACTCTCGTGCCGCCTAGACAGAATGGCTTCGTTTGGGTTGGAGGCGGCCTGCCTCCTCGGTATCGTGGATTACGTGGCGAGCCACGCAGAGCCACACGTTGAGCACGAGGGCATCAACCGAGAAACGGAGGCAGGCCA
>Ga0207646_10002850_pt1 | contig 20079 bp, 20 predicted proteins | sample KBSK5502metaG_FD_184343 | JGI IMG/M metagenome (GOLD analysis project Ga0207646, IMG submission 184343) | Corn, switchgrass and miscanthus rhizosphere microbial communities from Kellogg Biological Station, Michigan, USA - KBS K5-50-2 metaG... | ecosystem: Host-associated > Plants > Roots >...
GAAAATGACGCAGCCGATCGTCGATGGCCTTCTCGCCGAGGATGACGTTGAAGATGTAGGCGCGGGTTTTCAGGTCGTGGTCCAGCGCCGTCGTGATGGCGCCGCTCGCCTCGCGGCGCACCTTGCGGTCCGGCTCGCGCAGCCGGACGAGCGCCTCCTCGAGCGGCAGGTGCCGGCCGTCGAGGTCGACGCGGATGCGGGCGCAGAGCTCTTCGAACAGGCGGTTCCATGCGGAGTTGCCGACCGGGCTGAAGTCGGTGAGCACGCGCTCCTCAGGCTCCGACAGCTGGTGGGGCCGGAATTTCCGCGCCTCTTCGACCATGTGGCGGTATTTCGTGGACTCGGGGTCGGCGTACAGGCGCGCCGCCTGCTCGTCGCTGACCTGGGCCAGCTCGAGGGTGAAGAAAACGCCGTGGCTTCCGCGCTCAGCGCCGGCTTCTCGCACACGCGCCAGGAGCCGTCCGGCGGAGGCGTCGTCGGTGTTCTGGCTGTGGAGGAGGTACGCGTAAACATCGGGTTTCGCGGCGAGCTCCTCGTCTTCCTCGAGCCCGCGCATCATGGCGGCGAACTCGTTCGGCGGGAGCGAGGTGACCTTGCCCTTGTAGCGCTCCTCGAACGCCTGCGCGCGTTTCAGCGATTCAGCAAGCGTGGCCTCGATCGCGGGGTCGGTTGGCGATTTGAAGAGGTCGGTGAGGTCCCAGCGAATCTTCTCGGCGCCGGTGGTTTTGGTCGCCTGTGCCATGGGCGGTCAGGATAACCGCTCGGCGTAACGGGGCGAAATGACCTCCGTTTTGAATGTTTATGGGCCGATTGCTGTTGGTGGTCCTATTGGTGACGGCGTGCAGCAACGGCCTGCCGCAAGCCGTGACTGTCACGCCATCGCCGCAAGCCTCACCGGCGCCGACGCCAGTGCGCTCGGATTTCCTGGCCATCGTCGGCGGGGGGAAGAACAGCTCGGTGAGCCTTGTGGCGTCGGACGGCACGGTGGTGGCCACGGCTCCGGTCCAGATCCCGGCGTTCTGGATGCACACGATGATGTCCTGGACCAGCGCTTCGCGCACGCGCCTTTATTACCTCGATGGATCCGAGGTCCGGTTCCTAGCGCCGGATGGCACCCGCGGCGTGGCGACCCACATCGCACTTGCGGCGACCGACCAAGCCGGCTTTGCTGTCAGCCCCGACGACGCGAGCATTGCCGTCTCGGTTTTCAGCTACACCCTGGCATCCGGTCCGCCTGCTTACGCAACTTACAAACGTATGCGCCTTTACGTCGAGGACCTGGATGGTGGAGGCCACCACGTCGACATCTTTTCGTCGACGACTGTCGCCGAGTTCCCGATCGGATGGACGAGCGGAAGGCTGATTCTTGCTCTTACCGAACCGCGATGCTGCCGGGCCATCACCGGAAATCCCTACGACGCCTCCGCCTACCACGTCGTGGACCCCCGCACTGGCTCCCGATTGGCAAGCCTCTGTGATAACAGTGCCGGGCCCGAAGGACCGATCGAGCCGATCGGGGCGATTTGCTATCACCCCGGCGCGGCTCCGAGCTTTGAACGTTGGGATGGCAGTCCGTTCGACGCCCCCGCGGCGGTCCCGAACCCGTCAGCGTTTCTGAACGCCCTCTCACCAGACGGAACCCGAGTGGCCGTCGGGCAAGGCGAGGGTCAGATCTGGATATGGGGACCTCGCGGGAGCGGCGATTGGCTCAACGCGGCCGGGTATGTTTTCGGCTGGCTCGACCAGGAGTACATCGTCATCAGCAACAACGCGACCTCACTGTCCACGATCGATGTGGTTGCGAATGCGACTACCGGTCGTCTCTGGACGGTTCGGGCAACTGCGGAGATTTCGTCGTTTGGGGTTTACCTAGGCACGTTTCCGGCCGCGGTTACTTGAGCGCTAGAGCGGTCGCGCTTCGATCAGGCTCTCGCCGCCACCGATCGGCGTGACCTTTGCCAGTTGAAAGTGGGCTGCGGCAAGCAGGGCGCGGTACTGCTCCTCGGTCCGCTCACGGCCGGTCAGCACCACCATCATGTTGACGTCGAACATCGCCGCCCGAGAGGGCTGACCGTGTTCAGGAATGACTGACTCCACGAGCAGCACCGCACCCTGAGGTGCCATCGCCGCGCGGCAGTTTTTGAGAATGCGCAAGGCCCGCCCGTCATCCCAGTCGTGGAGGATTTTCGAAAGCAGGTATGCGTCGGCGCCTTCGGGAACCGATTCGAAGAAGTTGCCTTGAACAAGGCGGCACCGAGATCGCACTCCTGCCGCTGTCAGGTATTGATCGGCCGCCTCGAGCACCTGGGGTTGGTCGTATATGACGGCCTCGAGGTGTGGGTGCCGCCTTAGGATCACGGCCGCGAGAGAACCGTTGCCTCCGCCGACGTCGACAAGGACGCGCGATTTCGCGTAGTCGTACTTGTCGGCGAGCGAAGTCAAGATCACATCAACGCCGTCGCTCATCGCGGCGTCGAATGTGGCCTGCGTTTCAGGATGTGTGGTCATGTAGTCGAAGAATGGCGCGCCGAATACGTGATCGAATGCCGGTTCACCGGTCCTGACTGAATGGAGCAGGTCGGCCCACGCGCGATAGTGCTCTTCACCGAGCATGACCGCGGTTGCCTTGACGGAGCCCGCGACGCCAGTGCACAACGGCCGACCGATTGTGGTCAGCTCGAAACGGTGGCCGGAGACCTCGGCAACGAGTCCGTAGTACGCCGCCAGCCGAAGCATGCGGCCAAGCCTGTCGGCATTGACACTCACAGCGGCCGCGAGCTCGTCCGCGGTCCGCGGTGACTCGGCGAGCCGATCCGCGATTCCCAGCTTGGCGATGACATATGTGACCTGGCTGGCCCTGAATCCCTGCACCAGCGCGAGCAGGCGGCTCAGATCCGACGGGGTGTCAGCCACAGCGAGTCAGGATAGGCGCCGCTCGAGCTCAGCGTACTTGTCGACTCGAGTTGTGATCCGGTATCCTTTACTTCATGCGAGCCAAAGTAAAGCGAAAGACCGGTGTGACTCGCGTCTCTCGCAAGAATCAGGTGACCCTCCCTGTCGCTGCTCTGGCCAAAGCACGCGTTCGGGCGGGCGACGAGTTGCGAGTGACGGTGGAAGCTCGAGGCCGAATCCTGCTCGAGCGCGATCAAGATCCGCTCGACAAATTTGTCGGCACACTGCCCGGACTATCCGAAGCCACAGATCTCGAGGCCCTCCGGAAGGAATGGGATTAGTAGTTGTCGACGCAAGTGTCGTTCTGGGTTTGCTCGATCCACACGACGTGCATCACCCGAGCGCCACGCGTGCACTGAGGAGGGTGAGAGCGGACGGTGACGAAATCATTCTTCCCGCCAGCGCGCTTGCTGAAGTGCTGGTTGGCGCCAGCCGACTCGGCACCGGCGCGGTCCGCACCACCGAGGCATTTGTGGACACGATCATTGATCAGGTCTACGACATCGATAGGCCGGTCGCCCGGTCGGCGGCGGTATACCGATCAAAGAACAATCCTGTGCGCCTTCCAGACGCATTCGTATTGGCGGTCGGCGCAATAGTCAACGCGGACACAGTTCTGACTGCTGATGCGAGGTGGACCAAAGTTGACCGTCGAGTGCGAGTGATCAGTTAGCGCAGCAGGCGTTCGAGCTCGCGCACGCGTGACGGTTCGGGCCAACGGCCCGCATAGGCGCCCTCGTTGACGGCATCTGTGACTTCTTCGAGCACCTTCCAGTCGACTCCGTGGGCCACCCAATACTCGAGCGGCGTTTCCGGGGGCGCGCGACGCCGGCCGAGCTTGCGCTGCACCCGCTCATAAAGACGCAGAAGCTCCGACTCGCCGGGCGCTGCGCGTCGTGTCTGAGCCTGCCAGCGCCGCGTGCGCAACCACGCCCAGAGCACGGTCACCAAAAATGCGATAACGACTGCCGGCGGAATCACCGCCAGCGCGCCCAGCGAACCAATCACGGCCATCGGCGCGCCGATGGTCAGGTGCGGGATCAGACGCGCCAGGCCCGAGGCGGCCCAGTGGTTTGGAAACTGCGTCGCCGCCAGCGCCGAAAATCCCGGTGATGGGTCGACGGGCACCCAGCCGTGGTTCGGGAACCACACCTCGACCCACGCGTGCGCGTCGTGCTCGCGCACGATCGACTGGTCGAGCACGGGGTTGTAGTCGCCGGTCGAGTATCCGGTCGCGAGGCGGGCGGGGACTCCGAGGCTGCGCAACATCAACGTCTCCGCCGTGGCGAACTGCTCGCAGTAGCCCTTTTTGACATCGAACAGGAACCAATCCACCGGGTCGCGCCCGGGCGGCACATGTCCGAGCTGCTGCGTGTACTGGTAGTTCTGCTGCAGGTAGCTGGTCAGCGCCATCACGAGGTCGAACTGGCTGGAGCTGTGATCCTGAGTCACATGCGCGGCCAGGTCCTTCGCCTGCTTCGAAAGCGCGGAGTAATCCATGTACGCCGGGTTTTCGTCAGGTGGGTTGAAGACGTAAGGGTCCTGCCTCAGCTCGTCGGGAGTGAGGTTGGGCAGGTATGAGACCACCGAATAGGTCTGGCCGGGCTTCAGCACGTCCGGCGTCCTGAAAGTTCCGTAGGCGTCCTCGCGCAGCGCCGACACCGGTGCGTACAGGCTCTGGATGGGATAAGCGGCGCTGATAACTCCCGGCAGCGGCCGGACGATTCGAAACACCTGAACGAAGGTGCCGAGGTTGTTGGGGGGCGCCGGAGGAAGCAGCCGCGGCGGGATGTAAGGCTGCATGGTGACGAAGCTGCGGTCGGAAGCGGTCCACGCCCCGCCGCGGTAGGTGTCGAAAACCAACCCGCGCCAGTACGCGGGGGCTCCGGTGCGCACGTACATTACTGGGGCGTCACCGAGCCGGCCGCGGAAATGGAGGTCGACGCTGCCAGTGGCCCCAGACGGGTCGCCGCTCAGCTGGACCAGAGGCAGCGCGGGGTTTTCCATCTCGCCTTTGAACCCGACGTAGTTGGGGAGCGAAATCAGCACCGGGCCGTTGGGGTCGAGGTTCGGCTGCGGGAGGAAAACGAAGATGGCCGTCCCGAGCACGAGCGCTCCGACCAGAGCCGTCGCCGCCGCCGGGAACGGCAATGTGACTCGGGCGCCCATTCGCCGCAGGTTTGACGCCGCCCAGAATCCGGCGAGGCAAACCGCCCACAGCGCGAGCAGGACTCCGAACGGGTAGTCCCATGCGTAGACCGCGGCCAGGTAGAGGATCGCGAGGCTGATCCACAGGCTCGAATAGCAGTTGCGGCGCGTCTTGAGATCGAAGCTCGTTACCGCGACGAGCAGGATCGCGAAGTTGGCCTGGGGCAGCACGCCGCCGAAGAACGCACCGACCGAGTCGCCGAGGAAGTACGCCAGCGCGGCGAACACGAGCGCGGCGAGCAGAATTTGCCGGCGGATCCCGCGCTTCTGGTTGCGCTCGCGATAGCTGACAATGTGGCCGATCGCGGTCGCCACCAGAGCCACTGCGGGCACGACGTAGTCTTCGCCGTACAAAACAACGGCCAGAGTCGCCACCGCGAATCCGGAGAAGACGAAGGCTCGGCCCTCGAGAGAGTTCTCGACTGGCGACGCGGGCAGCCGCAGTCGCCTCAGATAGGCCATATGAGCCCCGCGCGCAGCACCGGCACGTCCAGGTCGACCTCTGCCGCCCCCACCACCCACGCCCGGACAGATCCACCCCGTTGCCTGATGCCCCCAAGGGCCTCGTCCAGGTCTGCGTTGGGGGTCGAGGTCACTGCGATGGCGTCTCCGGTCGGAGGCGGCAGTGCAAACAGCGGATCGGGTTGGAACGGGTAGCGAGCCAGCCATTCCAGAACCGGCCAAATCGAGCGCGCCTGGTCTGGCCGTGTTGGCTCGGCGCCTGGCGCCCACAGCACGACGCGGCCGCCTGCGCGCAGGCAGTCCCACGCCTCTGAAGCCGCGATGCGCGCGATCTGGTCGGCGGCCTCGGGCGACGGCGGGGCAGGGTCGCAGAAGATGCCCAGCGTCTGCACGCCCGGCGGCTCGAACTCGCGCACGATCAGCTCGCCGTGGCGCGCGCTCGAGCGCCAGTGGATGCGCCGCAGCGGATCCCCCGGCCGGTACTCGCGGACGCCGAACATCTCGGTTCCCGAACCCGCGCGAGGCGCGGCAACACTCGCCTCGAGCTCTCTCACAGTGAGTCGTTCAGCGAGCGACTTGAATTTGGGCAGGACCAACGCGAGCTCAGAGTCCTGGCCCCTCGTGCGGTGCCTGAAGAATCCCAGCGGATCCCCGCGCTCGATCGCCAAGCCCTGCACCCCAACCGGACCGCGGCGCAGCGGACCGAGCATCCGACGCTCCGCCCAACCCTGTTTAGGCACGCGACCGGCCGCGGTGGAGAGCTCGGTTCCGGTTACCGATCCGTAAACGCGCGCGGGACCCCGCGTTCCGTGTCGCGACTTGATCTGAAGCTCCACCTCCATCCGATCACCTTCGAAAATCGGGACCCTCGGACCACCGGCCAGGATTTGCTCGGGGAGCTCCTCCATCGGCGAGCCATCGCCAATTTGAGTGCCGACGACGGTCAGTCCGCCGGTGAACCCGCCATTCCAGACCGCGTACACGAGCGAAGCCACAACCAGGGCAAAGATCCAGTACGCGAGCAAGAAGAGCCACGCGACTTCGGAGGTGCTGGCGTAGTAGAGAACCGCGGCCGCCAGTATCAGCGCCCCAATGACCCTGGGAGTCGTGTTAGTGCTGCCTCAGGGGTGGGAGTGGAAGCGTGGCGACGACATCGGCCAGCACCTCGGCGGCCTTCGCACGCCCGCGCATGCCGAGGCGGTGCGCGAGGACCGGCGTGACGAGCAGCTTGACGTCGTCGGGCAGGACGAAGTCGCGGCCTTCGAACAGGGCCCACGCCTGCGCCGCACGCTGCAGGTAAACGCCCGAACGCATGCTGGCCGGCAGTGAGATTTCGGCGCGCGAGCGGATCGCATCCATCAGGGACACGATGTAGGTCCGGATGGCCGGCGCGGCTACGACGCGAAGGCATCCCTCCTGCAGCTCGACGACGTCGGCGAGGCTCACAACAGACCCCAGGTCGGCGATGGGATCGCCATGCTCGCGGCGGGCGAGGACCTCCATCGCCTCGGCGTCGGTGGGCGGTCCCATCTCCGCGGCGAGAATGAAGCGGTCGAGCTGCGACTCGGGCAACGGATAGGTCCCATGGAACTCGGTCGGGTTCTGGGTCGCGATGACGAAGAACGGCTTGTCGAGCGTTCGCGTCACGCCCTCGATCGTCACCTGGCCCTCCCCCATTGCCTCGAGCAGCGCGGCCTGGGTGCGGGGGGTCGCGCGGTTGACCTCGTCGGCGAGAACGAAATTCGCGAAGATCGGCCCGGCGACGAACTGGAAGGTCAGGTCCTTCTGATTGAAGACGCTCGAGCCGGTGATGTCGGAGGGAAGGAGATCGGGGGTGCACTGGATGCGCCGGAACGAGCCGCCCACCGACGTGGCGAGCGCGCGCGCGAGCATGGTCTTGCCCGTGCCTGGAAGATCCTGGAGCAGAACGTGTCCCCCGGCGACCAGCCCGGCCGCGGCCAGCCGCACGACGCGATCCTTGCCCACGATCACACGGTGGACGTTCTCCTCGATGCGGCCGAGGAGCTCTGCGGCGCGCCGGGGCTGGAGTTCGCGTTGTTCGGAGGCCATGGGGCGCGATCCAGTCTAGTCGGCGGTTGGGGGCTCAGCCCCCGTTAGCGCAATTCCGCTCGTTTAGGCCAAAACGCTCGCTTGCCATCGTCGGATTTCGCGCGTTTTGCGCAAACCGTGCGCTATCGCCGACGCTAGCCCGCGCTCACCCCTGGCCGATCATTCGCGCGATGACCTCGGCGAGGTTCGGCCCGCCCTTGCCAAATGGCACCGAGTGCACGCGGTGCGCGAACACCATCTCGGCGACGGCGCCGACGTGCGTCACCTTCACCTGCTCGGCGCTGTCGTAGGCCGCCTTGGCCTGCGCGGCGCGGGCGCAGACGAGGTCGGAGCGGTGGCCGTCTACTTCCAACGCGATCGAGATCTGGGCGATGAGCCTCAGGATCTCGCGTGGCAGGTCTACCTCGGGAAAGGTCGCGATACCTTCCGCGATGTGCGAGCGAACGTCCTGCTCCGATTCGGCGTGCTGCTGCACGAACTTGTGCGGGTCGTCCTCCCACACGGCTCGCTTCTCGACGATGGCCACGCGCTGGTCCAGGTCCCGGATGCCCTCGACGTCGACGCACAGCCCGAAGCGGTCGAGCAGCTGCGGGCGCAGCTCGCCCTCTTCCGGGTTCATGGTGCCGACGAGGATGAATCGCGACGGGTGCGACACCGAAACGCCCTCGCGCTCAACCGTGTTCACGCCCATCGCGGCCGCGTCGAGGAGCACGTCGACGATGTGGTCATCGAGAAGGTTGACCTCGTCTACGTAGAGGATGTTGCGGTTGGCCTCCGCAAGCACGCCCGGCTCGAAGCGCCGCGAACCCTCTTTGAGCGCGGCCTCCAGGTCGATGGTCCCCACCACGCGATCTTCAGACGCGTTGATCGGCAGCTCGACGACGCGCATGCGGCGGGTCGTCACCGGCAGCTGTCCCGCCCTCGCTCGCTCGCGACAGTCGGCGCACCAATCTTCAGGATCGTCCGGGTGGCAGCCGAAGTGGCAGCCCTCGACCACCTGCTGGTCGGGAAGCAGGCGCGCCAGCGCGCGCACCGCGGTCGATTTACCTGTGCCCTTCTCACCGCGGATGAGCACGCCGCCGATCGACGGGTTGATGGCGTTGAGCACCAACGCGAGCTTCATCTCATCCTGGCCGACGATGGCGGTAAAGGGGTACGAGTAGCGGTCGATGGCCATGGGGAAAGAATGTTACCGGGCGGCTTAGACCGCCTGGCATCTCCACGAGCCGCTGGCGTTCACGGTCGTCGTCCCACCCACCTCCTGCATGCCGGTCGAGGAGAGCGTCCCCGAAATCATCCCGTTGACATCTGCTGTCACAGTCACTTGTCCTGAGAACGCACGCCACGTGTGACCGCCGATCAGTCCGACCCAGGCGGCCGAGTTTTGGTAAGGCGGCCAGTCCAGCGGACCGTACGTCCCGGCTCCCTTGTACTTGATGAGCTCCATGCCGACAGCCGCTCCGGTGGTCGCGTTGGCCGTGAACTGGAGGATCTTGTCAGCGTTGAGTGTGGCCACATTGCATTTGCCGCCGCTGCTGATGGGGTAGACGCCCGTGAACGCGCCATCGATATGCACCCCGTCCGTCGGAACCTGCATCTGGGCCTTCGATGCCGGGTTGGTGCTGCCGCAACCGGCAACCATGAGGAGCGCAACGACGGCGATGATCCTCGTCAGCGGCCGCCTCCACGGCCCAGCTCCTTCTCCACCGCCGACGCGATCTCGTCGCGCGAAAGGTCGTAAAGCCCGTAGTAGTGCGCCCCCATTCGCTCCGCCAGGTCGGCACACGCATTGATCGCGTACGTCTGGTACATCGGCGCGACCCGCGCCAGGTGCTGCACCGACGGCAGGTGGCTGTAGTCGCGCGCGGAGTCGATGACGAGAGCGTCGATGTTCTCGGCGTCGATCATCCCGGCCACCTTCTGCGCCTCGACGAGTGGCTCCTCTTTGAACATCGAGATGTTGCCGCGGCCGTCACTGATGAGAACGAGCAGCGGCCGGATCGTGGGGTCGCGCAGGAGCTCGGTCTTGACGACCTTGTAGCCGGCCATGAGCCCATGCGTGAGCGGCGTGGTGCCGCCGACGGACAGCTTCTCCAGGCGCCGGCGGGCCAGCGACACGCTGGAGGTCGGCCGCAGCACCACCTCGGCGGTGCGGTTCTTGAAGATGACCACGGCCACTCGGTCGCGCCGCACGTACGCGTCCTGGAGCAGCGACAGGATGGCGCCTTTGGTGGCCGCCATACGCTGCTCGGCATCCATCGACGCGGACGCGTCGACCACGAACACGATCAGGTTGCCGACCTTGCGCTCGCGCACCTTCTGGCGCAGGTCGTCGCGCTCGAGCTTGAGCCGCTCGCCGGGCCGCCGGCCGCGGTCCTTCTGCATCGGCGCCGCGGCGCGGACCGTCGCGTCGATGGCGAGGTCGTTCACCTTCGCCTTCGGCTCGGCGCGCACATAGCGACCGCGCCGGTCCGGGGTCTGGCTGGCGGAACGCTTGCCTCCCTGCTTCCGCACCCGACGCTGCCGGGGCAGATCGATTCGCTTCAGGTTGAAGGTCTCGAGGGCGTCGGGTGACGATTCATGCGCACTCGACCCGCCGCTGGTCATGCCCTGGTCGCTGCCCGCCGATTGCTGTCCCCCATCGGATGCGCTCGAGCTCTCATCGGCGCTCGCCTCGGCAGGCGCCTCGCTGTCGGATGGCTGCGGCTCGCCCGCCTGGCTGTCTGCGGGCTGCGATCCCTCTTGCTCCTCGCCGGTTTGGGGCGACGTGTTCTCGTCCTGGTCACGCCTGACCGGCTGCCGGGCCCGGTGGGCCAGCGCGAGCGAAGCGGCGTCGTAGATGTCCTCGCGGGTCGGTGACACGTGGCGGCGATACGCCGCGAGCGCGCGGGCCGCATGGTCGATGACAACGTCGGCGCGGTGGCCGAGGACGTCCGCCTCGACGCAGATGGAGGAGATCAGCCGGGCCTGGCCGGCGCTCACGCGGACCTGCTTCACCGCCGCGATCGCCTCGGCCAGAGCGCGAGCCAGGTTGCCGTCCGCGGCGGCGAACTCGTTGACGAACTCGTGGTCGGCGCGCTTGAAGTCGGCATCGCGCTCGGCGATCAGCACCCGTTCGTCCGGGTCACGGATGCCTTCCACGTCGACGCACAGCCCGAAGCGGTCGAGCAGCTGCGGGCGAAGATCGCCTTCCTCGGGATTCATGGTGCCGACGAGGATGAAGCGGGACGGGTGCGAGAACGACACCCCCTCCCTCTCCACCACGTTCACGCCCATGGCGGCCGCGTCCAGCAGCACGTCCACTATGTGGTCGTCGAGGAGATTGACCTCGTCGACGTACAGGATGTTGCGGTTGGCCTCGGCCAGCACGCCTGGTTCGAACCGCCGGGCCCCGGCTCGCAGCGCCGCCTCGATGTCGATGGTGCCGACGACGCGGTCCTCGGAGGCGTTGATCGGCAGCTCGACGACGCGCATCCGGCGCTTGTGCGACGGCAGCACGCCGGCGTCGTGCAGACGGATCCGGCACGCCGCGCAGAGCGCTTCGCGGTCGTCCGGATCGCATCCGAAGTGGCAGCCCTCGACCACGTTGTGCTCCGGTAGCAGGCGGGCAAGCGCCCGCACCGCCGTCGACTTGCCGGTGCCCTTCTCACCGCGAATCAGCACGCCGCCGATGGTGGGCACGACGGCGTTGAGGATCAGGGCCAGCTTCATGGAGTCCTGGCCCACGATCGCCGTGAACGGGAAGACATGCCGGTCGAGCACGACGCTCACGTTGTCAAGAATAGGTGGGGCACAAAGGGGGAAGACTGGTGATTACAAGGACATGGAGATCCTGCTCTTCCTGGTGGCGTTGATCCTCTTCGACATCGCCGCCTGGTTCTGGGGCGCGGACTCTCGTGTCGCGATGGACGACGGGCGCTCGGTCGATCCACCGTCCAGGCGCTGGATGTGACCTCAGGCCGGCAGCAGGGCCCTGACCATGTCGCGCTCCTGGATGAGCTCCTCGGTCGTCTTCCGGATCCGGTCCTTGGCGTCGCCGTCGTGCTCGAGTCCCGTGACGACCTCCCAGTTCCACCCGTCGGAGCGCACCGGGAAGCCGAACTGAAGGCCTTCCGGGATGCCGTACTCGCCGTGGCTGACCACCGCCAGCGAGTGCCAATCGCCCCAGGGCGTGGCGTTCCGGATGCTGTTGACGGAGTCGAGCACGGCGTTGGCCGCCGAGGCCGCCGACGACGACCCGCGGGCCTCGATCACGGCAGCACCGCGCTTCTGCACGGTCTCGATGAACTTGCCCCTCAGCCAGCCGTGGTCCTTGATGACCTCGAAAGGCGAAAGGCCTGCGATCAAGGCATTGCGCGCGTCGGGGTACTGCGTGGTGGAGTGGTTGCCCCAAACGCCCATGTTGGTCACGATTCCGACCGGAACGCCCGCCTTCCTCGCCAGCAGCGTCTTGGCCCGGTTCTCGTCCAGCCGGGTCATTGCGAACCAGCGCTCGGGCAAGACCTCGGGTGCGTTCGACCTGGCGATCAGGCAGTTGGTGTTGCACGGGTTGCCGACGACGAGGATCCGAACGTCGGCCGCGGCTGAGGCCGCGATCGCCTTGCCCTGCGGTCCGAAGATGCCGGCGTTGACATTCAGGAGGTCGGACCGCTCCATGCCTTGCTTGCGCGGAACCGCACCCACGAGCAGGACCCACGAAGCGCCGTCGAACGCCTTCTCCGGCTTCGAGGTGAGGATGGTGTCGTGCAGGAGCGGGAAAGCGCAGTCGTCCAGCTCCATCGCCACGCCCTCGAGGGCCTTCATGGCGGGCTCGATCTCCAGCAGCCGCAGGATGATCGGCTGCTCCGGTCCCAGCAGGTCGCCGGCGGCGATGCGGAAGAGAAGCGAGTAGCCGATCTGCCCCGCCGCGCCGGTGACCGCGACGTGGACTGGCGCTTTAGCGGCGGCGGTGTTCGGCATCATGGCCGCTTCATGCTATCTAAAGCCTTCGCCCTCGGGCTCGAATAAGTCGTCTTCTGCGAGCCGGCGAGCGAAGCAGAGGAAGCCGGTGTGAGCCACCATCCGATGCGAGGGCCGCATGCTGCGCCCGCGCACGGTCCACCCGCGCTGGAGCACCTCGAAGGCCTCGAGCATTCCGAACCCCCTCACCTCCCGCAGGCACTCGAAGAACCGCTGCACCTGGCTCACGTTCGGGCAATGTGCGAAGACGATCCCGCCCGGCCGCAATGCTTGCCTGGCCGCGGGAACCGCCTGCCACGGCTCTGGCAGGTCGAGCATGACGCGGTCCATGTCGAGCTCCTCGACGCCCAAATAGACATCGCCGAGCTTGAGCTCGAGGTTCGCCGGCAGCTCGCCAAGCGTCTCCGTGATCGCCCGCCTCGCCGCTTGGAGGAAATCCTCCCGCTGCTCATACGACACCACCCTGCCGTCCGGCCCCACCGCCCGCAGCAGGGCCAGCGTCAGCGCACCCGTGCCAGTGCCGGCTTCCAACACTCGCGCGCCGGGATGAATGTCGGCGCCGACCAGGATCGCGCCCAGATCCTTCGGATAGATCGGCTGCGCCTGGCGCACCCGACCGGTGACCTGCTCCGCGAAGGTCGGCCGCACAGCCAGCAGGCGCGCGCCCATCTGGGTGGTGACGACGACTCCCTCCGGCCGGCCGATGAGCTCGTCGTGATCGATCACGCCCGAATGCAGCGAGTGACGCTCGCCCGCTTTGAGCCGCACGCGGTGGCGGCGCCCGGCCTTGTCGATGAGGACGATCAGCTCACCTTCAGCAAGCGGGCTCACTCAGGTTTGTGGGCACGGATGAGGCAGTGCCAGTACGCGTGCCAGAGCTTTCCGTCCCTGCGCTCGGGATGTAGCTGCTGACGCGCCTCGCCCTGCGCGGACTCGATCACGGTCGCCAGTTCCGCAGCGAGCTCGGGTCGCACGGCCATTGTGTGCATCCAGTCTTCGTAGTCCCAATCCAGCTCGCGCGCGCGCGCCATCTCGACCTCGAAGCCGGCAGCTTCAAGACGTGCGGTCCACTCATCGACGGTTAGCGACTTCACGTGCGATGGATCGCGGCGCATCTCGACCTCGTGCAGCACGTCCCGCGCAGGTGTCGGCGGCGCGCAGTCGACGAAGGCGGCATCGCGGCCCGGCCTGAGCACGCGGTACGCCTCGCTGAGAAAAGCATCGATGTCGGTGAAATGATGCGGGGCGGCCCTCACCACATAGATGTCGAAGGTCTCATCTGGGAACGGCAGGACGCAGGCGTCGCCGATCACCCAGTCCACGTTCTCGATCTTGCGTTCGGCGGTGATCCGCCGAGCCACGTCGAGCATCTCCCGGGTCAGGTCGAGACCGACCACGCGCCTCACCAGGGGCGCAAGGGCAAAAGCGGTGTTGCCCGTGCCGGTCGCCACGTCGAGCGCTAGGTCGCCGCGGAGCGGCCGCACGAGATCGATCACCTCCTGCAAACGGTCCGAGGAGGTGTGGAACTTCGCCCGCGAGTAGTTGGCGGCCACGGGTCCGAAGCTCGCCCGTGGATCGTCAGGCATGGCGTGAGTCTAGTTTTCTCGCGTGCGTAGGCGCGATCGAATCAACACCACCGCCGCGACGATGACGATGACGGCCACCGCCACGCCCGCATAGACGTAGGTGTTCGCACGTATCGACCGCACGACGCTACTCCCGAAAACCGCGCCCAGCGTCAGGAACAGTCCCGCCCAGGCGGCGCTCGAGACCGCGACGCTGACCACGAATGCGCGATATGGGAGCTCAAGGATGCCGGCCATCACTGTCAGAGGCACGCGAAGGCCAGGAATGTGGCGGCCGAAGATCAGCGCCCAGGGACCGTAGCGGCGGAACCAGTGCTCCGCGCTCTCCAGGCGAGCGGGCGTCAGGTGAAGAAACCTCGCCAGGCGGTGCTCGAGCAGACGCCTACCGAAGCGACGCGAGATCAGGTAGAGATTGGTGGCGCCAAGGATGACGGCGAGGATGAAGCCGAGCCACGCCGCGAACAGGATCGGAAAGCTGTACGGAAGAGCGTGACCCACGTAAACCAGGAAGGCATCGCCAGGAATGAAAAGCGGGGGGCCTGATTCCTCGATGTAGATCAGCGCAAAGCCGGCGAGGTACCCGTATTCGCGCAGCAGCCCGCCGATCGAAGCGTCCGCGTCCGGGAGGCCACCCCTCGCGTCGTTCTCGACGAGCACTCCTATAACCGCGATCACGGCGACGAGCAGCACGGCGCCGCCGACCACGCGCCAGATCGTGGAGATGCCGCGCCTGGTCTGTATGAGCTCAGTCATGCCCTGAAATAGTCATATGCCAGTTTGGCTCCGATGACGATCAAAGCCCCCCCGGCCACGGGCTTCAACCAGGCGATCCGCTCGATGAGGTTCGAACCGATCAGCGTGAACAAGAGCAGGCAGGCGGCCGCCAGCAGCACCCCGCCCGCGAGGACTGGCAACCGGTACGAAGAAGGCACGCCGCTGGCGACCGAGGAGATGGCGAGCGCGTTGTCCAGCTGCAGCGTCACATCTGTGAGCGCGATGAGCAAGACCGAGACGACGATGGTTCTGGTCATTGGAGGACTCCACTGGAATCGATTCCGAGTAGAGGTCTTGCCGCGGACTCTGGTCCGCTGCGGTCCCGGGCGCCGGCGCCGTGTTGACGGGACCTGCGGGAGTGGCTACTCCCCCCTACGAAACGTGACGAGTATACGGGGCCCTGCAGCTATCGTTCGCGTATGGCAAAAGCGACGGCGCGCTGGTCGGGTCACAAGGTCAAGTTCGACATCGAGTCCGCGTCCGGGCACCTTGCGACCATCGACGAGGCTCCGGTGTTCGGGGACGACGAGGCCATGCGTCCCACCGAGATGCTGCTCGGCGCGCTCGCCGGGTGCACTGGCATGAACGCCGTCCTCCTGCTCAAGAAGTTCAAGCAGCCTTTGAAATCGCTCACTGTCGAGGTCGAAGGCGAGCAGGAGCAGGACTGGCCCCGCGCGTTCAAGAAGATCGAGATCACGTTCGTTACCGCGTGGGACGGCAAGCACGACAAGGAGAGCGTTGAGAAGGCGATCGACCTTGCCTGCAACCGCTACTGCCCAATCCACGCGACGCTTTCGCGCGGCACGAAGATCGAGCACAAACACAAGGACACGCATTAGCCGCTCGCGCGGCATTTCTCAAGGCGCCTATAGAATTAAGCCTGTTCCCAAAAGCCCCTATACCTGAGGCCGCTTCGGAAACTTGCTCGAGAGCTACGTCCCACTGCTCATCTTCGTCCTGATCGTCCTCGGGCTCGTGGTAACGCTCGTTGCCCTGAGCTTCGTGCTCGGCCCATCGCGCCCTTCGAAACGCAAGATGGCCCCATACGAATCCGGGATCATCCCCGACACCCCCGCCCACCGCCGCCTGTCGGTGCGCTTCTACCTGACGGCGATGCTGTTCATCATTTTCGACGTCGAGGCGATCTTCTTCTACCCGTGGGCCGTGCTCCTACGCCAGCTGAAGTGGTTCGGCCTCATCGAGATGCTCGTCTTCATGGGCATCCTTCTCGTCGCACTTGCCCACATCTGGCGCAAAGGAGGCCTGGATTGGGAGTAGAGGAGCTCGTGGCGTCGCTCGGCAACAGCATCCTCACCACCACGCTGGGAAAGCTGGTCGGTTGGGGCCGCGGGAATTCCGTCTGGCCGGCGCAGTTCGGGCTCGCGTGCTGCGCCATCGAGATGATCGCGACCGCGACCGCCGGCGTCGACATCGCGCGCTTTGGATCTGAGGCCTTTCGCGCGTCTCCCCGTCAGTCGGACCTGATGATCGTCTCGGGCCGCGTCTCTCAGAAGATGGCCCCGATCCTGCGCACCGTCTACGACCAGATGCCGGAACCGAAGTGGGTGATCTCGATGGGCGCTTGCGCCTCCACAGGCGGGGTCTTCAACAACTACGCGCTCCTCCAGGGCGTGGACAAGATCGTCCCCGTCGACGTGTACATCCCCGGCTGCCCTCCCCGGCCCGAGGACCTGTTGAACGCGCTGATGATCCTGCAGGAGCGGATCAAGGCCCAGGGAATCATTCCGCTGAAGTGATCGCGGAAGACCTGGTCATCGAGAAAGGGGTCACCGCCGGTGACCAGTGGGTCACGGTGCCCGCGGAGCGCATCCGCGAAGCGCTGTCCGCGCTGAAAGCAGATGGCTATCGCTTGCTCGTCTTCCTCACCTGCGTCGATCACCTGGTCGATTCGTCACGCGAGTTCCCCGCGCGGTACGAGGTCGTGTACCAGCTGCGCGACCTCGACAAGCCGGTTGACCTGCGCGTGCGCGCCTTCATCGACGGCGACCCACCGCGAATCGATTCCGTGCACGACATCTTCCCGCCCGCCAACTGGGACGAGCGGGAGACGTACGACATGTTCGGAATCGTCTTCACCGACCACCCTGGACTGACGCGGATCCTCATGCCGGACGACTGGGTCGGCCACCCGCTGCGCCGCGACTACCCGGTGGGCGGCGAGGTCGTGGAGTTCTCGGAAGAGCACGAGATCTGGCAGACCGCCCCGGAGGAAGCGTGATCGAGTCCCCCGGCGTCACCGTCACCAGGACCGGTGAGCAGGGAGCCTTCGGCGGCGAGCTGCTGACCGTCAACTTCGGCCCGCATCACCCGTCGACACATGGCGTCCTGCGGTTGATCGTCGACCTCGACGGCGAGCAGATCAAGCGCGTGCAGCCGGTGATCGGCTACCTGCACACCGGCATCGAAAAGCAGATGGAGGCGCTGCGCTGGCAGCAAGGCGTGGTCGTCACCGACCGGCACGACTACCTCTCGCCGCCCATCAACAACCTCGCGTATGCGCTTGCGGTCGAGAAGCTCATAGGCGTCGAGGTGCCGCCCCGTGCCAAGGCGCTCCGGGTGATCATGTCCGAGCTGACGCGCCTGTCGTCGCACCTGGTGTGGATGGGGACGAGCGGCCTCGAGCTCGGCGCCATGTCGATGCTCATGTACTGCTTCCGCGAGCGCGACACGATCATGGACCTCAACGAAGAGATCTCAGGCTTCCGAATGCACACCTCTTACATCCGGCCCGGCGGCGTGTTTGCCGATTCGACACCCAGGTTCCTCGAGATGCTCGACAAGTTCATCCGCGAGATGCCCGGCCACGTCGACGAGTACGAGGACCTCCTCACCAACAACCCGATCTGGCGTTCGCGCACGATCGGGATCGGGAGGCTGTCGCCGGAGGACGCGAAGGTGCTGGGCGCCTCAGGACCGATGCTCCGCGGATCGGGCGTGGCCTGGGACCTGCGCAAGTCAATCCCTTATTCCGGCTACGAGGACTACGACTTCGACATCGCTGTCTCGAACGACTGCGACTGCTACGGGCGCTACCTCGTGCGCATCAAGGAGATGCGCGAGGCGGTCAAGATCCTGCGGCAGGCGCTGGACCGGCTCCCCGACGGACCGGTCAACGTCGACGACCGAAAGATTCTGCCGCCGCCGCGCGAGGAGCTCGAGACCTCGATGGAGGCGGTGATCCATCACTTCAAGCTCTTCACCGAGGGCTACTCGGTGCCCGCGGGCGACGCGTACGTGGCGGTCGAATCCGGTCGAGGCGAGAACGGCTGCTACATCGCCAGCGACGGCACGCACAAGCCGCGGCGCGTGAAGTTCCGCTCAGCGTCGTTCGTCAACCTGCAGGCCCTGGAGCGGATGGCCCTCAACCACATGGTCGCGGACATGATCGCGATCATCGGCACCGCCGACACCGTGCTCGGGGACTGCGATAGATGAGCGCCTTGTCCCACCACGTATTGAGTGAGATTCGCGAGCTGCCCGCCAAGTATCCGCAGCACCGCTCGGCGGTGATGCCCGCCCTCGACCTCGCGCAGGAGGAGCTCGGATACCTGACGCCCGAGGCGATGGGCGAGGTCGCCACCGCATTGCAGCTCGACCCTGGCTATGTCGAGGGGGTGGCGACGTTTTACACGCTCTTTCACCTGCAGCCGATCGGCAAGCACCGCTTCTACATGTGCACCAACCTCAGCTGCACGCTTCGCGGGGCGAATGAGATGGTCGACCACCTCAAGGGCGCGATCGGCGTCCACGAGGCCGAAGAGGTGTCGAAGGACGGGCTCTTCTCGTACGAGGAGGTCGAGTGCCTCGGCGCATGCGAGTACGCGCCGGTCGCGCGGCTCGACCGGCGCTACCAGACTGACCTGACACCGCAGAAGATCGATGCGCTCGTTGCTGAGCGACGCAATCCGAAGCCTGAGTCCCCCCACCCGGCCGCTAAAGCGGCCGACCTCCCCGCGAAGCGGGGAGGCAAGAGGACGAAGAAGAGTGGCTGAGCAGAGAGGGACCGTCGGCGGTCCCGTCCTCACCGAGTGGTTCGCGACCAAAGACCTGCACAAGCTCGATGTCTACGAATCCCTCGGCGGCTACGCGGGCGCGCGCAAGGTGTTCAATGAGATGACCGCCGCGCAGGTCATCGACGAGGTCAAGGGCTCGGGCCTACGAGGGCGGGGAGGCGCAGACTTCCCAACCGCCACCAAGTGGTCGTTCGTGCCCAAAGACCATCCAGGTCCCAAATACATCGTCGTCAACGCCGACGAGTCGGAGCCGGGCAGCGCGAAGGACCGATACCTGATGGAGAACTCGCCTCACATGCTCGTCGAGGGCGCGATGATCGCCTCGTTCGCCATCGGCGGCCACCAGGCGTGGATCTACATCCGCGGCGAGTACGACCGGCCGTACGAGATGCTGCGCGACGCGATCGCCGATGCCCATGCCAAGGGCTACCTCGGCGAGCATCCATTCGGCACCGATTACCCGATGGACGTGCGCCTGTATCGCGGCCACGGCGCGTACATCTGCGGCGAAGAGACGGCACTGCTGGAGTCGCTCGAAGGCAAGCGTGCGCAGCCACGCTCACGGCCGCCGTTCCCTGCTGTCAAAGGCGCCTGGGGAATGCCGACTGCGGTCAACAACGTCGAGACCCTGTCGACCGTGCCCTGGATCATCCGGCACGGCGGCGCCGAGTACGCCAGGCGAGGCACGGAGAAGGCGAAAGGCACGCGGATGGTCACGGTCAGCGGCGACGTCCAGAAGCCGGGCAACTTCGAGATCGAGATCGGAGTCACCTACCGGCACGTCATCGAGGAATTGGCCGGCGGACCCTTCCCCGGACGCACCATCAAGGTGTTCTGGCCCGGCGGCTCCTCCGCCAAGGTCCTGCCTGGCTCGATGCTCGACACCTCGACCGACCTCGACGGCCTGAAGGCCCTCGGCACGATGGGCGGTTCGGGCGGGATCATCGTCATGGACGACTCGCACTGCGTCGTCAAGGCGGCGGCGAGGCTGCTGCGCTTCTACGCCTTCGAGTCATGCGGCAAGTGCACGCCGT
>Ga0207646_10002851_pt1 | contig 20071 bp, 20 predicted proteins | sample KBSK5502metaG_FD_184343 | JGI IMG/M metagenome (GOLD analysis project Ga0207646, IMG submission 184343) | Corn, switchgrass and miscanthus rhizosphere microbial communities from Kellogg Biological Station, Michigan, USA - KBS K5-50-2 metaG... | ecosystem: Host-associated > Plants > Roots >...
GTCCGGGACGACAACGGCAGCGCGGCACGGTAGAAAAGCATGGAAGCCCCTGGTGGTGGAGTGGATCTTGGTTGACTGCCTCATGTATCAGGGGCTTCCTGACTCTCAGAGGCAACACGCCGCACCGTCACCAGAACGTGACAGGCCCACTACAACCAGGATGAAAAGGGCTCAATGTCGATATCGGGTGACGCAAGTTCCTCTCAGGTCGTACCGTAACGTTCTTCCTCGAATGCTCCAACGAATACGTGGGGATCCCTCCAGGGGCGGATTCCAGCCATCGTCGCAACACTGGCCTCTGATGGCGCGAATGGTATCGGCTTTAACGGACTACGGTGCGGGCCAGGTCGATGAGCGGGGTTTCGGTGTGTCGTGCCCAGGATTGGAGGGCGGCGGCGAGGGTCAGGGCGCTGCCGTAGAGGACGTGCTGGCCGCCTTGACGGGCGATGAGCGAGTCGAATGATGCGAAGGCTCGTCCCTTGCGAGCCAGGGTGAGGATGTCGGTGGCGGCGCGCTCACCGGTCCAGTGCCCGGCTGGCAGACGGGTGATCGTGGCCAGTCCGGCTGGGGCGTCGGTGTCGTGCCCCGGCCAGCCATTGGTCGAGCAGGCCGAGGGCAAGGCCGGTGCAGGCGGCGACGGTCGGGGCGGAGCCGTCCGGGGATTCAGGCTGGGCTTGGTCCAGGACTCCCGCGGCGAGCCGGGTATCGCCGTCAGCGATGGCCTCGGCGGCCAGCCGCAAGGTGACGGCGGCCAGTTCGCGGGCTTGTCCCACGGGAGTGAACAGCGACATGTTGCGCCGTTCCATGGCGCGGTTCAGTGCCCGTTGCAGCATCTCCAGGTCGGGCACGTCGATGTTGTCCGCGTCGATGCCTTCCTCGGCCAGCAGCGGCGCCAGCTCCCGCAGCAGGTCGCTGGCCATGCCCGGCTTGAACTCGATCCTGGGCGGCCCGGTGGGCGGTTCTGGGGAGCGGCGTCGCATATCTGGTACGCGGACCATCATCGCAGGCCCGCACGCTGGCAGGGACGTCACGGTCAGAGGGCTCATAGGCCGAGCCGCGCGGCGGGCGTGTCCCAGCCCAGTGTCTTGCGCGGCCTGCCGTTCAGCTCGGCCGCCGTGGCGGCCAGGTCGTCCGGCCCATGCGCGCGCAAGTCACTTCCCTTGGGGAAGTACTGGCGGAGCAGCCCGTTGGTGTTCTCGTTCGACGGCCGCTGCCAGGGCTGGCCTTGGCGCAGAAGTACACCGGCATGCCCAGCGCGGCGGTGATCTCGGTGTGCAGCGCCATCTCCTTGCCCTGGTCCCAGGTCAGCGACTGGCGCAGCTGCGGCGGGAGAGCGGCCGTGGCGGCGATCAGCGCGTCACGGACTGCCTCGGCTGTGTGCCGTCCGGGCAGGTGCAGCAAGATCGTGTACCGCGACGCCCGGTCCACCAGGGTGCCGATCGCCGACCGGTTGGACGCCCCGGTGATCAGATCGCCCTCCCATTGCCCGGCCTTGCTGCGGGCAGCGGCCTCAGCGGGCCGCTGCCCGACCATGATCATGGCGATGATCCCGTTCGGCCGCCGCTCGCCGGGCCGGCGGTGCGGCCTGCGCCGTCGCCGGCGCGTGCACAGCACCCGGGCCGGCAGCTCACGGGACAGCCCGCCCAGCTCGGGACGGTAGACCGCCTGGTAGACCGTCTGGGGGACGACATGCCGAACCGGCTCATCGGGGAACTCGCGGCGCAGCGCATGACTGACCGCTCCGGGCTCCACCGTTTCTCCAGCCGCTCGGCCACGAACTGCCGCAGCACCGGATCAGCGGCGATCTTGCCCGCCCGTGGCCGGTTCCTTCGCGGCGCTGATGTGGCGGCGAGCCGGCTGAGGAGTCAAGGACTGGCTTCAGGCCCGGCAGCGTGGTGTGGCGGACCCCAGGCAGCGTCTGCCTCACCCCGCCTGACGGCTAGCAGAGCCTGGCGAGGCGAAACCGGGCCCGGGCCCGGTGCAGCCGCCGGGCGTAGCCAGGTCCCGGCCGCCAGGCGTAGACTCTCGGGCACACGCGGTCTGGACCTTGCCGTTCGCTTCATGGGAAGCGGGGGCTTCCATGACCGCGACCGTCGTTCCGAACCCACCCTCAGCTGTCGTCGTCCTCGACGAGGAGATTGACCTCTCCACCTGCCCGGCCATCGGGCGCTTCCTCATGGCGGCAATCAGCGGCGGGGACGTCCATCTGGCCGTCGACATGTCCGGCGTCACCTTCATCGACGCCAGCGGGATCGGCGTCCTGGTCGCCGCGGCCAACCGCGCGCGGCAAGCGGGAGGTGGCCTGTCGCTGCTGGCGCCGTCCTGGCAGGTGCGGCGGCTGCTGGACGTCTTTCGCCTGGACGCGATCCTGCCGACAGCCGAGCGCTTAAGTGGGTGACCCCGTTCCAGGCGCCCGCGCAGATCGACCTCCCATGCGTTCCGGTCTGCCAGTGTGACGTGGCTCAGCCGGGTATCGTTCCGCTGCGGAGCCTGACGGTGAAGCCGTCGCCGGTGTGTCTGAGCGCGACGTCGAGGTCGAGCTGGTGCGTGACCCACAGCCCCAGTCCAAGCCGGTGGTCCGGGGTGCTGCTTGGGGCGGGTACGAGGCCTGCCAGGCGATCGGCTGGGCCGCGGCCGGTGTCGTGGACGGTGACCACGATGCGGTCGCCCGTGGCCCAGATGCGGACGGTGGCGGGCGGGCGGCCGTGGCACTGGGCGTTGGCGGCTGCCTCGGTGATGCCGATCAGCATGTCTTGGAGTGTGGTGCCGGGGATGCGGCCGGGGCCGATCTGCGCGAGCGCGTGCCGGGCATCGGCGGCGGGCCGGTTGACCAGCTCGGCAAGGGGCGGGGTGTCTTCGAGCGGGTCGGGTGCGTACGGGAGGCCTTCGAATACCAGGGCGTCTTGGTAGCGGTCGCTGGCCCGGCGCTGTCCCGAGGGCGAGATGATGCGGGGGTGGGTTCGTTCGACGATGTCGAGCACCGCCGTTGGCGTAGTGGTGGTGTCGTACAGGCACCGGCCCCATACCGGGAAGTCCTGCCAGACGGTGTTGACGGCCGATTCGTAGCGGTCCCATCCCTCGAACCGTTCCCCGTTGCCCGGGTGGGGCACATCCCCGGCGATCCGGATTTGCCCGGCGCCCATGGCGACATGAAATTCAAAGATCCGCCGGTAGGTGGCGATCGCCCGGGCCGGGGTAGCGTACAGGCCCTTATCGCCGATGAAGTCGACGGCGGACGGATCGGACAGCCACGACCGCAGCAGGCCGCTCTTCCGGTCGTCGTAACCGATGATCACAGGTTCGCCCGCGGGGATGCCCTTTTCGGCGAACGGCACGATGAGGGCGGCAAACTCGGCTTCGGAGCGGTAGAGGCCGGCCTGATGATGGTGGCCCGCGTGGCCGCGCGCCGCGCCGGTCCTTATCGCAAAACCCTAGTATGCCCAGCGTGCGGGCCGGGCAGCCCTGCCCGTGGCCGCGCTGGTGGCGGTGGACGTCTGCGCGACCTGCATCGCCTGGGCCGGTCGGTTACTTCTTCGGCGGTGTCCTTCGGCTTTTCACCGGCCTGTGCCGGGCTGGCCTTCTTTGCGCCGCCGCGGCCGGGGCGTTGGGGTTCCCGGCGGCCTTCCCTGCGGCCCGTTTGGCCTGGCCCCTGGCTGCCTGGGCGGTGTTTGCGACCTTGTCACGCCCAGTTACCGGAAATAACCCTGCTTTCCCGCGGCCCGGTCACCGTGGCACCCGCCGGGCCCCGGTCGGTTTCCCCGGGCCCCGGCGGCTAACCCGGCCCGCAAACCGGGTGAGCGGGGGCGCCCCGGATCTGGGGTGCCGGGTCCGGCGCGGTGGTGGTGAGCCGGGGCGGCCGCGGTGGGGCCGCCGGGGGGGCCTGCGGCCGGCCCGGGTCCGGCGTGGTCGCCAGGGGCGGCGAGCACGGCGAGGAACGGGCCGACCCGGAGCCCTTCCTGGGCGGGGTGGCGGAACGAGCTGTCGGGGTTCACGGTGTACCGGGTGCGGCGTCCGGTCCGGGTGCGGGTGAGGTAGCCCGCGGCTTCCAGGTCGGCCACGATGGCCTGCACGGTGCGCTCGGTGATACCGGCGGCGGCGCTGAGGTCGCGGATCCGGGCGCCGGGGTTGCGGGCGATCTCCACCAGCACGTGCCCGTGCCCGGTCAGCAGCGTCCAGCTGCCGTCGCGCTCGCCGGGATGGCTCATACCCCCTGATCATATCCTCGCGAGAGGGTCCTCGCGAGAGATTTCACGCGGTATTTTTCTCATGTTTCTATTGACAGGCCTCCGCCCGGTGGCCGATCCTGGCAGTGCCACAGACCGGGCCCGATGCGGGGAGGGATGGCGATGACCATGGCCCCTGGCGGGGAGCTCGCCGCCCCAGGCCACAAGCTGCAGCCCGCCTCACCCCAGCCAGGCACGGCCCGGGCAGCGGTGGCAGCGCAGCGCCCGCGGCTGGCGGTGGTCACGCTGCCCGGCGACATCGATGCCCGCAATGACCGCCAGGTCCAGGACACGCTGACCCGCGCGCTGGACGACGGGACGGCGGTACTGGTCGCCGACGCGGGCGGGACGACCTACTGCGGGTGCTCGGGGGTGACCGCGCTGCTCCTTACCCATCACCGGGCCGCCGCTGCCGGCGCGCAGCTACGGGTCGTCGCGGGCAGCCCCTCGATGCGGCGAATACTGCAGCTGACCGCCGCCGATCAGGTGCTCAACACCTACCCCACCCTGGCCGCGGCGCTCGCCGGCCGGCAGGCACCCGATCGATCATGATCCACTACCCGGGTGCCACCCCAACATCGTCGATCAAGCCGCGCGGGGCCGGTTCACCAGGATCGGCGCCCGGGCGCTGGACCACCGCAGGTTCTGGGACGCGATGCACGCGGTGCCTGTGGAGAAGCTGGAGGGCATCAGCCACCGGATCGCGCTGCGCGTAGTCCAGGCATACGGGCTGGACTGCTCGTCGGTGGCCCTGGACATGACCAACTTCGCCACCTTCACCGGCACCGGCAACGGCCGGGCGCCGGCCGCCCAGCGCGGCAAGGCCACGCAGAAGCGCTCCGGCCTGCGCCTGGCCGGCCGCGGGCTGGTGGTCACCCGCGACGGCGGGATCCCGCTGACCTGGCACGCCTACCCTGGCGACCGGCCCGGCGTGACCCAGTTCCCGGACATGATCGACCAGCTCGTCACCCGGTAGGAGGCAATCACCGTCGCGTGCGGGCAGCAGGCCGCGGAGATGACCGTGGTGTTCGGCGCCGGGCCGAACTCCGAGGCCAACTTCGGCCATCTCGCAAGCACAGGCCTGCACTATGTCGGGTCGGTCCCGGCGTCGGACTGCCCGGGCCTGCTCGCCCTGCCCGCGCCGGCACGATCGGCGGTGGACCAGGAACGGTTCGGCGGGCTCACCGCGCTCGGCACCCGCCGCGTCGTCTACGGCGCCGGGCGGCGCGCCCTCCTCACGCACTCGCCGGAGCTGCACGAAAGCCAGGCCCGCGCGTTCGACGGCACCACGCTGGCCAAGGCCGGCAAGAAACTCGGCGACCTGGCCGCTGTCTTGGCTCGCGGCAAGACCTAGCCCCCTATAGGACGTGCAGAAGGCGCTCGCCGACTATCAGTTCGACGAAATCATCGTGGCCACCCTGCCGGGCGCGTCAAGCTGGCGCTATTTGACCGTGATGGTGGCGGTGAAGATCTCCTCATCGAGGGACGTTACAGCGCCCCGCCGGTCGGTCCAGACAGGATGGACCGAGCCGTCCAGGACGGCGATGCCCTCGTAGTCCCCGTACTGGTTGCCCAGGTCGGCCCCGCAGCAGGTCTCGTTTGTCGGAGCGGTCGTCACCTGCACGTTCTTGCTGAAGGAAAGACCGCCGTCGGTCGAGCGGGCGAAGAAGATGTCCGTGCTCAGGTGCGCTGGGTCGTTGCGGGTGTCGTTCCAGGACATGTTCACCGAGCCATCGGACGGGTCAACCGAGAGCCACTGGTTGAACTGATCGTTCGCCACCCCGGTGGGATCGTCGTTCGCCCGCAGCGGGGCGCTCCAGGTGCTGCCGCCGTCGGTGGACCGGGACAGGAAGATGTCCGTGCCGTTGGCCGGGGTTTGGTCCATCCACGAGCAGTACAAGTTGCCGCGGTTGGGGCCAGTGCTCGTGTCGGCCCCGCACGCCGGGTACACCAGGGCGCCCCTGCTCGCCTGGGCCGGGATGGCGACGTCGAAGGCCACCTGGGTCGGGGAGATGGTGTGGATGGGACCAAAGCTCTGGCCCCCATCGGCCGAACTCGCCTCCACGATCCGGTTGCCGGTGACGTCGTGCCAGGCGACATGCAAGGTCCCGTCCGGGGCGACGAACGGGTCGGCTCCAATGACCGCCCTCGGCCCGCTCCCGGTACCGCTCGCCACCACGGGAGCGGAGAACGTCCGGCCGCCGTCGGTGGACCGGCTCACCAGGATGACATCATTGGCAGCGGACTGGCCGGACGCCAGGCTGGCGTTATCCCAGGCCGCGTAGACCGTGTCCCGGAACGGGCTCCCCGGGTTCGTGTCCACGGCGATGTAGGGCTTGTCGTTGAACTTGCCGCTCCCCGAGTTGAAGTTGAAGTAGGTCGAGGTCCAGGTGCGCCCGGCGTCCGAGGATCGGGCCACGGCCATCTCGGTGCCCGTGATCGCGTTAAAGCCTTGGTTGAAGAACACCACGATGTAGGCGTAGAAGACGTTCCCCTGGGTGTCCCACGCGACCGCGGGATCGGAGCCAAAGTCCGTCCCGGAGCCGTTGAGCGGAGGCGGAAGGGGCAAGTCCACCGCTCCCCATGTCTTCCCACCGTCAGAGGAGAAGTACCCCCGCATCGGCAACCGGAAGATCTCGTTGGAGCCCGCGACGATCTGGTTGGGGTTGGCCGGGTTGATAGCGATGGACGTCTCGCTCTGCGGACCAGGTTCATTGCTCACGTCGATGTTGGAGCCCACCGAGACACTCCCGGCCTTTCCCGGGCTGGGCAGCGGCTGGAACCCGGGGGCCGACACCGTCTCGAACTTCTGCCACCAGGTCGGCTGGCTGTAGGCCGAGGCCCCCGTACTCGTGCCCGCGGAGGCTGGCAGCGCCCAGCCCACCGTAAACGCCATGCTGGCGACCGCCGCTGCTGCTACCAAAGCCCTTAGCCGTGCCATCTGCCTCGCCCCTCCAGACCACTTTGTCCGTCCCGAACCGGATGCTCGCACAGGTGGGGCAATAACGGCAACCACGCACAACACCATCTCAGGCCGCTGCGGGCTGCCTCGCCTAGTCACGACCGTGCCGGTGTCGCTGTCACGGGCGGCACACCTTCCAGGCCGGGACGGGGATGCCCGCCAGGTGGCGGGCATCCTCCTATCGCAGCCAGCCAGTTCGGTGCTGGCCACGGCCGTGCCGCGCTCGCACTCCGGCTACGCGCAGACAGCTGCGTCTCCCTCAGCCTCCCCGCCCACCCCGCCGGGGCATGAGACCACACTCAGCCGCCCGGAACGGCCCGTTCGGGCGCTGCACCAGCGGCCGTGTTGGCGACCCAGATTGCCGATCAGAACGAGGCTCGGCGGGCGTTCTCTCTGGCCTTCTCACTACTCAGCGTGATGAAGCCGAGGGGAACCCGTGCCGCCGCGCGGAGACGGCTTCGCCGGCTCGTACATCCAGGTTTGCTCCGGCTCGCTGGTGGATCTCTCCTCATGGGTGACCGAGCGGTCCGCTCAACGATCCGGCCGTGCGGAACATGAGCTTGTTTCACTCAATTACCGAAAGATCCTTAATTCCAGGTCGGGACGCGGGACGTTCGTGAGGCCCTTGACAACCGGGCGGGAGTGTGCTTATGCGGGAATAGGACCTGAACGCATCAAATGGAGGGCAGACATGGGCTGGGGAACTTGGAATCGGCGGCTGCTCCTGCCCGCTGGGTTTGGCTGCGTTCTGGCCGCGTCGATGGCGGCACCGGCCGTGGCCGGCCATGGCGGTGGCAGCTGGACATCGCTGGCGCCGGTGCCGGCCCCCACCGAGGGGATGTCGGTGGCGCACGTGGGCAACGTGATCGTGGCTGCCTACGGCTTCAGCCCGGTGTCGGTGTCCGGGGACACCAACTTCACCCGCCTGTACCACATCGCCACCAACACCTGGTCCCGCGGCGCGCCCGCCCCCGGCGGGCCCAGCTCCGAGGGCACCGCCGTCGCGCACGGCGGCAGCATCTACGCCCTCGGGGGCCGGGACGGAACCCAGAACCACATGAACCACCGCTACACCCCGGCCAGCAACACCTGGACCGTGCTGGCTCCCATGCCAACCGGGCGCACCGGGCTGGCCGCGGCGGTGATCGGGGACGCGATCTTCGCCATCGGAGGGCGCAAAGAGATAGGTGGCCCCTGCAGCGGCCGGCCGCTGGCCACCGTCGAGCGCTACAACATTGCCGCCAATACCTGGACAAGGGTCGCGCCGCTGCCGGCGCGGCGTTCGGACATCGGCGCCATCGCCCACGGCGGAAAGATCTACGTCTTCGGCGGCTGCACCCGCGGGGCGGCCACCGTCTCCCACGCGGTCGAGATCTATAACCCGGTCACCAACACCTGGGTCAAGGGCGCCCCGATGCCCACCGCCCGGGCCGGTTTCTACGGCGTCGGAATCGTCGGCGGCAACATCTACGTGATGGGCGGCATCAACGCGGCCGGCCGGCCGTCGCCGGCCAACGAGGTCTACAACATCGCGCACAACACCTGGCGCAACGCCACCCCGATGCGCCACCCCCGGGGCGAGATGGGCGTGACCTCCCACGGCGGGCGGATATTCACCGTGGGCGGGGCGCTGCCAGCGTTCGGCACCTCCGTCCGCACCAACGACAACTTCCGGCCCTAGCCTGACACCCAGCTCCGGAGCGGCTCCGGGAAGGCATCCGGTTCGAAGGCGTCGCACTCCGCTATCCAGATACGCAGGCGGCGTCCTGCGAGATGCCGGCCTCACGCTCCCAGCCGGGCGGCGGTGGCGGTCGCCGGGGACAAGGAGCGTGCAAGACCACCCTGGCCAAGCTGCTGGCGGGTTTCTACGAGCCCACCGCAGGATCACGGTCGACGGCGTCGATCTGCAAGACCTGGACATCCAGGAATGGCGGCAGCGGATCTCCGGCGCGGCCGCGATCAGCCCAGCCGGCAACTGATGCCGAGCATCAGCGCGGTCGATGGTGGTCCATCCGACCCGCATGGGCCAGGCAAGCGATCTCGCGCCACCCCACCGCGGGAGGGGCGGACACGCACACTCAGCGGGCTATCCCCGGATTCAAGCCCAGCCAGAGTTCTTGCACCCTCCCGTCTACGTGGTCGTGCACCAGGGTCACCGTAACCCTGGTGCGGGCGGTCGTTAGCGCAGCGACTTGAACGCCGCTCGGATCTCCTCAGAGAACAGTTCGGGCTCTTCCCAGGCGGCGAAGTGGCCGCCCTTGGCGGCCTGGTGGAAGTAGGTGAGGGTGGGGTAGCCCTGCTCCGCCCAGCTGCGCGGGGCCCGGAAGATCTCGCCGGGGAAGGTAGTGTAGCCGACCGGGACCGGGACCTGCGGAGGAGGCTGGCCGGCCGTGAGCGCTTGGGCTCGTCGGGCCTCCCAGTACGACCGGGCGGCCGAGGCCCCGGTGCCGGTCAGCCAGTACAGCGTGATGTTGTCGAGGATATGGTCCCGGGTGAGGTTGCCCGACGGCTGCCCGCCAGTGAAGGCGCGGGAGATCTTGTAGTAGCTGTCGGTGTCGTGGTCGAGCATCCAGCCCGCGAGGGCGACCGGTGAATCCAGCAGGGCATACCCGATCGTCTGCGGCCGCGTGGCCTGCTCGAGGAAGTAGCCGAAGCCGCTTTGCCGGAACGTGGCGAGCGCGTCAGCCGCCGCGCGTTCCTCCTCGGTTTCCGACGGCAGCATGGCGCCGCCCAGCGCCGTCACGAGCAAGTTCGTGTGGATGCCGATCAGCCCCTCGGGTGCCTGGCGGCCCATCGCGTCGGTGACGGCGGCGCCTTGGTCGCCGCCCTGGGCGACGTAGCGGGGGTAGCCGAGGCGGTGCATCAGCTTCGCCCACGCCTGTGCGGTGCGGCCGGCGTACCAGCCGAGTTCAGCCGGCTGGGCGGAGAAGCCGTACCCGGGGATCGACGGCAGCACGAGGTGGAACGCGTCCGCCGCGGTTCCGCCGTGCGCGGTCGGGTCGGTGAGCGGGCCGACGGTCTCGAGCAGCTCGATGACCGAGCCGGGCCAACCGTGCGTCATGATCAGTGGCAGCGCGTTCTCGTGCCGCGACTTGACGTGGATAAAGTGGATGTCCAGCCCGTCGATCCCGGTGGTGAACTGCTGGAGCGCGTTCAGTTTCGCCTCGCACTTGCGCCAGTCGTAATCGGCCGCCCAGTAGCGGGCCAGTTCCTGCAGCGTCGCCAGCTGCACGCCCTGCGACCGGTCGGCGACGAGTTCCTTGGACGGCCAGCGCGTCGCGGCGATGCGCTGGCGAAGGTCGGCGATCGCTTCGTCTGGAATCTCGGCCCGGAAGGAACGGATTTCAGTTTCGTTGGGCATGAATCTCCGCCTCCCTGGATTGGTTGACGACGGACGGCCGGACTGGCCGACTCCGGCCCGGCGTTGGGTCCGCCTCGGTGAACCGGACGCGCCCGTCGATCAGATGGCAGCCTAGGACGGCCGGTACCACGCGATCGCCGTGGCCATGTCCTCGCCGCGCATGCCGGCGTGGTTCACCGGCAGCGGGGCGATCTGCATGCGTGGGCTGAGCGCCTCGACGCTGGCCTGGATACCTAGGGACCACGGCTAGACCTCAGCAGCCTGCGGCCTGGCGTTGTGCGCCGCCCGGAAGGGGGCCAAGAACGCGGTCAGCGCCGCCAGCATCTCTCCGGGAGCCTCCTCGGCGACGAAGTGGCCGCAGCCGGGAAGGACCACGGTCTGCACGTTGTCCGCGGCGAGCATCATCGCGTCCCCGGGCCCGGTACCTCCGCTCTCCGCTCCGCCCATCGCCAGGACGGGCACGGTCAGCTTCGTCTTCGCGCGCTGGATGTTCTGGGCGGTGGTGGTGTCGAGCGCGCGGTAGAACCCGAAGCTGCCGCTCAAGGACGCAAGGCTGCCGGCCAGGTTGTCGATATAGACCCGGACGGCGGCGCCGGGCAGCTTCTTGAAGGCCTCGACATCGAAGATAAAGCCGAAGAAGGTGTCTTCCCGCCCGTGGACGAGCTGCACGTTCATCGTGGGGAGCCGGTTGAACATGATGTGGAAGAGGTGCTCGTTGACCGGCCCGGGGAGGAACAGCGGCGGCGAGGGGGATATGCCTGGGAGGGGGGCCTCGGCGACGGCTAGGCGGTCGACCCGGTCCCGGTGATCGGCGGCCAGGGCGTAGCCGATGTCCATTCCGGTGTCGCAGCCGACCACGGAGAACGATTGGTGGCCGAGCGCGTCCATCAGCGCGGCCAGGTCGTCGGCGAGGGTGCCGGTGTCGTACCCGGATCCGGTTCCGCCGGGCGGGGGTTTGCTGGTCAGCCCGCGGCCGCGCTGGTCGGGCGCGATCACATGGAAGTCCCGGGCCAGCCCGGGCATGATCAGGCGGAACTGGTACCAGAACTGGGGCCAGCCGTGCACCAGCAGCAGCGGCGGCCCGTCGCCTCCGATGACCACGTGCTGGCGCAGCCCGTTGGCGTGAATGAACTGGCTGGTGAACCCGGGCGGGAGGGCCGACGCCCGCGCGGCCGAGCCGGGGCTTTTCCGGGTGGCCGCGCTGGCCGGCTGCGCTGCGGCGGCGGTGACGCCGCTCAGGCCGAGCGCCAGCGCACCCGCGCCGGCCGCGCGGACCACGCTCCGCCGGGTTATCCCGGCGCTGGCCACGTCTTCGGAATGCTGGCTGGCGGGTTCGTTCGGTACCTCCGACGTCATGACGATCCCCTTTCACAGGTGGTCCTGCCTCACGATCGCGCACCGGGCGGGCGCGTCGCGCCCGTGACTCCCTGGCCCCTTACCCTGGTCTGCGCCGGGGCGCAAATGGAGGCTGCGTCACGTCAGGCTCGCGGGTTCGCCCACGCCGGGCGGAACGGCCCCGGAGCTGCCCACCCCGAACGACGCAGGGTCCGGGAGAGCGGCCCCCATCAGAGCCAGCGAGCCAGGACCCGCATCCGGTGCCCCGGCCTGGCGGATCGGAGGTCGCCTTTGCTGACCGGAGTTGGCCGCTTCAACCGGCACCAAATGGACCAGTGACCATGACGACCGTCTGCGACCGGACGGGTTGCTCGTCGTGCTTATCCCGGCTCAGTTACCCAGAGTGCGTAGCGAACTGGCCGCACGCGCCAAATCCGCCATCATGAACGCCGTGACAGTCCACCTACTGCCCGGAGACAGCCGAGAAGCTTGCGCCGGAAGCGCGTTTGGGGGGGGTTTGCGGCCACTGGTGGCAGGTTACGCTTCGGTCAAGGCAATGGTGCCACCACCCGAGGTATGCCTGGCGAGGCCATGAGCGGCGGCCGCCGCCGGTGGCATTGAAGTGCACGTGGTGGCCGATCTTGGCCTGATCGGGCCGGATCTGGACCAGCCGGGGAGGCCGGGTGAGCATTCACGGCCAGCAGGCGGCGGAGACACGGCGTAGTGCCGGGCCGATGATCGCAGATCCCGGGCCGCGGGCCGCGCGATGGAGCTGACGGACCGCGTTAGCGAGTGCGGCGCGCTGGACCGGCTGATCGAGACGGTCCGGGCCGGTGAGAGCCGGGCCCTGGTGGTGCGGGGGGATCCGGGTGTGGGCAAGACCGTGCTGCTGGAGTACTTGGCCGGGCGGGCGTCGGGTTCGGGGTGCCGGGTGGCGCGCGTGGTGGGCGTGCAGTCGGAGATGGAGCTGGCGTTCGCCGGGCTGCATCAGCTGTGCACGCCGATGCTGGATCGCCTTGGCAGAATTCCAGCGCCGCAGCACGATGCGCTGCGGACCGCGTTCGGCGTCGCCGCCGGGCCGCCGCCCGACCGGTTCTTTGTGGGGCTGGCGGTGCTGAGCCTGCTGTCGGAGGTGGCCGGGGAACGCCCGCTGATCTGCATGGTCGACGACGAGCAGTGGCTGGACCGGGCGTCGGTGCAGGCGCTGGGGTTTGTGGCGCGGCGGCTGACGGCGGACCCGGTGGGGTTGGTGTTCGCGGCCCGCGATCCGGGCGCGGAGCTGGCCGGGCTGCCCGAGCTGGAAGTTACCGGGCTGGGTGACAGCGATGCGCGGGCGCTGCTGGAGTCGGCGCTGGCCGGGCCGCTGGACGCGCGGGTTCGCGACATGATCGTGGCGGAGACCCGCGGCAACCCATTGGCGCTGCTGGAGCTGCCGCGGGGGCTGAGCCCGGCGGAGCTGGCGGGCGGGTTCGGCCTGCCGGGCGCCGCGCCGCTGGCCGGCCGGATCGAGGACAGTTTCCGGCGCCGGCTGGACGCCTTGCCGGCCGAGGCCCGGCGGCTGCTGCTGGTGGCGGCGGCCGATCCGTCCGGGGACCGGGCGCTGGTGTTGCGGGCGGCCGGGCGGCTGGGCATCGCGGTGCAGGCGGGGGCGCCGGCCGTGGAGGCGGGGCTGGTGGAGCTTGGCTCACGGGTCCGGTTCCGGCATCCGCTGGCGCGCTCGGCGGTGTACCAGTCGGCGTCGTTCCCGGAGAGGCAAGTGGCGCACGGGGCGCTGGCCGAGGTGACCGACCCGATCGCGGATCCGGATCGCTGCGCGTGGCACCGGGCCCAGGCCGCGGCCGGGCCGGATGAGGAGGTCGCGGTGGAGCTGGAGCGGTCGGCCGGGCGGGCGCAGACCCGGGGCGGGCTGGCCGCGGCCGCGGCGTTCCTGGAACGCGCGGTGCTGCTGACCGCCGATCCAGCGCGGCACGCCGAACGCGCCCTGGCCGCGGCGCAGGCCAGCATGCAGGCCGGCGCGTTCGGCAAGGCCCTGGACCTACTGGGGACCGCGGAGGCCGGGCTGCTGGATGAGTTCCAGCACGCCCGGGCGGACCTGCTCCGCGGCCACGTCGCGTTCGCCTCGGGACTCGGCAGCGATGCTGCTGGCCTGCTGCTGAACGCCGCAAGGCGGCTCGAGCCGTTCAACCTGGAACTGGCGCGCGAAACCTACCTGAACGCCTTGAGTTCGGCGGGAATCACCGCGCATCTGGACGGAGGGGCCGTCCAGCTGACGATCTGCCGCGCCGTCCGGGCCCTCCCGGCGCCAGGTGCCAACCCGCGTCCCCTCGACCTGCTGCTCGACGGCCTGGCCATGCTGAACACCGAGGGACACGCCGCCGCGGCCGCGACGTTGCAGCGAGCCACCGGGGCGCTCGCCGACATCCCCGTGGAGGACGTCCTGCGGTGGGGCTGGGCGGCCTCGGGCGCCAGCTACGCCGTGTGGGACTTCGAGGGCTCGCGCGCGATCTGCGCGCGACAGGTCCAGCTCGTCCGCGCCGCCGGCGCACTGGCGCAGCTGCCGATCCACCTTTCGAGTCTGGCGATCGCCAGCGCGTGGATGGGCGACTTCGCCGCCGCCGCCGCGCTCATCGCGGAGAGCGACACCGTGGCGGCGGCGACCGGGAGCCAGCTCGCGCCGTACGCCTTGCTGCGACTGCGGGCCCTGCAAGGCGCGAAAGCCGAGGCCCTGGCCTCGATAGCGAACGCGACCGAGCAGGGCCAGCCGCACGCGCAGTGGGCGGCCGCGGTCCTGTACAACGGCCTCGGCCACTACCCGGAGGCGGCATCGGCGGCCCGGCAGGCCGCCGCGACCACCTCCGATCCGTGGCTTTCCATGTGGGCGCTGCCCGAGCTGGTCGAGGCGGCCGCGCGCGCCGGAGACGCCGGGCTCGCCCGCGACGCGCTCGAGCGGCTGACGAAGACGACACAGCCCTGCGGCTCCGATTCCGCGCTCGGGATCGAGGCCCGCTGCCAGGCGTTGCTAAGCAACGGGGCGGCTGCCGACGGCCTGTACCGCGAGGCGATCGGCCGGCTGAGCCGGACCCGCCTCCGCCCGGAGCTGGCCCGCGCCCAGCTGCTCTACGGCGAGTGGCTGCGCCGGGATAGGCGCCGTACCGATGCCCGCGCGCAGCTGCGGATCGCCCACGGCATGTTTGACGCGATGGGCATGGCGGCGTTCGCAGGCCGGGCCAGGCGCGAGCTGGGGGCCACTGGCGAAACCGTGCGCAAGCGCACAGCCCAGGCGGCGGGCACGCTGACCGCGCAGGAGGCCACTATCGCCCGGCTGGCCCGCGACGGCCGGACCAACCCGGAGATCGGCGCCCAGCTGTTCCTGTCCGCCCGGACGGTCGAATGGCACCTGCACAAGATCTTCAGCAAGCTGGGCATCGCCTCCCGCCACGAGCTGAAGGCCGCGCTGGCGGAGCGTGGGCAGGACGCCCAGCCCGCCTAGCCGGGGGCCTCAGTGACCGGCGATCTGGCCGCCGTCGATGTGCAGGATCTCGCCGGTGATGTAGGGCGAGGACTCCAGGAACAAGATGGCGTCCACGATGTCGCTGACCTGGCCGGCCCGGCCGAGCGGGGCAAGCCGGCCGCTCAGGTGCTCGTAACTTTCCGGCGGTTGGTCCGGGGCCTGGATGACGCCCGGCGAGACGGCGTTGACCCGGATGCCGACGGAGGCGTACTCGATGGCCAGTGACCGGGTGGCCGCGGCCAGGCCGCCCTTGGTCAGCGCGGCCAGCACCGCGGGCGTGCCGGAGTCCGCGGCCTCGGCCAAGGTGGCCGTGATGTTGACCACGTGGCCGCCGTACCGCCTTGCCATCTCGGCGATGGCGCGCTGGGTCAGCCAGAAGAACCCGGTCAGGTTGACCCCGACCACGGTGGCGTAGTCGGTGGCTGTGTAGTCGGTGAATGACTTGCAGATGCACGAGCCCGCGGCGTTGACCAGGGTGTCGATGCGGCCGAACCGCTCCAGGGCCGCGCCGGTGATCCGGTCGGCGGTCGCGGGGTCGGCGATGTCGCCGGCGACGGTGAGCACGTCCGGGTCTTCTGAGCGCGGAATGGTGCGGGCGGTGGCCATCACCGCCCAGCCCTGCGCCCGGTAGGCGGCCACCAGGCCCGCGCCGATGCCCTGGGAGGCGCCGGTGATGACGGCGACCTTGCCCGTCACGATGCCGCCAGTCCCGGGTGGTCGATCTGGTACGGGTGCGCGGCGCGGTTTTGCACGGCCATCCAGGCATCCAGCGGCATTGGCTTCAGGATCGCGTGCGTCTCGGCCAGGTTCCGGGGGGCGCTACAACCCAGCGAGCGCGATTCGCCGGCCGCAGTGGCGGCCGCCACAGCCGCAGCAGGTGCCTCTGCCCGGCGAGCTCGCTCGAGTGCGGGCCGCGAACTGCATGCCGATCAGGCAGGCGAACGCGGCGATGAACGCGATGATGCCGGTGACTCCGGCCAGGCTGCGGCCCAGCCAGGCGCCCAGCGCGAACAGGGCGGCCGTGGCCGCCACGTACCCCATCGTCTGCGCGAACAAGGTGTGAGCCTGGTCGCGGTCCTGCGCTCCGGCCCCCGGGTAAGTGAGTGACTCGCTCATGACCTGCTGCTCCTTCCGCCAGTGGGCTGGAGGGTGACAGTGCGGGTGTTCTCCTGGCGGGCGGCGTCGCTGGAAACGACGGCACGCACGCCCGGGACGTGGGCGCGGGCGGTGGCAAAGTGCCGTGCGCCGTCGGCCTGGAACGCCTCGATCGCGCAACAGGCCAGGCCGAAGATGGCCGGCCATATCGAGCTCTTGCGCGCGTAGCCGCCCATCTTCTCGACGATGGTGAGCAGGAGCTCACTCGGCAGTTTCTCTTCCAGGCCCATCTGCCTAGTCCATGGCGGCGTGCGGCCTGGCGTTATTGGCCGCGGCCTCCCGGTACGGGGCGAGGAATTCGGTCAGCGCGGCCAGCAGCTCGCCGGGCGCCTGCTCGGCGAGCCAGTGGCCGATGCCGGGAATGACGAGGGTCTGCACGTCGTCCGCGACGAGCTTCATCGTGTCCGCGGCCATGGCACCCGAGCTCTCCGCTCCGCCCATCGCCAGGACGGGCATCGGCAGCCGGCGGGTCTTGCGCTCCTCGTTCTGCGACGCGGTGGCGCCGAACGCGCGGTAGAGCTGGAAGCTGCCGTGCAGCGCCTCAGGGCTCGAGGCGAGGCCGTCGACGTAGTACTTCACGGCGTAGCCGGGCAGTTTGTTCGTCCCGGCCGAGGCGGAGAACTCCGCGCCGAAGAAGATCTCCTCTCGTCCCCGGACGAGCTTCTCGTTCGTCTCCTTCAGCTGGTTGAACGGGATGTGCCAGAGGCGGTCAACGACCTGGTCCGGGAGGATCAGCGGAGTCGGCGGCGTGATGCCCGGCAGTGGGGCTTCCCCAACTGCCAGACGCGCGACCCGGTCGGGGTGATCCGCGGCCAGCGCGTAGCCGATCAGCATGCCGGTATCGACGCCGACCACGGCGAACTGCTCGTGGCCGAGCGCGTCCATCAGCCCGGCGAGGTCGTTCGCGAGGGTGCCCGTGTCGTAGCCCTCTTCCGGCTTGTCGGACAGCCCGATGCCGCGCTGGTCAACCGCGATGACCTCGAAGTCCCGGGCCAGCGCCGGCATCACCAGGCGCCAGTAGTACCAAGACCCGGGCCAGCCGTGGATCAGCAGCAACGGCGGCCCGTCGCCACCGGTGACCGCGTGCAGGCGCACATCCCCGGTGTCGATGGACCGGCTAGTGAACGTGCCGGTGAACCCTTCCGGGAGGTTCGGCGCCCCGGAAACCGAGCCAGGGCCTTCTGCGGTGGGAGATGAGCTGCTCATGACGTTCCCCTTCACACGTGGTCCTGCCTCACGATCCCGCCCCGGGTGGGCGCGTCGCGCCCGTGACTCCCTGGTCCGCCACCCTGGTCTGCGCTGCGGCGCAGACGGCGGCTGCGTCACATCAAGCCCGCAGGTTGGCTTACGCCCGGCGGGACAGCCCCCGGACTGACCACCCCGCGCTTGATGCCCGACATACCTCAGCCCGGCTATGAGCGAATGGGTCTTACTGTGCAGTCGACGCGTCCGGTTCGATGACATGCCGTTCCTGCCTAGCAGCCTCAACCGGGCGATCGCCCCCGATACGCCCCCGATCATGGTGTGCCGGACCTTGTTTCCGCTGGTCAGGAGCGTGCACAGCAACCCTCTCCGGAGCCGTGAGCGCAGGTTCGAATCCTGTCGGGGGCACTGCTCAAAGGCATAAATTCGAACACTCTGACAATCTAGTGCGACGTGAGCCCAAGCCTGTGACCTGCGGAAACGCAGACGCGGTCCGGACCTTGCCCCCGGTCCGCCCCCGGAAGCAGGACCCCAGCCGCGGAAAGCCCAGCTCAGCGGCGAAACCTCACGACGGCCACCAGGCCGTTGCCCTGCCCGGAGGCCGTTGCTCTTCCGCCAATATCCGCAGCTAAACAAGGCAGTCGGAGCAGCGTCGGCAATATCAGCTCATCGTGGCGGGAACTGCGGTCTAGCGCGCGGGGGTGTCGCGGGAACTGAGGCGTGGCCGTCCGCGGCTTGCGGGCTGTTATCGGCGGGCTCGGGCGGGGCCAGGGTGCGTTCTTGGGCGCGGAGTTGTTGTTGGCTTGGGGCTGGCAGCATGTCGACCGGCATCGTGAAGTGGTGCCGGGCCGCGCAGCGCAGCGCCAGGTGGTCGATGGGGCCGTCGGTGCTGGTGAGGGCGAAGCGGTCGGTCACCTCGGCTGGGGAGCCGCAGGCGGGGCAGGGCAGCAGGATCAGCACCGGGTTTCTCCTTCCGGGATCGCCGCCGGGCGGGTGGCCGGGCCGGGTTCGGCTCAGGCGGCCAGGCCATGGCGGCGCCGCCAGCGCGCGTACCCGGGGCGGGTGAGCACCTCGATGACCCGGAAGCCGGCTGGCTGGGCTGCCAGGAGCCGCTGACGCAGAGTTCGCCCACGACTTCCGCGCCGCCCGCAACCGCAGCGGCGGTCCCATGATCGATGCCATGACCGCGACCCAGGTCCGCGAGCGGGCCGGCCTCACACCTGGCCAGCTCATCGACCGCCTCGCCGAGGTGGCACCGCGCGCCGTGCGGGCACGCCGCCGCACCCCGGCGCTCCTGCGCTGGGCCATTCGCATGAAACAAGACCCGCCGTTCGACACTCAGCGGTGGAGGTTCGGCTACCTCGTCGACACCGTCTTCACCCGGGACACCTGGATGCATCGCCTCGACATCTGCCGCGCCACCTCCCACGACATGGTCCTCACCCACCGACACGACGGTCGCCTCGTCGCCGATGTCGTCACCGACTGGGCCCGCCTCCACGGGCAGCCGTTCAGCCTCGCCCTCACCGGACCGGCCGGCGGCCGGTGGTGTCAGGGCAGCAACGGTGAGCACCTCGAACTCGACGCCCTTGAATTCTGCTGGATCCTCGCTGGCCGGGCACCCGGCACCGGGCTGCTCGCCACCAAGGTCCCATTCTGACCGCCACCGCTAGGTAACCGTGCTCGCTGCGGGCAACCCCGCGACCAGATAGCCAAGCCCGGCTGACACACAGGAGCCGAACAATGCCCACGCTGCGGATCGAACACCCCGTGCCCAACTTTGACTCCTGGAAGAAGGCCTTCGACAGCGATCCGGCCGGCCGGCGGCAATCGGGCGTCCGCAACTACCAGATCCTGCGACCAGTCGAGGACCCCAACTACGTCATGATCGACCTCGAGTTCGACACCATCCGCGAAGCCGAGGCCCTGCTCGCCTCCATGCGCAAGATCTGGTCGGGCGCTGGCAGCCAGGTCTCATCACACCAGCGAGCGCGGATCGTCGAGACGGCCGAGACCAAGGAGTACTGACTCCCCCACCCTTCCCGAAGCTCCAGCGAGCATGCCGATGTCTGCCACGTGGACGGCCTCGTGCCCCGCGTCGCGAAGCGTGGCCGCGACCCTGGCGACAGGTTGGCGTCGATGAGCAGCCGCACCGGGCTACGCCGGCTGGGCGAGTGGCAGTTCGTGCTCTTGGACCGCGTCGGCGGCAAATTCGAGCGCCGCGAGGATGTCGGCCCGTTCCAGGTACGGGTAGTCGGCAAGCACCTCATCGGCCGTGCGCCCGGCCGCGAGCTGGCCCAGGACCGCGCTGACCGTCATTC
>Ga0207646_10002852_pt1 | contig 20067 bp, 17 predicted proteins | sample KBSK5502metaG_FD_184343 | JGI IMG/M metagenome (GOLD analysis project Ga0207646, IMG submission 184343) | Corn, switchgrass and miscanthus rhizosphere microbial communities from Kellogg Biological Station, Michigan, USA - KBS K5-50-2 metaG... | ecosystem: Host-associated > Plants > Roots >...
GCCCTGCCATGCGCTTCAACGCCAGGTATCTGAGGTAAGAGCCGTATGCAGCAATCCTGCCCGTACGGATCTGTGCGGGGGGCGCGAGGTTAACTCTCGTCCCTACCGCGACTGTGACAGGGAACGCGGGTGACCGCCTACCTATGTTTAATTCGGTGTGCCGAGCATGTCCGACAGCTTGGAGGTGCAAAGCCCTCTTCACAACCAGAACAAGAACTGGATTCGAGACGGGCGGTGTTCGGTGCGAGCTGGCCACAAGGGGAGCGAGGCCCGTATCCACCAAAGGCGCTGAATGTAAATCCGGCGGTTTGAAGGCGGTCGAGCTTACCTCCGGAGACCTGCCACCGGTCTTGGATTCAAGACTGAGGAGCGAGAGAGCGCTTCTGACCAGGGGGCAGGAGTCAGCAGAGGGCATAGTAGCTGCGAAAGCCGCGAACGCCTGAACGGTCCCCCCAAGGGGATAACGGGAGCGATGAGTACGCAGCGCGACCCGAACGGCAGAAAACCAAGACAGAACTGCCAGATGCGGACCCGAACGTCCGGTCGTGTGCAGTGGTGAGTGTGCGACCACTCCCCCTTATGCCGATGGGCTGACGCGTTGAACCGGCGCGGAAAAGCCTCTAAACTCCACAAACACTTCCAGTAGGAGCAGGATATTCCCCATATGTCGAAACGGCTTCGCGCCGAACTTGCACTGGCATTGTGTACGCTCCTATGGGGTTCGACGTTTGTTGTCGTCAAGAATTCGCTCGATCATTCTTCGGTCTTCGTGTTTCTAGCGCTGCGCTTTACGCTTGCCGGAGTTTGCATGGCTGTTTTTCGGCCACGAGTTTTTCGAGTCCTGCAACGGGAAGAGATTTTCGCGGGAGTGCGTCTCGGCTTTTTCATGTTTTGCGGCTATGCGTTTCAGACGGCAGGATTACGTTACACCACGGCGTCGAACTCCGGATTCATCACGGGCTCGAGTGTTGTTCTTGTCCCTTTAATTCTTGCCTTGTTCTGGGGCAAGCGCGTGACGTCGTGGATTTACTTCGGAACGATCGCGGCGGGCGCGGGATTGTATTTTTTGACAGTGCCGGTCACCGGGGTAGCACATCTCAATCGCGGCGACGTGCTCACATTCTTCGCGGCGATATCCTACGCCGTGCACATCATTTTGGTCGGCGAGTATGCGCGGGAGCACTCAGCGGCAGCCCTGAGCGTTCTGCAGGTGCTGTCATGCGCGGTGATGGCTTGGCTGACCGCGATTGGCGCGGACGCGATTCGCTGGCAACCAATGAGGTTTGCATCAAACTCTAAATTATGGATTGGCATCACGGTGTGCGCCTTGTTTGCGACAGCTGTCGCATTCTCGTTGCAGTTGTGGGGGCAGCAATACACTACGCCAAGTCACGCGGCGATTTTGTTTACACTGGAACCGGTGTTCGCGGTGATCACTTCGTATCTCGTCCTGGGTGAAAGGCTCGGCTTGCGATCTGTTGCGGGCGCCGGAATGGTACTGGTCGGAATTCTTGCTGCGGAATTGCTGGGGCCGCCGGCTGCGCCGGAGTCGCCCAAGCCCCTGGGAGAGCCATCCTAAAACGTCAACCGTTCAAACGTCGCCGTTGGCTGCGTTTCCTTTTGTCGGCGTCCGACCGGATGCCAAGCTTCCGAAGTAAGTTAGTCCGTTCGTCGCATATTCGAATTCAACAGGGACGTCGCGAGCTGTCCCCTGTAACCGTTATCCTGAGCGTTTCATTCTGATCGGATGCGCCAACTGTGATCCAGGCAAGGCAGTGACGGATAGACGGTTTTGCTATTTAGTTTAGTATTATCAGTCAGTTCCAGAGGTCCCTAGGAGTAATTCTTCACGTCCACCGGCGCATACATCGTCGCTGTGGCTGCGTGCGCTTTTTCGTAGGTATCGATTGCACCAACGTGTTGCAATGACGTGCCGATGTCGTCCAGTCCCTTGAGCAGGACTTCCTTGCGCGAGGGAGCGATTTCAAACGGAAGCGTCAAACCCTTATTGTCGGTGATCGACTGGTTCGGCAAATCCACTGCGAGCGTATAGGAACGATCTGCCTCAGCGCGCTTGAAGAGTTGGTCGATGTCCGAGTCCTTCAGGATCGCGGGAAGAATCCCATTCTTGAAACAATTGTTGTAGAAGATGTCGGCATAGCTCGGCGCAAGGATCACTCGGAAACCGTAATCCCCGATTGCCCAGGGAGCGTGTTCGCGGCTCGAGCCGCAGCCAAAATTCGCCCGGGTAAGCAGCACCGTCGCGCCTTTGTATTCCGGAAAATTCAAAATGAATTCGGGGTTCGGCTTTTCGCCTGCCAGGTAACGCCAGTCATAGAAGAGAATACGGCCAAAGCCCTCGCGCGTCAGCGCTTTTAAAAATTGTTTCGGCACCATCTGGTCGGTGTCCACATTGACGCGGTCGAAGGGAAGTACAAGGCCGGTGTGTGTGATGAACGGCTTCATTGACGAGTCCTTAGTGGTCAGTGCTCAGCTCAGGTTTATTCGACATGTGCGACATCGAATTCGCGCACATCGACGAAGTGTCCTGCGATCGCGGCCGCAGCTGCCATCACCGGACTGACGAGATGCGTGCGGCTGTCGCGGCCCTGGCGGCCTTCGAAGTTACGGTTTGAAGTGCTGGCGCTGCGTTCGTGCGGCGGCAAAACGTCCGCGTTCATGCCGATGCACATGCTGCAGCCCGCATCACGCCACTCGAAGCCAGCTTCGGAGAAAATTTTGTCGAGACCCTCTTTCTCCGCAGCGGCCTTGATTCCGCGCGACCCTGGAACGATCAGGGCCTGCTTGATGTTTTTTGCGACGTGCTTCCCGGCAACGAGATGCGCCGCTGCGCGAAGATCATCCAGCCGCGAATTCGTGCAAGAGCCGATGAACACGCGGTCGACCGGAATGTCCACAATCGGCGTGCCTGCTTTCAGTCCCATGTAGTGCAACGCGCGTTCGGTGGCTTTTTGGTCGTCAGGATTCGCAAACGAGCCAGGATCAGGCACGCGGTCAGTTACGCCCGTCACCATGCCCGGGTTTGTGCCCCAGGTAACTTGCGGCGCGATATTTTCGGCTTGCAGTTCAACGGTCATGTCGAATTTTGCGCCATCGTCGGTGGTCAGCAATTTCCAGCGCTCGACCGCATCCTGAAATTCTTTGCCCCGCGGAACGAACGGCCGTCCTTCAAGATAGGCAAACGTCGTTTCATCCGGCGCAACCATTCCCGCACGCGCTCCACCTTCAATGGTCATGTTGCATACCGTCATGCGGCCGTCCATGGACAATTCGCGAATCGCCTGACCGCCATATTCCGCCACGTGACCTGTGCCGCCACCAATACCAATTTTTCCGATGATGGCGAGAATAATGTCTTTCGCCGTCACGCCCTTGGGCCGCTTGCCGTGAACGAGGATGTGCAACGTCTTCGATTCGCCTTGCACAAGGCATTGGGTCGCGAGCACGTGCTCCACTTCGCTGGTGCCAATTCCGAAAGCCAGCGTGCCAAATGCTCCGTGCGTAGAAGTGTGGCTGTCGCCGCAGACAATCGTCTGGCCGGGCTGCGTAATACCAAGCTCTGGGCCGATAATGTGCACGATCCCCTGATTCTTGCTGTTCATGTCGAACAGTCGGACGCCGGATTCCTTGCAATTTTTCTCCAGTGCGTCGAACTGCGCCTTGGCGTCTTGGTCGATGATGGGAAGCGTGCGGTCTTTTGTGGGGACCGAGTGGTCCATGACGGCGAACGTCAAGTCTGGACGGCGCACTTTGCGCCCCTCGGCGCGAAGGCCGGAAAATGCCTGCGGCGAGGTGCCTTCGTGAATCAGGTGGCGATCGATGTAGAGAAGCGAAGGCTTGCCGGGCTCCTCGTACACAAGGTGATTGTTCCAGATCTTCTCGTACAAGGTTTTGGCTGTCATTTTTTACCTCAGGGTTGCAAAACAAACCCTGAAACTCGGGTGTTTCCCAATGAAATTTTAGCACCGTAAGATGGGCAGGGCAAAAGTGTACGCTAAAGATAAGCTAAATGCGCGGATTCGCGAGCGATTCTCGCTGGCTCTGCGCAGCCGCCCCTTGCAACAACGCAGACACCATGTGGTAGCGCGTGACGTAAAATGAACACGGCGCTAAGCTTGGATCCAGGGTGAGAATTCAAAGTGAACCGCACGTATTATTCATGGTTTCAAAGTCCCGTTGGCAAGTTGCTTCTCGCCGGTACGGAGGCGGGATTGAAGCTGGTGAGCTTCTCCGCGGGCACATGGACCAAAAGCGCAGACGCCGATTGGCACGAGGACAGCGCCGTGTTCACTGAGGTCGTCGACCAATTGAAATCCTATTTTGCTGGTGCGCGAAAAGCGTTTGAGCTGCCGCTCGTGTTGGAAGGAACCGAATTTCAGAAAAAGGTCTGGACAGCGCTTCAGGATATTCCGTACGGCGAAACAGTTTCCTACAAGGCGCTGGCCCAAAGGGTTGGCAGCCCGAAGGCGGTAAGAGCCGTGGGCGCCGCAAATGGGGCGAATCCGATTCCGATCATCATTCCGTGCCATCGCGTGATCGGGAATGACGGCAGTCTGACGGGGTTTGGCGGAGGCCTTCCGCTGAAGAAACGCTTGCTCGAACTTGAAAGCCGGCAGATGACCCTGCTTTAGCAAAAAAGAGTTTTTGCAAGACGCTACGGGCTAATGAGTAACAGCCGGCTTTCTTAACCTAGAGATGGATGAGGGGACGATCCCGGGTTCTCCGTTTGGCATCGCCGAAGATAACCAGTAACGACACCCCCGCGACTGCCACCGGAAGTAGCGTAACAAGCGCAATAAGACCAAACGTCATAGACGTGACTCCTCGCGAAATCGCTCTACCGAGTTATCGTCCGGCGCCAGCAGCCTTCGCTTCGTTCGCCAGCCGTCCAATCTCCTGAATACCTTGCAAGATGCCGCTGACGGCTTTGCGGACCTCCGGATCGCCGGGTCCGACCGACGGCGCGACGTGAATGTGTCCATTCGCATCGATCGTGACGAGCGGCCCGTCGGCTCCGCCAAGAATTACTTTGACGGAGTTGCCGTGTTCTTCTGGAAGATGAAGGAGAATGGCGGAACGATTAATTACTTCAAGGGATACGCGCATAAATAAGACTCCTTTAAAAGTATTCCGGCAGGCCCCTGATGAACAATAGTGCACGGCAGCGGCTCCGCGTTTCATGGAATATAGTGGACCCTGCAGATTTGTTCCTGGCAGCAAGAGGATCGTTCCCGGAGAGCGTGCCGCAATGAATAAGAACAGAGTGAAGTGGGGCGTGTTGGGTGTCGCGTCCATCGCAACGCGAAAAGTAATTCCCGGAATGCAAAAAGGCGGCTGGAGCGAAATTACTGCGATCGCATCTCGCGACCTGACAAGAGCAAAAAACGCGGCAGCGCAGCTCGGTATTCCAAAGGCTTTCGGCTCGTACGAAGACCTACTCGCCGAGCGGGAAATCGAGGCAATTTATAATCCACTGCCGAATCATCTACACGTACCGTGGTCCATCAAAGCTGCCAAAGCGGGGAAGCACGTTTTGTGCGAAAAGCCGATCGGCTGCAACGTCGCGGAAACGGAAGAATTGCTGCGCGTTCGCGACCGCACGGGAGTGAAAATCGGCGAAGCTTTTATGGTCAAGACGCATCCGCAATGGCTGCGCGTCCGCGAACTTACGCGTAACGGGACGATCGGTGAGCTCAAGTCGATCGTTACCATCTTTAGTTACTTCAACCGCGATCCCGACAACGTTCGCCACAAGGTTGAATGGGGTGGCGGCGGCCTGCTGGATATTGGCAGTTATCCGATCACACTTTCGCGCTGGCTGTTTAGCGGGGAGCCGAAGCGCGTCACCGGTGCGCTCGAACACGATCCGGACTTCGGCACCGACCGCCTCGCCTCCGGCGTCATGGAGTTTTCCTCCGGCCACTCAGTGTTCACATGCGGCACGCAGACGAATTATTTTCAGCGTGTCGAACTCCTTGGAACGACAGGTCGCCTGGCGGTTGAAATCCCTTTCAACGCTCCGAACGATCGGCCAACGCAGATCACTGTCGCCGACGGTATGGCTATCTATGGCGGCAAGGTCTTGGTCGAAGAAATTCCTACTTGCGACCAATACACCATTCAGGGCGACGCATTTTCGCGCGCCATTCGGGAGAACACTGAAGTTTCCGTACCGCTCGAAGACGCGCTTGGCAACATGAAGGTCGTCGACGCGATTTTTCGTTCCGCGAAGAGTGGGAAGTGGGAAACGCCGTGACTCGAACGTCGCGGGTCGAAAGGGTTGCGGGCTTTCACCTTGAGCAACGCGCGCACAAGAAAAAATCCCCGGCGATAAAGTCAGGGATTCTTTGACCGGGCGGCGAACAATTTCCTTCGCTGCGTTTTACTTCCCGTGATAGCCGGAGGCGCTTCCGACTCCGGTGCAGAAGTCCCACCCGGGCGCTGCGAAGTCGCCAATGTTCAGGCCACAAGTTCCGTACGCAATATCCCGAAAGGCGAACGGTTTCTGCATATTTTTATAGATGAGTTCGTTTTCCGCTTCGCTTGATTGCGCGAAATTCCCAGCCGCATTGATGATTCCCGCGAGCGAAGGGGCCGACACGCTTGTTCCTCCCACTACGAACCAGCTGAATACCTGGCCCTGAAATGGATTTGTGTCGAACACCCATACGCCGGTATTGGGGTTTGCGTCGAATGAAATATCCGGTGTGCCGCGCGCGTTTTTAACCACGTGACCCACGCGGTCTTGAAAGTGCGGCCGACTCTCCACCTGGCTCGGTCCGCCTCCAGTGTCCTGCCAGGAGTTTTCAAGCAGGAAACTTCCCGAATCCGCATCACGCGAGATGGTTGTACCGCCCGCGGAAACGACGTTGGGAGAGGCGCTGGGCCATCTGACGCCAGGCCCATCGCCCGACGAAGCTAGATAGACAACTCCGGGTGTGGTGAAAATTGCATCGAACAGCGTCTCTTCGACGAATTCGCCACCCCCCAACTCATCGACACTTGTCCTCCTCCGCTAGAAGCGACCAGATTTGCGCCGAGAATCGTCGCAGAGAGAAGATCCTCGAAGGAATTCGAATTGGCTTCTACGAGGAAAAGCTTAGCTTTTGGCGCCATGGCGTGCGCCCATTCAATGTCCAGGGATTCTTCCAGTTCCCATCCGCCAGTTGGATCTACAGGCGGGCGGGTTCCTCCGGCAAACACCACCTGAAAATCGGCGGTAGGCAAGCCAAATTGCGCGGAGAAAGCCGCAAGATCGTGCGCGGCATTTGGATCATCGAAAGCGTCAATCACCGCGATCGCTCCGCTGCCGCCCGAAGGATTCTCTGCGGTTTCGTCGGGATTGCATCCTGGGCGCGGATGTTGCACCAGGTGGTAAACGCAGGCGATGGACGCGGGCGTTTCGAAAAAAAGGCCAGGAAATGGCGGCAGCTCGCTTGGTTGCGGAGTGCCGGTAAAATGTCCCACCTCCGGCATCATCACAAGCAAGTGCGTGTGCGCCTTCACGCCGAGATCGGCGGGACGCGCAACGCTCGATTGCGGAACTAAGATGTGACCTCTATTGCGCCTTCCTTGTGCTCTGCCGGTTTGCGCAAACGCCAGAGGGCACGCCGTTACTGCGATCGTGAGAAACCACCCCGTTCCTTTCATGGATTCTCCTTAGGATCTAGAAATTGACCTCTTGGTTCCGGAATAGAAGAACTGTGGGCAGAGCGCGGGACGCTTTTCTTGCAGGATACAGCATGGTGGCCAGGTACCAGTCTTCCGGAATTTGGCGCAGAGTCTACAACGATGTGGAGGAGCGTGACAGCAAATTATTGCTACGGCGACGGTGCAGGTAGAACAAGACAAGTGCGATGCAGTTCCCGCCAAACAGTACGGCGATTGTTTTTCTCGCGTAGGCCCCACGGTCAACCACATCTACAATTGGAAAAATGGAGAGTGTCACGAAAAGCAGTGTCAGCAACAGTCCGCAAACAGCAGCCAGCTTCAATGGCAACCCGGAACGCAACTTTGAGCCCCGTTTCGCAAAAAGGGGAATTGCAAACAAGGCGAGGTACGCCAAGCCATAGAAAGCAAAACCCCATACTTGCAACATGGAGAAAGCTTCCAGTTCGCGAACGCCGATCAATGCCGCGAGGCCCGCAAACAGCGTGATCATTCCGAGGAAAAGGATAGAATTCACAGGCGTCCGGTAGTTGGGATGGAGTCGCGTGAACCATGCCGGGAGTAGGTGGTCCCACCCAGCAACCATTGGCAAACGTGTGTTCGCCGCGAAATTGAGGCTAAAACTCGAAAGATAATTCGTCAGAAGCAGCAGAATCGCTACCGGCACGATGATTTGCGCTGCGGGCATCCCTGCAAAACCCAGCCGCAGAGCTTGCGGGATCGGTCCGATGAAGTCCACAGAATCGGGAGCGACAAACGCGAGAATTGCGCTTGTGCCGAAAATATAGAGGACCGCCACAAGAGGCACGGCCAGAAGAATCGCACGCGGGAAATGCCGAACCGGGTTGCGCGCCTCGCCGGAAAAAATCGCCGCGTATTCGAGCCCACACAACGCGCCAAACGTCATCTTGCTGAAGACACTAAAGCTGAAGAGGGTTAGCGGCGGAAGAGCGAGCCTTAGGGGATGATACTCGGCAAGCGTTCCTTGCGCGTGACGCACGAAAGGCAGCAAGGCCAGCACAGCGACCGTCACGATCGTAAGAAAGCTTCCTGTGTTGGTCACCCACTTCCCGACGCGCAGGCCCAGATGCGTCACCAACATCAGCCCGGCAACGATCGCCAGGGTTACAGCGAACAGGGCGCGGCGATTCGTCGCAATCCATGAGTATTCTGGCCCGAGGACATACGAGAGGTAATTTGTGGTGACCAGGCCAACGGCCGCCGAATACAACACAACATAAAGCCACAAATTCCAAGCCACTAGAAATCCCGCCAAATCACCGAAGGCAACCCGCGCCCACTCGTACAGACCGCCCTCGAGGGGAAGGCGCCGGTTTAGATGGCTTACCACCAGCGCTTGCGGTACGAAGAAGAACACAATCGCCAACAGCCACAAAGAAACGCTGGCCGGTCCGGCCTTGACGGCAGCGCCAAAGAAATCGGGAATCACCACCATCAGAACGCAAGCAAAGATCAGGTCCGCAAATCCAAGCTGTTTTCGCAGCGCCTGGCTGGACCTCGGTGCGGATTTTTCAGCAGCATGTACTTCGGTGCCTGCGATGCTGGACATGCAGCGCTCCGTATCCGTCTGAAGAATCAATTTGTGTTACCCGAGATGCAACGACCGTATCAATACAGGTAGGAAGGACGGTAATACGGAAAGGACACACTGCAAAGGTAAAACTTCCACTACTGGAACGAGATTGGTTGAATCTCAACCCTCAATATTTCCGACCACTACCGTCCACTTCCGCACGTGCCATTTCCTGACAAGGCCGTTTTGAAAATAAGGATCGTGTTTTGCGAATGCTTCCGCTACCGCGGGGCTCTCCGCGCGAAATACCAGTAGCGCGCCGTCCGCGGGATCAGCAAGCGCGCCGGCAAGCTGAAGTTCGCCTCGAGCATGTGACTCTCGAGCGAGGCGAAGATGTTCCTCACGAAAGGGAATTCGCTGGTTCACAAAATCGTTGACCAGCTCATCGTAAAAGAGAGCGTAATACTGCTTCATGGAAGGACCACATTTTTTCTAGCGGGCCGCGGGCAGAGCCTGGGTAGCGCCTCCAGAAAGGTGAGACTAACACGGACCGGGAACGGAACTCACGAGGCACGCGATGGCGATGCGCGTCTCAGTCAAGAAATCGCTTGACAACGATGCGCAATCGGGCGCACAAAGCTAATGTTGAACCGATTTAATTAAGCGTTGCCACCCCTCGCCTAAGACGGTTCTCGCGCCCGAAAAGACCGGCCTACTCCATCCGAAACGGAGGCCTTATGCTACGGTTCAAACGGGAGAAGAATCGTCATTCCACTCCATCGCGAAACTCATCACGAAACTCGCTGCGACCCCCGTTCTGGATGGCGAGCGCCTTGTCCTGGGTCGTTTTCGCGCTGGGAATCGCCGGTCCACTGGCCGCGCAAGGCGCGTTTGTTCGCGTGAACCAGATCGGCTACCCGATGAACGAGACCAAACGAGCCTACTTGATGTCCTCCACCGCAGGGACGGGCGGGACATTTGACGTTTTGAATTCTTCGGGAACTTCGGTCTATTCTGCCGCGATTGGCGCGAATCTCGGTTCCTGGGGCTCTTTCGCCAATGTTTACGCTCTGGACTTTAATGCAGTGACTACTTCCGGAACGTACACCATCGCCATTCATGGACCCGTCGCAGCCACCTCGCCGAGCTTCGCTATCGATTTGGCCGCGAATCTCTATGCAGTCCCGTTGGCGAATAGCTTGTATTTCTACCAGAACGAAAGAGACGGCGCTAATTTCATCGGCACGCAACTGCGGACTGCGGGCGGCCACCTCAATGATTCGGTGGCCAGCGTTTATCTTACGCCAAACGTCAACAAGAACGGACGGTTCTCCGGTGACCTTTCTCCTACTGGCGCGCACATCGACGCGTCCGGCGGCTGGTGGGACGCCGGCGACTATCTCAAGTTTGTTCAGACAGAAAGTTATACGGTTGCTTTGATGCTTGCGGGTGTAAGAGATTTTCCGAATCAAATGGGCGCGGGATCGAGTAGCTCCAATTTTTCCGCCGAAGCCCGCTTTGGCACCGACTGGCTGCAAAAAATGTGGGACGATTCGACCAAGACTTTTTACTATCAGGTAGGAATCGGAGATGGCAATTCACAGACCGTCAGCGACCATGACATCTGGCGCCTGCCGCAAGCCGACGATACTTACCAGAGCTGTACCTCACATTATCGCTACATTTGTCACAGGCCGGTCTTTATCAATACCGCCGGCGGCGCCAACGCTTCGATCAGCCCGAACCTGGCGGGCCGCATGGCAGCTGCTCTGGCTGAGTGCTACCAAGTGTTCAAGGGTTCGGATCCCGCTTACGCGAACCGCTGCCTTCTCTCCGCGGAACATATTTTCGATCTCGCGAACACCGCGCCAAGCGGTAATTTGCTGACGGTCATCCCTTTTAGCTTTTATCCGGAATCGGAATGGCGCGATGACCTGGAACTAGGAGCGACGGAACTTTACTTCGCTGTTCAGGCCGGCGGACTGCCTGCTGGACTTCCCCACACTGATCCGACGTTCTATTTGACAGCCGGTGCGAAGTGGGCGAATGCCTATATCTCTGGGCCGGGAGACGCGTCGGACACGTTGAATCTCTACGACGTGAGCGGGCTTGCTCACTACGAGCTGTATCGCGCGATTGCTCTAGCTGGCAATCCGGGCGGTCTAGCAGTAACACAAGCGGCGCTGCTGGCCGATTTGAAAAAGCAACTCGACAAGGCGGTTACACAAGCCGCGAGCGACCCGTTCGGCTTTGGATTTCCTTGGGCAGCGTACGATACGACGTCGCACGGCGGCGGATTGGTCGTAATGGCGAATGAGTACGACAATCTTACGAATTCAACTGCGTACGCTGCGTACGCGTCGCGGTGGCTGGCCAATGTTCTCGGCACCAATGCCTGGGGCACATCACTGATCGTTGGCGACGGGAGTACGTTTCCGCACTGCATGCAGCATCAAGTGGCAAATCTTCTCGGCTCTCTGGATGGCACATCACCGGTTCTGAAAGGTGCGGCGGTGGAAGGCCCGAACTCGATTGCCACGAAGGGCCTCCTAAGCGGAATGAGAACGTGCCCCGCGGATAGTGTGGATGTCTTTGCCCAGTTCAACGGGAACGGCGCCGTTTTCAAGGACAACGTGCAGTCTTACTCCACGGTGGAACCAGCCATCGATCTGACGGCGTCGTCTTTTCTTGCGTTCTCCTGGACCATAGCGGGCGCAACTGCCGGCACGCCGTAATTTCGCCGGTGTGTTCGCCACAGGTAGGCGGGGTTGCGACTCGGGATCGCGTCTCAGGAGTCGGTTCCGCCGGCGATGGAGGGTACGAGCAGCACCTTGTCGCCTTCCTTCACGGCGCAGTCCTCGCCGCCGAGAAAACGAATGTCCTCTTCGTTCAAATAGACGTTCAGGAATTGACGAATCTGCCCGTCGTCGTCCCGCACGTGCCTCGAGAGACCGGGGAATTGCGCCGTAAGGATATTCAGTGCCTCGGCAATCGTTGCGGCATTACAATCCAGCTTCGGCGTTCCATCGGTGAAACGCCTGAACGCTGTAGGAATTTCAATCGTCACTGCCATGTCGTCTCCAGTCCTGTGATGTACTCGATGCAATTTCAAAAAACGGCGAAACCCTGCGACTAGACTTTCATGCCTTGACGGCCGCCAGTTGCCCGTCCAAATAGGCTTCAAACGCTTCCAGTTTCGGAGCGATGGCTTCGGTCGCCGGGTAGTCAGCTACGATTGCGTCCGTAGTTTTTAGCCCGTTGCCGGTGATGCACACCACGGTCGTTTCGTCGGAGCGGATGCGGCCCTCGCGAACTAACTTTCCCGCAACGCCTGTCGTAACGCCGCCAGCCGTTTCCGCAAAAATTCCCTCAGTCTCCGCGAGTAATTGAATGGACTTAACGATTTCGCGGTCGGAAACATCTTCGGCCCAGCCTCCCGATTCGCGAATCAGCTTGATGGCAAAAGGTCCATCGGCGGGATTACCAATCGCGAGCGAGCGAGCGATGGTTTCTGGTTTCTGTGGTTCAAATCGCGCAAGTCCTCGCTTTACCGCGCTTGAAATCGGAGAGCAACCGGTGGCCTGGGCACCAAAAAACTTTACCGGCTTCTCCTCAACCCACCGCAACGCCACCAATTCGCGAAATGCTTTGGCGATCTTCGTAATCAGGGAACCGCCGGCCATCGGCACCACGACGTTGTCCGGCAGCCGCCAGCCGAGCTGTTCGGCAATTTCGAAACCGTGAGTTTTTGAACCTTCCGAGTAATAGGGGCGCAAGTTCACGTTCACCAGTCCCCATTGAAAACGGTCGGCGATTTGTGCGCACAGCCGGTTCACGTGATCGTAATTTCCGTTGATGCGAACGATACGCGCACCATACACGGCGGTGTTTAGTATTTTTGCCGGCTCCAGATCGGCGGGAATGAATACGCAGGCGTCAAATCCCTGCTGTGCGGATTGCGCCGCCACCGCATTGGCAAGATTTCCTGTGGAAGAGCAGCCCACAGTCTGAAATCCGAATCGGCGCGCGGCTGCGAGCGCCGTCGCCACGACGCGGTCTTTGAATGAAAGGGAAGGGAAGCAAACCGCGTCGTTCTTGAAGTAAAGATTCCGCAATCCCCATTTCTTTGCAAGATGCTGGGAGGGAACCAGCGGAGTCCCGCCCACTGCATTCGGAAACTCGAAGCCGTCCGGCAACGGCAGAAATTCCGCGTAGCGCCACATGTTGAAGCTGCGAGCTGCCAGTTTGTCTTTTGAGGCAATGGATTTGAGCGCCGCGTAATCATAGGAAATTTCAAGAGGCGAAAAGCATTCTTCGCAAAACGAACGGGGCGCATTGCCCCAGGATTTTCCACACTCACGACAACGCAGCTGGTAGATCTCCGGCATCAGGGTTCCAATCGCAGCCTGAAAAGTTCGCTAGATGCAAAAACAGATCGGGCCACAGCAAAGTGGTCGCTTCGCGGGGACGAATCGTGTTCACCATTAGGGCTAGCAAGGAGGGGAAAATTAAAAACCCTCCGTGCCAAAGAGTGCAGGAGGGGTCTCAGATAGTTCCAAGAATCTCTACATGCTCTTTAGCAGTTTTTTACGTGGAGCAAGTTGCCCTAAATCGCCACGTTTCGCCGCAGCAAGCGGCTGTAATATTAATGGCAGGGAAACGCCGGATTGTCAATAGCGTTTCTAAAGCGCAGGATGGTTTGACAACAATTTGGCGGGTTGTTGCGTCAAAGTGACAGAGGGAACTAAGATTTCGAGCCTCCAATGCCACCCCGGCCGAAAGGCCAGTATGTTTTCCAGCGCACTTCTTGTGCAGGGCCACCCAGGGAAATTCCGGGTGTTATACTGAAGAGCGATGGTTGAGGTCAATTGGAACCAGGGTTTGTAAAACAGCCCTGAAACCCAAGGGATGCGGCGGAGAGAATACAGGAGTAAGTTCAAAATGGGTGAACCAGTAAGCAAAATGGTCAGCTGGGCGCGCCGGGAAAAGACGATTGCGGGATTGTTTGTTGCGCTCACGCTGATGGTAGGAATTCTGATCGGTACGATCGTGTCTGGCCGGACCTCGGCCATGAAGTCGGTCGCCTTCGCGGGCAAAGGAGCGACTCCGCTGGTGATGCCGGACGCGATCCCGTCGTCGAATTCGTTTGCGTCCATCGTAAACCGCGTGGAGCCCGCGGTGGTGAATATCTCCACGACCCAGGTGATTGAGAAACGGCAATCCACAAGAAAACGCCGCGTGCCGCAGCAACCGAATGATCAACAGCCTGACAATCCGAACGATCCGATGCAGGACTTTTTCGACCGCTTTTTTGACGGCCGCCAGGATGCTCCCCCGGCTGCTGAACGCAGCCTCGGCTCGGGCGTAATCGTCGATCGAAAGGGATTTATCCTTACGAATAATCACGTCGTCGATCAGGCGACCAAGATTCAAGTCCAATTAAATGGCGAGGCCACAAAATTCAACGCAAAAGTTGTTGGCGTGGACGAAGAAACCGACCTGGCGGTGATCAAGATCGAACCGAGTAAGGATCTGCCTGTCGCGAAACTTGGAAATTCTGACGGCGTACAGGTCGGCGACTGGGTGTTGGCCATTGGCAGCCCGTTCGGTTTGAATGCCACGGTTACGGCAGGAATCGTCAGCGCGAAAGACCGCGGAATTGGCCACCAATTCCAGAAATTTCTGCAGACCGATGCAGCGATTAATCCGGGCAATTCCGGCGGACCGCTCGTGGACCTCGCTGGAGAAGTGATTGGCATCAACACGGCCATTATCACCGGTAGTCGCGGGTATGAAGGCGTAGGTTTTGCCCTGCCTTCAAGCGTTGCCATCAACGTTTACAACCAAATCATTCAGCAGGGGCGTGTCACGCGCGGCTCTATCGGCGTCAGTTTCCAGGAAGAACTGGGAACCAACGCCATTACGCTGAAAGAACTTGGCGCCGCCAACGGTGTCGTGATCATGGGAGTCGAACCCGGCAGTCCAGCGGAGAAGGCTGGCCTGAAGGGCGGCGACGTGATCACCAACGTTAACGGCCATACGATAAAAACGGGAAACGATCTTGTGAATCCGATTGCCCAAGCTCCGATTGGCAGCAAAGTAAAGATCGGATATGTGCGTGATCGCCAGGCCAAAGAAACCAGCGCCGTCGTTGAGGATCGCACTCGCGTATTCCCCAATTCCGCATCGCGGCAGAGTGACTCGCAAAACGATGACGGAGGAGCCGAATTCGGGCTTCGCGTGGAAAATCTGACTCCAGACCGCGCATCACGCGCCGGCATGGAAGGGCAGAAAGGCGTCCTCGTTGTTGAGGTGGATCCCGCCACCTTTGGCGACGATCTTGGTTTTGCTCGTGGCGACATCATCGCCGAAGTAAATAGACAGACCGTCGGAACTGTGGCTGAATACAAGGCCGCACTCGGCAAGCTGAAGCCCGGCCAGAACGTAGTGTTTAAAGTTCTTCGCCGGCAAGACAATGGTCGTATTTTGACGGTGTTTCTGCCGGGCGTCGTGCCTGCTGTAGACAAGGCACAATAAATCAGTTCAAAGGAAAGTCGAAACCCATGAAGATCATCCGACCGGCACTCTTGGTCCTGCTGACGAGTTCTTTGGCGGGGCTGGGTGTGCCGGCGGGTTTCGGCCAAGCGAAAGTAGCGCATAAGCCTGCCGCAAAGAAGAAACCCAATAGCAGTTCCCAGGCCGCTCCCACGAACGGGCAACACCCATCCGTTGCCTCGAGCAAGAAATCCGCGGTAAAGCCTTCAGGTAAATCCGCAGCCAGATCTTCTGGCAAGACTTCGAAGAAATCCCGCAAGCAGCCCGGCCAAAAGGCTCCCACGAACGACCGCATCACTGAAATTCAAACGGCACTCGCAAGGGACGGATCATTCAGGGGGTCGCCCACCGGCAAATGGGACGACGACACGACTGCAGCGATGCGGAAGTTCCAAGCTGGGCATGGGTTGACTCCTAGCGGAAAGCTGGACGCCCCCACACTGCAACGGCTTGGGCTTGGTTCTCAGACTGCAGGAATTGCGGCTCCCACACCTCCGCCGGGCGCCACTTCGCGGCTGACCTCGTCAACCAGCAACCCGTCCGCTTCAGCTGATTCCGCTCGCCGGCAGTAACAACGACCTTCCAATCTTTTTCGCGCAGGACTGTAAATAGTGTGTGGGAGCCCTGTGCAACGGAAATTGTTCGCACAATCTGTGCCCATGGGGCCCTGCGAGAGTGGTTTGACGATTTTTGGAGAGCGGTGCTAGAGTTTTGTGTCTGCCTAGTTGGCTCACTCAAAGACGTCCAGCTCGCAAAATAGCGAAACGATAGGGAATTCGGGAGGCAGTATGGCAACCGCAGCAGCGCCGCGCGTGTACAAGAATTTCATCAATGGCGAATGGGTGGAGGCGAGCAGCGGAAAAGCATACGAGAATCGCAATCCTGCGAACTCGAACGAACTGGTGGGGATGTTCGTGTCTTCGAGCTCGGAGGATGTGGATGCCGCCGTGGATGCCGCAAACGAAGCGTACAAATCCTGGCGGCTGGTGCCCGCGCCCAAGCGCGCGGAAATCTTATACCGCGCTGCGGAGCTTTTGCTGCAGCGCAAAGAAGAGTTCTCAAAGGACATGACGCGTGAGATGGGGAAGGTCCTTGCAGAAGCGCGCGGAGACGTACAAGAAGCGATTGACATGACGTACTACATGGCTGGCGAGGGCCGGAGACTGTTTGGCCAGACGACTCCTTCGGAATTGCCGAACAAATTTGCGATGAGCGTGCGACAGTCGATCGGCGCCTGCGGAATGATTACGCCGTGGAATTTTCCAATGGCGATTCCGTCGTGGAAGATGATGCCTGCGCTGGTGGCGGGAAACACCGTGGTGCTGAAGCCGGCGGAAGACACGCCGCTCTCGTCCTATCATTTGATTCAAACGCTGACGGAAGCTGGTTTGCCGAAGGGCGTAGTGAATCTGGTGAGCGGTTACGGTCCAACTGCTGGCGCGCCGCTCTCACAGCACAAGGAAGTACCCGTGGTGAGCTTTACGGGCTCAACGGCCGTCGGAAGAATCATCGCCGAGGCATGCGCGCCCGATTTTAAGCACGTATCGCTTGAGATGGGCGGGAAGAACATCATCATCGTGATGGATGACGCGAATCTCGATCTGGCGGTCGACGGCGCAGTGTGGGGCGGATTCGGAACCACGGGGCAGCGCTGCACTGCGGCAAGCCGCGTTGCGGTGCACAAGAGCGTGTACGGAGAATTTGCGAAGCGCCTTGTCGAGCGCGTGAAGAAATTAAGGGTCGGAGACGGTCTGGACCCCGATGTGGACATGGGGCCGTGCATCAACGAGCAACAACTCAAAACAGTGATGTCGTACGTCGAGATTGGGAAGACCGAGGGCGCGAAACTGCTGACGGGTGGAAACCGGCTTGATACTGGCGCTTTCGCCAAAGGCTGGTTTCACGAACCAACAATTTTCGGCGATTGCTCGGCGAAGATGCGCATCGCGCAGGAAGAGATATTTGGTCCAGTGGTGTCGCTGATTCCTGTGCACGACTTTGCGGAGGCGGTCGAAGTGGCGAATGGCGTGCCGTACGGCCTCTCCGCTTCGATTTATACGAAGGACGTTAATAAGGCGTTCGCGGCCTTACGAGACATCTATACCGGAATTGTGTACGTCAATGCGCCCACCATTGGAGCCGAGACGCATTTGCCCTTCGGCGGGACGAAGCAGACCGGTAACGGTCACCGTGAGGCCGCAATCGCCGCCATCGACTTCTACACCGAGTGGAAGACGCTCTACATCGACTATTCCGACAAGCTGCAGCGCGCGCAGATCGATAACAACTGATCGTCAGAACGATTTTTTCCCTGTGATTAGACATAGTTTCACCCTATCTCGCAATGCCGCCATATAAGGAGTTGCAATGGGAGTTTGGGCCGAAGGTCTGTATTCTGGCGATTTTGCCATGGATCTTCGCGCAGCGATTGGCGCGGTAGCCCGTCTGCCTTTCGAGGGTGACCGGCTGCTTGCGATTCTCTGTGAGACGGAGTCAGGAGCCGCCAATAATCCGAAAAATGAAGATCACTCGATCTTCTGGCTTGTAGTTGCTGATCAGTTTGCTAAGCGTGGCATTGCCTGTAAGCGCCTCCAAGAAGTGGCACTCGCGATCATTAACGGTGGCACGGACCTTGAGGTTCACAAAATGCTTGGCATGCCCGGATCGAGCTTGGCACGGAGACAAAAAATGCTGCTAGCTCTGCGTGAACGAATTACCGAGCCGGCTGCAACAGCGAAACCGAGAACGACACTCAAGAAGCCGCAGCCCCTGCTGATGAATCTCGGCGATGTCTTGGTCTATCCCACTTCCCGAGGTCAATGCATCAACAGCTATTTTGCGTCAAAAGAGAAGATTCGTGGGTGGCAGCAGGACGGCTGGTCGGCGGCCCTCGTTGTGGACCATGGACGAGCTTTCGATTTTCTTGCCTGGTACCGCCCGCTCACAATTACCACGGCCCTAGCGACCAAGCCGATCCCCGGAGGGTTGCGCTCGTTAACGCCCTGGGCCTTAAGGCGACCAGGTACGTGCTCGGATGTTCATTTCAAGCGGATGGAACTTCAGAAAATTGCAAGGACAAGACTAAAGGCCGACAAGATTGTCGAACTTTTCGGCAACTTGAAGCCAGGAACCTATCAGGCGATTAACGATATTTCGATCGTGAATGAACTAAGTGTCGGACCAGAAAGGCTCAAATGGCTACAGCCCGGAGCCAATAAGGCGCTTTATGAGCGAGAAAGGTCACAGCACACTATAATTTCAGATTTGAACGCTATCGTGGATGACTTCGAGCCGCTCGAAGCCACCGTCGGCAACGTCGATAAATGAATGAATTGACCGGGACTTGACAGAGTTCTTAAAATAGTAGGTAGCACTCAACGGGTGAGAGTGCTGCTATGAGGAATGCTCCACTGCAGGAACGGCGTAACCGGCAGATTTTGGCGGACCTTGTCCGAACGTATATCGAAACGGGCGAGCCGGTCTCTTCGCGCGCAATATCCAAGCGCTTTGAAGAAACTCTGAGCACTGCCACAATTAGAAACGTCATGGCGGATCTGGAAGACGCCGGCTTTTTGTACCAGCCGCATACGTCCGCGGGACGGGTGCCCACCGCCGCAGCGTATCGATTTTTTGCGCAAGAGATCGCGTCACAAGCAACTTTGAGCATCGCCGACAAGGAATGGATTCGACGCGAATTTTCCGCAGCAAATAACCGGGTGGAAATTACAGAGCGTGCCGGGCACGTTCTGGCGGAAGTGTCGAACGGACTCGGCATCGTAGTTTCGCCGCCGCTCGGCAGAACTGTTTTGGAACACGCGCGTATCTGGTTGCTGCCCGATGGCCGCGTGGTGGTGGTGCTGATTTCTCCTGGCGGTATCACACGCGATAAAGTTTTGCGTCCGCCAAGAATGTTCAGTCAGCAAGAGCTTGACGCGACAGCCGAGTTTTTGAACCGGCAATATTCCGGCTGGACACTTGAAGCGATTCGGTCGGACTTGCTGGTGAAACTGGCCACGGAACGTGAACGCTACGAAGGACTGTTGCGAGGCGCGCTGGCGTTGTGCGACCCCACGGTCCTGGGCGACGAATCCTATTCGCAGCTGCACGTCGAAGGGACAGCGCAGATCGTTGGGACGCCCGAATTTGCGGATCAGGGACAGTTGCGGGAACTTCTGGCTGCGATCGAAGAGAAGCATCGGCTGGTGACGGTATTGAATGCATGCATCGATTCGCCGGAGCCTGTGCTGGTACAGATAGGATTAAAAGAGATTTCCCAAGTGGGAGATAAC
>Ga0207646_10002854_pt1 | contig 20063 bp, 21 predicted proteins | sample KBSK5502metaG_FD_184343 | JGI IMG/M metagenome (GOLD analysis project Ga0207646, IMG submission 184343) | Corn, switchgrass and miscanthus rhizosphere microbial communities from Kellogg Biological Station, Michigan, USA - KBS K5-50-2 metaG... | ecosystem: Host-associated > Plants > Roots >...
AAGGTCATCCTCGCGACCAAATTCGGCTTGAAGGCTGATGATGGGAGCCTGCGCACGAGTGGCCGCCCGGCCTACGTCAAAGCCTGTTGCGATGCGTCGCTTGTGCGCCTGGGCGTCGAGTACATCGATCTCTATTACCAGCACCGGGTCGACCCCGATGTCCCAATTGAGGACACCGTGGGGGCGATGGCAGAACTGGTGCAGGCCGGGAAGGTGCGCTACCTTGGGCTCTCCGAGGCCAGCGTTGATAGTCTTGAGCGGGCGGCGGCCACCCACCCGATCGCGGCGCTGCAAAGCGAATGGTCGTTGTGGACGCGCGACCTCGAAGATGCGGTGTTACCCGCCGCGCGTCGGCTCGGAATTGGGATTGTGCCCTATAGCCCGTTGGGGCGTGGGTTTCTCACGGGGAAGATTACCAGCCCTGACGATTTCGCCCCGGACGATTTCCGACGCACCAATCCGCACTTCCAGCGCAATCTGGAGCTCGTGGCCGAGGTGCGCAGCCTGGCCGAAGAGAAGCACGTCACGGCAGGGCAATTGGCGTTGGCCTGGCTGCTGGCGCAAGGGGAGGATGTCGTGCCCATTCCTGGCACGAAGCGGCGGGTGAACCTGGAGCAGAATGTCGCTGCCTGCGGGATCACCCTCTCCCCAGATGACTTGCAGCGGCTCGAGGCGCTCGCGCCCGGGGAGCATTCAGGAAGCTATCACAATCCCGGTAGTTCATCTTATAAATACGTCACAATTTCATCATCCATGCTGGATAGAGCGAAATGCCCTCTCAGATTGCGTATTTTCACAATTTCATCACAGCGCAGGATTCACGCCTCTGGCAATATACAATGCCCTTGTGTTTTCTCCTGCTGATGCTTTACTCTAGAAAGGTGAAGGGCACCGTAAGCATATCTAGCTTACGGGAAGAGTATAGAGGTAGAGAGACGGACGCATTCTCTCGTCTCTATCACCACAGACCGAGAGCGCTTGTTAATTCAGATGTAATTCTGCTAATCCAGCGCAGACTGTCTCATAGCATATTCCATACGCAATAGATAGTCAGAAAAGAGACCAGTGTTTTGTCGAACAGAAAAATGGAGCGGTTGTACGAAAGGCTGGTCGGCTATGATCGCTTCGTTGGCGAACACGCAAGCGCGGCAACTCACCGAACTGTATCGCGCGCTGCGGCTGTATGTCAATTGCTTCCAGCCCTCGATGAAACTTCAGTCGAAGCTGCTAGAAGGGAAAAAAGTGCGCTGCGTCTACGATCCAGCCAAGACGCCACTCCAACGGTTGCTCCTCTCAGGAGTCCTACCCGTCCAGAAGCAGCAGGAACTGATCGAAGTGGCCCAGGCGCTCGACCCGATCCGTTTATTTCAACAACTCGAGCAGTTGCAACAGGCCGTCTTCCGCTGTGCTGTGAATTGCTCTCCTTGCGTTTCACGCACCCCTTCTGCCCTCATCCGCGTTTTTTCCGTGGAAGATTGTACAGCGGGAACGCTTCCCGCCGAGGGGAGAGTCCCCGGTCCGGCAGCAGGAGTCCACACCCTGTACCGAGAGCAGGAGCGGAGAAAACGGGTCCTGGGCTGGCGGCGCGCCCACAAAGATCCTTTTGAGGGAGAGTGGGAGCAGATCCTGTCCTGGTTGGTTGCCAACCCTGAACGGAGCAGTGGCGACATCTTCCGGGAGCTGCAGCGCCACTCCCCCGGACGCTATCAACCATTACAAATCCGCACGCGAGAGCCGAGGCATGCGGAAAATACGAGCTCACCTCTTGGAAACGCGCGAGGAGCAATGGCAAACCGAAGTGATCCGTGGCCCATCACCCCTGCCAGTCTCGTCACAGAGAATCCAGCCAGGAGTTCCTGACCTCTGCCCGTTGAACAAACCGCCGAGTAAGATTTTTGGTGAGGCAATGCACTGATCTTCTTCTTGCGTTCCGCATAGGTCAAGGAGGCAAGCTCGATCTCCTGGCCCACTAACGCATTGGGCAGTTCTGGCTCAACTTGAGCCTCGGGCTGATCGGTTCTCTCCGCCTGCGATCTGCCCGCCGAGACTGGACTTGTCAGCGTGCCCGTGTGATTATTCAGAGATTCTCCACTGCCAGGACTGCCGGTGGATGCTTCTTTCAGCGGAATATCCTCAACCTCTGGTAACCAGGTGCGCTTGCGATCCAAGAAACGTTGCACATGTTCGCGCAGGTTTTGGATGAGGTGGTACCGATCAGCGACCTGCGTCGCATGAGGCAGTGCTCGCTTCACTGCATCCGCGTAAGCACTGGCGCGATCCCGGCTGACCACGTCAATTTCTTGGTGTTTCTCCAGCCAGGGGAAGACTGCGGAAGCCTCGCGATCGGGTAAGAGATCGAGCGGCTTGCCGGTCTCAAGATTGACCAGAATGGTTCCATACCTGTCCCCACGCCTCATGGCGAAATCATCAAGCCCCAGCACCCGCACGGGCGTATCAGCGGGAGCAGGAATGGTACGCAGATAGCTCAACAGAGTTGGTGCCTTCACCTTCATTCCTAGTCGAGGAGCCAGGCGCTCACTCACCTCGGCAGAGGCTGCAAGTCCAATGGCTTTGAGTTCCTCCAGGAGGCGATTGCTTCCTCTGGCCCAGGGTTGGACCAACTCTGGAAGACGTTCAGCAAAGACCTTGCGGGGGCAGGTAGCAGTCCAGCAAAAAAACTTGCGCACACACAGTCGTAAAACCACGCTCCGGCCTCCGCACGGAGCGTCATGGACCGTTCGCTGGTACTGACAATGGACATGGTCTGAGAGGTTCCCACACGTAGGACAGCGGGCGAACGGCTGTGTGGAGATCACTTCTACGGTGAGCTGAGCTGCGGTTATTTCCACCTGGCCAATGACCAGCCCATCGGGTAAGGGCAGAAACGGGGACCTTTCCATCGCCATCATCCTCCTGAAAAGCGGGAATACCTTCCTTGCATCTTTCCAGGAGTATATCACTGAGCATCAATCAAAACAGCAAGCGGGCACTATTCTCCAAATCTTAGGATGATCCCCTCTTCATCCCTCTCAAAACATGGGGGAACGTGCTGATAACCCTGCAAAAAGGCGACTGTCAGGATCGGTCAGGGGATCTCGTTCCCCGATGGAGGCGGCATGAGCAAAGACGAGTGCTGGCTGCTCGGCGCGCATGGCACGCGCGAGCACGTGAAAACTCTGCGCTCGGGCACGTGTGCGGATCTCCTGGCTCATTTCTATCCACTCGCGCTGGACCTGGGCAAAGCTCTCACGCGCCCCTATCGCCAGGGCGTAGAGTTCTGCTGGCAGTAAACCATCGCGATACCCATGGCGGATGGGTACTTGCCTGTCCAGCATGTCTTTCACCACTCCCTGTGTCCTCAGCAGGCCAGTCAGCTGTTCGATCTCTCCCCAGGCTCCACTCTTCACCGCCAGCAGCTGTGGCCCAAGATCGGGCTGCGTGTAGTCGGTATGGGCGGCAAGCCATTCGCTTACCTCTTGCTGATACCGCTTCCAGAGCTTCCCCTCATCCTCTGCCGGCGCGGGCGGCAAGGGGAACCGACTGCCTGGAAAGGGACTGATCGACGCCCCCGACGCACGGGCCTCGGCAAAACCGCGGCGCATCAGCTTCTCGAGCAGTTCCAATGCCGCAGGTATGCCAATCCGCTGGAGAATCTGTTGCAGCGCCTCTTCCAGCACGGCACGTGTGACGATTTCGCCGGCAGGTATGATGTTCCTGCCGATACGCTCTGCGATCTCCTGTTTCCCCTCCTTGGTGAGGCTCAGGCTGGCCAGGCCCCAGAGCGCTTCATTATTCGGCAAGAGATCGCGCAGCAGCTCAGGGGTGCGGGCCAGGTGCGCCGCGACCGCGAGACGCTCGCCAGCCTCCTGTTGGGCTTGCTCGGTCAGCGGCAGAAAAATCGCTGCCTGGTCGCCGTCGAAGTCCGCTTGCAGGAGACGGCAGGCCAGCGGGTGGAGGCGAAGCACGCGCTCAGGAATGCGCACCGGATGGAAGGCCAGAAAGGTCTGCGGCGTCAAGGCCGGCGAGCGATGGATCATGACCCAGCAGCGGGCCATGATCTCGTCCAGGACGCGGGTAGCCTGCTCGCTGCGCGCCTGCACTTCCTCAACCGTGAGTTCACGCGCGACAAGTGGGCCAAAGAGCGGCCACGCCAGCTCTTCCGCTACGCCAACCTGATCCAGGTGCAGATTCGGCCCGGGTGCAAGTACTGCACGCCCACTGAACTGCACGCGTGCCGCAAATTGAACGGCTGGCAGCAGGGTCGCGCAGTATTCCTGTAGGCGCACGGTCAATTGAGCCTGGGCCTGCTGCCTGAGACTCGCGGGCGCTCCGCTGCTCAGCATGCGCCACAGGCGCACATTGGCTTCGGCAAGCGCCTGGTAGGCAGACGGTGTGCCGCCGCTCACTCCGATGCGTGTCAGCACGTGCCCCCGCAACCAGGGATGGGCGACCGGAGCCGCGAGATCAAGTGCCACTCCCTCAGGCTCTCCCAGGTGAAATGCCAGCCCACTTTCGCTCAACTCGCCTTTGATGCCAACGACGTCCAGGTGTTTTAACAGCGCGCTCAATTGGGGTGATGGCGCTCCGGCCTGCTCAAGGCTGCCTCTGGCGAGTCGTTGACCCAGCGGGCCGCCCTCAGCGTGGCCGACCGCGCTGGTATTGAACGCCTCGCGAATCATTTCAACTGCTCCCGCCTCGCGCAAGGCAGAGTAATCGTAGTCGTTCAAGCGCTGTCCCCTGCCGTTCTCCGTCGCGACCTGTAGCTTTTCGCGCGCCTGGTGGACCAGTTTTCCCCAGTAGACCCAACCCACGGTGCTCGGCCCGGCCAGGGGGTTCCCGTTCAGACCATCCAGCAACTGTTCCATCCCATCCTCTGGCAGCCCGGCCTGGACCAGTCGCAAACGAATTTCCTGTTCAGCAGGCGCGTGAAAGGGAGGAATAAGCATCGGTCTGCCCTCGGCATGGGCAATCCGGCTCAGCACCGCTTCGCGAACCTGTCCAAAGTACGCGCGCGCGTGCTGGCTGATAAAGTTGAAGATCAGCTCGACCGGGGTGCCATCGGCGAGATGGGGCATCTCGTCGTCCGGGAGGATGCGACTGACGACCCCCTTGACGCCATGACGATTGCTCAGTTTGTCTCCTGGCTCGGCAGGATGCGTAGAGGAGAGTCGCCGGGCGCACGACTCGCTGAGGACAATCCCATCTTCATAGGTATCCTCTCCCCAGGAGAGAAAGGCGGTGAGCAGGTTGCACCCACACCAGAAATTGGGGGCGTCCGGTTCGTTGCCACTCTGGATGAGCGCAGGCTCGGGCGATGGAGGGACGATCCATTGACGCAGCATGTTCGCGCCCATCAGCAGCCGCTCGGGCGCGTTATGCTCAAGCAGTGGGATCATCGCTGCTTCAAGGCCCAGGGTGGCTTCTGGCCGTTCGTCAATGATCAGCAGTTTGCCGTCACGTATTGCAGCGCCCAGGGCAATGTGCAAGATACGCCCGATATTCGGGCCCTCTGGCGTTTCAAAGGGGCAGGTGCGCCCGAAATGTCCAGGCCTGAAGAGGTGCTGGCAGTCCATGATGGAGAGGCGCCGCAGGTGGCCGTGCCTGGCCAGCCAGTTTGTGTCATCTAGCGATTGAACGAAAGTCGTCCAGTTGGTATCTGGCGACGGCCAGGCGTAGCGTGGAGGTCTCTCAAAGAATTCCCCGATCCAGAGGTTGAGCGGCAGCCAGGCCCTGGCCAGCGCGGTATCCCATGCCAGGTCGTCTGGCGCTTTGCCCAGGCGCTGGCGCAGATGGGCCTCTAATTGCTCGCCCACGCAGAAGATCTCCGCGTTTTCCAGGTCATCGTGCGCGGCATAGGGAACGACGACCAGGCGCTTCCCGTCGATTTGGAAGACGCCCTCTTGATCCGGTTGGGGCAGGCCCGCGTATGCAACAATGAGCTCTCCTGTGGGCGAGGAGAGGGTCAGTTCTATCTGGCAGGTGTAGGGATCAGTTGCGGTGGCAGTGTAGCCGAGCAATGGGACGTGTTCAGCCAGCAGGTAGGGCAAACGCTCATGAAGAAAACGATCGAATGAAGCTTTGTGCCAGGGTGCGTCCATGATGATGGTCATGCCATATCCTCCCATTTATTGTCAGAGGCCATACCAACTGTTGTGGAACGGCACATAGCAGAAAAGTCCGAAAGCCAAGTCTGGACCGGGTTGAACGCCGTCTCATTGCATACCATTACACAAAAATCGATAGAACATCGAATAGCGCGCAACTGTGGCGCGTTTGCGCCGTATTTTTTTGCTTTTTGGCTTTTTGGCTTGCTTCTGCCCTAAACCAAAAAGGGAGCTTGGCTGACGCTCTTTAGCGACCAACAAAGATGTGCTCATGATCGATGCTCCTCAATGACTCGATCTTATTCCGACCGGCAACGGACTGCGTCCTGGCTGCGCCCAGCCGGTCGGAAAGGTAGTACTCGTGAGTAGTGATGCCCAACCATGGCAACAGGTTTCCTTTCATGCCTGCTAACAGAGCTATTCCATTTGGGCCTGCTTTATCCAGCAATAGCTTGTTTTGATGAAGAATAGGTTCGTGCAGATACCTCGCCACGATGACTACCGGAAAGCATTCATCGTTTTTCAACAGGCTGACTCGTTTGTGGTACAAACAGGTCAGCCAACAGAGGGAAAATGTATGCTATAATCGTTTGATGCCAGGAGGTGCTGTAGTTCCTGGTCTGACCACGGTGTCCATCTGGGTTTCGAGCCGAACATCTGATGAAGCACGTATTTATTGTCAAGGACACTTCCACCAATGAAGATGTTCCGGCGTTTAAATGCCTCAGGTGTAGTTGCGAGTAACCAATCACGTTGCGATGGTTGTGAGGAATAAAACCAGGGGTGTTTGAGAACGTAGTCTTGCCGCTTGGTCCATGCAGGACAGGGGAAGCCCGTTTTGGAACAAAGCTCTTCAACGACCGCTGCACAAAACGCGGCCCAGCGTCTTCCTTCTAGTGTAGCGACAGGTGCTGGTGGCTCAGCGATAAGATCCTGGCGATGGTCTCTTGCATCGCCCCACCAATCATGGAGAAAACAACCGAGGGCGAACCAGGGATCTTCTCCCTGATAGATGTGTGTCGCAGCCTCAGTGATGGTATGTATAGGATAAGGAAGTGGAGATGTCATCGTTTTTACTCTTCTCTGTAAGTTCACTTGACACCTTTATTATAGCCCAAACCAGAGACATTCGTCAGGAATAGAAATAGTGCTATGCTCTTCTTCCCCACCGTGGAAGCACCACATGTGAAGGAGTGAATATCCATTCATTCCCCGTTTCGGTCAAATGCCCGTAGAGCACCAAATATCGCTCGCTCTTCATTTGCTCATCATAGTGCAAGAGCGTCAATGACACCTGCTCCTCCGATGCGGGGACCGGTCTCTGGTGCGGGATAGGCAAGATAAAATATCGTTTGTCCCGATCAAAGACGAGAGGAAGTGGCAGCACCACCGGGTAGCCATCGATACCCGGATAGCTGAGAGCCACACGGCTGAACGCTTCGATTTGCATGAACAGTTCTTCTGTCCAATCAATCATTGATTCACCTCCACAACTTCGGGGGACTGCTGGAAATTGCCATCGGGCCAACCGAGAAAGCGGGTTGGTCGGACACGAATGAGCGCTCGTTGCGTGTACCCTGGCACGACCTGCTCCATTCTCGCTAACGATTCGCGGGCGGAAGGCTGCCGTCGTGCCCAGCCGGCAAAATACCGTTTCCAGCCAGACATAAGATTGGTATCATCGACCTCGGCCAATCCTTGCACCAGCAGCACATGTTTTGGCTCCTCTGGCCCGATGCCAACCGGCGAGAAAAGGATTGCCACCTTGGGGCGCTGGCGCACATTCTCCACGCGTTTCATTCTGGCGGGAGAAGAGATAATCAGTGTACCTGTATCGGGATCAAAGTGATTGAGAAATACCGGCAGGGCCACCGGAATATCACGAACTGTTGTACTGGCAAATTGACAGGTAGATGACTCTTCAATTGCATGATACATCCAATCGGGCAACTGGTTCATTTTTTACCAACCTTTCTTTGCGCGATAGCATCACGATTGGGGACAAGCAGAATTATTTCGAGTTTTGTGCTCCGTTCTTTCCACCAGTCCGCGCTTGCATCACAGAATGGAGTGCCGTACGCACCAGCACGGGGTCATACTCGGGAGCCAGCACAGCAAGGGTGCCCAGCGCAACGGACGAGTAGTGACGTGCGAGACGCTCGGCAGCTAGTCCCGGGTCTCGCGCAAGACAGGCATCGACAATTGCCTCATGTTCACGCATCCCTCGCTCAAAAGCTCGTGGGGCCTCAGTACTATAGAATCGCCGGTAGCGCTCGGCATGATCCGAGAGTTGCGCAATCATGGTCACGATACGAGTACCAGCATGGGCAACAAGACTCAGGTGAAAGGCTCGATGGGGAACTTCCCAGCGTTCATACTCTTCGGGAGTGGGCAGCCCGGCCATCTGGGTGAGGAATCCTTCGAGCTGGCGCAGCTCATCTGTCTGAAGGAGAGGAACAGTCAAACGAATGGCCAGTGCTTCCAGACTGATGCGCATCGCATACAGTTGCTCAAGATCAGTAATAGAGAAGTCTGCCACTCGGACGCGGTGGTTGGGTTCAGCCTCAATCAGCCCCTCGCGTTGCAGCATGCGCAGTGCTTCGCGCAAAGGTGTCCGACCAACTCCCGTCAACTGAGAGAGTTCCCTTTGTGAGAGTTGCACCCCACTCGGAATTTCGCAACGTACGATCGCTCTCCTGAGCTGCAAGTAGGCAAGCTCAGTACTATCTCTTCCGCTGATAGTATTTTCATACATCATGTGCTGCTCCAGGGAAAAGACTGGCATCTCCTGAGCAGTGCTATGGTCAGACATACTGTTCCTCCTTGTTTTTATTATATACACTTCTCATTGATCTGTCAAGGGAAGTATATCCAATTTTCTCTCTTTTTGCTGTGAGGAAAAATCGCCGTAGATTGTATGGCGAGAAATAGGCTCATTATCACGCTGATATTTCTGAATAAATGAGAAACGCACAAAATTTGGATATACTTCCCTTGACAAACTCAAAGATTCTGGATATACTTTGAGATGTGGATATACCGCTTAATCGTATCTGGGTTGATAGAAATGCATCAATTATGAGGTGATACAGCCTCTCTGGTACTCGTACCATCTTCCTTGTAAGCTTTTTCACACAAGGAAAAGGAATTGGATATAGTTCGTAGACGCAACAAGGAGGTTACAAATTATGGCACAGGTCACACATTTCCAACGTCAGGCCAGTCATGATGATCTCGTAGAGCGGGCGCGGCAGCTCGTCCCACACTTTCGGCAACGTGTGAAGGAAATGGATCAGCTTGGATATCTTCCAGAGGCGACTGTCCAGGAGTTGCAGGATGCCGAATTATTTCAGTTAACCACTCCGCGCATCTATGGAGGGCACCAGGTAGATGTACGGACGTTCCTGGATGTGATCGCCGAAGTCGGGCGTGGTGATGCTTCCACCGCCTGGACCGTCGGCATCATCAACGGCGCGAACTGGATGGCAGCCACGGTCTTTCCAGAGGAAACGCAACAGGAGGTGTTTGGCACTGAGGGAGGAGCGCGGGTCACTGGCGTGCTCGCTCCACGACAATGCACCGTCCAGCGTGTCGATGGGGGCTATCTCATTAAAGAAGGGAAGTGGGGCTTTAACTCCGGTTCCTATCATTCAAACTGGGTGGAACTGGGTATTCCACTGCTCAATGAGCGCGGAGAGGTCGTCGATCAGGGTCTTGCGCTCCTTCCCGCGCAGGATGTCGAGCGACTGAATGATTGGAATGTGATTGGCATGCAGGGAACAGGAAGTACCAGCGTGGCGGTGCAGAATAAATTCGTCCCTGACCGGCGCATTACCTCTATGCACCAATCCACTGAAGGAGACTATCTCTCCAAAAATTTGCGGGACGAGGCGGAGTACCGCTATGCATTTGTGCCATTTCTGGCGATCATGCTGGATTTCCCGATCCTCGGTGCTGTTCGCACCATGCTGGATCTGCTTCTCGAACGACTCCCCTCGCGAGGCATTCAATATACCTGGTACACCAAGCAAGCTGAAGCAACGATCACCCACCTCCAGGTCGCTGAGGCCACGGCGAAGATCGATGCGGCTCAATTGTTCATTGAGCGTGCCGTGGACGATATCGAGTCCTGGGCACAGCGAGGTGAGTATATGGAATACATGAGCCGGGCGCGCGTGCGCATGGACACCGGTTATGCCGCTCGTCTGCTGTTTGAAGCGGCGGATATCATTGTTGAGGCATCTGGAGGCTCGTTTGCTACGGCCCACAACCCAATGAACCATTTCTGGCGCGATGTACGCACAGGGACCTTGCACGCTATGTTGAACCCCTCAACGAATCTGGAACTCTATGGGCGGCTGCTGTGTGGACAACCAGCGAATACGCCTCTGGTCTAACATTTCATTGGTTTGCCTGATGCCATTGGCGCCAGGCGATTGAACGACGAGATGGTTGATTCCATCTTTCCGCCAGGCTTCTGTTGACTGACTCAAGGAGGCGCTATGTCCGATGCTGCTCTGATTGACGCTCGTTTGTTCCGCTCTACGATGGGGCGTTTCGCCACCGGCGTCACGGTTGTCACGGTGTCCCACGATGATGGATACCCGCACGCTATCACCGTGAACGCGTTCCTTTCGGTCTCACTCGACCCGCCCCTGGTGCTGGTCTCAATCAACAACCGATCAAGGATGAATACTCATCTCCATATTGGAAAGCGCTACGGGATTAATGTGCTCGCGGCATCTCAAGAGGAGCACAGCCGCCACTTCGGTGGGCGCCCAGTTGAGGGATTGGAGGTCAACTGGCTTCCTCGCCTCGATACAGATGTTCCTCTGCTCGACGGCTGCGTCGCCCATATTGTTGCCAGAGTTGTCGACATTCACCCTGCTGGCGACCATACACTCTACATCGGCCACGTCGAGTACCTGCGCTATTGGGAACAGCGTCCGCTGCTCTTCTTCTCTGGGAAATATAAACAGGTAGAGGCGCATGAGCCAATGAATGCCTGGTCCATTAGTAGCGAGGGCTGGTAGTGAGAGTTGATTTTCACACCCACTTTATCCCGGAGCATCTCCCCGCTCTGGGAGAGAAGTATAGCGATGAGGGTTGGCCGACGCTCATTCACAATGCCCCTTGCCAGGCAGACATCTACTTCGCGGGCAAACATTACCGCCGTATCGACGACCGCAGTTGGGACCTGCAGCGTCGCCTTAAGGATATGGCGGTCGAAGGAGTAGATGTACAGGTTCTTTCACCTATTCCGGTGACATTTGCCTACGACTTCTCCGCTCAAGGGGCACTCGAACTGGCACAGATGCAAAACGAAGAGATCGCGGAGGCCGTCGCAGCATCTCCCGAGCATTTTATCGGACTAGGCACGGTGCCGCTGCAAGATCCCGACAGCGCTGCCAACGAGGTTCGGCATGTGGTCAATATGCTGGGTCTCGCCGGCGTCGAAATAGGAACCAATATCATGGGCAGAAATCTCGACGATCCGGGACTCGAACCATTCTGGCAGGCATGTGAGGAGGTAGAGGCCGCTATCTTTGTTCATCCTGCAAGTGTTTTCTCGCCTGAGCGCACCAGCAAGCATCGCCTGGTCTTCTCGGTAGGCTATACGTCTGAGACAGGCATTGCAGCCGCCAGTATTGTCATGAGCGGACTGTTGGAGCGGCATCCCGGACTGCACCTCTGTTTTGCTCATGGCGGTGGCACATTTCCCTGGCTGTTGCCTCGTCTCGACCGGACGTGGCAGGTCTTCGACGATGTAAAGTCAATGACTGCAACGAAGCCATCGGAGGTTGCAAAGTGGCTCACCTATGATACGCTCACGTATGACCCTGTAAACTTGCACCTGCTCATAGATCGCCTGGGAGCAGATCGCCTGGTAATGGGTACGGACTACCCTTTTCCGCTGCGCGAAGAACCTCCTGGAGCCGTGATAGACACCCTGGCAGACCTTTCGGATCAAGCAAGGGCCGCCATGCTAGGTCGAAATGCGCTGCGATTTTTAGGCCGTGCGCTATCGTAAAGTGACAAGAGCAGTCTTCTGGCATTTCACCAAAGGAGGGAGTCAAGACATGAAAATTGCTCACGCCGGACACGCCGAACTACTTGTCAACAATTTAGAAGCCTCAAAGAAGTTCTTTACAGAGACGATGGGCCTCTTCATTACGGAAGAAGACGCTACATCCGTCTACTTACGCGCCTGGCAAGACTGGGAACACCATACTCTCATTCTCAGAAAAGGCGAGAAGCCTGCCCTGGTGCATCTCGGATGGCGCGTCGAGACTCCAGAGAGCCTGGAACAGTATGCACGCCATTTTGATGAAACCGGGATTGCCTACAGGTGGATTGAAGCAGGTACAGAGCGCGGGCAGGGGCGAGCACTGCGCTTTTCCTCGCCGGGTGGTGTTCCCATGGAACTCTACTGGGAGATAGAGAAGTATCACGCCACAGAGCCTGAATTGATCTCAGCGCTGCCGAGTTTCCCACAAAAATATCCTCTGAACGGCATTGCACCACGCCGTTTTGACCATTTTAATGTGATGGTCAACGATGTGGCCCGCGAACAGGAATGGATCACAAGAGAAATGGGTATTAAGCACAGATATTTTGTTGAAGGGCAGAATGGGCAGAGGCGCGGCTCGTGGCTCAGCATCTCGAATTTGTCGCATGATATTGCCGTGATGCATAACCGCAGTGGCTCTGGCGCTCGCTTGCACCACATCGCCTACTATGTCGATTCTCCAGACGAACTATTGAGAGCCGCCACGATCCTGGTTGAGCATGGTGGCAAAATCGAATGGGGTCCCGGCAAACACGGCACAAGCGGCGCAACATTCCTCTACTTTTTTGAACCCTCGGGGCACCGTGTTGAGATATGGACCGGAGGCATGCTCATTTTCGCACCAGACTGGGAGCCAATCCGTTGGAGCCAGGAATCAGAAGTGCTGGGCTTTGATATGTGGGGCACAAAAGCGCCCGAATCCTACCTCACTCGCGGCAGTGAAATAGCTGAAACGGCAAGTGCAGAAGCGACAGGGACTTCCTTTCGAGCCTGCTGACGCGCAGCGTAGCCGCGAGAGCGGCGTTGCAGGCTCGCATTTCAAGGTACACGCTGACGAAGCGCAGAAACAGAGAGGAGAGTACGACATGGTACAGGTAACAAAAATAGGCTATGCCGGCTTCAACACCACACATATGGAAGCTATGCTGGCGTATTACACAGAGGTCGTTGGCTTTACGCTTGAAGAACGCGGCGGGGATGGGGCCGCCTACCTGAGTAACGCGCTCGATCATCATTGCATCGCTCTCTACCCTTCAACAGAGAGCGGCCTGCGTCATATGGGGTTTCAAATCCATCGCAGCCAACCCCTGCAAGAAGTCAGCGCACAGCTGCGCGACCAGGGCATAGAGGTGGAGACGCAAACAGACGCTCAGCCTGGCATACCTGAATTGCTACAACTTCGCGATCCCGAGGGCAATACGATTCAACTGTACGGAACTCAGCAACCGGCGAGGCAGAACTTTCGCGGCAGTGGCATCGTCCCGCAAAAATTGGGTCATCTCGCCATGGCAGTACACGATGTGCAGAGAACTGCCGAATTTTACCAGAACGTACTGGGTTTCCGCGTCTCCGACTGGATTGAAGATTTTTTCGTATTTCTGCGCTGCGGTCCCGACCACCACACCGTTAATTTCCTGAAGTCGAAATATCAAAAGATGCACCATATCGCTTTTCAGTTAAAAGATTGGGCGCAGGTGCAGCAGGCGTGCGATCACCTTTCCAGGCATCACATCCCTCTGCTCTGGGGGCCAGGCCGCCACGGAGCTGGTCACAACATCTTTACCTATCACCACGACCCCGACAAGCAGATTGTCGAATTGTTCACCGAGTTGGATATCATGCTCGACGAAGACCTGGGCTACTTTGAACCGCGTCCCTGGCACGAAGACTTCCCACAGCGACCGAAGGTATGGAAAGACAGTCCTCAGGCTGTGAACCACTGGGGCCTTATGCCCTCGCGCGAATTTATGTTTATGGAGTAGTCACCGGGAAGGTTTTGTATCCCATTCATCCGCGTCGCACTATCACGATAAGAGGAGGCGAACGATGTCCGCGCTACAGGACGAGATCAACGAACTCAATAGTCGTATGCTCCAAAAGGTGCTCTACGTCGTACTGACAACGCCTATCAAGCCCATGAGTGAATTATTGCCGCTGCTGCCTGGTCACTTGAACTACATGATCGACCTCGAAAAACGCGGCATACTCTTCGCTTCCGGCCCTTTTCTTGCAGGCAAAGATCTGCTGCCAGGCACCGGTATGACCATTTTGAGAGCAGGGTCATTGGAGGAGGCAGAGGCCATCGCCGGGGAAGATCCGTTCAACAAAAGTGGAATGCGCACCTTCGAAGTCAGAACCTGGCAGCTAAACGAGGGCAGTTTCACCGTAACCGTCAACTATTCGGATAGAAGCTATCACATCGAGTAGACCCCAGATTTGTCGCGGCCCTTTGTACCCTTATCAAAGAGGAGAACAAAATTATGAGTATGAACGTCGGCATCGTTGGCATCGGAAAGATGGGTCTGCCTGTTGCCCTCAGTCTGCTCGAGCATGGCTTTACCGTCTATGGGTATCGTCGTCATATGATAGACGATTTCATTACCATGGGGGGCACTCCCGTCTCTTCAAGCAAAGAAGTCGCGCAACACTCCGATATTGTCCTGACATGCCTACCCACTGACGAAGCTCTACTGGAGGCAACTGAGGGAGAAAACGGCCTGATTCATGGTGCCCATCCAGGCCTGGTTGTGGTTGAAATCAGCATGCTCTCCATTCAAGCAAAAGAGCAAGCCCTTACCCACCTTCAAAGGGTAGGTGTAGAAATGCTTGATTGCCCGATCAGCGGCACCCCCGCCCTGGTACTTCCCAGAAAGACGGTCTTTTTTGGCAGCGGGGACGAAGAAATATTTCATCACTGCCTGCCCGTTCTTCAAGCCATCACCGATAATAATTTCTACCTCGGGGGGTTTGGAGCCGGTTCAAAGATGAAATGCGTCGCGAACTTATTGGTTGCGGTTCATACGCTTGCCGCCGCGGAGGCCATGGTACTGAGTACAAAGGCAGGTCTTGACCCTGAGATGGTAATGAAGGTGATCAATCCAAGCATCGCAGGTTCCACGATGTTAGCAGCGCGTGGACCGATGATGGCGGCCAGGCGCTATGAGCCACCTCTGGGCTCCATACACCAGGTGCAAGAATTTATTCCGCTTATCAAAGCGCTTGCCATGGAGTCCGGCTGTCCGACCCCCTTACTCGACCTGGCGTCAGGATATTATGACCGCGCCTCGGAGGAGGGACGAGGAGAACAGGATATCGCCGCCATGTTTTCGGTGTTGGGGAAAGAAGCAGGCATCGAATGAAGTATCAAATCGGCAGCGGCCTGGTCTCTGAGAAGGAACGCATCATTCTTTATGCCCAGGGGCAGTATATTGACGTATTGACCGCGTTGAGCGATGCTCGTCTAACAGAAGCACTTTCCTTGCCCCGGGAGAAGCCTGCTTCGCTACTGCAAATGATGCAGCATTGGCCTTACTGGCGAGCAACACTTTCCAGACTCGTTGAGTACTGGTTTAACTCTTCCGAGCAGGCCAGGCAACAAAGCTTGCTCAAGGCAGAGGACATTCACTGGCTCCCGCCTCTGATGTATCCCAATAAGCTCATTTGCCTTGGGGCAAATTATAACGACCACAACACAGAAATGGACAATACACAACCACCGAAGTTTCCTTACTGCTTTTTAAAGCCTCCAACCACAACGCTGGTCGGTTCTGGTGAAACCGTTCTCCTTCCTGAGTATGCGAAACTGATCGACTGGGAAGTGGAGCTGGCGGTGGTTATCGGACAGAGGGTCCGCCGCGTGCGAGGTGAGGAAGCCATGGCGAGTATCGCAGGCTATAGCATTGTCAATGATATTTCCGCGCGTGACTGGGTTCCCAAAGAAGAGCACTCGTACTTTGGACTCGATTGGGTAATGTCTAAAGGCTTCGATGGAGCTGCGCCTATGGGTCCCTTCATTACGCCTGCCGAGTTCGTACAAACGCCTCAGGCGCTCACACTGACACTAACAGTGAACGAGCAGGTAAAGCAGCACTCGAATACAGCGAGCATGGTCTTTTCGATCCAGGAAATCATAGAACATCTTACTACTATTATGACACTCGAACCTGGGGATATCATCGCAACGGGTACTCCCTCCGGTGTCGGTTATGGAAGAAAACCACCAGAGTTTTTGCGACCAGGCGATCGCATGGTTGCGGAAATTGAGGGGTTGGGGAGGTTAGAAACGGAGATGAAGTAGATGCAACCCGGAAATGATTCTCGGCAATATCGTTCCGTTCGGATACTCTGGACGATCGTATTGACTTACAGACCTCGTATTTCTATGTTGAATTGTCTGAATTGAAAGGAGGCAACACCATGTTTACCATGACTCGATCTATTCCCGTCAACGACAGGAACGACCCCGGCATCCCAGTCCTCAACCGCGACCAGGTATGGAAAGGATTGGAACTTAAAGCGGAGAATGCCTTGCCTTTCGTCCCCAAAATGACGAAATGCGACACAATCGAGCGCGGCGACAATTACCTTGTGCGAGACATTGTCTTTCGCGGCGAGCCCGCCCGCGAGCGCGTGACGTTCTATCCGAAACGAATGGTACAGTTCGACCGTCTCTCAGGAAACACTCTTGGCACAATCAAAAACGAGATCGAAGAAGATGCCAACGGAGAACTCTTCTTGCGCTTCACCTTCTCGCTTGAAAGAGAGGGAATTCCGCCAGGTTCATCCGAAGAGCAGGCATACGCCAGGCAGATGGAGGGTGATTACCTGGGCGCAGTCCAGGCTACATTGACAGCGATCCGCAAATGGGTAAAAGAAGGGACCCTGGAGTCGCAATCAGCAGTATGATGTCGCTCGTGTTGCACTGTTCTGTGCCAGTGACCTTGCCGCCTATATGACAGGCAGTATGCTTTTCGCCGATGGCGGCGACATGGTTGGCTAGCCATTTTTATGTGATCGAAATAGTATCTGGTACTGACGTACCAGAGAAGGAGGATTCTATGTCTGACTGGGTAAAACACTACTATGCAGTGGTCGATTCCATGGATGTGGAGAAGTTTGCACCTCTCCACACGGAAGATGTGCGCCTTCGTTTCGGAAATGCCGAGACAGTCGTTGGTCGTGATGCCGTAGTGCAGGGAATTGCCGATTTCTGGGGAGCAATTAAGGGATTGCGTCACAATTTTGTGCAAACGTGGGATGACGGTGATGTCGAGATTGTTGAGGCGCTCATCGACTATACCCGCCACGATGGGAAGGTGGTGACTCTTCCTTGCACGTCGATCTTGCGCAAGAGGGGCGATCTCTTGCAAGACCTCCGTATCTATATGGATGTTTCCCCGGTCTTCGCCTGATGCGCATGATTCGCACAACATCAATCGAACCGTTGCAAAAACATGTCACACTACGAACATCAGGCACTGCTGAGGACGCGCTTTCTCAGTTGAGACGTAGAAAGCACGGAAAGGATCGCCTTGGGTTGAGAAGTGCATAAAGCAATCGAATAGGACCACCCAGTATAGTAGACGTGTGTGCCCTCTTAGGGGTGCAGTCCACTGGCGAACGAGCCCAGTGCTCCGGTGTTGGTGGAACGTGGAGGACTGCCCCATCACGGGAGCGCTCCGTGAGGCTGGGATGCTCGCCCCTCATTCATGAGGGATGTGCGCCTGGGCCAGTTCCAGCGGGAACGAACTGGTAAATGACCCGAAATGTGGGCACCTTTTGCCCTGAAACCTGCACATTTGCCAAGAGTCTTGAGCAAGACGACTGGTGGCAGGTGAAGAATCCGCTCTCCATGCAGATTGTCGCACGCCGTTTTTGGAAATTCAGCGCTCATTATGTGTAAAGCACGGAATGCAATGGGAGAAATCTGTCCAATTGACCTGTCGTTCGTTTTCGCTCGAAAAGGTCCCCTGTGCCGGATAACGAGCAGCCGGGCCCAAGAGGCCATCAAGACCCACGGGATGCGCAACGAGTTTGCTCTGAGAAGTCGAACGGGCGTGAGAGCGTCTTTGATGGCTCTCACGTTTGCTTAAAGGCGGGGCCACGGCTCATGACACTGTCCATGACGCTTTCATGACGCTTCCACCTTACACGACTGATCACGGTAAAGAGAAGTAAAGTGTGATAAGATTAGGAGGTGTCGGTGCCAACCGTGTGCATTGTCCTGTAGAGCAACAAGACCATAAATGTACTTGGAGGCGATAAATGAATGAGCACTCACCGAATCCCAACCTGAACGAATCTGACCTGCTAGAACTCGCACTGCGTCTGGCTACCTATCCTGGCGACTCACGTACGCAACATGCACAACTCCTCCCTGGCCAACTTCCCGACCAGCTTCCAGTGGATATTCCCTTTCCTGAGGGCAGTCGCGTACTCGGCAGCCTGATACGTAACCCCGAAAGCATTGACATGCTATTAGATACGTACCTTCCACCAGAACAGGTACTCATCTTCTACAGACAACGTATGGAGGCTCTAGGCTGGCAAACAACCGATATTTTTCAACCAAATCGAGGGGGCTTTATGTCCTCAGGGTCTCGAAGTCGAGGTGGAAATGAAACCTTCTATAAAGGTCTCCGTGACCCATCACTCAGCGTCTACGGCTTAGGAATTTCTTCCGCCTGGGTCGACGAATTCAATCGTAATCGAAGTGGTCCTGTACTTACCGTCAACGCTTACCCAGGCAAAGGAAACATGACAGATCTTAGGCTGAATTTGAATATGAACGGCCCTTTCCCACCAGGTCCGCCACGACATATGAGAGGACGCCCTTCACGTATCTTACTCCCAGCAGTAGAGGCCCCTGAAGGGGCAATTCAGGGAGGGGGGAGCGCTGGTGGTGGCCCTGACGGCGCTCACGCTGATGCTACTCTTGTAACGCATGCTGACCTCTCGACACTGGCCGCTCATTACAAAACACAACTAGAGCAGGCAGGATGTGTGCTCACCGAGGAAGGCCAGAATGGGCCGCTTGCTTGGAATACCTGGACGTTGAAAGAAGACGACGAACAATGGCGTGGCTTCTTCCTGATCCTGAAAGTTCGCAATCAGGAGTACTACCTCACGATGAGGATGAACAGTGACAATGGAGGCAAGGCACCAACTGAAGGCTAGTTCTCCTAACCCGTATGAAAGGCTGTACGAGCTGACCTCGCGCTAAGAAACTAAAGCAAGTAGCTACACTGACGGGAGCAGCTTTTAATGATCTCCTTTTTGTGTCGCAAGCGTTCTTTGGCTTGAATGAGCTTGCGATGCAACTGATCGAGATCGCAACAACAGACATTGCCCAACTCCACCCGCTTGAGGTAATTCCAGATGCCCTCATCGGGGTTGAGTTCAGGCCCATAGCCGGGCAGTTGCTCCAGATGCAGCCGTTTGGCCGCACCGCGCTTGAGAAAGTCCTTAATCTCGTGAGCGCGGTGAATGGGTGAACCATCCCAAATGAGCACAATTTTGCCGGAGATCTTACGTAAGAGGACGCGCAAGAACCCCACCACTGCTTCGGCATTATAGGCAGCGGGACGCACTTGCAGAAACAATCGTCCATCCAGGGTAATACCACTGATCGCCGAGAGGTGATCACGCGTGAGTTTGACTCGCAGCACTGGCGTCTGCCCGCGTGGACACCTGCAAGCAGCGTGTCGCCCGCTGTAGCCCTCTGGGAAGCCTCTCTGGCCACACGATGGTTGTGGGCACGCACGTGGGCGCCGATGCTCTTCGGCTCCGACAAAGAAAGAAGGAGAAGCCAACATGATTTCTGCGGCATTTCCCTACCAAAAGCAACGGCGGCGGGTCCTGGGCCGCGAGATGGCGTACGTGGAGGTGGG
>Ga0207646_10002855_pt1 | contig 20061 bp, 8 predicted proteins | sample KBSK5502metaG_FD_184343 | JGI IMG/M metagenome (GOLD analysis project Ga0207646, IMG submission 184343) | Corn, switchgrass and miscanthus rhizosphere microbial communities from Kellogg Biological Station, Michigan, USA - KBS K5-50-2 metaG... | ecosystem: Host-associated > Plants > Roots >...
ATCGCTCCACTCGTCGCCGGGTTCCCAGAAGCGATTGTCGATTTCCGCGCTCTCCCCCAAAAGTGTCCGTCGAAAATCGACCGGCACTTCCCGCACCGTGTACACGTAGAGATCGTAGTCGGACGCAACGTCGCTTGTTGCTGCCGCACGCGAACCCCCGAGAACCACCGCTAGGACGTGAGGCAGCTTGCCGAACGCTTGTGTCAGACGTTGTATGACATCGCGCGCATCCGTGGGCTGAATGTTCTGATTCATGTCGGTCATGTTTATCGGAGTCCGGCACGGAATTGCATTCGCGTGCCAGAAGACGAAGTCTAGAGCAGCCTGCCCTGTATCTTATCGACAAGGAGCCCGGTTCGCGTCAATTCCGTTCGAAGCCCAGCAGAATCTCTAAACACTACCCCACGCATACCAAGCTGGACAGCCATTTCGACGTTTTTGCTGGTGTCGTCAATGTAAATGGCCCGACTCGGCTCGATTCGAAAAGTATTCAGGAAAATCTCAAAAATACGCCGGTCTGGCTTCAACACCTTGACCTGCCCAGAGAGCAGCACGCCGTTAAACCAGCTCAGGCATTCGAATCGATTGACAGCGATAGGGAACGTCTCCGCAGACCAGTTGCTAAGTGCATATATCGGTACACTCCGCGACCGCAATTCTCTGAGAATGTCGACTGTGCCAGGGATCTCTCCCCCGAGCATTTCCTCGTATCGCTCGAACCAAGCATCAATTAACTTTGCCTTGTCTGGATGAAGTCGTTTAAGAGATCCGCAACCATCAGCAAACGGTCGCCCGGCATCTTGCTGCGCGTTCCACGACGATGTACAAACGGCAGCGAGGAAGTATTCCATCGCCGTTTCATTGCCATTGAACAGCTTGCGGTAGAGGTAACGTGGGTTCCAATCGATTACCACACCCCCCAGGTCGAAGATTGCGGCACAATCTTTTGTCATTGCAAATACATTCTATCTTTCTTGCGTGAGTCGTCCATCATGTCTGTGTCACGGGCTGAGCGGAGCTTATTCCGGTCCAGAAGTCCGGTTGTTGAAAGTCTCACCAGATAGGTAACGAGAAACGCGCGTGTGTTGACGGGTCTGGCCACTTCCGGGCGGCACGTCGGAAGACCGCAAATCCGCAAGACGCTCCATCGTTAGCGCTCGTGATGGGCGTACATCGGCGTGATAATCGGTTGAAATTCTGGTTGCGCAACAGTTGCAGAGATCCTCCCGAACACCAGGCCGTGAAACGGGGAAATTTGCTAAACCGTTGTAGGCGTCACGTGCCGGCGTCCACCCGCTGCTACATGCCTTCAAAGTGAGCATCTAGACTAGGATCGAACAAATTAGCCAGGTTTCCGTAGCCGACTTTGGATGTTTGATGCGGGTCGCGCATCGGAACGGCCCGGACTACGGGATCTATGGCCTACTCGAACTTTTGGCAAATTTTTGGCAAAACGGTTTTTTGATGACAAGTCCGCTGGAAGGGGGAAGTGCGAATCGCCGCGTATTTATTGGTGATTTAGATGGTGGGCCTGGGTGGACTTGAACCACCGACCTCGCCCTTATCAGGGGCGCGCTCTAGCCACCTGAGCTACAGGCCCGGCTATTGGGAGGGGAACTGCTCACAACCATCTCATTCTAAGGCGTTTTAGTGTGCTTGGCAACCGTGTACAAATCTCTGCTCTGGCTACAAGCCAGCAACTTCATCTTGGCTGCTCGCTCGCCGCCACCTGAGCCAATAACTCAAAACGAGGCCCGACCTTGCTTGTTCGTAGTTCGGAATTCCCTCGAATGGTTCAATTTCGATCAAAGAGAACGCCTACGATGCTGAAAGGATTTCGTGTGATTCGCCAGCACCCAAGTGAACACGCCTGAACAATATCGCCAAGGTCGAAGTGCGGCGGTTTGCCAATTCACTCTGACCCGTTCGCACTGATCGATTCTCATTTGTTTTGTTGGCGTTAGAAGCTTCTCAGTTGCATCAAAACACCTCATTTGCGGTTAAATGCTTACCAGGCGCTTACCAAAACTGGGTGCTCACTCTTCTCGCTTCGATCGCTCCTACTTTGCTTGCCGCAAATCCATGATTTGGTCAAAGACAAGCTGACTCCATCCCTCACCTTTTCCAGTTGTTTTGCTTCTGCCGATCCACACGAACGTCTTTCCATTCATCCAGCGTGCCCGCTGCCACGTGCGGTCGACGTAGATTCCGGCGCGTGGCACTTCCTCTTCCTCGACGAAGTAAGGAGAGCGTGGTTCACGGAGAAGCCATCCGCGCGGTGGATCCCCACCGACCATACGCGCACGCTGCAGACGGATTTCGCTGACGCTTCCTTCCGCATGAACGGGGATGAAGGGAATCCAGTTCTTCGGCACAGTGGTGCCGAGCAAGTAAGCGATTTTCACGTCGGCGGTTGCCGTTTCCGGGGGCACAATCTTCCCGAGGGGAGTTGTTTCATAGCCGCTTATACCAACACCCGTTTGAGATGGGATTGTGTTTTCCACTGCCCACACCATATTCGCCATCTCATCCCGCAGAAAGTTTATCCGTTCGAGTGGACTGCTTTCGAGAATCTTGCCGACCGCGGGTACCAGGTAAAAGCGATTGCTCTGGGGCCACTGATTATTTTGCTCGGTGAGATGAAACATCGCCCATCGTTGCCAGGCCGTTTCGGGACCGCGGCCAGCGGGGCGAATAAAAGTATGTCTTCCAAAAGTGTCGTCGACCAGGATACCGCGTACCTCACAGACAGTATTAATGTCCATGGGGTGAGGCAACATGAACCAGTCATTCGAGTAGATAAGCCCAAATTCGGCCAACATCAAGTGCAACAGCCCGGTCGCGGAAGTCTCAATCTTGCCGAAATCAGTTTCGGTCTCTTCCATCTCCCAAAATCGAGGCTGAGGCTGACCTTTGAAGCGAACCGGACCCGGCAAGAAGGATTCAACTTTCTCGGACTGATCGACGGGTGCACCTTCCTCTTCCAAAGAGATTTTTCGGCCTGTTACGGAATCGAAGGAGAACCAATCCAGATGGCCGCCTGGATATTGCTCGGCAGAGAGAACTGTTTGTGGACGATTGGCAACTGCCGGCTGGCCGGCCACTGAAAATTGATACTCCAAATGATTTGGCAGCCAGGCAGAATCCGTGGGATCGTCTGGCTCGGTAAACAAGCGTTTGAGCTTGTTTGTGCAATCTTGAGCGAAGGCAGCAGCGGTGGCCTTAAGCGCGGCTTTGTCTCCATCCGGCTTGCTGTCGAGCCACGAATCATGGTTCCCACTTTGCACTGAGCGCCAGATTGCAACGCCATCGGCGATGAGTCCGGCAACAGACGTCAGGATTTGTTCGGCTTCTACATCTTGTGTCGCGCGTGCAGGATCACCATAAGGTGGTGCTTCCGGTAGGACTTGAATCGGAAAGTCTTCAACATATAGGGAGTAGTGGTCCTCGAGGCCTGCATCTCTCAGCATTTGCAAGAAATGTTTTCCCCACCGAACGGCAATGAGCACGTCGCTAAATATCCCGGTCGTAGCCGATTCACGCACGGTCATGGGAATACGTTCTTGTTCGACCTTTATTTCGAGCGGAATAGCAGCGGGATCAAACTCAAAAGTTTGTCCCTTCGGAAAAGCAACACGATCCATGTTCTCGTGATGGTAGGCGATGCGACAGGTGACGGGGGAAGCGGCGTCTTCGCCTTCAAATTCTCCGAATTGCCATTGTCTGGTCAGCATCCAGAGGGGATCGCGGACTGCCGCGCTGAGGCTGCCGGTGAAATCCAAGGTACGAGGGCGCGCTTCCAGCCGGTTATAAACCACAACCCGTGGGAGGCGATAGACTTCTCCTTTGCTCATAACTTGCGAAAGCGTCAGTTTTGCGTTAGCCATATTTTTGCTCAAGCATTCTTGATTTGTGCCGCGTAGAAATCGTTCAACGACGTCAAGGCCGATACACGCAACAAATCAAGCGAGACGTCGGCCGACTCCAAAGCGCTGAATTCAGAAACCAGCGCTGGAGCAAATGCATTCCAAACTGAGCCTTGACTCTCAAGTTGTTCGGGTTCGACTGCGCGCCGCTTGGCACGTGCCAACGTATCAGTCAGAGTTCCAACGAGATCGTCCCAGTTCCAAGAGCCCGTTTCTTCAGGTGTGATCGCAAGGAGAAGGGCTTGCGGGGGAGTTCCGTTGGGCTGATTGAAACGGAACGCGATACCGGTATTTTCTTGGCTCGATGGAATTTCCTCTGTCCACTCGTCAAGCAGCAGCCCGGACTTACGGACTCCCGCCTGAAATGCACTGGTACCATGTGCTGCGATCGACAGAGTATCGCGTGAGATCCCAAAGGGCTTGGTGACGTCGAGTGGATCGTGAGTTGGAAACTCAACCGCCAGCCAGCTGTCCTGGGCACGATAGGGCAGTTGCACAGGCCTGAACTCGAGTTGGACATCATTGAGCGCATCGCACAGGATCTGCACAATTTCCCAACGATGAAGTTGCGGGCGCACGCGAGCCAGTCCCTGCAACCACTCGGCGACGACGTCGGCGGACGAGATTCCGGGCACCATGGTGCTGGCATGGTTGAGTAGTTGTGGCCGATCTGAATCTGCCGTGGCGATATCGATTTCGTTGTAGCAAACGAATTTCGGAAGGAACGCGAAGTTGTCGCCAAAAAGATTCTTTCCGGCTTCCAGCAGAAGTGTAGCTTGTTGATCGGTGGCCTTATCGAGTGTGGCTTTGCCCATGGCATTGCCGGCGCGATCCAAGACACCATCTTCGCTCTCCGGGTGACGCAAACGTCTGGCTACACGGTGCGCACGGTCAAGCAGTGCTGTTTTGGCTTCGACGCTCGTTAAATCGGCATCGGGAGAAAAGGCATCAGCAATGCCGAAGTTTGCGATTGCGCGAAGTTTCTGATGGACGACTTCTGCGTCGGAAACCAAAAAGCTTACGGTCAGACTGGACGCATCAGCAAAGTTGAGGTTGGCTTGGTCCAGTTTTGTGAATGCAGCGCCGAGCGGTCCGGAAAAGACCTCATCGTCTGCCGGGTTAGCGGGGTCACCAATAAAGACAAGTTTTACGGTAGGAGCAGTGGCACCATCGAGAAAGTCGGCAAGCGTCGTGAGCGTGTTAATGCTACTCTGGATGCGTCCACGCAACTCAGCCGCGTCGTACGCCCTGGGATTGACTGTATCGGCGGGAAGGGGTGTTTTTTTGCTGCCGGCCACCGGAAGAAAATCTCCCGCGTGTAGCGCCCGGCTACCGGCGAGCAATGCGCGCAACTGACGGACCAGGGGGAACAACTGGGCGAATGATTTTCCTCCGGGTGGCGGCGAGTTAAATTCGATCCGAACTATCTCTTCGTTTGCGATGCCGTAGGTGCGCCGGTATATATAGGCGATTCGGGCTTCGAACTCGGTAGCACCGCCAGTCTCTTCGGGGCTGGAATTGATCATCCAGACGAAGTCAATCGGTTGAATCTGAAGATCCGCCAATGTGATGTGCCGCGGATTTTGCTTTGCCGGATTGTCGATCCCTTTTTGAACCCAATAGACCCGGCAAGCGATCTTGTCCGGAGCCGAGCCGATTACTGAACCAAGCCAAAAATTCATCCCTGTTTCGGCGGTGGCACGAGGAGTAAGGGGAACAGCTGGCCACGGGTTGCTGGCTGCCTCAGAAGGGTCAAGATCGTCGAAGTGGAGCGTCACGCGGTTTGTAAAGGTGAATTTGCTTCCACGCGGCGTGTTAGTGACTTCCAATTCCGGGGGAACGCGCGCGTCTTTTTGTGCAAGTGAAACGGCCGCGACGCGGTCAAAGTTACCGCGCACCAACTGATAGGCATTCTCTGCGAGCAGCAGATCTTTAACGGCGTCAAGCGTGTCCAACATGCGATCCCGCTCTGTCAGAATGGCGTTCCCCTGGGGGGCGTTGGGTTGCTCCGGCGGAGTCAGAACCGCGCTGAGCCCGTAGGCATTGGCAGCGGTGAGAGTGGCATCACCAAGCGCCAAGCCGTTCACGACGCTGTAGGCGGGCATCGCTGGAGAAGGTCCACCCGTTCCTGCCTGAACGATTTCACGGGCCTCAAAGGGAAATGCTTGGCGGTAGGGAAGAATAAATTCGTTGAGTTCCAAGACAGGCGTATCACCGCTGGCAGCGCTCGCCGATGTTTGATCGTGCAGCCCACGTTCAAATTGATATCCCAACAAAGCTTCAACTGGTTGGCCGTTGCGCATTCCCTCGAGGATGAATTCCGCGCGGCGAACGCGCTCAGAGGAAAGGTTGACGGAAAATATGTCGGCTTGTGCCGGACTGGCATGACTGAGATAGGCACTACGCAACAAGGCAGCGGCGGCGGCGTGATTCAGCGAGGGTGCGTGCGTGAATCCACCTCTGCGGGATCCCTGCGGTTCGTCCGGTGCTGTCGATACCTCGTCTTCCTCGAGTATCGGGTTGGCGTCTTTGGGGCGTAGAGAAGACGGTAGAGCATCGGGGGCAAGAAAGGCTTTCGGTAGGGGACGTAGATTCTCGACCCAGCCGAACGCACCCAAATAGATTCCTAACCGCCGCTGCTCGCCCTGCCCGTTCGCTGCGCGTTGCGACTCCAATCGCTGCGCGATCAGTCCGGTTTGCCATGCGTCGAGACGATAGTTGCAGCAGTCTAAATGTTCTACGAAGCAACGTTGTAGCGCGGCGGTGCTGACACCGGCCAAGAGAGACAGAGCCGATTTTTGGTCTTTGACAAAGGCGGCTTCAGGTTCCGCTGCTACAGGTCCACGCCAGATCCAATCTGAGACAGAGGAAGCGGGCGATGGGTGGAGAGGCTCCACGGCTTCAACCTGGGTCCGCATGACTTCATACTTGGACAAAGACGGCGCGGAAGGACGGATGCCGGGCAGCGTGTTCGGTTTCACGGCCTGCTGAAGGCCAGAATCGAAATCGCTGCGGACATCGAGCCAGTCATAGGAGCCGCGGTACAACTGGAGCAACAATGCATTACGCAACATCGCGTACAAAAGAGCTGAAGGCGGAGGAGCCGGGAACATTTCTTTGATGATATCGTCGGTACTGTTGGCCTTGGCCAGCCAATCGATATAGTTCAACGTCAACTGCTTAGACTCTGAGAGCGGTTTGTTTTCAACCAGATTGGCTGCATCGAGGGAAGCCGTGTAGTGTTGCCACAAAACGTGCAAACTACGCATGGCGCCGACGGTAGATGTCTCCCCTTCAACACCGAGCTGATGCAGATATACGCGGGCCGTGCCGGGCATATCCCGGATCAGAGACTGCAGTTCGTTGTGATAGCGCTTTCCGGATTGAAACGAGTCGAGGCCGTCCAGATACTCGTAGGCGTATCCGATACGCTGAAAAAACTCAACAGAAGCTGGCTGGAGACCCAGAATGTTCATCAAAACTTCGGACGAGTCTGTATTTTCTTTTCCAACGAACAGCAGACCTGAGGCAATGGTGTTCCAGGTATTTTGCAAGTTCGAAAGTAACAGGGAAAGATTTTTCAGAAACAGAGCATTTGTCGTAAGAACCTGAAGAACGATCCCCCCGTGCGCGATGTCCGGATATTTCCACCGTGACATGTCACTCGTCACCAGAACTCCATACGGTTGATTGCCTACTCGTATGGAGGGCAGCGGGCCACGACCAGTCACGAACTTGTTGAAGAAAGTGCGTGCTAGCTCAGCAGTGTGTGTATCAATGACGCGCGACATCCAGGTAGTCAGCCAATATCCCAGCGTGGTGGGAAACAACGCGGTGTTCATTGCATTGGCTTCGAGCCAATCTGTCCGGCCGGCGTTTTGCACCGTCTGCAATGTGGAGTAGGGCAGGCTGAGAGCGTCAGCCAGCAAGCGTCCGTCAGTTTGACTCTTTTTCGGATTCGGGTCCTCCGGGTCGAAAGCGGGAGGATCGATCGCGGTGAAAAACGCCGAGTCGTCGTAGCGACCATTGTCGGAGTAGCCCGTGCCATTACTCTGAGTATTGTTTGTGGCAGTTCCCTGAGCGACGATGCTGAAGCCTTTCGGCCCAAATTGATGGTTGTCGATGAGTTCTGCAAGCGCTGCTGCACTGTTACTGGCGTCTTCAGAGAGACGAACCCCGAGTACAAGGACTTTGGAAAACCCAACCCTCGCTTCGTCATCAGTCAGAGGCACTCGAAATCCCATGCCTTGGGCAATGGCGTGATCGAAATTTGAAATCCAATCGAAGTTGCCACTCAGGGTGAGCGCATTGTCCAGGGTAGTGAACGCAGCTTTGGCATCAAGAGGATCGGGGCCCAGGAAGACAGTATCTGGAATCAGAGCGCCGGGTATTTCACGCGGAGCAGATGCATCCGTGTCGTAGAGCAGAAGCACGAAGCGATCGGGAAGAATATTCGTTCTGGGGGCACGGGTCCAGGAGTCGGTTTTGGTCAAATCTTGGGCAGGGAACCCGGTGATGCGCGTGCGCACAGCCGTATTGACCTGGTCGAACCAGCCCTGATTTTCGGCCAACAGGCTAAAGGCATCGCCATCGTTGGCGGCAACGGCATTTTTCAAAGCCGTGTGTGTGACAGCGGAGAGCGAGGAAGTAGGCAAGTTATCAAAGAAACCGCGATCGATGGAGAGAAGAAAGTCGATCAGGGTCTTGGCAGCGAAGTCGGCGGCAAGAGAATCCCAGTCGGAAGGCTTAGTTTGACTTGCTACCCAGGACGCGCGTGGGCCGCCCATGAGTTCGACCAGATGACTCCAAGCGGCGCGGCATCGCCGGTCGCGCTCAGCGCGCAGATGCTGGGCCACGACAAGTTCCACCCAATAAAGTTCTCCGGCATTGACCTCGACATCCGTGAGTATCTTTTCGTGCGTGTGTACGGCGATATCGTCGGGATAAATTCGCACCCACAGTTCGGTGTTAGACTGGCCCGCGGGAGTGGACTGCGGGACGAAGATTGTCTCTATGCGTACGGGAAATAGCAGGAATGGCGTGCGATCCTCAAGATTGCGTAGGGCCTCTCTTGGATGGGGATCGTGATATAAGCCACCGATGGCTGAACCAAGTTTTTCTCTGCAGTTGAGGAGACCGCTCTTATACCGACTGATGGTTTCTTCCAGCTGTTTTTGCCGGTCGGACAAGTCCTGTGGATTTTGGAATGCTGGTTGAAGACGATCCGTCAGCTTCTGTTGCAGGGTGCGGAGTTTACCGCGATCCGATTCCATCTGCACGGTTAAGGCGGCTTGTTTCTCGCGCAGCGTTCCGTTCCGGTCTTGCAATTGGTGCAAATCAGTCGCGGCCTTGGCGATGCCCGCGCCAAGATCTGCTTGCGCGCTTTGCTGGCGAGCTAGATCGGCTTGCAAGAGTTTCAGTTTGTCGGCTGGCGGCACATCCTGATGCCGTAGCTCTGCAATTGTCCGCTGTAGCGCCGCGATATTCTTCGCCGTAGAGGCCTGGCTTTCTCGCAAGTGCTTTACCAGATTTTCCTGGTCGGACAATTCGGAAAGAGACTCGGCTGCCTGGCGGCTCTGCTCGCGCAAGGATGACAGGCGCGAGGTGACGTTAGCTACCTGGGCACGTAAGGCAGCGATTTCGCGGTCACGATCAGACTGGGGAACCGTTTGGCTTTGCTGCGCGCGGAGCAGGTCTTGCTTAATCTTTTGCAGCGAAACACGCGCGCGGTAGAGAGATTCATCTCCTTGCCTGCACTTTTCCCGCGTGTCCGCGATGGCTCGAAGTTGTTCCGTAAAGTCAGGCATGGGATTAAGCCCTATCCCTCTCGGCGAGTTTCAACATCTCGCTGGCATGAACCGCAACCATCACGGGCGACTGAAAAAGTTCATAGGCCAGATTTGCCGAATTGGCGGCCCAGATGTGAGTCTTAAGGTCCGAACCTCCCAGTTTGCGGAATACCGGGGCCGGGGAGCGCTTGATAAAAGTCGGATCTGTTGCGCCGAAGAGGTTCCATGCGAGGTTGTCCCAGGTATCGCTCGGGTCGTTGGTCGGATCAGTATCGGTGTCGCGATTGGGCTCATAACTGATGTCCATGCCGAAGCGCGGCTCTCCGGGAACCTCTTGAATCACAAAAAACCAACCGAGTTTGTCATTGGGGAATGCATTGCTATCGACGGCGCCCTTCGCTTTTTCGATAGTCAAATCAAAACCGAAGAAGCGGAGGTCGGGATCTATTTCGGCGCGGAATAGAGGGAACTTCCATTCAGTAGCAAATTGGTCGGGGGTGGGGTCACTTTGACGGATGACCTTTCCGCGCCCGAGATCTATCGCTTTTTGAGCGTAAATCACAGTATTGGGGTAACGCTTGAGCAGCTCTCCGCGAATGACAAGCACGACTTGCTTGTCGCCCGGCTGTACATCGCTTCTCGAATCAGGGACAGGCTTGTGTCCTCCCAACGGGCTTGCCGATTGCCAGGTGTGAATCTTGGTAATGTCCTTCAACGCTTCCGCATCGGTGGGCGTCTGCGGGTTATTGATGCCCTTCACTTCCCAAAACTGGCGGAAATAGCTTCCGCGCAGGTCCGTTGGATATTCGCGCCAAAGAAGCTCACGCGCCATTTCGTGGTTGAGTCCTACCATGTAGGACTCAATAAACTTCGGATTTGTTTCCAGGAGCGAAATTGTGTTCGGTGGAATCAAATCCAGATTGGGTATCAGTAACTCCTTATTGATATCGCGCAAATAAGCGTACATGGCCTCTTCAAAATCCGGATGAGCCATGGCGTCGACGATTTCTTCGGGTCGATCCAAGCTGAGATTCGGGAGCTTGACGAAAGCGGATAGTCGCAACGGGAACGACAGGTGCGGATCGATGGCGCGCAAGGTTTTGGTATATCCATTCGTGATGGGAAACGCCGCTAACGGTGGCTTGGTAGGGGGGCGAATGATGAGACGGTCTTGAAGAGTCATGGCAGCGCGGCGAAAAGTACTCGCTTCAACGCTGTCCGCTTCGGGACTGGAGCCAGGTGTGGGTGGGGGAGGAATCGACTCTCCGTTCAGCACAATATTGAAGGAGGGCTGAGGAGGAACACTTGCAATCGCCGTTTTCGCTGCTGGGGGATCAAGGAGCAATCGGGCTTGTTCCGTACGAATGCTCTGGTCACGCAGCCAGACGAAGCCGGCGACGCCAGCGGCGGCAACTATCCCGCAAACGGCCCACGCGCCCGTGAGAATTCCAACGACGGCCAACATTATGAGCAGAACAGCTAAAACCCAAACACGATTGCGCATGAGCCATTGCACCCATGACGGGAATGTTTGCGGTTGAATGGCTTTTGCAAAGTCATCGACCGAAGGGATTTCCTTCGGAACTGCTCGTGGCGGAGCCGGTGAAAGTTTCCCCTCATTCACCGCCGTGACGAGGTCGGCATACTTCAATGGCGTCCCTTTGGCGCTAAGGCGACGCGCGAGTTTGCCCGTGGGGCGCGTCAAGCGGCGGAAGGGAGCACTTAGGACCGGGACTGACAAACGGCTTTCGGACAACTGCTGCCGGATGGTGGTAGGGCTGCCAAGAATCTTTGCGTGCAGCGGAAGGGTCATGGCGAGCAAGCGATCGGGAGTGATTTGCGAGAATACTTTCGCGGTATAGCGCAGGCTCACTCGCATGGTGAATTGCGTGTGCCGGATTATCCGGTTGCCTTCGAACACCTTCTGTACCTGTTGCCAGGCTCTCTGCATAAACTTGTCCTGGTTTTTCTGAATCACAGAAGTGCCAAAACCGGCCGGCACGCGAGTGCGGGGGGCGCGGTTCAGGTCGTCATACCAGCCCGACTTGGTTACATCGAGAAGGATTTTGTCGGTTTTGTGCTGGCGTGCGTGGTTTTGCCCATAAAACGGTATGGTCACGACGGGGTCATTCAAAATATCTTCATCGGAGCCCGGCGGGGCATTGATATTTGTTTGAATGGTCTCGGGTAGATTTACCAGAATTTGCAATTCGTCCTGAAACTGATTCGCCGTAAATGCAACTGGCAGTGACTCGGTCTGGTCAGTTTTGAGCGCTCCTTCCAATCCCTGTACTGGAGGAAGTGGCGCGGGCAAGCCTGGATCCTCTCCGGCCAGCAGCGGTCTTTGTCGTCCCTCGCCATCGACGCGAACAAATCCCGGTTTAGAACAGTCCATAGATCGAATACCGATTTTCGGATCCAGGACACGAGGTTCAAGAATCTCAACCAGAGATTCGAAATCGACTTTGTCACCAGTGCGAAATTCCCAGTCGTAGTAGATGGGCATCTCCAAACCAGTGGTTGAGCTGTCCCAAGCCGGTTTCTGCCCCGAAACACCTGCGGTGGAACGGCCGAGTCCGGCCAATCGGCCGACTTCAAATGTGGGAACAAGAAATGCGGTGTATGCCTGATTGGGCTCGAGATGGCGTGGAGAAAGAAGGCGGCTGTAAATTTTGTCGGGATCTGTCGTGATCTCCTGCTCAAGGGAGACTAGATACTTCTCCAACTGCGAAAGCTGATCAGGCGCGATGTTCTGCTCGGTATGAACGTGGGCGAAAAGCCAGGTTTCGTCGGAAGGAGGGAACGCCTCTTTGGCGTTGATCTGTACCACCGGCAAAGGTACGCGGTGGTCGTCACGCTTGAACTCACTTTCCTTAAGGACAAAAAGAAAAAACCAGGGACGCAAGCGATCGCCGTCCGGCTTTGCCGGAGTGTAACGCCAGGGGAAATCTTCGTCGTAAAACTCGATAAAGGGCAAATAGTTGGGCTCGAAATTTACAATGCGATTCCGAGGTTCGGTCCGTACCACCATGTCACGGTGAATGCCGATGATGTCACCGGGGCCGACGAGGGCGAAATTCTTCGGAGTTTCTGGTGAATCATTGATATAGACGCCGAGTGAAATCGAAGCGCGTTCGTTTGGCGGCAAAGGTGCTGCGGGATTGCCCAACGTGTCTTGCTCATTGATTTGTGCGGAGATTCCGCGGCGCGCCCATGACTGAAATTGATAGTTAGCAACTTCGATCGCCATAAGGTCCACTCAGTTCATATTCAATTCAAACTGCGAAACTACCTGAATTTGGCCGGCCAAAGCGGGATTCTGACGGATCAATTCCTTTTGCTGCTGATAGGCCTCGGACTGAGTCGCAAACAGCACCGGTGCTCCACTGGACTCTAGATGCGATTTGAGATCAGCCACGCCGGCAATCGCGAAAGTTTCTTCGGGTAATACGACAGGAGGAGGAGCATTCATTGAGACCCGATTTTCCTGCATGGAGAGTGCCGAGCGCCGCACGGCACTGCCCTTCACCATCCGGTTGTAAGACTGAAGTCCTAGCCTTATTTTTCCCGCGTTTTCCATCTGATGTTCATCGCGGCGAAGGTAGTTCAGTTCGTAGTCGACTGGGCGCGGCACCGGAGTTGCCACAAGAAGATCCGTAGTCGGGGCTAATTTGAAACCGCTCGGCAACCGATCGAACGAGTTTCGGGATAGTTTTTCGCTATCATTCAGTTCGGTGAAATTCGCCGGAGCAAACTGCTCGCGCACGTTCTGGTAGTCAGCTGGGATGACTTTGCCGTTGGAATTGGCATTGCTAAGCTTGAACTTGTTTTCATTCAGCGGTTTCTTGGTGCCGAACTTTTCGATGACGTAGTTTTCGAGCGGCAACGACCGTTCGCTGAACGTAAGCACTCCCGCCGGATGCACGACCAAGAGTTCCTCACCTGTGGGGGGCACGATTGTACGCAAGCTGACGTACAAATGGTTGCTGGGTGGAAGCTCGGCGCGCCAATTGCGGGTGTCGGCAAGTTCGCCCTGCAAAAGCTTCAACAGGTCTTCAGTATTCGAGGCAATCGACGGTGGCGGATCCCCCCACGTAACGTGAAAATCCACGTCGACATCGAAAAACAAAATAGTGAGGCTCGCTGTCCCGTGAGCGTCCCAAGGTGTTGGCCCGGATAATTGCGCGGTGATATTGATCCCCGCAATGACCGAAGTATCTTCCCGGAGTGCGATGCCACCATAGAGATCAGCGATGAACCGAAATGGATCAAATTGGAATAAGACGTCATAACCCAGGAAGCCGTAGACGTTGAAGTCGCCCGCGGCCGCGTACAATTCGACCCGGGCTCCAAACTGCACGGTATTGGAAGTCACAGCGAAATACGATTCGACCTTCAGACGAGGATTGTCATCAGAGAGCAGGCTTATTCCGATTCTCGCCATGCCTCGAAACGCATCGGGTAGCGCGGGAATGCTTGGGATATCGCGATAATCCGGATGGAATCCCCCTACACTCAATGCGAAAGTCTGTTGTTCACCCCAAGAGACAAGCAAAGCCATGCTGCCGGTGATAGTGAAAACTAATAGACGGGAATCGTAGAGGTCGGCCCGGAAGAACATATAGCCGCGCTCAAAATCCATCACGCCGATGAAATTAACCTGTAGGCGGAGTATGGGGGCATCTTCCTCCGGCAACACCGCCTCGAGGATGCCAACAATGGCGAACATCGGCTTGGGCAGGTCCAACAATAAGCCCAGTTCAGCCGTGATGATTGAAGGGGTACCCCATCCCAGCTTGGCCATTGGGCCGACAACGAAGTGACCATCTTGGGGCGGGAAGAACTGCTTGATATCGCTGATAATCCGAGAAATGTTGGCGACGATGTCTTGCGGAAAAAGTATGCTCGAGATCGCGTTGGTACGAATTCCATCCGCCAGCGCATTTACAAAGATCATTCGGTTCAGACCGAAGATCCCACCGACCCCGTTCAAAGTGAAACCAAAGCTCAGCTGGATCGGCGTGAACTCGGCGGAGATGACGATAAGTAGCGAAAATCCTTTAGCGCCATCGGGCATCTTCGTGTTGATAATTCCGATGGCCTTGACCGAGAACAGTCCTTGAAAGTCCAGTTCTAGGGCGCCCGCGTATTCGCCTTTCGGCTCGTCGAACCTCAGGAAGCCGCCACCTTTGAAACCGCCGACATCAAGGGACAGCCCCGCACCGTTGGGCGGCATGAAGGAAACATCCAGATCCGCTGGTCCGAGGTTACCGGGGTGGAAACGGAGTACGGCCCGCAGCCCGATGTTCTCGACCACGGCTTTCATTGGACCGAGGTCGAACTTGAGAATGGCGCCGGCCTCGAGGCCAAGCTGATCATTGGCGGGCGAAAGCGCGAACCTCAGTCCGTCGATCTTTACCGGGCCCGCCTCCAAATGCGTCCCGAGCTCCAACGCCAGTTTGCCTCCGCCGCGGAGTGTGAAACCTGATTGCAGACCCAAGGCAAAGCCGACCGAAGTCTCAGCCCGGACGTTCAGGCCGGACAAAACTCTTTGCATGAACCCGTCGCCGTCGCTCGCATCGATCGAAAGCCGCAGTGCCGCAATTTCGCCTTCGACGCCGATATCCATACGGTCAGGCGTGCCGCTTAGAAACCAATTGATGCCTAGGCCCTGCACGGACATGTGTGTGCCACCGGCGACGCCGAGCAGAAATAACTCTTCGCTCTTTTGCGGTTTTTCGTGAATCTTGATCGTCGCGTGGAAGGGCGCGGTCAGATTCAACATCCCGGTCGCATTGAGCGGCGGGCGAATAACAATTCCAACCCCCCGAATGTCAGCGGTCGACTCGAATAACAGTTCGCCGCGTTCGCAGACTTCAAACTTGAACTCCGTAGCACCATTAAGGTACGGCATCAACGCCAGACCCCGCCCCGCGATACCGTTCGGCTCGACGGGTGAGAAAGTAACTCCAAATTGCGCGTAGGTTTCAGGAGTGAGGCCCTTTTGGAAAATCGGGAAGCGAATCTCTTCGAGATCAACAGTCGTGTTGCCGAGCACCTCCCCTATCGCAGATGACTGGCGATAGCGACCACCTGGAAGACGCGCCGCTCGCATGATGTGTTCGAGACGGAATAGAAACTCTTCCCAGTTGAAGTCTGTGCTCCAGCTGTAAACGTCTTCGACAATGCTGCTTGGCGCGCTCAGAAAGCGGCCCAAGCGATCCCAATGAATGCTACGTCCGGGGACTCCGACATCGGGTACCGCTTCGTTTTCGATCAAACCGAATAGATGCAGGTTCGCGTGCATCTCCGGGAAGCGTCGCTGGACGTAGTCGAGTAGCAGATGATCGGTGAGTCGGCGTGGTAGCTCGTCGATCCCCGCCAAACCTGGCACCGCGATCTTGATCTGGTCACGCAGCTGGCCGAGCGCATTGATGGCACCAGTGATCGCTTCGGCGGCTTTTCCTAGTGACAACGTCGTGCCTGCATCGTCGGTCGAGATGGCAAGCGGACCAATCGATGTCATCAGATCTCCGCATTTGGCGGAGAAGGTTGTTAGCGCGCTGCCAAACGCACCCGGCGGGATTTCGTATCCCAGTTGCCGGAAGAATGTGACCGCTTGAGCAGGAGTCGCTACGAAGCGAAAGGGTACTAATGCCATCCCAACAGCAGTCATGATCGGTTGCAATGCGTTCTGTGTCGCCATGCTGAAATCTCAGACTTTCGATAAAGCGGAGATCTGGTAACGATGCCGCCGCTGATGAGTCGCATGATCGCCCCCACTGAGCGTCGACAAATCGACAAAGTCGACGCCTGTCGACAGTGTGGGTTTCGCCGGGTCTGATTGGTCGTAGTACAGCAGGCCAATGTTGATGCCGAGTCTGTTGCCGAACTCGGTGATGTCGGTTGAGGTGGCATCCGGATCCCAGAACAAGAGCGTATTGTTGTACGCGGCGAAAATAAGTATGAAATGCTCGGGGAACGGGTGCTCGTCGTATTCCCACTTGAATCCACTTAGGCAACCGGCTGAGAGGTAGCCAGCCGAGGACAGCGTGGGCGCGAGCAATGTGCGTGCCTCCTGCATGGCACTGGCCAACTGCGCCGGGTTGTATCGCAGCATAAGATTGTTGCTAGTCGACCGGTCGTCCACATCCTGAGGTCGCAGGCTCTTTTTGCTGGCTGCCATGGCGAACGTCCGCGCGGTGAAGGCAGGCGCGGAGGCCGGTGTCGTGCCGCGCGTGCGATAGAGTTTCATCGCCGTGGCCCCCGCAATAGGTGCACATTGCACCGTGGAGTTCAGGGCCAGTGCCAACACGCGGGGCAAGGACATCTTGTCGAAGACCACTGGTCCAAGTGTCGGTCTGGACATCCAGTTGGCGAGCGTGTTGAATGACCAGTTTCCGCTCGCAGACTTGTCATCGAGAATATCCACCGCAAGTGTCCGATCGGCTGCGGAAACGGACGGATCGGCCATTAATCGTCGAGCGGTCGCCGTGGTCTCGCGGTAAGTTCGCGTCGTGTTCACGATGGAGTTGGATTTGAGAACGCCTGCCAGCTTCGACGCGTCGGGGTGGCTCGGGTCGTCTATCTTGAGCCTCTCGACCTCGGCCTGGCTCAACCGCACTTCCGAATGGAACAGCGACCTACGCATAGCGCTCTGGCCACTGCCCTGCAGCAGATCGACGAGTTCGTTCTTCAGCGAATCGGCGCCCATGCTCCAAACCTTGTCTACGAGCAGTCTGCGCATCTCCCTTGTTAGCGCGCCCTGGCCACCTTCGAGGTGGTACTTTGCATTGTTGTCGATGAACAACTTCTTGAACGCTGCGGCCGCACTTTCGAGTTCCGGCGGTAGCGGCAGCGTGGGGACAGCGACGGGTGGTGAAGCGGGCGGCGTGGCGTTGCCCGCCCCTGGAGCTGGCGTCGAACTACCGACCGGATTGCGATTGATCAGTGACGGCATGGTGCGGTGCTACGCTCCTGTGCGCTTCAGTGGACCTTCGCGGTAGTGCCGGGTGATCCAGTGCGCTCGTGTGCCTGACATACCTGTCAGGACGTCCTCGAAACTTGCGCCGGGAAAATAACGATCGCGCAGCTCCTCTAGCACGCGCGCGCACTGATCGATATTGCTCTTGGGGAATCGCGCTACGTTGAACAGATCTATGCGGGCCGGCTCGCCGAGAGCGCTTACCGCCATGCGCAATTGCTCGTCGGCGAAGGCGCGGGGCGAGATCGGTTCCGGCAGTTCCGTCCATGGAAGATGCGGTGCGCCGCCGGCGCTGGCCGGCAGAGTCATGGCGATCAGGCCGAGGCGCAAATCGCTGACGCCAACGCCGTCGGCGGCGAGACTTGCGAAGTCGGCTGGTTGTTCATTGAGCGCGGTCGCGAGCATCTCGATTTGCCAAGAGCGTGCCTGCTGTGTGCGCCGCTGTGCGCCATCCCAGACGAAGCCGAAGGTCAAACGCCGGAATGCATCTGGAGCCTCCGGTGCGCGCGGCGCCACGGCCTGATAGTAGCGAGCGTGCTCATTCACGATCTCGCGCAACACCTCCGGATTACCCGCGCCAGCGCCTGGGGCATTGCTTGCGCTGTCGATCAATGCCTCTGCGTCAGCGCTCGGATTGACGACATCCTGAGCCAGCGATAGCGTCGCCTGCGCGCTGCCGCCGCCATCGAGCAGAGCCACATCAATACTTAGCCTTCCGACGAACTCAGGAAAGTACGTGAGGGTGCCGCGCCGCGTCTTGATGACAACGGGATCGCGCACATTCTCAATGACCGTCCATTCGAACGATTCCACTGCCCCGGCCAACGCGCTGTCGGTCACGAACAGCACGTAGGTGTTATTTCGCTCGACGGCGATTGGTGCGGTGGTGAACGAGACCAGGGCGCAGCGCCCGTCCGACGCGACGACGGCTTCTCCCAAATCCGATGGCTGATAGTTTGCCGGTATCCGGCTCTCCGTCTTACGGACGCCCATAATCTCTTCCTGGCCGGAGATTAGTTCCTGGCACGCCAATTGGACCGAGATTTAACCACTGTAATTTGAAGGAAACAAGAAGATAACGGGCCGCTGACCTGCGTCCCCATGGCTCTATGCCAAACGGAATACGCTATTCCTCCAGTTCAGTCGAACACTACACCTCGAAAAAGCGTTTCTACCTCGTGTAACGGCTGAACCCCCTGCGGCTGGTTAGGCCAGGTATTAGTTAGTTGATTGATTGTTGTTGAAATCGATGTGGCGCCGTCATTTGAAACAAACGAGATCAAGAGTAACGGGAGCGATGGCACCCGAACCCGCATCCGAAAATGGCGGCGGTTTTCCAAACCGCTGCCTAGGTGTGAATACCTATGAAATGACGCCTCACAAGGATAGGCCCGTCCTCGGCTCCCAACCTCATGGTGGTATTCGGCGGTACCGAACGACGCGATTCGTCTATTGACCGAATGCTCTAATCGTGTCGGGATTCTAGGAGCAACTTTGGAGCAACACTAAGGATGGCTCGAACATGACTTAGATTGAATTTGCGTCCACTTAGAAGGCAGACGCTCCTTCGGGGAGGCATGGGAACCACGGGTTCATCTCAGAGGATTTGTGTACAACTTGTGTACAAGATGGCGGTTTTGAAGGGCCTGAAATTGGACCTAAGCAACGCAGAATCAACAACAGACTCTTGAGCTACAGGCCCTAAAACTACGGGTGAACCGCTCAAAACCATCTCATTGTACGGGGGTTTAGCGTATTTCGCAAATTGTGGAGAAATCTCCGTTTGATACAAGATAGCAACTTCTTCGACCGCTCACCGCGCACGAGACCGAATGATCCTTCCGTCGATCGTCGAAAGCATACTATCCATGAGCACCAAGAGGTAATAGTTAAGCTGGAAAACAAATAGATGATCAGAGTGTCCTATTGGTGAGGCGTCTTGGAGCACCCTAATTTGCTTTCCGTGAATATAATCCGTTTCCGGCGATGACCAGCCATTTTAATTGTCTCGGGACGCAGTCCTTTTGAAGTCAAAAAAGAGAAATCCCCGATCAGAGGTTCGGCCGTATCCAAGATCTGAACTGCTTATGTCCGAGTGGCCGTGATCCGGACACAATCGCCGAGGTAACAAAGCGGGGCGCATCTCCGGTTTAGGCGACTTCTCAAGTCGGACCGAGGCTCACTCATTGGACGCAATTGGTCTTGCCTCGGCGAAGGGCATTTGTCACCATCAGCGCGGTTTCATCAATTGCCTAGCGAATCGAGGTGAACATCTGAAAGGAGGCGACTGATGCATGCCGCCGTGCTGCATGCTCTCGGCAAACCGCCGCGCTTTGAGGAATTTCCCGATCCAACTCCGGGC
>Ga0207646_10002857_pt1 | contig 20050 bp, 17 predicted proteins | sample KBSK5502metaG_FD_184343 | JGI IMG/M metagenome (GOLD analysis project Ga0207646, IMG submission 184343) | Corn, switchgrass and miscanthus rhizosphere microbial communities from Kellogg Biological Station, Michigan, USA - KBS K5-50-2 metaG... | ecosystem: Host-associated > Plants > Roots >...
CTGGCGGCGCTGAAGCGTCGCAGAGCCGTTAGCGCGCCGGAATACACGGATGCGCTATATTGGCGCGCTGCAATCGCGGAGACTAATGAGCACTCCTGAATCGAAAATAGCGGGAATTTCCCGCCGTATGATTTCAGCCAAAGCCGAGCAGTTCACCGAATCCGTCATCCGCGAAATGACGCGCCTAGCGATGAAGCACGACGCCGTGAATCTCTCGCAGGGATTTCCGGATTTCGCGGCGCCGGCTGAAATCAAGGAAGCAGCGCGCCAGGCAATTTCCGACGACATCAATCAGTACGCAATTACCTGGGGCGCCAAGCCACTGCGCGACGCCATCGTGGAGAAATTTGAGCGCACGCAGTCCGTGCGTTACGACCCGGAACGCGAAATCACCATCTGCTGTGGTTCGACGGAAGCGATGATGGCCGCCATGATGGCCATCATCAATCCTGGTGACGAAACGGTTGTCTTTGAGCCTTTCTATGAAAATTACGGTCCCGACGCGATTCTTTCCGGTGCCTCGCCGCGTTTTGTCCGCATGAAGCCGCCTTCGAGCGAAAATCCCGATTGGTCTTTTGATCGCGATGAGCTTGCTGCCGCGTTTGGCCCAAACACAAAAGCCATTATCCTGAACACGCCGAACAATCCGACTGGCAAAGTGTTCACGCAAGCGGAACTCGAATTCATTCGCGATCTGTGCGTACGCTGGAACGCTTACTGCATCACCGACGAAATCTACGAGCACATTCTTTACGACGGCACCGAACATATCTCAATGGCGCGTATTGACGGTATGCGCGAACGAACCATCGTCATCAATGGCATGTCAAAGACCTATAGTGTGACGGGTTGGCGCGTAGGATGGGCGCTCGCGCCCTCGGGGCCGACGCAGGCCATCCGCAAAGTTCATGACTTCCTGACTGTCGGCGCCGCTGCGCCTTTGCAACAAGCCGGCGCCAGCGCACTGCGTTCGCCCGAAGCTTATTATGGGAATCTTTCCATTACTTACGCGAAGAAACGCGCGCGCTTGTTAAAAATTCTGGAAGACACAGGCTTCATCGTATACAGGCCGCGCGGCGCGTACTACATCATGACCGACATCTCGCGCTTCCATTTTCCAGCCGAAGACCCGAGATTCGCGTCCACTTCGCAGGACGTCGCCTTCGCAAAATATCTCGTCCAGGAAATTGGCGTGGCCTGTGTTCCAGGATCAAGTTTCTATCACAATCCCCAGGACGGAGCCTCTCAGGTGCGCTTCACCTTTTGTAAAAAAGAAGAGACATTAGCCGCTGCCGAACAACGATTCGGCAAGTTGCGCATTTAACACAAAATTAATCTAATGATGCGAGCCCGTGGTTTTAGGCGCGTCAAAGCGGTTCAAAAAAAGTCAATCTTCCCTGGGACCCGCGATAGATTTTTCCGTAACCTGCTGATTATAATAGCTTTACTTGAGGATGGGGTAGGGAACTGACGGTCGGTTGCCCTGTGGTGGTTAGCCCCCTACCCCGCGAGTGGTCTTGCTTCTATAGACGAGCCCAGGCCCCGAAAAGTTTCTTCGCACACAAAAGTATTTTTTGCGGGCAGATTCTGTGTTCTAGCGCAGGTCCTATGATTCCAGTTCAACCGAATCCAGATAGCGCGCAACTGCCACGTCCCATTGGAATTTTTGTTTAATGGCCGATTGGAGTGCTTGCGCCGCTGCAGGTTCGCCATGTGTCAGCCAAGTTTTCCTCGGCGGCGCTTGCAGCGCGGAGAGCCAGCGCAACAGTTCGCTTTGTCCGGCGTGCGCCGAGAATTGCCCCAAGGTGATGATCTCTGCGTTCACTGGCACCAGCTGTCCGAAAAGATGCAGCGCCCTGGCGCCTTCCTGCAGCGCGCGGCCTCGTGTTCCTTCGGCCTGAAAGCCCGCCAGAATTATCGCGTTCTTTGCGTCCGGCAATTTCTGTGCAAGATGATGCAGCACGCGGCCGCCGGTCACCATTCCACTCGCCGAAACAATGATGCACGGCGTTTTCAAATTGTTGATGGCCTTCGACTCTTCAACCGACCGCGTTAAATGAAATTCGTGCACGTTCAGCGGGTCGCGATCGCCACTCGATTCCAGCTTTGAAAAATCCACATCGTGATCCTCCTTGTACTTCACATAGAGATCCGTCGTGCTCAGCGCCATCGGACTGTCGATGTAAACAGGTAAGTGCGGAATCTTTTGTGCATCCTCAAGTTGCCGCAGGTAATACATGAACGTCTGCGTGCGTCCAATTGCGAACGCGGGAATTACGATGGAGCCGCCGCGTTTGGCGACGCGATTCACAATGTCCGCCAGCATGGAGGCGGGATCACCAGCTTCATGCTCGCGATCGCCGTATGTGGATTCGCACAGCAGTACGTCAGCCCGCGGCGGCGTGGCGGGATCATTCAATATCGGTTCGCCGTAGCGACCAATGTCTCCCGAAAAGACGACTACCGTCTTTCTTCCATTCTCCGTGATCGTAAGTGCCAGGCTTGTCGAGCCAAGTATGTGGCCCGCGTCGTACGCATCAAAATGAAATTCGGGAGAAACGTCGAAACCGCCCGTTCGCGGCACAGGTTTTAGCAGACGCAAGGTGGGCTCGATGTCAGCGGTTGTGTACAGCGGATTGCGATCCTCAGCATTGTGTTTAGCATTTCGCCGGGAGCGTTCCGCGTCTTCTTCCTGCAAATGGGCGGAGTCCTTCAATGAAATCGTAGCCAGGTCGATGGTCGCCTGATTCGCGTAGATCGGTCCTTTGTAGCCATCGCGCACCAGGCAAGGCAGCCAGCCGCAATGATCCAGGTGCGCATGCGTCAGCACACAATAATCGATGTTTTTCGGGTCGGCGCTCAGCGGCTTGAAGTTACGCGCACTTAATTCCGCTGATCCTTGAAAAATTCCGCAATCGAGAAGCAGCTTTTTGCCTGCCGCTTCAACTAGATATTTTGATCCGGTGACCGTACCTGCCGCCCCCAAGAACGTTAATTTTGCCATTCGCTAGTCGCTCCCATTTTCATCGAACGACGTTAACCCATTTCGACCGAAAAAGAAAAACGGGCGAGCATTTTGCCCGCCCGTTCGATTCTTGCTGATCGCAGCATGGGACTGCTCGGGGCTGCGCACGGGTTTGATGGATCCGTAATCAATATCAATCGGCCGCCGATGCTTGCTTCTGCGCGACGACCGCGTTGATGTCCAGGCCCAGCCCCTTCGCGACTCCGGCTCCGTAGGCGGGATCGGCTTTGTAGAAGTGCTGGATTTGCAGCTCTTGGATCCTTCGCGGCGTCTGGCCGAGGCTGCCAACGATGTTCTTGATCAGCCGTTCCTTCGCGTCCGCCGGCATCAACCGGAACAAATTTCCCGGCTGCGTGTAGTAGTCGCTGTCCGAGCGGTGATCGTGCCGCGCCACAGTCCCCGTCACCGGCTTTGGCCGCTCGGTATATTTCAGGTCCTGCGTCGGGCCGCCAAAGCTATTCGGTTCGTAGTTCACGGACTTGCCGCCGTTCTCGTCAAAGCGCGTCATTCCATCGCGGTGATATGTGTGATAAGGGCACTGCGGTTTGTTCACCGGCAGCGCGTCATAGTTCACACCCAAGCGGTAGCGGTGCGCGTCGGGATACGAAATCAATCGCGCCTGCAGCATCTTATCTGGCGAAAAACCCATGCCCGGCACGATGTTGCGCGGCTCGAATGCCGCCTGCTCGACCTCGGCGAAGTAATTCACGGGATTGCGGTCTAGCACCAGTTCGCCCACTTCCTGCAGCGGATAATCTTTGTGCGGCCATACTTTGGTCAGGTCGAACGGATTGATGTGATAGGTCTCCGCGTCTTTTTCTGCCATGATTTGCACAGAGACCTTCCACTTCGGGAAGTCACCCTTGGCGATCGCGTTGAACAAATCCCGCTGCGCATAATCCGGATCTTTGCCGCGCATTTCCTCAGCGCCTTCGCCGGTAAAGTTCTTGATGCCTTGCTTTGTCTTGAAGTGCCACTTCACGTAAAACAATTCGTTTTTGTCGTTGATCAGACTAAACGTGTGGCTGCTGAATCCGTCCATGCGCCGGTAGCCGTCTGGTGTGCCGCGGTCTGAGAACAGAATCGTTACCTGGTGAAGCGATTCGGGCGAAAGCGACCAGAAATCCCACATCATTGTCGGCGACTTCAGGTTCGTTTCCGGATCGCGCTTCTGCGTATGAATGAAATCACCGAATTTCAACGGGTCGCGGATAAAAAACACTGGCGTGTTGTTGCCGGTCATGTCCCAGTTGCCCTCTTCGGTGTAAAACTTCAGCGCAAAGCCTCGCGGATCGCGTTCCGTATCCGCGGAACCTTTCTCGCCGCCTACTGTGGAGAAACGAATGAACGTCGGCGTCTTCTTGCCGACCGTGTTAAACAATTTCGCCGTCGTGTACTTGGTGATTCCTTTACTCGTACACACGAAATATCCGTGCGCTCCCGAACCCTTGGCGTGCACTACGCGCTCCGGAATCCGTTCCCGGTTGAAATGCGCCATTTTTTCAAACAGCAGATAATCTTCAAAAACGATTGGACCGCGCGGTCCTACGGTGAGCGAATTCTGGTTGTCGCCCACCGGACGCCCCGCGTCCGTTGTCATTGTGTGTTTCTTTTCTTCTGCCATCTTTCCTCCCGGCTTTCCCATTCGTCCGCGCGAACCTCAAGCTTACGCGCTACTCCCAATGCTAGTGCTCGCCGACCCATTGTTCCAATATCTAGTTCAGATACAATGGATAGGCGTAGCCTATACGCGATTGCCTTCGTTGGTTTGAAACTCTGCCGCCGCAACGCGCGCAGCAGTGAAGGTTAGCACCGGCCGGTATAGTGATCGGAGATGCTGGCCAGACGCAACGCGGGAATCATTGATAAAAACTTAGCATTGCCTCCATGGAACTTCATCAACTCCGCTACTTCTGCGCTGTGGCCGAAACCGGCAGCTTCTCCCGCGCCGCCGAACACTCTCACGTGTCGCAACCCTCGCTCTCCCAACAAATCCTCAAGCTCGAAGCCGAGCTCGGTGCGCGCCTCTTCGATCGTCTCGGTCGTTCCGTCCGCCTTACCGAAGTTGGCAAAACCTTTCTTCCTCGTGCACGCGCAGTTCTTCGCGAACTCGAAGCCGCTCGCGGCGATGTCGTTGAAAGCAAGGATTCCATCTCTGGCCAGGTCGCTGTAGGAGCCATTCCCACCGTCGCTCCTTACTTTCTCCCGTCGGTTCTCGCGTCGTTCTCCAAGCGCTTCTCCGAATCCGCCGTCACGGTGATCGAAGAAATTACTCCCGTTCTTCTCGAACGCCTCCGAGCGGGCAGTATCGACATAGCTATACTCGCCTTGCCCGTTCGTGGACACGAATTCGACGCGCTGCCTCTCCTCACGGAACCACTGTTCGCCGCTCTTCCCAAAAAACACATTCTCGCGCGACGCACCGCCATTGCCCTCCGTGATTTACGCAAGGAGCCTTTCCTGCTCCTCCGCGATGGACACTGCTTCCGCGAAAACGCCTTGGCCGCGTGCGATCGTGCGCGCGTCTCCCCCCAGGTTGTTTTCGAAAGTGGACAATTCTCCAGTTTGCTTGGACTTGTCGGAGCCGGTATGGGTGTCTCGTTGGTCCCGGAGATGGCTGTCGATCGCCGCTCGCCAGTCCGCTTTGTCCGCATTTCAGACTCCGGCGCGACTCGAACCATCGGCGCGCTCACGCTTCGCGGCCGGTCGCTCTCTCGCGCGCATCACGCTTTTCTCTCGAGCCTCCACCAAACTGGCTAGTTTCATTTGTTCTCGTGGGATTTTGTCTTGCCTACGGTTGTCGCGAGAGCGACACACTCGAATCGCTTTCCCGGCCAATTCGCGATAGCTTAACTTCATGTCGGACCATTCCATTATCTATCGTGACATCGCGATGGTCTTTGCTGGCGCGTTTATCTGTGGCTTGCTGGCCTGGCGTCTCCGTCAACCCATTCTGCTTGGCTATGTCCTCGCGGGTCTCATTCTCAGTCCGCTCACCCCTGGTCCCCATGTACACGACATCGGTATTTTCGAAACGATGGCCGAAATCGGCGTCATCCTTCTCATGTTTTCCGTCGGCATCGAATTCTCGATTCCAGAATTGCTCAAGGTGAAGTGGGTCGCGCTCCTCGGCGCGCCGCTGGGCATTTTGCTCTCTGTCGGTATCGGTGCCGGAGTCGGCTTGCTTTTCGGCTGGCCGATGCTTCAGGGCATCGCCGTCGGCTGCATCATTTCTGTCGCCAGCACCATGGTCATGATGCGGCTGCTGCTGGATCGCGGCGAGCTTTCCTCAGAATCCGGTCGCGTCATGATCACGCTGACCCTCGTGGAAGATCTTGCCGTCGTAATCCTCACAATTCTACTTCCGAGCCTCAACTCCCCTGACGGTGGCTATGCCAAAGTTGTCTGGAAAATCGGACGCGCGCTCTTGCTGCTGATTCCCATTCTTGTCGCAAGCTGGAAAATCATCCCGCGCGTGCTTTCCCGTGTCGAGCGCTTCTACAATGACGAAATTTCGCTACTCCTGGCGCTTACCATTTGTCTCGTCGTTGCCGCCATTACCGAGCTCGTAGGTCTCTCGCTAGCTCTGGGAGCATTTCTCGCCGGTCTGCTTCTTGGCAACTCCGACTTCGTTCACAAACTTGAAAAGCAAACTTTGCCGCTGCGCGACGCGTTCGTCGCACTGTTTTTCGTCACCATTGGATTGCTCATCGACCCGACGACCTGGCTGTCTTCCTGGCATGTGGTGGTAATCCTCGTCGCCATGATTATCGCCGGTAAGTTTGCCATCTGGAGCGGCATCGCTCGTCTCTTTGGTTATTCTTGGGAGACTTCAAAGCGCGTAGGAATCGGCCTCACGCAAATCGGCGAATTCTCGTTCATTCTCGCGCAGGTGTCTCTGAGCTCCGGTCTGATCACCCATGAAATCTACAACGCGACCCTCGTCGCTTCTCTCGTCACCATTCTCGCAAACGTCACTTTCTTCAAATTCCTCAAACCAGAAGCCGCCGCGACTGGTTCCACGACGGCCCGCTAGCGCCGTTTCATAAAACAATTTCCCCATCGGTGCCGCGGAGCAAAATACAATTCGCATGTTTTGCGAGATTACACGCACCGAGCGCTTAGGGTATGTTCAAGATTCCAGGAGGATGGAGAACGCGCAATGCAGCCGAACAGCTGGATTTCCGAGGTCGAATTAGTATTCTTGCTGCTGCTGCTTTTTGTAGTCGTCTTTGCTTGGCTGGCAAAGAAACTGGGCACGCCATATCCCATCGTTCTCGTGATAGCTGGTTTGCTGCTCGGATTCATTCCTGGAATCCCTAAAGTAACTCTCGATCCCGATTTGATCTTCCTGGTCGTACTGCCTCCATTGCTCTACGCGGCCGCGTGGGTTACTCCGTGGAGAGAATTCAAATTCAATTTCGTCAGCATTTTCATGCTGGCATTCGGCCTCGTGGGCTTTACGGTTTTAGGAGTCGCCGAAATTTCCCGCTGGGTCTTTGCAGGTTTTGATTTGCGATTGGGATTTGTTCTTGGCGCGGTCGTGGCGACCACGGATGCCATCGCCGCGACTTCCATCGCGAAAAGGATTGGTCTGCCTCAGAGGATTGTCGACATTCTGGAAGCAGAAAGCCTGGTGAACGATGCAACAGGGCTTCTGGCCCTGGATTTTGCGCTTGCCATGGTGGTCGAGGGACGTACTCCCACCGTGGGCGAAGGACTCCTGCGTATCACCTATCTTACCTTCGCTGGTCTCGTCCTCGGACTTCTGGTCGGGCTCATCGCGGAATGGCTGGAACATCGAATCGATGACGGCCCCATTGAAATCGTTTTAAGCGTCCTCATTCCCTACGCGGCGTACCTTGCTGCGGAAACCATTCACGCGTCCGGCGTGCTCGCCGTCGTGGCCTGTGGGATGTACATGAGCCAAAAGAGCGCGCATTTCTTCTCGCCGAATGTACGCATACAAATCTTGGCAGTGTGGGATTCCATTACCTTTGTGTTGAACAGCCTGGTTTTCATGCTGATTGGACTCCAGCTGCCATTCGTCCTGGCTGGCATTCGCGAATACAGTTTTTTTCAACTGCTTCGATATGGTTTGCTGTTCAGCGCGGCGGTCATCCTGCTTCGCCTTATCTGGATGTTTCCTGGTGCCAGGATCGCCAACTGGATCCGCAGAAAATTGCTCCACCAGGACGTTCCGGTGCCTTCTGTGCGCCAGATTTTTGTCGTGGGTTGGACCGGAATGCGCGGAGTAGTCGCCCTGGCTGCTGCGATCTCGCTTCCGGAAAAACTAGCCGATGGAAGCGACTTTCCGCATCGTAATTTGATCATATTTCTTACCTTCAGCGTGATCCTGGTGACGTTGGTGCTGCAAGGTTTGACGCTTCCTCCGCTGATTCGACTGCTCGGTCTTGCCGGACTTACCGGTCGTAGCAAAGAAGAGGAAGATGCTCGAAGGGCGATGATTGAAGCGGCGTTAGAAAGACTGAGAGCGGAGCAAGAACGCGACGGACAGGAATTTCAGGAAGTCTACGATGAAATTGAGGAACGTTACCGTCATCGTCTCGCCGCACTCGCCGAGCACGATTCGGAGAGCGAGGAACTAGTGCATCTTGCGCGATACAAACAATTGCTTCAAGAACTGATCCGCATCGAAAGGCATACCGCAGTGAGTTTGCGGAATGAAGGGCACCTGAACGACGAAGTGCTCCGCCAGATCGAACATGAGCTGGATCTGAGTGAGCTCCGCCTGTCGCTGATCGCCTAGGCAGAGTTTGTAATTGGAGCTAGCTGAGGAATTGTTGGAGCCGATGGGTGGTCAATCTACTCTTGAACAAAACCCAAAGAAAAACTGCTAAGTCTACGAGTTTGTTGCCACTTACTGATTTTTCCAATGTCCCTTAGAAACTTGTAGAGGCGCTTGGGCGCCCGTATAATGCCCCATCTCGGCAAAGCCAACTGGACAGGTCGTTTTAGTTTCCGGTAACGCCACTGCTGGGCACAGAAATACTTTCCTGCGGAACAGAACGCTAGACGCGCGCGTATACCTGGGTTGAGGGAACATGCAAATCTTGCTACAAGACCTTCGCTACGCTCTTCGCATGCTCGCCAAGAATCCGGGCTTCGCCGCCGTGGCGGTACTCACGCTGGCGCTGGGGATTGGCGCCAATGCCGCAATTTTTAGTGCACTGAACTCCCTGCTCTTGCACCCGGCCGGAATACCGCATCCGGAAAGGCTGACTGCGATTCGCGCGCGCTACGAAAAACTCAACCTGAAAAGTATTGTCGCATCGGCACCTGATTACACCTTTGTGCGCGACCACAAAGAAATCTTCGCATCCGCGGCGATGCAGGCGGACGGAGGATTCAACTACACCGGAGGCGATTGGCCGCTGCGCATGCGCGGTTCGCGAGTTACCTGGCAATGGTTCGACGTGTTTGAGGCCAAACCGCTAATGGGCCGCGTCTTCGCGCCGGAAGAAGACCAACCCGGCGCCGACCACGAGGTCGTGCTCTCCTATAACGCGTGGAAGTCCAATTTCGGCGGCGACACAAAGATCGTTGGACGGTCCATCCAGCTGAATCAGGAACCCTACCGAATCATCGGTGTCATGGGTCCGGATTTTTTGTGGCCCAACCCGACCGACCTGTGGGCCCCGCTGGGGCTGAAGCCTGAAGCCTTTGCCATCGACAACCTATTCAACGAAAGCTACTTTGTGGTTGCCCGCCTGCAGCCAAACGTGAAGTTCGCGAGCGCCACCGCGTATTTGAACCTCGTCACGCAGCAAATCTGGGACGATCCGAGAGCTCAGGGTTATCCGAGAAATTCCGGCTGGGGAATCTTTGCAGTTCCCTTTACCGAATTCGTGTACGGAGACCTTCGCACGCCACTGCTAATCCTTCTTGGCGCGGTGGGTTTCGTTCTCCTGATTGCATGTTCGAATGTGGCGGGACTGCTGCTTGCGCGCTCTCTGGGCCGGTCGAAGGAATTTGCGGTGCGCACCGCGCTCGGTGCTTCCCCGTGGCGTCTGGCAGGCCAGACACTGACGGAAAGCGCTGTGGTGGCGGCCGCCGGAATGGTAGTCGGGTTGGGAATTGCGCTGGGCGTGTTGCGTGCGCTATCGGTGCTGGCAACGGAGAACCTGTCCACGGGCGTGGCGATCTCGATGGATCGCTACGTACTCGGGTTCACGGCGCTATTGGCTGTGCTATCCGTCCTGGTTTTTGGCGCCGCTCCGGCATGGCGAATCGCGCGGATCAATCCGCAGGAAAATTTGAAACAGGGCCGCGGCACCGGTGGAGCGACACGGGGCGATCATCGCTTTCGCGACGTTCTCGTGGCCAGTGAATTAGCGCTGGCTCTTGTGTTGCTGGCCAGCACGGGGGTGTTTCTGAAAAGCCTCGCTAAGCTGCACGACGTTGATCTGGGATTCAGGCCGCAAGGCCTGATGACTGCCGCGCTCGCGCTGCCGGACCGCACCTACGAAACACCGGAAAAGCAAATCGCCTTCCTGCGCAGCGCTCTGGAACGCTTGGCGAATTCCCCCGGCGTGGAGTCCGCAGCCGCGGCTGTCCCGCTGCCATTCAGCGGTTTCGGCGGCTCGGCCTCGTTCGGAATTGAAGGGCGCGTTTTGCCTCCCGGCGATCCGGGACCACATGGCGATATCCGGCAGGTCAGCCCCGGATACTTCGAGACGATGGGGATTCGATTGATTCGGGGGCGGACATTCACGGATCAGGATCGCCTGGGAAGCCAGTCAGTAGCCATCATCGATGAAAATCTGGGCAGCCAGTATTGGCCCAATCAAGATCCGGTGGGGCAGCGGATTCGCAACGGGTCGAAGTCACCGTGGAAAACCATCGTAGGCGTGGTAGCGCCGGTGCGGCATTCGCAGGTGGCGGGTGACGAGTCTTCCGCCGAGGGCGTGATCGGTGCGGCGAAAGGTGTTTACTACTACCCGCTTTACCAGGTCGAATCGGCGGCCACATTTTTGATTGCGAGGACCCACAGCGACCCAACAGCGCTGGCAGCGACGATTCGTGAGGCGGTTCACGCCATCGATCCCGGGCAGCCCGTCTCGGATTTGAAGTCGATGGACCAACGAGTGACATTGTCGTTGGGCCCACGGCGCTCGGCGGTAGCGCTGCTGACGGTGTTTGCGGTGATGGCCCTGAGTCTTGCAGCGGTCGGATTGTTCGGGCTGGTGCGATACAACGTGGTGCATCGCACGCAGGAAATCGGTGTGCGGCTGGCGCTCGGAGCGTCGCGAAAGGATGTATTGAAGATGGTGCTGGCCGAAGGCCTGCGGCTGGCGCTGTTCGGCGTAGGTGCCGGGCTCGTGGGGGCGTTTGCGCTCACGCGTGTAATGGGAGGATTGTTGTACGGAGTGAGTGCAACCGAACCATTGACGTTTGCCGTGATGGCGGTGCTGCTGACGCTGGTGGCGCTGTTCGCTTCATGGCTGCCCGCCCGTCGAGCGACCCGCATCGATCCACTCGTCGCACTACGCTATGAGTGAAAATAACCGGTTTTTTCGGAAAGTCTTCTCGGGACGAAGGTAGTAGGGCGCTCCTTCAATAGGAATTGGGCGATGATTTCTTCGAGAACTGCACGCTGACGAACGGAGGTTTGCGGTCGCCTGCGTTGATGCGTGCGATGAGGGTGTAGTTGGCCATATGCGCGAAAGCGTGAAAGATTCATGTTTGAATGCAACAGAAAAAAGACAAGCTGGCAACAGTAGTTGGTAACGGTTAGCGGTTTTCTAAGGTAGTTCTTTGCATTCAAATGGTGGAGCCGATGGGGTTGTCTCTCGGCCAATGAAGAAACCTAAGAAAACCGCTAAACTCTCACGTTTATTGCCCCTTATTCGTTCCTGCATCGCCCCTTAGGACCCCTTTGGAGTCCTTTGGACACGCGAATATTGGCACAATCTGGCAACAGTCCCATTCACCGGTAAAGTCCGTTCGAGGCCTTGAACGGCAGATCGCCGGACGCTAGTCTCCGGTTGTGACCAGAGTTTATTTCTTTGCAAAAACCTTCTCGAACAACAGAACAACAGCGGGTCGCCTGAAGCTTCCCAAGCTTCCTCTAGTAAACCCTAAAGCGCTGGAACGGCGGCACTTATGCATGACAAGGCGGTCGGCAATTGGAAAATGGTGGAAGACGGCAGTGACATCCCATGGTTAGGGTGTAGACGTCTGCTGTGACAGTGCAGCAGCCAGAGGTAACTAGTTGTAATTCACGGCGCCGATCGCCACTTTTGGCGCTCTACGTAATTGTTCGGAAGTCTTATTGCGCCCTAATTGCACGCAGATTTCGCCCTGCTTTGATTCTATGGTCGAGGAATTTCAGACCAATCTCATCCTGCCAGAGCCGTGAACGTTCCTCAACCGAAAGCCTCCACCATCTTCGATCATTCGACCGACAGAGATAAAGGGAGCGGCGATGCGACCTCTCAAGTTCCTGACGGACATGGCCTATTCATTTGGCCAGTCGGCTGCGTTTTTCGCATTCACGCGCGACCTCGCCGAGAATGCGGACGAGCCGGCGCGAGTGTTGGATAGGTCGGAACCGGCGTTTTCTCGGCAGTTTGCAACAGCAAATTGCCGAGAGCCGAATCAGAATCTCGGCCAGCACCTGTCGCGCTCATTTTAGCCCGCTCAATACTTCGCAACGTAGATCTAAAGTCTGAGAGAGTGGCTAGAGGCCAGGCGCGTAGTAACCTGTCTTTGCGTAGACGCTGAGAGGCGGAAGTCCTTTCGGGGCGCGCAGCTTGACTTTTATTTTGCGCCATCGCGCGTCGTGTAATTTATTACTGGGGCGGTATCCCAGAATGTATTGGTTGCGGAGCTCGGCGCCTATCTTTGCGGCAATGTCCGGGAGTTCGTTGATATTTTCGACAGAGAACGCGCGCCCTCCGGTCAGTTCCGTCAATTCGGAGAGCAGTGAGGGGCCGCTCAGTTCCTCCGGCGTTCGGCTGCGATTCGCAAAGGGGTCAAATATGCCGACCGAGTACAGCTGGGTACCTGCCTCGCGCACCAGGCGCTTGATGTCCTTCTCGGTGTAGCGGCTATTGTTATCTCCCCCGTCGGACATGATCAGCAATGCCCGTTTGCCGTTTCGAGCCGTCCTCATCTGGCTGAGACCCAGATAAATCGCATCGAGGAGCGCAGTGCGGCCTCTCGCAGGCGCCGAGAGAATGCGGCTCTGAAGATCTTCGACACTACTGGTGAAGCCGCTCATGAGCTCTGCGCGTTCGTTGAAACTGACAAGAAAGAACTCGTCTTGTGGGTTGGCGGTCTTGAAAAATTGCGACGCGGCTTCCCTGGCTTTATCGACTTTATTGGCCATGCTGCCGCTAAGGTCGAAGATGACGCCGATCGAGATGGGGACATCTTCGGAAGAGAAATACTGGATTTCCTGCTCGACGCTGTTTTCGAAGATTCGGAAGTTGTCTGGCTCAAGCCCCGTAACCAGACGATCGTATGGGTCCGTGACGGTAACGTTCACAAGCGCCAGGTCGACATCAATATGGACGGATTGACCTGGCTTGATGAGCTGGCCCGGTGTGTCATGTTTCACGTCGTCTGAAACACCCGATTGCGCGACTGCGAGCGCCGGCCATTGCCAGAGGACGACACCAAAGAACAGAAGAGGAATGATCGGCAGAAGAAAGACACGAGCCGCAACCAAACTACGTTTCACAGGGTCTCCGTCGCAACCGCTGTCATGGCGCTGAATTTGAGCGATTGTTATCAATCGTCTGATCGGCTGGCGTGGAATCTTGGTAGAGCTTGTAATCTCCGAATTCCTCTGTGCGCATATCGTCCGGGCTGACACCCGAGGAAACGAGCAGGTCGGTCATCCCCGTGACCATTCCCGACGGCCCCGCTATGTAGTAGACAGGTCCATTGAGTCCGAGGAGATAGCGGGTGAGCATCTCGCGAGTGATGTGGCCTTTCTCGTAAGGCCAAGCGAGAGTTGGATGGCCGGTGACCGTCAACACGAGAGTAAAGTTAGGATTCTGCGCAGCCATGCTTTGCAGTTCGTCCATGAACGCGGCATCGTCGGCTTCGCGGTTGGAATAAAACAAATACAATTTGTGTGGCAGACGTTCCTGGGTGGCAGACTGAACGATGCTGTGGATTGGGGCAATCCCGATGCCCCCTGCGAGAAACACCGCCGGCCGGGTGATATCCCTATGCAGCGTAAAGGATCCTCGCGGACGGCTTACGGTGAACTTCGTACCGAGAGCGGCAGCGCGTAACGCGGTCTTGAAGGCCGTCTCGCGCATGCGCATCGCGATCATGATGGGCTCTTTGTCGCGGGGGGAACTTGCGAGCGAAAAAGTATGAGAGTTGTCGCTTGCACTTCCGAAGACAAAGTCGGCATGCTGTCCAGCTCGAAATTCGTAGCTGGCACCATTTGTGTCAAACCAGAAAGCCATCGTGTCCCGGGCAATTCTTTGGCGATCTACTAGTGTCATTTGATATTCAGCCATGGGCGGTCCTGCTCTGCCTTTCTCGCACGCCTCGTGCTTTGGGCGTTCAACTACATAGACCAAATTGACCGCGCTTTATTCCGCTGTTGTCCCGACCCAACATGCGCCGAGTTCACAAACCGGAGAGCGAACACCGAAGCAATGCAAAGAAAAACGAAGGAGAGAACTGAGGCGAAGTCACGGTTGGAGTCCTCGACGAGCCATCCAAAGACGGTGCGGCAGCAGATATGTGAATCCCACGAACGCTTCCCAGCGCGTCGACGTTTTGGTTAGTCCGCGGTTAAATCCCGCGTCGACCACCAAATTCTTCCGTAGGGCACGGGAGACCGCCCAGAGATTACCAACCGTGTTACCCTTCTCGAATGGCTGTGAAAAATGCCATATCTCGCCGGCGATTGTGAACTTCCCTATGGAATGGGAGATAGATAGTGTTTCTCCGAATTGGGCTCGGCGTACTTCGCCTTGAACCTGCTCCGCAACTATCCCGTTCGTATCGAAGTGAAATCCGCGTAGATCTTCACTCAGGAGAATCGAGCTGGACTGTCGAAAAGTGCCAACGTCCAGTTCCGGGGCGACACTTGTGTGAACCCGGCGAACATAGCTGATGGAAACCGTTGGCCATGATTCGGCACCAGCAAAGAGCACGCCCTGCACACCTGCGAAGACCTCTCCTTCGTGCATCGCCGTCTGGTTCTTTGACTGACTGATGGCCAGCGGCTCGCTTTGCAAAAACAGCTCCAACCTTGGAAGCACCGACAGTTTGGTGACCTGGCTGATCCCGAGGCGCTTCGAAAACTCCGTCGAGTCTTGCGCGAAAAGCACGCCGTTCTCAAACTGCAGGTAACCGACCGGCGTGAGTGTCGCCGGTGTCGATACCGTGGGTCGGCCTGGATTAGCCTCTGGAACGGGCGACGTTCCCGATTGTGCTCGACCGAGTTGCGCAGAAAGACTCAAGATTAAAAGCGAGCAAATCAGGCCGATCTTCAACGTCTTCTCCTCTGAAAGAGGCCACGAAAATCTATTTGCTAAAAAAGTGCGGCACATACCAGCGCGTGTAGGTGGCCATTCCCAGTAACAACACTACGCACCAGAGCAGGAGGACGCTTCGCATCCATGCCTTGTATTTGGTGATCCGCAACTTTTCCGGCAAGACCTTTGTGCCAGCGGACAGCACGATGTACAGTCCCGCGAGTTCCGTGACGGTTCCGAACGCACCGTGCGTCGTTGCCAATGCGTAGTAAGCCTTGCCCAGCTTGGCCGGTACCCTGGGCCACACATGGACGCGGAACGAAGGAATCATCATCACCATAACCACGGCCAGGTTCAGAAGCACGATGGTGGATTGGCACCAGGCGTGTTGCCGAAAGCGCCCCTTGCGAGCAAGTCGCGCGCCAAGCAAAAGACCGATGCCCATAGCAATTTCAAGGACAAGAACCACATTGGCGCCAAGCGGGGCAGCCGTTTCAAGAAATGCTTTTATCAATCGATTGTCTCCACGTAGACAACTGCCCGCGTTTCGTTCGTATTCAGACAAACATCTCGTCTCGCGGAGTGGCGGAATTCATGCTGGCGATGGGAGGGGATGCGCAGGTCGCACATCGGCATCACCATGTGAACATTCCACAGGGCGGTCGGCGCGACCCGCGTCCAAAGCCACAAACGCTATCGCAAACGCGCTTCGACGTGACTCCTCAATCTCCGTACGCGCCCGCTGTGGAGTCACTTCCGCCAATTACCGGGCATTCCGCAAATTCGCGCCAGGATTCGCGCGCCTTCAACAACGCGCTCGCGTCCTTCCTCTTCAGAAAAATCACGGTTTGGGTTTTTGCCGTGCCGCCGTTTTCTCCGGGCTCCGCAACGCACGCGTAGATGCCCGACGACGCCTGATCGAGAATTGTGATTGCAAACTTCTTGCCTCCACTTGCCCCTTCGATCACCGTTTCGTTTTCACTCACCGTCTGCGCGGTGAATCCGTAGTCCGCAATCGTCTTTTTTCCTTTTTCTTTCTTAAGCCGGAACGTCGACAGCAGTGAAGTCAAGTCGAGTTTCTCGGCCACAAAGGCCGCTACTTTTTCTGTGGGATACGCGGCCTTATTGCCCGCTAGTCCCAAAGGCGCGTATGACAGCACAGCTAGCGCCAACAGAGTTATAGTTTTCATTTTCATGCTCCTTTTCCGCCCATTTGAATACTGAAAATGGTTTTTCTCTTTAGCTTTTTCAATGCCTCTCTTCGATTTACCGAATTACTGACTCTTTCCGTGCTTTGGGACACGTCTATCCCGGCCCATTCACTCCGCTGAGAAAGCCGCCAAGATGTCCCGTTAGTGCGACGATGAATACGGCGACAGCCTCGATTGGCAAGCGATACACCGGCAGCGTCTCCTCCTGGTTCGGTCGCGTTCGCCGATGGATGAACCACACCGCCCAAATCAGAACGGTCGATGCGCATCCCGTCACCAGATGCATCAACAGCATGCCTTTCAGCTTCTGTCCCTCAAGCTCCCACTGCCACGCGACAATTCCGGTGATCACCACGGGTATGGTTGCGATCGCCGCCACAAGCAAGTTGTAGTAGGCGGCCGCCGCCAGTACGCGCTGCTTCTTCCATTGCGCAAGAAAATCAAACAACACGCCGATTATGAATAGCGCGATCGGAAAATGAATCAGCACCACGTGCTGCGCATGCTTCGCAAAAAGTACCGTCTTTAAGTCAAAGGGATGCAAGGTCGCACCTCACTCACTGCACGATGACTTTGGCGGTCATCTTCGGGTGAACCGAGCAGAAGTACGGATAAATTCCCGGCTTGCTGAAAGTGAAAGAGAACTTTTCGTCCGTGTCCAGCACCTTGGACTTGAACGTCTTCGAGTCATCCGTGCTAACTACCGTGTGAGGAATGTCGTCACGATTGACCCACGTCACCGTCGTCCCGACAGGGACGGTCAGCTCCATCGGTCCAAAACTGAAGTTGTCGATCTTTATTTCCACACTCGACGGGTTTTGCTGCGTGCTGGCCTGGAATTTCGTTGCGCCTGAGCCTGAAACCCCCATTCCTAGCACCAGTGCCGCTGCTAAACCTGCAATGAACACACTTCTCCTCATGATTTGACTCCCTGTTTAAGTTCGAATTGATTTGAGTTTCGCTACGTTACGTTCACGCCAGCGAAGAATCCACCGTGGCCAGGGTGTACTGCCCTTGCTCGTAGTTCACGTTTGATACGCCTGCGTTCGCCATTCAACGTCCTCGCTTATCAGGACCGGGGCGCCCGCCCGTTTATTCCAAGCTTGCGCGTGCCGTGTGCTCAGCTTGCAATTCATTTGTGAGCGTCCACAGAGAATAAAATCAGGCATAAATCGGTTCCTACTTATGAGGACTGACGTTCGGAGTGAATTGTGAGTGAGCTAAGCGTCGAAGACCGGGAACGCTCTGAGAAACTGGTGCTACCCCATATCGATGCCGCTTTCAATCTCGCGCGTTGGCTGTTGCGCGGGCGGCAATTGAAGCGTGGAAGGATCAAAAATGTTGAGAACAACAATTGTGGTATGGCTTGTGCTTCTCGTGCTGGCTCTAAATGTAGTGGCGTTCGTGACTCGCATCGCTGAAAAATGCAGGCTGGCCAATCGCTTGTCAAAATGCTCGGAAAGAACCATTTCTATCCTACAGAGCGAAGAACCGGCGATCTTGAAGGACCAACAAACCCAGGCCACACATCGCTAGGGTTTGCTTCTTTAGCGGGTCGAGAGTGGGACATTCACGACCCGAAAAATGTGAAAGCGAACGTCCGGGGAGGGTGTCACAAATGGAGGCGAAGGGAGCTAACCGAATGGAGAAGCAGACCGCAACGGGTAACAAACGGTGGGTGATCACGGTCGAAATCAGAAACGAACAACACCAGGAGATCATCCTCGCCGCCCTTGCCATCGCGTCACTGAGGGCATTGCGAACGGAGGCGAATATATCTTCGTCACGACTAACGAATGTCAGAAGTACATCCCCATCCGCGATGTACGACTCCGGATGAATCCAGTCGATTTGCTTCCAGAAAAGACTCACGAGGTCCGACATTTCAGGATTGTGTAATGCGAAACCAAAAGAAAAGTTCACGAACGTGCAGATCTGCCCAGGCGTGAGCGGAGCTTCAAACACGTTGCCGTGCCAGAGTTGTCCAAGGTCGAAGGGAGAATCAGAAACGTACCGCTCGTTGAATCCCGCACATTCTCCGCCCGGCAACCTCTCCGTTCGGCAATCGTGCACCGATTGAACTTGGGGGCTGTAAGCAATCTCATTTCGGCTCTGCCAACCAACACGTTCCTCCTCATCGGTGAGAGCCATAGGACCGCTGTCCAGAGAGGTAACCGCGATGTATTTGCTCATCAATACCTGCGGACACCGTTGAAGCAGGGTATCGAGGCAATGCTGCCCAGTCGTCAGCCACCGGTACGCACCGTGGGAACCCGTCAAAGTCGTTGGTTGAAAATTAGCCATTGAGTCCGAGTCTTCGCGGATTATACCCGTGCCCATCCTAAGGGTCCCGATAAACGCCTATTAAAGGGAATGTCAAGAGAAATACCTCCCCTTCGGCTCGATGCCGATACTTTGATACTTTGTTCGGCATTCAGCCCAACTTTTTGAACGTGCACTCTCGATTCGAGAGTGGTCTTGCTCAAGGCCGAGTCGCTTATTTCGTTCCGGCGTGTGAAGCGCAGGAACGTTTCCTCTTCCCTGTGGTTCCATACCCTTGTTGCGACGGCGCCATTCGTTTCTGAAACATCAAGCCTGACAGTTATCCACTTTATGAGTGGCAACGCATGGTCCTATCTGAGACTCGTGGCCTATGGCTTTCTTGGATTGTCCGAGAGGGCATAGGGTGGAATCGGAGACTCGCGTGTTTGAAGCACGGGCCTGACTTGTCCGCTGGATACTTCCCCTCGAATCCGAGCGTCTCAAGAACCCGACAGCTACCGCCAGGAATAGTTCCCAGCTGGAATGGACTCTTTGCCAGAGACGCTCAAGCTGCTTGTTGTTTCAAATAGTTGGCGTCGAAACGTACCTCCTTCTTCCAGACGATCAACGTGATCGCGGCAATCTTCCTAGCCAAGGTCAAGCGCGCCATCGTGGGCTTCCTTCCCTTAGCCAGCAAAGCCTCGTAGAAATCGTGTAGCGGTCCAGCAGCGGTGCTGGCTCTCATCGCCGCGCCCTTGAAAATATCTTTGAGGTCGTGGTTGTGATTCGTATTGAGACCGCGCAGTGTGACGGGTTTCTTCGAACGTTGTAGCTGTCCCTCCACGACGCGGTACTGCGCGCTGTCGTGGGTCTCCAACCCAAGCCCGCTGTAGTTCCACAGTTGCCGCTTGGTGCGGAACCGATGAGGCGTCTGCATCAACGCCACCAAGTGAGCCGCTCGAAGCGGACCAATACCAGGAATCTGGCGTGGCAACTTCGTCGCACGGTGCTTCCTAGCCTCGGCCAACAGTTCTTTCCGGGCTTGTTGGCGCACCAGCCGCAGGGCGTCGAGCTGTTGG
>Ga0207646_10002858_pt1 | contig 20049 bp, 23 predicted proteins | sample KBSK5502metaG_FD_184343 | JGI IMG/M metagenome (GOLD analysis project Ga0207646, IMG submission 184343) | Corn, switchgrass and miscanthus rhizosphere microbial communities from Kellogg Biological Station, Michigan, USA - KBS K5-50-2 metaG... | ecosystem: Host-associated > Plants > Roots >...
GCTATTGGGGCGGCACGACTGCCGTCTCTTTTGTCAGTGCCGCCCCAATAGCGAAGACGACAACGGCCGGAATCCAGAGCCTGGTATTTGTTCGACGAAACCGCGCAAACGCAGCCGCCGAGAGGAACATGAACATCGCGGCCTGGGATTCAAACCGCTGGCTGATGTAGGTCACCGCCTGCGTCTGGATGGGATGAACGAGAAAGAGTGCACCTGCAACCGCGGCGGTGAGCCATCGCTGGGTGATTTCACGCACCAGCCAGAACAACGCAGTCGCTGCAAGCGCGTGAATGAAAACATTCCCGAGCCGGTAATAAAAAGCCTCGCGCCATGGCAGTACAGATCCGATGAAAAGGAGAATCTGGCGGTTCAGCCAGAACGACGCGTATCCCAGCGCGCGAGTGCCCCACCCCACTGTTTCGGCGATTCTCAATACATTCGGGTCATCGAGATGTAACGGCGCCGTGAGGCCCGTGCTGTAGATGAGAAGGCCGGCGGTGATCGCAAAAACAAAAAAGACCCGCATGGTGACTAAGTACAGTTTTTCATAAATACGGTCACGTATATGAAGAACCACAAAGACACGAAACGCAGTACTAAGGCTCGTCACCTTCGACGCGAATCAAAATCGGCTCTTCTGTAATGCACGACAGCGCTTTGATTTCGACGAGCGCTTTCTGTATGTCGCGTTCGAACGCCTTGTGGGTCATGATGACAAGCGGCACGGAACCGCCTTCCTTGCGTCCGCGCTGAATCATCTGCGCGATGCTGATGCGGTGGCGTCCGAGAATCCCGGAGATTTGTGACAGAACACCGGGCTGGTCGAGCGCCATGAATCGGAAGTAGTACAGGCTTGTAATCGAGTCCATCGACTGAAGCACAACTGCGGACGCGCCGCTGTCGCCGGGCTCTGCAGCCGGCAGCTTGCGCGAAGGCTCGATCAGAATTTGACGCGCAATGTCCATGATGTCGCCCACGACCGCACTGCCCGTCGGCATCGATCCCGCTCCGCGGCCGTACAGCATGATGTCCCCGCACGCGTTGCCGACGATTTGAATCGCGTTGTATACGCCACCGACTTTTGCGATGGGATACTCGTCGGGAACCATCGTGGGATGAACGCGCGCTTCGGCTTTTCCGCTTTCATGCATTTTCGCAATTGCGAGCAGCTTGAGTTTGTATCCCAGCACCTTTCCAAAATCGATGTCGAGCGGGCTGATGGAGGTAATGCCCTCCGTGTAAATTTCCTTCAAATTGAGATGGGCGCCGAAAGCAAGATTCACAAGAATGGCCAGCTTATGCGCGGTATCGATGCCGCCGACATCGAACGTCGGATCCGCTTCGGCGTAGCCTGCGCGCTGCGCTTCGGCGAGAACATCGGCGAACGAGCGGTCTTCCTCGGTCATCTTCGTGAGAATGTAATTGGAAGTGCCGTTGATGATTCCGTAAATCGACAAGATCCGGTTGGCGGCCAGCGCTTCTTTCAGCGCTTTGATCACCGGAATGCCGCCGCCCACACTTCCTTCGAAACCGATGCTGACGCCTGTCCGCCGCGCGGCCTCGTGAATTTCGATTCCATGCTCGGCCAGCAGTGCTTTGTTCGCCGTCACGACGTGTTTTCCACGAGCAATTGCGGCGAGAATCAGCTCTTTGGCGGGCTGGTATCCACCGATCAACTCGACGACGATATCGATCTCCGGGTCTTCGATGATCCGTGATGGGTCCGTCGTCAACAGGCCGTCAGGAATTGCGATTCCGCGATCACGTTTGACGTCTCGCACCGCGACCTTCGTCACTTCGACAGGTATCCCAACGCGACGCTCTATCACGTCCGCGTTTTCACGAAGGATGCGGAGCGCACCAGTCCCTACAGTCCCAAGACCGATCATGCCAACATTAATTTGTTGTCTCATTTTTCAAAGTGCCGGGTCAGCCACGGGTGAGCCGCTTCCACCAGGGCCGCCTCTGATATTCGGAATAGCTGAGGCAGGCCGCAATGCTGTTCTCAATGGCGGCTAAATCGAATGGCTTGAGAATGTAGTCAAACGCGCCCATCTTCATCGCCTGGCGTGCGATCTCACGATCCGCAAGTGCAGTCAGCATGATCACATTGGGATGCGGGTCACGGCCCATGATCTGGTTCAGAGTTTCCATTCCGCCCATGAGAGGCATGCTGACATCAAGCATCACAATTTCAATTGAAGGATCCTGTTGAATCCGTTCCAGCGCTTCCAGTCCATTCTTTGCGAAAGAAATTTTGTATCCGCGGGGCTTCAGGAATTCGGCAAGGACTGTCCCGATATCCTCTTCGTCATCGACGATGAGAATACTTGCGCGCTCCGTGTGGCCGGAAATCCGGAGGTTTGCCGGCAAAGCGGCCCGGATCGCGGCGACCAGCCCCTCCCAGCCCGCATTGCGGTCCACAATCGTTTCCACGTTGAGCGCTTTAAGACGTTCACGACTCTCGTCGTCACCGGCAACCGCAACGATTTTTGCTTTGAACTGCCCTGACCGCACCGATGACATCAACGGCAGGCCGTTTTGAATCGACGGATCGATGACGAGCAGATCCGGTGCATGCATATCGACGAGCCGGGCGCCCTCGTCCGCGGAAGTTGTTCCAAATACTGATAAATCCGGCGATGTGAGGGCGCGAACCAGCAGGTCGACAAGAATTTTCTCCTTATCGACGATAAGAATCGTGGCCTTCTGCCCCATTAAGGCGAGTATACGTGTGACCAAAACCGGAAAAAACCGTAAAGATTTGTGCCATTTGTGCCGATGGAAGTTACATGAGCCACGTAGTACAGGCTGACCCAGCGAAACAACGGTCGGTTTTCCGGCTGTCGATGATTGCTGACGAACCTGTTTACCTTCTCCTGAGCATGGATGGCATCGATATCGATCCCATCGTCGACGAGCTCGGAGGCGGTGGAGCCAGGTTAGTTTGCGCGAAACACTTTGACCGCTTCTACGAAGGCCAGCTCATAGGACCGGCAGTTCTGGTCCTGCAAGATGAAGGTATGCCCGTTGTTTATCCGGTTGTGAAATGGAAGAGTTGGCCCGTGGTTGGCGTGGAATTCATGCAGATCCCCGAAAAAGATCGCGAGATGATTCTGCGGTTCCTGTTCAAAGTGGAGCGCCGGATGGTGCAGCAAAATAAGAAGTCCCCGCTGGGTCGCAAGACGCGTTAGGGGTTTTCGAGCTTCTTCAGTTGTCCAACTGCCCACTCGGCGTGTGAACGAACACTTGCGTCGTCATGCGTCAGAAAGCGGCGCAGCTTCGGCAGCAATCCCGCGACGCCGGAGTTGCCGGCAACGACCATCAGATTTCGAAGCAATCCTTTGATCCTGGCTCGCTTCATGGCCGTTCCCCGAATCATCGTTCGCCATTCCTCTTCATTCAGATCCAGAAGTCGATCGATCGCAGGCCAGAACAGACCGGCTTTCGGTTCGAATGCGCCGATCGACGAATGAGGAGCTTTGCGATTCCACGGACATACGTCCTGGCAGATATCGCACCCGAAAAGATGGTGCCCAATCCCTGCCCTTTCCTCTTCGGGAATATCGCCGCGCAGTTCGATGGTCGTGTAGGCAATGCATTTTCGGCTGTCGAGAACATAAGGCTCGAGAATCGCGCCGGTCGGGCAAGCATCGATGCATCGCGTGCAACTGCCGCAGCGATCGGGAACCGGCGTGTCGTAAGGCAATTCCAGATCGGTCAGGATGCAGCCAAGGAACAGCCACGATCCCACCTTCTGATTAATGATGCACGTGTTCTTTCCGAACCAGCCGACACCCGCGTATTTCGCGTAAACACGCTCGATGAGCGGGCCCGTATCGACGTAGGCTTTCGTCCGGTGCGGGGCGTTCTGCTCGATCCAATCGGCAAGCTCACGTAACTTCGTGGTTACGGTGTCGTGATAGTCTTCGCCCCAGGCGTAGCGCGAAATCCACGCTTTCATCCGATCGTATTGAGTGCGAGGCTGCACGCTGTTGTAGTTCATCGCGCAGACAATAACCGAGCGCGCGCCCGGAAGAATGGATTCGGGATCCAGCTTCGCCGTCTTCTGACGTTCGAGATATTTCATTTCACCGGCGTACCCGCTCTCGAGCCACTTCGGATAGAAAACGGCTTCGGGAAAAGGACCAAGCGGTGCGATACCAACCAGGTCGAAACCCAATGAATAAGCCACGGATTTCACGGATTCCGCGGATTTCAATTCTTGAGGCTGCGCGCTACCGCGCTCGCGCTTCGCGCCGTTAAATCCGTGGCTTGAAACTGAGCATTTCTTCGACTGGTTTCGCATTCAGAACTCGATCCTTTTCAATCCACCCTCTCTGCGCCGTCGCGACGCCATACGGTAGATTCAGGAGGTCATCATAATTGTGGGAGTCTGTATTAATAATGACGTGAACCCCCAATTCGCGGGCCTTGCGGCAATGTAAGTCATTGAGATCCAGCCTGTGAAAATTCGAGTTCACTTCAAGGCATGTACGCGTGCGCACCGCCTCTTTCATCACCGCATCCATGTCGAGGTCATAGGGATCGCGATCGCCGAGCAGGCGGCCGGTAGGATGCCCGATGACGCGAACGTGGGGATTTTGCATCGCGCGCACAACACGCGAGGTCAAGGTCGCCCGATCCTGTTTGAAACCGCTATGAACCGACGCGACGACGAAATCGAGCTTTGCCAGTAATTCATCCGAGTAGTCGAGCGAGCCGTCCTGGCGAATGTCCACTTCGGTTCCGGCAAGTACGCGGATGTCGGAGTATTTCGAATCGAGCGCGCGGCATTCCTCGGTGTGCTTTATCAGGTCTTCGTCCGAAAGACCACCGGCGACGCCGAGCGACTTGGAGTGATCCGTCAGCGCGATGTACCTGTACCCGCGCTTGCGAGCGGCTTCGATCATTTCTTCGGACGAATATTTGCCGTCCGACCACGTCGTATGCATGTGAAGATCGCCGCGAATATCCTCGAGCGCGATGATATTCGGCAGTTTGCCTTGCGCCGCAGCTTCGATCTCGCCCCAGTCCTCACGCAGAACCGGCGGAATGTAAGGCAACCCGAGTTTCGCGAAGATCTCCTCTTCCTCGGCGCCCGCGACGGACTTATCGTTCGCGTCGAACAGTCCGTATTCGTTCAACTTGAAACCCTGTTTGATGGCACGCTCGCGCATCCGGATGTTGTGGGCCTTCGAGCCGGTGAAGTAGTGCATCGCGGCGCCCCAGCTCTGATGATCGATGACGCGAAGATCCACCTGCAGATCGTCCTGGACACGAACGGACGCTTTGGTGCCGCCCTGTGCCAGCACGCTTTCGATAAAGGGCATCGTGAGAAATGCCTGCATTGTTTTTGCAGGATCCTTCGAGGCGGCGAGGATATCGACGTCATGAACGATTTCTTTCATCCGTCGAAGACTGCCCGCATAAGCGACACGGTCGGCGAAACCCTCGAGATATTTGCAAAGCTGCTTCGCGATGGGCACCGTTCTTCCGAGAAGATAGTCGCCCTTGCGCTTCCGATAAAGATCAATGCCGCGGAGCATGTTGTCGATGGTTTTCTTCTTGAAGCCGGGGACGCCGAGAAGCTTGTCCGTCTTGCAGAGCGCCTCGAGATCCTCGATGGTCTCGATGCGGAAACGATCGTAGATTTCTTTCGCCGTCTTCGGCCCGACACTCGGAATTTCCACAAGCCTGGCCAGGCCGGGAGGAACTTCTTTTTTTAAATCTTCGTGGAAAGCGATTTTGGCGGTTCGAAGATACTCGTCGATTTTGTTCGCGAGATCTTCGCCGATGCCGGGAACGTTGCGGAGCGTTCCCTGAAGTGAGAGCGTTTCGATGTTGTCGGCGAGACCCTCGATGTTCAGGGCAGCCCGTCGATACGCGCGTACGCGAAAGGGGTTTGCGCCCTGGATCTCAAGAAGGTCGGCGATTTGGTTGAAGACGAAGGAAATTTCGAGGTTGCGCACCTCAAAATTATAACAACCTTCGGATTTCTCCTGAGACCTGCGTGATGTGCATGCCGTCGCGCGCGTCCATCGTGCACGCGTGGCCTTTGGATTCGCAGGAGCCGTCGCGCACGGTCACAGTACAGTTGTTGCAGGTGCCGTTCCAACAGAATCGCCCGTAGGAGATCGTCTGCGGCGCGGCATATTGGAAGCCCCGCAAAACCGTATTGTGCTCGGGCATTTCGACCTTACGCCCCAACACATCCACCCTCAACAATTTTTCATAGTCCCCAAAAAGTTCCGCGTTCATCGTTATCTTTATCGGCAAGGTACGGCGGAATCTTTATCGGCAATTTGCGTGCGACGTCTAAAAACGTAGGAATTTGTTTGTCTAGACACGTTACGGGGGGATTATGGAAACAGTATTAATGGTTGCCGTGGTTCTGATTACGCTGGCCGTCATCGCACAGGCAGGAGTGCTTCTGGCGATGTACCTGTTGTCGCGACGAGTTACAGGAAAGGTCGAGACCCTGATGGACCAAAGCCAAAAGCTGATCACGCCATTGGAATCGATCACGAGCAATCTCAAGTCCGTCTCAGATGATCTCGCAGAAACTGGACAAATCGCGCGCCGGCAGATGATGCAGATCCAGAGCCTGGTCGGCGACACACGGGAAGAAATCCGCCTGCAGTTCCTCCACGTTCGCGAACGCGTCGTCGATACCGTCGAGGAAGCCCGCGAAACCGTGATGCGGCCCCTCCGGCAATACTCCGCAATTGCCTCCGCCATCGCCGAAGGCCTTCGAACATTTTTCAAAGGCACACCAGAACAAAAATCAACAACCGAAATCGAAGCCGAACTCGAGATCAATATTCACCGCGATCGTCCCGCAGCGTGAAACAAATTCCATCCTGATCCCAGCCGCGAGCACTCGCTCGCGGCTCTCGACTGCGTTTGACCGCGGCTCTTCCCGCCATTCCTCTTCACATGCTATATTTTCAATTCTTTTCATCGCCGCGGGCCGTTAGCTCAATTGGCAGAGCAACTGACTCTTAATCAGTAGGTTGGAGGTTCGATTCCTCCACGGCTCATTTTAGAATCAAAGACTTATGGCCGCCTCCCGGCGGCCATTTTTTCTGGGGCACCGCTGGGGCACCCGATGATTTGGTTGTCACCTGGCTTTTCGCGCTGAGATCCCCCACCTCTGATACGAGAGCGCCTCTGTCAGACCTCGTGCGGCGGATCGATTATCCAAGTCTTACGAATTCCAATAGCCGCCAGATCGTCTTGCGGCTTTTTGAAGCTTGGCGCTTCGGGATAGATAGGACCCAAATATGTACTCTTGAGGGGCAATCCTTTTTCAGGCTCCGGTTCCACTCGAAAGAACACAAGCTGTCCAATGGCCCGACCGGGATACAGCAAGACAGGCGTATTTGACACGTTCGCGATTTCAAGCGTAAGGCATCCGCGATATGAGGGATGTATCCAAGGAGCAGTCTCGATCACAATGAATGCCCTCGCAACGGAGGATTTTGTCAGGATCTGTCCGGACACGTCGTATGGCATCTTCAAATATTCAAGAGTTGCCCCAAGCACAGTTTGGTGTGCGGGAATAACAAGATACTTACCTAAAGGAATATGCACTCGCGTGTATACGTCTTTGCCGGGGCGGTCATCCGGACAAAAATACGGTTGAAACGAGATGCGCGGTACCAGGAAATGGGTCCCTAATCGTAAGTCGATCGCGTCTGTATCGAGCGCTTCGTCAGGCTGAAGCAGTGGGGTAATGACTAAGCCAGACTCATCAGATACATCTAACTTCATTCGATCCCAAAGAGCGCTTTTGGTGAGAACTGCCATTGATCAGATGTTCGAAAGGAGTCGATTATCTTCCATCGCTTTCATGGCCCACATTTCCAACCGACTCGACAGACTACTCCTATCCTTGATGTTTTCCGAACTGCGGCCAGCAATCTTCGCCATTAGCTTATCAAGCGAATTCAGATGAAAAAACCAAGTTGCATTCAGTATCGCCAGAGGCGAAGGGTGCTCCCGGACAGCATTTCTGTATATAGTGGATGGAACTACGCCGTTCGCGAACGCATCTTGAATTCCCTGATTCCATTTGAGGAAATCGGTCAGTCCGTTATCAACTTTGCTGCAAACCTGCTGCACCAATGGTGCTAGTAGATGTGTAATTGTTTTAAAAACCTCAACCAATTCGGGTTGAGGGGCGTAGCTGTATTTCGTTTCGGGATAAGACGCTAGCTCTTCGATCAAACTTACATGCTCGCATTTTAATGTCGAGACTTCGTCCCACCATTTTGCCGTTTTCAACATCTGTAGTTGTTCTCTAAAGCGGAGCGCGTCGCAAGGATGCGCATCTCCGAAGTTGACAACCGCCGACGCTTCCAACTCTCCGATGAGGCTAAACAAATCAATAGATGCAAAACTGTAAGCGGGACCTATCAAAGAGATAGCGAACAGATCACAGAACATTTCCTGCGCCCACGATAAGACGGTCTGGTAAAGGAAGGTTACCCCTGGCCGTGCCATCGTACTTAGACGCTGTTGATAAACATCTAACAGAGCCTGGGCAATCTGCTGATTGATCTGACCGCTAATGTCGAGCTCGTGAAATACGAAATGGCCAAATTCGTGAAACATGATCGCGTTAGTGAATACGGCAGAGCCCTGAGTGTAGGGAATTGAAATGAAAACGAGGCCAGACGGCAAGTCCGGCGCGTTCGGAACCGTCTTTTTGAGGTTCTTTGCGAGTTCTTGCAAGTTTCCTAGAGGATGCTGAAAGTAATTCACCTTGTTCGTCGCAGAAATGACCAGCGAAGGGCTTGGTATTCCATGTATACGTTTCGCTTGATTTTCTAATAAGTCGACGAGCGGAGTTGGAACAGTCAGCGAGTGCGCATCTGCCGCAGGTTTTATGTATTCATGCAAAACGCTCCAGCATTTCTTGATCGCGACCAGCTTTTGTCGTTGTACGGCGAACAGAAGCGCATTTGTACTGTAGTTGCTGGCCTCTTCTACAAATGGCTGAAGGTATGCAAGAGTGACATCACCGAGAAGCCGAACGTATTCGAAGAATTGCCGTGATGCCGGTCCGTAAGCTTGTGACTTCTCCTGCTCCTCGCAGAAATCCCGAAGATATTCAATAAACGTACGTAGAGCCGCGGCGTCATGCCGCAGGCCTTCTACCGTTTTTTGCATTGAACTTTTTAGAGATTACTGAGCTGGAACTCCGTACGTCTGTCGAAGTTTCTGAGGGCTTGGTTCTCGAGTTTATAGAAGAACTCGATTGCTTTAAGGCCATTTTCTTTTTGTTCTTCCGTCGTGCCTTGTCGATTTTTCAATGCTTGCAAGGTTCGAATGATATCGTCGCATGTGGCAGGCGTGCAGACCTCTTCAAGCGTGCGGACTTCTTCGTAACTCTTAAATGAACGCAAAGTCTGATCACCTGCAGCACCCACCGGATAGGGGGTCGCGAATGAGCGAAGCGACTCTAGAGCTTCGTCCAGTCGGTCATTCAATTCCGTATCCACGTTCTTTGTGACGAAAGCAACGAGAGTGTCCAAAACATTTTGGGCGGCTAATCCCAAAGACAAATATCGCACGCCTACGTTGCTGCTGCGCGTCGATTGCATCTCTCTCCTCCGAGTATCTAGAAGTAATACTCTACTTCCAAGTATGGACGTTTTAGGGGCCGATTTCTATTCGGGGACGTACTTTTACCGGAAAATCTTAGGGTAATCAATAACTTCAAAATAATACATTTTCACTCTACATCAAAAATAAAAATTCACACTATCCAATATGTTCTTCGATGAACCTAACTAATATTGGCGCTAATTGTTAGCTTTTAAGGGTGTTTAAAACAAATTTATTACGTTCGTTAGTGAAATATTGCTCTACACACTCTTATATTTTATACTCTACCAACAATGACTGACCGTGGTCGTCCGAGGAAAAACAAAAAGCTCGCCAAAGCGATCGGAGAGGCTTTCACCAAAGCTCTGGGCAAATTCACGAATTTAGGAAGGGGTGAGGCTGCCGCCTTACTCGGTATCACTCGAGACGGATTGCAGCGAATATTGAGGGGTGAATCCGTGCCGAAACCGGAGATCCTTAGCCGGGCCTCAGCCCTCTTTGGTGTCATAGTCGAATACGAGGAACACCGCTTCGGGGCCGCTTCCTTCCAACCACCCAATAGTCCGCATGATTCCAGCCGTCACGAGAAAAACACGCAATTTCAACTGAAATTCGACAGGCCAGTCGAATTTTGGACCGGGAATTTGCGTGTTAGCCTGGTTCAGAAAAAGAATAACTTGTTGCAGGTCCTTATCAAGAGCCGCTAACGAAAGATGCCGTTTGACGGCCGGCGCCGGGGGCCTTGACAGAATAATGTTCGCCATGTAAGCTGACAATAGCGATGAAAACATTAGGTCAAAACATCCGCGAATTAAGGGACAAAAAGGACCTTTCGTTACGAGAGTTTGCCAGAAAGCTTGGCGACATCTCCCCGGCCCATGTTTCGGATATCGAATTAGGCCGGCGCTTTCCGTCCCCGGAGTTGCTTGCAAAGATGGCGAAGCTGTTAGAAGAGCCTCTCGAAGAGCTGCAAAAGTACGATCAGCGGGCACCGATCGAGGATATCAAGAGAATGGTCGGCTCAAATCCTGCGTACGGTTTCGCGTTTCGAAAGCTCGTCGAGAAACAAGTCTCGCCAGAAGAAATACTGAAGCTGATTGAGAAGGCGCAGAGAGATAAAGACAAACGATAATGAAACACGTACGAGCCCGCAAAGGGCCATTCATTGCACGACCTTATTACACAGATCAAGAGATCGAAAATATTTGCCAAGACGAACTTCAGGCACACAACCTGATGCCAGAGCGACCGTCGGCGATCAGAATTGATCGATTTATTGAAAAAAAGTTCGACGTTGTCCATTCCTACGAAGTGCTCGGCGATGGAGTGCTAGGCTTAACCCAGTTTGGCCGCACGGGAGTGAGCGCCATCATTGTATCGAGATCTCTAGAGGAAGACGGCACACAAGCTGCTGAGGGCCGAGTTCGCAGTACTCTCGCTCATGAAGCAGGTCACGGTTTGCTGCACGCGCATCTTTTTGTACTGCAAGACCAACAGCCTCTTTTTGGGGATTCGTCAGATCCGTCCGGCCCCAAGATATTGTGCCGGAATGAAATCGAGAAGGGTATCGAGCACAGTTACTCGGGAGAATGGTGGGAATATCACGCCAACAAAGCTATTGGTGCCTTGCTGATGCCTGCCAAGCTGGTGGAGATCGCTCTGCGCGATCAAAATTTTCTAATCGTAAGTGGCGGGTTATCGATAAAGGCATTCGACCACTCAAAGATGACTGATGCCAGCAAATACTTAGCGTCAGTTTTTAACGTTAATCCAGCGGTTTCGAGATTGCGACTTAACCAGCTTTATCCGCTTGGGGCGCGAGGCCAGATGACGCTCTAAAAAATTTTTGTCGTCAGTGTACGCATCGTACGCTTACATTAGTACGAACAATTAACTTGAGATTGCACAAAGGAGAACCCACTTATGTCACAAAATCAGACCCTTGTCGTTGAATTGCAACAGCATCATTTGCCCATCGAGACTCTCATCATCGACTTTGAAGGCGAGCTTACTCACGAGGAAATTGCCCGCAAATTAGCCCAAAAGATCGAAGTCGATGTTGAAGAACTGGTAGCCGAGTTACTCGAAAATCCACCGGCGCGCCATCACGAAAAACACCATTGCCACCTCAAACTGACTTGCGTGGATTTGCACTTCGAGACGGAATCTGCGAAACATCATTTCCTTGCTCGTTCCCGGTGGGAAGCCGTCCACAAATGGGGTTGTCGCAAATTCAAAATTGCCACTGACGCTTGCGCCAACCTTGAACTCCACGAGGAAGGTCCGAAAGGGCCGGTTCTAAACGAATCAAAACCGATCGGTTCGCATGAGGAATGCCTGAACGTCTGGTTGGTAAAACCTGGTCCGGAACCGAATGGCCGTTCAGTACAGAGATAGGTTGGAACGCGATCTCAGGTCCGCCGAGTTCCTTCATGGAGTCGATCAAGGATTCTGGGAATTGGTAGATCGGAATGGCGACATGGTTTACGTCAAGTTGTATGCCCCCGATGGCCGTGAGTTTCTGACAAGGCTGAACTGTGCCGATTATTGGAATGAACCAATCTTGGGAGAATTTGTCGATCCGAAAGACCGATCGTTGAAATCTGCGGCATGGCCAAACGGGAACGAACAATTCGAACAATGGATTAAATTCAGGAATCCTCCGCACTTCATCTGTTGGGATCAGGATCGCGCGGGTATCCAGCATCACGCAGAATGGAGATCACTAAAAGCATGGCAAAGGAAAGAAAACCAAATAGTCGCGTATCTGGAGTTTCTCAGGCAGATGCTGTATCTGCCGATGAGGGGTTACAGCCGACGATCGCCGGTCTCGAGCGTCTGATCATGAGCCGGAATCTCTTTGAGCGCACACTGCACGGCCTTGCGACTCGCAGCGCGAACTGGCGAGAGAGCGCGGCCATTTGGGCCGGTAGCCTAATCGGCGACGAGTCCCAAGTTTTGAAGGTGTACTTTCATCATGAACTTTGCGATGACAAAGGCGGACCGTTGTCTTTGGAACTGACTGAAGAGGCGAAGTTCACCTTATATGAGACGCTCCGGCGGGAAAGCTTAAAGCTCGTCGGCATGATTCATACGCATCCTAAGGATTGGGTCGACTTGAGCCTCGTCGATCAAGGCAACCAACTCTGCTCACGCATCGGCTTTTGGTCATTAGTTGTTCCTTGGTACGCCCGCAAGCCGTGGGAGCTATCGAGTATTGGCGTTCATATCCGCAGCGACATTGGATGGTATCGATTGACGCCAGACGAAGTAATCCAGCACGTGATTATTTCTGGGGAATAGCATGGAATTGCATCATGATCGGTTAATCAACGGATTACTGAAAGCTGACCTGGGGCTTCTAACACCCGAAGATGTACGGGATCGCTTATCGCAGGATGTTTCGATTCATGTGGAATCCACACGCGCCTCAGCTGACGATCTATGGCCGTCCATTTGGTTTCTTGCCGCGGTCTTAGAACGTGAGTTCATAGGAAACATATTTATTAACGCGGGAATCAGGTCAGCATTGCCTGCCCCTGTTCCGCTGAGTTCACGCTGTAGGTTTGCAGATAATCACGTCGGCGCGATTGCAATCAGGGTAGGCGAGTTCGTAAATCCAGTTACTGAACATGAAATCATTGGCGATACACGCGGGAATCAAATAACTTGCGGCGAGTTGCTACATTCGGGTGAGAAGGCGAACCCGATCGGTTGCTGCGCTCTCGCAGGATACTTAGGTTTTGCTGCGCTTGCACGGGCGGTCGGCGTTCCGTCATTTCATGAAACATGGAAAAAACCATTTCTCGTGATGCCCTTTGAGTCTTCGCTCACAGAGTTGCCCCCGAGCTTTGGCGTTTTGGGAAATGGTCAAGTTGGACAGGCTTTCTTGTCCCTCGCATTCTTCCTCTATCACGCCAAATACAAACCGACGGTGCACTTGGTTGATAAAGACCCTTTTGAATCTTACAACTATCGAACGCAGGTGCTACTGACTGAAGACGAAAAGGCTTGGCTCGGCAAGCCGAAATCTGAGTACCTTTCCGGGCTTTGTCGAGAATGGAAATGGAACAGCTCTTTCGAACATACCGAAATCGACTGGGGCTGGCGTCAACGTCGTCCAGGACAATGGATCGCTTTCCTAGGCTTTGACAACATGGATGCACGCCGGGTTGGAGTTGAAGGTGGATTTGAATGGTTATTTGAGTGTGGCGTTGGGACCGATTTCTGCCGACCACGTGTCACATGGCACTCACTGCCTGCCGAACGCGAGTTAGCAAGGAAGATATTTCAGGAAGTAGAAAAGAAGTCCTGGAGCAAATCAGCCTTCGCTTTGTCGTTGGGCGACGGGCCTGCAGAATGTGGTCGGCTTTTCTTTGAAAATATACAGGCGACAGCTCCTTGCTTGGGACTGGTCGCAGTGGCGTATACGTGGATGGAGATCGCCAATTTCTTGGGCGGTAATCGATTGCCTTATTCGGGGAGTGCTTACCTCTGGAGCCAGCTTTTGCCGATTGATAGAACACGCATTTGACCAAGACGCCCTCGGGCTTCTAACATAGTTTCCGCTTATAAAGGCGGCCGCGAAAGCCGAATCTCATACGTTTTCATTCCTTCTGACCAAGATCAGGTCTTGGTTCCCTTCGGCCTCTCTCCCTTAATGGAGGTCGTCCTTCTATATATTAGGTCGCCCCGCGTGAGAATTGTCGGGATCATCCATGTAGAAGTCGGTGCCCTTCTGACGGGCCATCCTGCCGGATTCGGATTGGCGCCTCGAACGCCGTCTTCTATAGCCACCCTTTACTGCGGGATCAATGCTCAGCCGAGGTTTTGCCCCAATTCTGAATGGTATGTACATCCTGCAACAGGCTCGCCAGTACCTTGTGCGCAATTCGAACTCCGATAATCCGGTGATTGTTGTGGTTTGCTGTCAGCCCCGCAGCTGCCATTGCGACGCTTCAATCATCGCTCAGCGCACGCCGCAATCAATCTGCCATCTGACATAGTCGTCTTCAAGCAAGACCACACCCGAACTTCCAGCGACAATTTAGTCGCGTTTTCCTGCTTTTTGCCGATTTCTGCCGTAGAGTTTTAGATCAGTTTTCGACTCATCGGCAGCTTTAGGAATCAAATGCAACGGTTCGTTTTCGTCGTAATGGAATACCGGCTTTTCTAATTCCGCTGGCGGTGCTCGCCGCTTTAGCTCTTCGATGCGCCGCCTGACATCCCCATCGGTTGCACCGATTGTCAAATCCGAAGGCGCCGGTTTCGTGGCTACCGGAGGCAGTTCGGTACGAACGCGCTGCCGTCGCCGCGCGCGTACCCGGACAAACGCGTAAATCGTACTTGGCGCAACTGTGATGTTTAGATGCACGGCAAAAAATTGTGCGATGTCCTCGTACGTTCGTCCTTTTCGCCGAAGTTCGCGAATAACGTCCTCGTGTGGCTCCAACTTGGAGCGCGGCGGCTTATCAGGAGTTCCCTCCAGCACCGCCCGGATTTTGTCATCCATCGACGACCCCAGTTCTCTCTTCGAGATTATTCGAGCTTGTTCGAGAAAATTCGACTCCATTCGAGCCTCCCAACCTTTCTGCCAGCCTCGAACCTCGATTGGACTCGAATTCACTCGGATGGCATTCGAGATTATTCGAGTTCGGTTTTTGCCGCTGACGCGCACGCGGAACTCTAAGCCGCAGGCTTAGGGATGGTGTCTTTTCGTAAAATTCTTTCGTCATTATTAATCCCGGTCCTCGATTTTCGATACGCTGATCTCCGAATGCACGAAGCCCCTCTGTCTTCAAACTGATCGGTGCGCGCAGGCTGATGCAATTGCGCAATACGATGGAGCGCCAAATCCTCAAGCAGCGCATCGAGACCGGCGCCTTTTACCAGTACATCGTGAGTAGCGAAGGCGATGTGGATTTCATCGGCGTCGCCCTCCGCGTACAGGAATTGAACCCACGGCAACACGTACGTCCGCTGTAACAAAATGATTTCGAGAGCGGCTGGGCATTCCGGTTTTGTTTTCCAGAATTTCGGGTTATCGGCTGAGACTGCGCTCATTTGTTCGTTCCACCTTATGTTTGTTCAGAAAATCTTGCCGGCGTGTGAAGGTCGAGTCTTGTTGCGCTGCAAGCAATGCGAGCCGGCGGGCAAGTGCTCGACCGCGGCGAATGCCTTGATTCAGTCCGGCGCCACGCCTTCGAACCAATTCGGAAGCCGATAGTCTCGCGGTCGATTCCGCCGCGACGGATTCGCGAAGTCGTTCCTTGTCGCTTGTGAAGACGAGAACCTCTTCTTTGCCGCGTGACGCTGCCACGTAAAACAGTTCCTTCCGCATTCCGTCGCCGGAAATGATGACGGAATCGACCGACTTGCCCTGGCTGCGGTGCGCTGTCACGGCATATCCGTGGGAAAACTGCTTGAATGAAGGCGGTAGAATACGCCCGTCTTCCAGGTGAATTCTGTCCTTCGAATCGATTTCAGAGACAGCGACGATTTCGCCATTGGTTGCCCGGAATGCCAGATCGCGGCGATTGGCGCTCAGTAGAAGCTTGTCACCTGGCGCGATGTCGATAGCGTGCCTTTCGAACACGTCAAAGGCTTTTGCCTGCTTTGAGGTGATCGTTCTCTTCTTCCCACGTGAATTGCGAACGACCAATCGCTTATCCTCGACCTGAATCACCTCAATCGTTTCGTTTTTGACAATTCCTTTGACGTCCCGATGGAATCCAAGGAATTGACCTGGTCGAAAGTTGCGCAGATCGGTCTTCTGAGCTGTCGTCCAATTCAAGGAAACATCTCTGGTCATCGAGACGCTCATGCCCAGCTCGCCATTCTGTTTACGAATCAACCGGATCGCTCCCGTTACTCGATCAATTTCATCGTGCGTCGGACAAACCACCAGCGAGCTTCGGTGGCGAGAATTGGAATCGAGATAGGCCTTGGCGATATGCGCAGCACGGTCATGCCACGGGATTTCTTGGATGGCATCGATGGACTCAAGTCGTTCGAATCCACGGTCCGGATCCCTACGCAATTCCTGAATCGCTTCCCGGTAGTTCCTTGGTTTTCCCGTTGTACCTCCGTCAGAGGGATGCTCTTTAGCCGCGACTCCTTTTCCAGAATGCGCAAGGCATCGCCCGCCTCTACACTTTGAATCTGTTTTGTGTCGCCGCAGAAAATGGCCCGTGCCGAATGCCCCTCAATCAAGCGGAGCAACTCGTGCATTTGCCGGCTCGACACCATACCGGCTTCATCGAGGATCAAAACGTTGCTCTTCAGAGCCGAGCGGGATCGGGAATCTTGAAGGAGTCGTTCGACGGTAATGGCGTCAGAAAACCCGACCTTTTGGAGTTCTTCGACCGCACTCATTGTGGGTGCAACTGCCAGAACATCCTTGCCGGCATAACGCAGTGCACGTTTTAGTTCCTGAAGAGTAGCCGTTTTGCCGGTGCCGGCCGCCCCTTGCACGTTGACGATTCTGTCGTTGGAGTCGAGGACGAACTCGATAACGCGGCGCTGCCCCGGCCGCAGGCGGTCGGATGGAAGAAAATTGCTAACTCTGGCCAACGGCCCGCAAGCGCCTATGCCACGGTTGACGGTACCAATCATTTGCCGTTCGCGTTGGAGAGTTTCGCGAGTGGCGAGTTCATCGCCATGCCGCAGGACGGCTCCAGACGTTTCTTTGCCGGTGAGAACACCCTTCAGTTCCTCATTGCGGATTTGTCCGCGGCCATGCCGCAGAGCCTCCGTGAGGATTTCATAGTCGCGCGCAACGGACACACGCTCGAAGACGTGTTCCTGTGCATAATTTAGTGATGTTTCGGCAGATGCCACTTGGACTCTTGTCGGTTGGGCACGACTGCTCAGTTTGGTGATTGAATTGGATTCCGCCTCCGTTAGCCGGTCTCGTTGACGCCGACGAACCTCAGGAGTGGAGATTTCAATTAGCTTGTCCGCTCGCGTTTCGCGAATCATTACCGCGATTTCGTTATCGCTGGGTCTGCGACCGTTCTTTTCAACGAATTCTTCTATAGCCCGATCGCGCTGCCGACTGCGCTGACTATACTTGACGAGAAGTTCCTCAGAGATGCCACGGATTTCAAAGCCGCTGTCGCGGCCTTTGGCGTCCCGCCGGTTTTCGATTTCGTATCCAAGCGATCGTACCTGACGAGCAAGGGCATTCCGGTATACCTCAGTGACGTATGCGCGGCGTTCGTAAATGCCGGACGCTTGTAATGCCTTCCATCGTCCTTCCGTCCCGTCGTATGTCAGATTGGTGGCGACGGCATGGGTGTGGAGCTGAGGATCAAGCTCGCGGCTGGCGTCGTGATGGTATACGGCAAGCACCAGATTCCCCGTCGTTCGGTTTTCATTCGCACCATTCTGCCGGACACGCGCTGCAGCCTGAGCTTCGACTTCCTGGAGCGCTTCGGACACCGCTTTCTCGTGCGCTTGGATTAGTCTGCTATCCCCGCCAAGAATGGCCATAATCGAAACGGACTTGGGCGCAGAAATCGTGAAGTCGTAGAGATTTCGTGCACGCGACAGCGGCGTTCCATCCGCGGCAACACGGTCCGCGCTTTGCCTCTGCCGCAAGAATTCACCCGTCGCCGGACGACAACCCTGGCGTAATGCTTCGAACTGCTCCGATTTCACCTCACCCCGCAGACCTAGGAATTCTGCGCCCTTGCCTTGCCAATGGCCCGTCACACGCTCACCTTCCGCGTAATAGTCCCGATTTTCGAGATGGCGTGCGGAATATCCCTTCCCATCGGACATAGCGCGAATGGTGAGCATGAGACGACTGCTAGCGCGATTTTTTTAGCTGCGGCGGCGGTGTTGCAGGATGTGCCTGTTCAACGTTTGCGGCCGTGGGCCGGTCGGCCAGAACGCGCATGTCCAACTCGCCCTGCAGCCACATTCCGAACATAATGGAAAGGAAGATCACCAACCCGCAGATCGCGTACTGTAACCGCGAATACTTTTCGGTCAGATGCTGACTCTTGCGCACGAATGCTTGCTCAGCCTGACGCATACCATCGACTACATGTTCGCCTCCTTGTTGCACGCTGGAGGCGGCATTCTGAAGGTCCCCGGCTGTCTTTTTTAAGTCCGCGGAAACAGCCTGAAGGGGCTGACTCATTTGTGGAATGCCCGAACGAACAAATTCTTGGCGTAGGCTCTCAAAGACGGCGATTGCGATAGCTTTCGGCTGGATTCCCGCGGCAATTTGCTGCGGAAGTTGGGTCAAGCGGCTATCAATCTCTGCGTGATAGGACTCGGTCGATCCGATCGCATGATCGAGTGCTTCCTCAAGCCACTGACACCCTGCCTCAATCTTTTCCCGCTCCTTGATCACGGTCTCAGGTGCCCTCTGAATCAAATATGTCAGGATTTGAAGAATGCGGATGACACGAAGGATTTCGTCGTTTTCAGGCAGCGAGCGGCAGTACACCAGTTCCCGGTAGTAGGCGGCTTGAAGATCCGCCGGTAGATCCTTCGCGATCCGATCGAAGCCATTGGATTGCCGTGAATTGTCGAAGTCTCGTACGGCGCTCACGGTAACAGCGCCTCCGTCACTCTTTCGAACTCCGCAAATATCCGCCGGCGACAGCTTTGGGCCCGCATGACAAGCGATGCCTTTTGCAATTCCGCCGCGTTTGTTTTTCTCGCTGCAATATCGCCCAAAGTGACACCGTATCGGCGAGCGCCGTTTTCGATATCGGCAAGGCGATAATCCATACGAATCACAGCAGGCTTGAACGCTTCTCGGAATTGCCATGCCTGCTGGCTGTCGCGCCAAAAAATGAAGTCCGAACGGTCTGTAATTTCGTTTTCCACGATGAGATATCGAACGCGATCCTGTAGCCGTTTCGCCCACGCCAGGACACTCTCGACACTGGCGGGATCGGCAGTAACCACACCGACAGCGGTAAAAGCGATTCCGGCCACCGCGACGTCCGGGTACATTTTGTCGAACCAGTCGTAAGTGACCTGGCCAGAACCGGCACCCATATCCGCGAGAATGACGGTCGGCCCGTCGGACAGGTAATCGACGAAGGCATCGAGTCCGGCCGGCGTGTGGATGTTCACTTTGGGTACGTCCCCACCGAAGAAGTGTGTCAGGGACCCGCGTGCTTTGTTTTCCGTATCTAGATCGAGCAGTTTCACGGGAATTTCGTTCGCATTGAACCATTCAGCTAATGCGACCATGACCCCGGTCTTTCCTACACCGCCTTTACCGCCCATGGATAGAATCACTCGTTTCGGAGCGCCGATAACGGCGGCATCTCCGACCTCTATATCGTTTTTCCTAACAGTACTCATGGCTTAGAACTCTCCTTTGCTTTCTTTAGAAAATCTCTGGTTCAATCCGCATTCAAATCTACGCAGCACGCGAGCTGATCCAGGCTTCTATGTCGGCCTTAA
>Ga0207646_10002859_pt1 | contig 20048 bp, 21 predicted proteins | sample KBSK5502metaG_FD_184343 | JGI IMG/M metagenome (GOLD analysis project Ga0207646, IMG submission 184343) | Corn, switchgrass and miscanthus rhizosphere microbial communities from Kellogg Biological Station, Michigan, USA - KBS K5-50-2 metaG... | ecosystem: Host-associated > Plants > Roots >...
CTGGAGCTCTACCGCGCCTTGCGCCGCGTCAATCCGTCGCCCTACCTCTTTCTTCTCGAGCTGGACGGTCTTGCCTTGATCGGATCGTCGCCCGAGACGCTCGTGAAATGCGAGGGCCGACGCGCCGGCGTGAACCCGATCGCCGGAACGACTGAGCGAGGCGTGGGAGACGCGGAGCGGCTGCTCGGATCCGAGAAGGACCGGGCCGAGCACGTCATGCTCGTCGACCTCGGTCGCAACGACCTCGCGCGTGTCTGTCTACCGGGCACTGTGCTGGTCGAGAAATTCCTCGAGGTGGAGCGGTACTCGCATGTCACGCATCTCGTCTCGCACGTGGCGGGCGATCTTCGTCACGACGTGTCGCCGTTCGACCTTCTCCGGGCCTGCTTCCCGGCCGGAACCGTGTCCGGTGCGCCGAAGGTGCGCGCGATGCAGCTGATCTCCGAGCTCGAGGGCAGGCGGCGAGGCCCCTACGGCGGGGCCGTCGGCTACGCGCTGCCGGAGGAAGGCACGCTCGACACGTGCATCGCGATCAGAACGATCGTCCTCCGCAACGGTGTTGCACATCTGCAGGCCGGTGCTGGAATCGTCGCGGATTCGGAGCCTGCAGCCGAGCACGAGGAGTGCCTGCGCAAGCTCGCAGCCGTCGAGGCGGCGATCGACCTCGCAGAGGCGGATCGACCTTGATCCTGCTCATCGACAACTACGACTCGTTCACGTACAACCTCGCGCACCTGTTCGGCGAGCTCGGTGCCGAGGTCACCGTACGCCGCAACGACGCGATCGATGCCGAGACCGCGGAACGGCTCTCGCCATCGCATCTCGTTCTCTCTCCCGGGCCCGGCCGCCCCGCCGACTCGGGCGCAACGCCTGAGATCGTGCGGCGCCTGACGGCCGCGACCCCAACGCTGGGCGTTTGCCTGGGACACCAGGTGATCGTCGAGGCGTTCGGCGGCGAGGTCGCTGCCGCCCGTGAGCTCGTCCACGGCAAGTCCTGCACCGTCACCCACGACGGCAAAGGCGTGTTTGCAGGGCTTCCGGCGGAACTCGAGGTCGGGCGGTACCACTCGCTCGCCGCGACTAGCGTCGCGGCCCAACTGGAGATCTGCGCCACCGCCGCAGATGGCGAGATCATGGCGGTGCGTCATCGGACGCTTAACGTACACGGGGTGCAATTCCATCCAGAGTCCGTCCTCACCCCACTCGGGCTCGAGATCGCGCGAAACTTCCTCAACGGATGATCCAAGAAGCCATCAGCAAACTGCTCGACCGCAGGCAGCTGGCTCGCGCGGAAGCGCGAGGAGTGATGAACGAGATCATGCGCGGCGAAGCGACGTCGGCGCAGATCGGAGGATTCCTGATCGCGTTGCGTGCGAAGGGCGAGACGGCCGACGAGATCACCGGCTGTGCGGAGGCGATGCGTGACCATGCCCTCGTGGTTCGGCCCGGCCGCGACGATCTCGTCGACACAGCAGGCACCGGAGGCGACGGAGCGCACACGATCAACATCTCCACTGCGGCCGCACTCGTCGCCGCTGCCGCCGGAGCGGCAGTGGCGAAGCACGGCAACCGCGCCGTCTCGTCTGCATGCGGGTCGGCGGACGTCCTCGAAGCGCTCGGTTTCACGCTTGAGCAAGAGCCTGTGCGAATCGCGCAGTCGATCGACGAGCTCGGCTTCGGCTTTCTGTTCGCCCCTTCCCACCACCCGGCGATGCGACACGCTGCGACGGCGCGCAAGGAGCTGGCGACGAGAACGGTCTTCAACGTGCTCGGGCCACTGACGAATCCGGCCGGGGCCAGAGCCCAGGTCGTCGGCGTCTACTCCCCGGAGCTCGTGACCACGATCGCCGAGGTGCTGGCGCGGCTGGGCGCTCGCCGCGCGTTCGTCGTGCACGGCGCCGGCGGCATCGACGAGCTCTCGCCGGTCGGCCCGAACCTTCTCGCCGAGGTCGTGGACGGCGAGGTACTCGAGCGCTGGCTCGATCCGGAGGCCGAGCTCGGCATCCCACGTTGCAGCATCGAGGAACTGCGCGGTGGGAGTCCCTCGGAAAACGCTGCAGCGATCCGGGCCGTGTTCGCCGGTGCGGACGGCGGGCGGCGCGATGCGATCCTGCTCAACGCCGCCGGGGCGATCGCAGCAGGCGGACATGCCGCCGACCTGCGCGAAGGCCTCGAGGTGGCGCGACGAACGATCGACTCCGGAGCAGCCGCCGACCGGCTCGAGCTGCTGATCGCGTTCTCGCAAGGGATCGTGGCTGCCTGATGGGCCGGTTCCGTGCTGCCCTTGCCGCCCCCGGCCTCGCCGCGATCGCCGAGGTCAAACGCCGCTCGCCGTCCGCGGGAGACCTTCGCCCCGACGCCGATCCCGCGCGACTCGTTGCGCAGTTCACGAACGCAGGCGCCGCTGCGATCTCGATCCTCGTCGACGAGCGCTTCGGAGGCTCGTTCGACGATCTGAAAGCCGCACGGGCTGCGGCGGCAGCGCCGCTCCTGGCCAAAGGGTTCTTCACCGAGGAGCTCGACCTGCTGAAGGCGAAGGTCGCGGGCGCGGACGCAGTTCTCATCCTGCTGCGCGACGTCGACGACCAGCGCGCGGCCGCGTTGATGTCGTACGGGCGCGAGCTAGGCCTCGAGACCCTCGTCGAGGCGCACGACGCCGCTGAGCTGCAGCGCGCGCTCGGGCTCGAGGCGGAAGTGATCGGAGTCAACGCGCGTGATCTCTCGACGTTCGAGATCGACCGAACCACGCAACTCGAGCTGATCGCACGCATGAAGGCGCACGACGCGGTGGTAGTGGCGGAGAGCGGCGTACACTCGCGCGCTCAGGGCGCAGCGGCCGAGCTCGCAGGCGCCGATGCGATCCTCATCGGCTCGGCGCTCATGCGCGCCGAAGATCCGGCGGCGCGGCTTCGTGAGATCGTGTCTCGCCCGCTCGTGAAGGTGTGCGGTCTCACGCGGCGCGAAGACGTCGACTTGGCCGTCGAGGCGGGAGCAGACATGCTCGGATTCATCCTTGCGGAGAAGAGCCCGCGTGGGGCACTTGAGGTGCTGCCCGTCCCTGACGACCGCCTCAGCGTCGCGGTGTTCGTCGGCGAGGCGGAAGAAGCGGGGTCCGACCTCGTCCAGCTCTACACCCGAGAGGAAGGCCGCGTCCGCGGCCGCGATGCGGTGCTGTTGCGCAACGGCGAGACCGTCGCGCACGTCGTCGACCTTCCCTGGGACGAGCAGGACCCACTCCACTTCCAGCGCGCGGCCATCGTCGAGGGGCGAGTGATGCTCGCAGGGCGGCTCGGGCCCGACAACGTACGCGAGGCCGTGCGGGCCGTCCGCCCGTGGGCCGTCGACGCCGCATCGAAGCTCGAGCGGAAGCCCGGGATCAAGGATCCCGACAAGGTGCGTGCCTTCGTCGAGGCGGCCCGGTGATCTCGACACCAGGCCTCTATGGAACCTACGGTGGCCGGTACGTCCCGGAGACGCTGATTCCCGCTCTCGACGAGCTCGAGGCAGGCTGGCGAGACGCCTGGACCGACGAGTCGTTCCAGGCGGAGCTCGACGAGCTCGGGAGGAACTTTGGCGGCCGGCCGACGCCGCTCACACGTGCCGAGCGCTTTGCGCTCGGCACGCGCCTCTCTTTGAAGCGGGAGGACTTGCTCCATACGGGCGCGCACAAGCTCAACAACGCCCTCGGACAAGCGGTGCTCGCACGACGCCTCGGCAAGCGTCGCATCGTCGCGGAGACCGGCGCGGGGCAACACGGTGTCGCGACCGCGACGGTGTGCGCACGCTTCGGTCTCGAGTGCGTCGTCTACATGGGCGAGGAAGACATGCGGCGTCAGCGTCCGAACGTCGAGCGCATGAACCTGCTCGGTGCCGAGGTCCGGCCCGTCGACTTCGGTACCAGGACGCTCAAAGAGGCTACGAGCGAAGCGATTCGCGACTGGATCACGAACGTCGAGACGACGCACTACCTGATCGGCTCGTGCGTCGGGCCTGCGCCGTACCCGGAGATCGTGCGCGAGCTGCAAGCTGTGATCGGCCGCGAGGCGCGCGGCCAGTTCCTCGCGGCCGAGCAGCGGCTACCGGAAGTCGTCATCGCCTGCGTGGGCGGTGGCTCGAATGCGATCGGCATCTTTGCCGGCTTCGTCGACGACGCCGAGGTCCGCCTCGTCGGCGTGGAGGCGGCGGACGCCGCCTCGCTCGGGACCGGAAAGCCCGCTGTGCTGCACGGCGCCCGCTCATCCGTTCTCTCGGACGAGGACGGCCAGATCGCCGATGCGCACTCGATCTCCGCGGGGCTCGACTATCCGGGGGTAGGGCCCGAGCATGCGTGGCTGCGAGATTCCGGCCGGGCGGACTACGTCAGCGCGACCGACGACGAGGCGCTCGACGCTTTCCGCGACCTCACGCGTCTGGAGGGGATCATTCCCGCGCTCGAGCCCGCGCACGCTCTCGCCCGGGCCCGCGAGCTGGACGCCGAGCTCGTGCTCGTCTGCCTGTCGGGCCGTGGCGACAAGGATCTCGAGGAAGTGCTCGCCCGATGAGCGTGAAGACGCTCGTCGTGTACCTGATGGCCGGGCCGGACACACCCGAGCTCGCCGCGGCAGCGGTCGCCGGCGGCGCGGACGTCGTCGAGCTCGGCTTTCCGTTCTCGGACCCGCTTGCCGACGGGCCCGTGATCCGTCGCGCGGCCGAGCGCGCCCTCGCCCAGGGAATGCGAACCCGGGCCTGCCTCGACTGCCTTGCCGAGACCCGCGAGCTCGTGCCGGACACGCCGCTCGTTCCGATGACGTACGCGGCGCTCCTCGAGGCCTACGGCTGGGACCGCTTCGCAGGTGATGCACGCTCCGGCGGCGCGACGTCACTCATCGTCGCCGACCTGCCGGTAGACGTGCGGCCGGAGCTACGGCGCATCCAACTCGTGGCACCGACCTCGACCGACGAGCGGATGCGCATCGCGGCGGAGCACACCGACGGGTGGCTGTACCTCGTCACCCTCACGGGCACGACCGGCGCCCGCGCCGACGTCTCCCCCGCACTCGCCGGGCTCGTCGAACGCGCTCGAGCCGTCACGGACGTGCCGCTCTATGCGGGCTTCGGGATCTCCACGCCCGAACAGGCGCGTGCGGCAGCCGAGCTGGCCGACGGCATCGTCGTTGGCTCGCGGCCGATCGAGGTGGCCGAGGAAGGGCCCGAGGCATTGCAGCGGTACGTCCGCACGCTGCGCGACGCTGTCGACTCGGTGGTGGCTGTCTGACCTGGCTCGTGCTGTTCGACGTCGACGGAACGTTGCTGCTGACGCACGACGAGGTCTACGTGGAGGCGAGCCGGCTCGCACTCGAAGCCGTGTACGGGGTCGCTGTGGAAGGTCCCGACGTGCCGGGCGACACGGCGTCGGCGCATATCCGTCGCGCGCTGCGCACCATCGACCTTCCCGAGGAAGAGATCGATGCCAGCCTTCCCCGTTGGTGCGCGGCATTCTCCGTTCACTACGTCCGCCTGCTCGCCGCTGCAGACACGAGCCACTGGCGGGTGGCACCACATGCAGCCGAAGCGGCGGCTGCGCTCCAGCACCGCGCCCTGCTCACCGGCAACCCGCCGGCGGTTGCACATGCGCGGATGGAACGCCTCGGGCTGGCCGAATTCTTCCCGCTCGGCCAGGGAGCCTTCGGCTGCGAGCGTGAGAACCGCATCGAGCTCTTCGACCTCGCGCGGGAGCGTGCCGGCAACTGGCCGGGCGCGCGCACCGTCGGCGTCGGCGACACGCCACTCGACATCTCGAGCGCGCACGCAGCGGGGTGCCACTCCATCGGCGTGACGACCGGAAGCTACGGACGCGAAGCGCTCGCTGCCGCAGACGCGGTGATCGCCGACCTGGGCGAGCTCGAGGGCGCGCTCGCCGCCCTGGGCTGAGGAGCCCAAAGAGCCACCTGTGGATCGTTCGTCACACTTCCGTCACGGTGTCCGACACCAGGCCGTGGCTCTTGGATACAGGTCCGAGTGCCCGGCAACGCCGCACCAGCGCGTGACCGCTAGGCGTGCGCGACTCCTCCGACGGCCGGTGTCCGACACCGAGACATGGCCGTCAAAGCCGCGTCGCGAACGTCCAGCGGTGACCCTCGAGATCCTCGGCTCGGTATGGCCTGGACGGGATCGTCGCGCCCGCCGCACGCGCCCGCGCATAGTGCGCGTCGACGTCGTCGACAGAACGTGGACGGGGTCGGCCACATAGGGCGGCACAAAGGCGGCATCGCCCTGAACCATGCGCCTTGCGGAGCATCGAGAGCCTTTCACCGGGCATCTGCGAGCCGGGGGTGAGCGAGGAGCTGCACCGAAGCGTTACTTTTAACAAGGCCCAGGGTTCTCGGTCGCCTGACTCCTCAAGTCCCCAAGACGATCGGGTTCGCGGCGTGGGCCACAGGCGCCGCGCCCTGGGCGTTACGCCAGAGAAGCGGCGCAGGCCGATGGTCTCGGCCCTTTCGTTCGAACGTCCAGCGTGGGACACGTGTCCATGCTCACACCATTCGATGAGTGGGCGGGTGACCTGTGGTCCGCCCGTCCACTCTCCCACCGGGTCGGTCCACTGACCCCACTAAGCTAGGCTTGGCGCCGTTGCCCCAGCGGCCATCACACGATGACCAGCCAGGGCACAGCTCGAGAACGATTCGGACGCGCGATTCATCGTCGTCATGTCCAGGCCGCGGAGCTGGCCGCGCGGGAGATGGGCGGACTGTCGCTCGCCGACGCACTGATGCTCTGCGAGTTACTCGCGAACACGGATCCGGCGCGCTATGAGCGAGCGGCGCTCCGTTGGCTCGAGCGGTTCATCAACGAGCGACTGCCGCCGCTCACCGAGGTCGCCCTTGCTGCATCAGCGCTTGCCGAGCTTCGGCACGGCCGTCGAAATGTGGGAGTCGACGCACTCAAGCGCTTGCTCCGCCATGGCTAGGTCGATGAAAAGCCTCCAGGCGTGCGCGACCCCTCCGAGACCGAGACATGGCCGTCAAAGCCGCGTCGCGAACATCCAGCGGTGACCCTCGAGATCCTCGGCTCGGTACTGCCGCTGCCCGACGCCGACGTTGTCCTCCAACTCGGACAGGATCGTCGCGCCCGCCGCACGCGCCCGCGCATAGTGCGCGTCGACGTCGTCGACAGAGACGTAGACGCCGTCGACCACGTACGGCGTCTGGCGCCATGCGCGCGCCTGGTCGCACTCCTGGGCGTGATGCTTCGGGCTCTCATAATCCGGGCTCGGATACCCAAGCATGATCAGGCCGCCGTCGAGCTCCATGTTCACATGGGTGACACGGCCGCTCTCGTCGCTCCACCGGCCGGTCTCTTCGAAGCCGAACGCCTCCGCGATCCAGTCGGCGGCCTGACCGACGTCTTCGTACGAGAACATCGGGACGACGCGCTGTTCGGCCATCGAAGCGGACGTTAGCGGCCGGGGCCCCGGCATGCCGAGGCCATAGTGAGCCGCTCGAGCCTCTTCCTCACTTTTCTTTCACGTCACGCGCAGAGAGGAGCGAGCTCCTCGGCCGCCTCGTCGAACACCGACGAATGGAGATCCACGTCTGCTTCCGTCGTCGCCGGCGACATGAGCGCCATGTTGTGGAATGGCGTCAAGAGGATGCCGCGGTTGAGGGCGTACAGATGGATGAGCCGATCGAGCTCGGCATTGCCGCCGGCAGCGGCCTCGCTCCCGGTTCGCGGCCGCTCGGGGCGGAAGAGATACTCGACGCGGCAGCCGAGCCGCGTGACATGCCACGGCAGGCCATGACGTTCGATCGCGCCGGCGACACCTGCCTCGAAGCGCTCGCCGAGGACGATCATCCGCGCGAACGCCTCGTCGGTGAGAACCTCGCCGAGCGTGGCGCGCATCCCCGCAAGCGACAGGATGTTCGCCGCAACCGTGCCGCCGATGCCGCCGACATCCGCGCGCTCGTCCCGCGGTAACAGCGCTTCGAGCCGGTCTGCAACCTCGCGCGAGAATCCGTAGGCGGCGGCGGGAATGCCGGCAGCGATTGCCTTCCCCACGGTCAGCAGATCGGGATCGAGCCCGTACGCAGCCGTGTAGCCGCCCGGCCCGGCGCACAGCGTGTGCGTCTCGTCGATGATCAAGAGCGTCTCGGCCCGGCGGGTCGCCGCGCGAAGACCGTCGTGGAAACCCGGCTCGGGATGGACGATCCCGATGTTCGTCAATGCAGGCTCCGCAAGGACGCAGGCAACGTCGCCGACGCCGAGCTCGCGCTCGAGCGCCTCGACGTCGTTCCACTCGACCACCCGCGTCGTCTCGTCGAGCGCGACCGGCGGACCGACATTGCCCTCGCGCGAAACCACCGACCGGCCTTCGAGCGCCGCAAACGTCTCGTCGACGGTGCCGTGGTAGCACCAGTTGAAGACGAGGATTTTCGGCCTTCCCGTGAGCTCCCGTGCCAGCCGGATCGCGAACCGATTTGCATCGGTCGCAGTGAGCGCGAACTGCCAGCTCGGCAGTCCGAAACGGCGCGTGAGCTCTTCTCCGACCCAGAGCGCGTCCTCACTGGGGAGCATGAGCGTGATGCCGCGCGCCGCCTGCTCCGCCACCGCCCGCACGGTCGGCGCCGGCGAGTGCCCGGTCATCGCCGCGGTGTCGCCGAGGCAGAAGTCCACGTACTCGTGCCCGTCGACGTCGCGAAAGCGAGCGCCGTGCGCCTCCGCGGCGAACACGGGAAAGCCGCCGGCCCAGCGAATCATCCACGGCATCGGCACTCCCGCGAGCAGTGAGCGTTCTGCCCGTGTCGCAAGCTCGCGCGATCGCGGATGCTCACGCTCGAAGCGGTCGAGCTCCCGCGACAGAAGATCGTCGAGCGACGTCCCCAAACGTGGCTGTCGGGTCCCGCTCGTCACCGCGTCAGTCAATCAGGCTCGAAACGCGCGTGCAGTCCATTCGATTCGGGCATGATGACCCCGCTTTGGTGATGGACAGAGATCTCGTGGCCGACACCGTCGCGGCCGAGCGCCTCGGAACGAGCCTACGGCGGACCGGCTATTCAGAAGACGCGATTCATCGTTTGCTGGGCGAGGACGCGTACTCGAGTGAGCGCGGCGACACGCCCGCCGAGGAACGCCGCCTACCCGACACCCCGCTCGCGACGCTGGTACGCCTCCTCTTCCTCCAGCTGCCCGTTTCAGCGCAGCAGGCGGCGACCGCTCTCGGCCGAGAGGGCGTGGAGGCTCTGGAGACGACCGGGCTCGCGCAGGTCGGCCAGCAGGTCGTTCCGCGTGTCCGGATCCTGCCGATCGGCGAGGTCCTGCTCGCCTCGGATGGCTTCTCCCGTGACGGCGACGACCCGCCCGACTACGTCGCGACCTATACGCCCACAGCCCGTGTCCTCGATTCCCTGACGCCTCGCCCTCGTGTCGACCGAGCGCTCGACGTCGGAACCGGAAGCGGCATCCACGCGCTGCTCGCCGCGCAGCATGCCCGGCACGTGATCGCCACCGATGTCAATCCCCGCGCGATCGCCTACACCGAGCTCAACGCCGCGCTGAACGGTCTCCGCAACATCGAGTGCCGCCAGGGCAGCCTCTTCGATCCGGTGGAAGGTGAGACGTTCGACCTGATCACGTGCAATGCGCCCTACGTCGTCTCTCCTGAGCGTCGCTGGGCTTACCGAGACAGTGAGTTCTCCGAGGACGAAGTGTCCGAGCGTGTGATCCTCGCCGCGGCCGAGCATCTGAACGATGGCGGCTACGCCGCGATGCTCGTGAGCTGGCTCGCGTTCGACGAGGCCAATCCTGACGAGCGCGTCCTCGAGTGGGCCGAAACGAGCGGCTGCGAGAGCTGGATCCTCTCCACGCTTTCCTCTGATCCGCTCACGCATGCCGCGGAGTGGAACTCGCACCTCGCCGGCGAGGCGCTCGGCGAAGCTCTGGACGAGTGGTCCCGATACTTCGACTCGCTCGGAGTTGAACTCGTCAGCGAGGGCGCGGTAGTCCTCCACAAGCGGCCCGACGGCAGGCACGCCGCTCGAGTGGACGAGCTGGACGAAGACGAGCTCGACGCCGCCGGCGATCAGATCCTGCGCGCCTTCGAATCGAGAGCGAAGCTCGCCGGCCTCGGTGGCGGCAAAGGGTTGGCCGAGGCGCGCGTCGGCGTCGCCTCGAGCCTGCAACTGGTTCGCGAGCTCGAGCCTTCGGGAGGGCGTGCCGTCGACGTCGACGGGAGTGTCGAGCTCACTGAAGGCACGAAGCACGCGGTCGACGCTTCGGCGGATGTGCAGGAGGTGGTGGCCTCGCTCGACAGCCGCATGCGGCTGAGCGAAGTCATCGACACGACCGCCAACCGGCTCGGGCTCTTGGACGACGAGGTGGGACCACTCCGCGAGGAAGCGCTCGACGTCATCCGCGACCTCCTCGAGCTCGGCGCACTTCGCTTTCGCGGCGACTGAGCACCGGCCGGCTGACGAGATTCCGGGTAACCGGGCCGCTTACCTCTGGCGCAGCCGTTCCCTCGTTCGAGGGTTACGAAAGACAAAGTCCGTCCCGATTCACCAGGCGGCAACTTTGGCGAATCGAGCACCTGCGGCTCCGAGGCAGCCACGTCCAACACGCAACACCCAGACGGCGAAGCACCGAAAAGAGGTCGAACAGGCGCCCTCGCGGACGAAAGCGGAATGGCGCTCGTGTTGGCACTCGGGATCTCCGTGGTCCTGGCGGTCTCGGCGGTCACCGTCATCTCCTCTGCGACCTCGAACACGCGCGAGGCCAGCACGCACGTAGCGCGCAATGCCGTGGAAGAGCTGGCGCTCGCGGGTATCAATGACGCTGCAGCGCTGCTGAGCCTTCCGAGCAAGAACGCTCTCAATCCCAGCGTCTTCTGTCTCACACTCCAACCCCCGCCTTGTTCGCAGACCGTCTCGCTCGGCGGTGGCAGCGTCACCTTCTCGGGCTATCTCAACGGGACGACCTGGACGATCACGTCCACTGCCTCCCTCGCAAACAAAAACGGCCTGAACACCGGCGACCTGACGAAGACGATGACCGCCCAGATTCCTGTCATTCCAACGCTGACGCAGCCGCTGAACAACCCGGCGTGGAACTACGTCTATGCGACCCACCCCGCGACGCCCGGCGTCTGCGACATGACGATCCAGCAGAGCGTCGTCGTCGCTTCGCCGCTCTTCGTGAACGGGAACCTCTGCCTGCAGAACACCGCCACGATCATGAGCGGGCCGCTCGACGTTCGCGGCAGCCTGACCCTCTCACAGACCGCGAACACGGTCGGAACGGCGCTGACCAGGATCAGCGACGCCCACATCGGCGCCGGTTGCAAGTACTCGAACAACGCTTTCCACCTTCCCTGCCAAGGCGGGGCCGTCGACAACGTCTGGGCCAACGTGCTCGACTCGACCCCCTCCCCCATCATACCGCCGGTCGTCTACTGGGACAGCTGGTACCTGAACGCAAGCCCCGGCCCCTATTACCCGTGCTCGACTTCGGGCGGCATCCCGCCGACGTTCGACAACGCCGTTGCGCTCCCCACGGCCTCGGATGCGGTCAAGCTCACGTATCGGAACGACAGCGCCGGCACGTTCGACCTCACTCCCGCGAGCTCCTACACGTGCCAGACGGCCGGCGGTGAGCTCTCCTGGAACGCCACCACGAAGACGCTGACCGTCCATGGGACGGTCTTCATCGACGGCAGCGTCTATGTGAGCAACGGCGCGATCAACACGTACACGGGTCAGGCGACCCTCTACGTCTCCGGCAGTGTCCTCCTCAAGAACTCGACGCTCTGTGCGCAGCTGAATGTCGCGAAGAGCGCGTGCGACACCGTGAACTGGAATCCGAACACCCAGCTGCTCTGCATCGTGAGCAACGGCAACGGGTCGCTGGCGCCGGACGCTCAGGTCAGCGCTGGGGACAGTGTCCAGCTCACGAGCGCGTACTTCCAGGGCGCCGTTTTCGCGACGAACGACGTCGACATCCAGACGACATCGGCGATCGACGGGCCGATCGTCGGCAGCAACGTCAAGCTCGGACAGTCGGTGACCACCTCGTTCCCGACGATCACGACCGTTCCGGCAGGGATGCCCAGCAATCCCACGGTCTACGCGCAACCGCTCGCGCCGACGAACTACAGCGGATAGAACGCGTAAGCTTAGGCGCGGAAAATCGAAGCTCGACCTGGAGGTTACGATGAAAGGCGCCTCGAAGCCCAAGAAGCTGGGCAAGAAAGTGGCCCAGAAGTCCCTGAAGGAGAAGCGGCAGGACAAGCGCGCCGCGGCGAAGAAGGGCTTCGGCTCGAGTTAGCCCGGCTCGGTCATGACCCCGGTGCTCGTCGTCGACGTCGGCGGCTCCCACGTCAAGGTGCTCGCCACCGGTGAGCAGGAATCGCGGCGGGCCGATTCGGGGCCGGATCTCACGGCCGCGCAGATGGTCGAGGCCGCGCTGAAGCTTGCAGCCGACTGGAGCTGGGACAGTGTTTCGGTCGGCGTGCCCAGCCCGGTCCACGGGGGACGCGTGATCGCAGAGCCCGTCAACCTCGGCGAGGGCTGGGTCGGCTTCGACTACACGGGCGCTTTCGGCAAACCGACCAAAGTTGTCAACGATGCGGCCATGCAGGCGCTCGGCAGCTACGAGGGCGGGCGGATGCTGTTTCTCGGGCTGGGAACCGGGCTGGGCTCCGCGCTCGTCGCAAACGGGTTCGTCCAGCCGATGGAGCTCGGCCACCTCCCCTACAAGAAGGCGACCTTCGAGGATTACATCGGCAGCACGGGTCTCCAGAAGCGCGGCAAGAAGCGGTGGCGGCTCGACGTCGCGGACGCCGTCGCCAGGCTGAGCGCAGCGCTCGAGCCTGACTATGTCGTGCTCGGCGGCGGCAACGCGAGGAAGCTGGATGCGCTGCCGCTGAACGCTCGACTCGGGGCCAACGAGAACGCGTTCACCGGTGGTTTCCGACTGTGGGACCCCGAGGCGCCTGCGCAGATCCCGAGCTAGGACAACGGATCGCGGCTCAGACGGCTGTCGAAGCGGAGGCCCCCGAGCCCTGCGCCCGCTCCCACAGCCGCTCCCCGCAGAGCATGCAACGCGGCAGCACCCGGCGGACGATCACCGTGTTGCCACACGAGGCGCAGAGGAACCACCCGCTCGTCGCAACGCCTGCAGGCCAGAACTCCACGTAACGCCGCTCGTAATCGGCCCGCACAGCGGGCCCGTTTCCTACCCCCGGCTCGTACACCTCGACCCCCTCGATCGATTGCGAGCTCCCCGCTCCTTGTAGGTCGAGGGAGCAGCGGTGTCAACCGGTCAGCGCCCGAGCCTCGTGCGTCGGCGAATCCGGAGACGCTTCTGCAACGCCTGGTCCTCCTGCCCGTCTTTGACCGCTGCCCACACGAAGAGCCCGAGCACCAGGAGGATCGTCGCGACGGCGACGACCGTGAGAACGATCTCCTCACCCGTGTGCACGTCCTGAGCTTATGCCGCTCGCTCCGGCTCGTACGAGAGAAGGACCACGCCCGAGGCGAAGGCCCGGCTCTCGCGAAGCCTCAAGGGCGCATGCGTCCCTTCTCCGAAGAGACGCTTACCACTCCCGAGCACGATCGGGTAAACGAGGAGGCGGTACTCATCGACGAGGTCGTGTTGCGCCAGCGTCTGGACGAGTTGCCGACTGCCCGCGACGAGGACGTCCTGGCCCGGCTGCTCCTTCAGCGTGGCGACCGCTTGCGCAACGTCTCCCTCGAGCACGGTGGAGTTTTGCCAGCCGGGGTCTTTGAGGGTCGTCGAGGCAACGAACTTCGGCAGGCTGTTCATCCGGTCGGCGAAGCCCTGCTCGTCGGTCCGCGAAGGCCAGGCCTCCGCGAAGCCCTCGTACGTCACTCGGCCCAAGAGGAGCGCGTCGGCCTCGAGAATCTCGTCGAGCTTCACCTTGGCGATCTCGTCGCTCCAGTACGGGAAGGTCCAACCCCCCTGCTCGAATCCTTCGGATCCGCCGGGGTCTTCCATCACTCCGTCGAGCGAGACGAACTCCGAAACGACGACTCTTCTCATCTCACTGTCCTTCTCACGGAGTAGCGGCAGCGTCGACGGCCGCGCCGCTCGCCACCTGTTGTCGAGTTCGCAGCAGCGCCCCGCCGACTACCGCCGCGACGGCGGCGAACAGAGCCCCGACCATGAATGCCGCGTGGTAGCCGCCGTTGAGCGCCGCGAGCGGCCCCTCGCCTGATGCGCGCAGGCTGTCGGTGCGCGATGCGGCGAGGCTCGCGAGGATCGCGAGGCCGAGCGCGCCGCCCATCATGAACGCAGTATTGACGACGCCCGAGGCAAGACCGGACTCTCTCGGATCGACGTCGCTCATCGCCGCAAGCAGCACAGGGTTGAACGCCATGCCGGCTCCGACCCCGAGCAAGATCATGCTCGGAAGCACGTCGACGACGAAGTTCCCGTGGACCGGAGCTCGCGCGAAGAGCACGAGCCCGACCGCGGCGACCGACAATCCGGCCGACAACGGAATCCTGAACCCAAAGCGCATGACGAGCTTCGCCGAAAGCCCGATCGAGAAGGCGCCCATGATCAGGTTGGCGGGCAGGAAGGCCAGGCCGACCTTCAGCGGGCTGTAGCCGAGCACCAGCTGCAGATAGAGCGCCGAAACGAAGAACCACGCGAACATGGCCGCGGCCCACAGGATTCCGACGACGTTGGCGACCGCGATGTTCCGCAGCTTGAATAGACCGAGTGGCATGAGCGGAGAGCGAACGCGAGCTTCGATCCCGACGAAGAGCGCCAGCAGCAGAACCGCGCCCGCGAGCAGCCCGAGTGTCTGACCGGTCGCCCAACCGGTGCTGTTGCCGTTCACGATCGCGTAGACGGCCAGCATCAGAGACGCCGTCACCGTGACGGCCCCCGCGACGTCGAGCCGTCCGCCGGCGGCCGCTCCGCGCGAGCCCGGGAGCAGCCTCAGCGTGAGAATGACGACGGCGACGCCGATCGGAACGTTGACGAGGAAGATCCAGTGCCAGTTGAGCGTGTCGGTGAGGACCCCGCCGAGGAGCACGCCGAGGCTGCCGCCGCCCGCCATCACGAAGCCGAAGATGCCCATTGCCTTGGCCCGGTCAGCCTGCTCCGTGAACAGGTTCATCATCAACGACAACGCAACCGCCGAGACGATCGCACCCCCGACCCCCTGCACCGCCCGCGCCGCGACGAGCAGCCCTTGCGTCGTGGAGACCCCACACGCGACGGAGGCCACCGTGAAGAGCGAGATCCCGACCAGGAACAGGCGACGGTGGCCGAAGAGGTCACCGAGCCGGCCGCCGAGCAGGAGGAAGCCCCCGAACGTGAGTAGGTAGGCATTGACCACCCACGCCAGCGAGGTCGCCGAGAAGCCGAGGTCTTGCCTGATCGACGGCAACGCGACGTTCACGATCGTCGTGTCGAGAACGATCATCAGATCCCCGAGGCAGAGGACGTACAGCGCGAGCCAGCGCGTGCGGTTATCCAGGGTCATGGGGTTTCCTTTCGGCGTGTCATGGTCTGTCTCGGTGGTAAGACCGCCGCGCGACGGGGAGCTCATCGGTCGTCCAGACCGATGAGTTTTACCCGCTCCGCCGGTCTATTCCAGGATGGATGCCCCACCGCCGCAGACGGTCGTGTTCGCGATCAGCGGCCGAATCAACGGTACCGATCTGCCTCGGCTCTGTGAGCAGGTCGAAGCATTGCTGGAGACGACCGCGGCCGAGGTCGCGCTCTGCGACGTGCGCGACGCCGAGCCGGACGCCGTGTCCGTCGACGCACTCGCACGGATCCAGCTGACTGCTCGACGATGCGGCTGCCAGGCGCGGCTACGTGGCGCGTCGGACGAGCTCATCGAGCTGCTCATCTTCGTCGGCCTGCGTGATGTCTTGCCGGAATGACGTTAGGGCTCGAGCTGTAGCGGCAACCCGAACAGAGGGAAGACCCGCTCCGTGTCCAGGAAGAACGTGAACTCGACGATGCGACCGTCGGAGATCTCGAGCACCTGCAGCGCCCACGGCTCGTAGCCCTCTCCCGAATCGCTGGGCTTGTACTGCCCGAACGCAGGCGAGCCGTTTGCGGCGACCGTCGGGATGACGCGCGAGCCGCGACAGCCGGCGCCGGGGCCGACCCACCAGCGCAGAATGTCCTCACGGCCGCTCAGCCACATGTCGAACGGCGGCATCGACTGCGTCGCGTCCTCCTGAATCAACGAGGTCAGCGCTTCCATGTCGTACTGCTCGAACGCCCGGACGTAGCGGGCGAGGAGCTCGGCGTCCGCCTCGTCCACCGACGGCGACGTGTCTGCGGAGCTGAGGTTGCTCTCCTTGAGCGTGGCGCGGGCGCGCTGGAGCGCGCTGTTGACGGAAGCCACGCTCGTATCGAGCAGCTCCGCAACCTCGCTGGCCTTCCAGCGGAAAACCTCACAGAGGATCAGCACCGCACGCTGCCGCGGTGGTAGGTGCTGCAGAGCGGCGACGAAAGCGAGGCGGATCGTCTCGCGCGAGACCGCCAGCTCCGCCGGGTCTCCACCCGCCGAGCCGAGCCTGTCCTCGGGCATTGGCTCGATCCACGTCACCTCCGGCAGCGTGTTGAGATTCGACGCGACTGGCTCTTGCGCCGGGCCGAGATCCATCGGGCGCGCGCGGCGTTCCCGCCCGTTCAGCATGTCCAGCGAGACGTTCGTCGCGATGCGGTAGAGCCATGACCGGAGCGCCGCCCGGCCCTCGAATCTTTCGAGTCCTCGCCAGGCTCGGATGAATGTCTCCTGCACCGCGTCCTCGGCCTCGAATGGAGATCCGAGCATCCGGTAGCAGTAAGCACGCAGCTCCGCTCGATGCTGCTCGAACTGGTCCTCGAACTTGCCGGCGTCGGGCGCGACCGTGAGCGACGGGTCCCTCATCTCAGGCCATCGTACGTGGTCACCCCGGTGCGCTGAAACGGCTGCCATCTACGCTCTGACGCTAAGACGGCCCGCGGGCCGAAAACTCATCGGTCTTCGGTGCGACCAAGCCAGGTGATCAGCGCCAGGGTCAGCACGGCGCCCGCCACGCCGGCGGCCTCGTAGCCGATTCCACCGCGTCGTCCCGAGGCGACGAGGAGCAGCACTCCGCCCACGATCGCCGTTGCCAACCCGGCCGAGAAGAGCAGGGCAACCCGACGGACCAGCACTGCACGCTCACTGCGCCAACTCCGACCCTCGATCGACCAGAACGACAGTTCTGCCGCGACGAAGAACGTCGCCGCCAGGATCGGGGCACGTGCGTCGACCGTCCCGCCCCGCAGGCTCAGGAAGAGGGCGTAACCTGCGCCGACGCCCACGAAGCCCCAGGGAAGAAGAGTCGCCCAGCGTCCCGCGAGGGCAAGAGCCGTCAGGAGCAGCCCGGCGCAGCCGATCGACGTCACGAGCGCGGCTAGACGGTCGCCGGCGAGCGCCGAGTAGGCGACAACGACGCCGAGCAGAGCGAGGCCGCCCAGCCCGGTTGCTACACGCGTGAGGTTCGCGCGCGCCGGCGAGATGCGCCCACCTCCTCCAGAGCAGCTGCGAGAGACGATTCGTCGCTCCAGACGGTGACCGGAACGCCCGCCCGCTCGAAACGGCCGCGGACGGCGTCGCGGCGCAGCCGCCAGAGCCGATCTGCGACCTCCTGGACCTCACCTCGAGGCCGCGAGACGAACGCGATCGGCGAGATCTCGATGACGACGAGATCGAAGCCGCGAGCGCGTAGGTCGAGCAGCGCGGTGACTGCACGATCATCCAGCAGTGGCGTGAGGGCGAGCACGAGCGCCTGCGGTGGAAGAGTGCGGCGCGGGATGACGACGAGATCCCGCCAGGCATGGCTGAGGATGATCTGAGTGTCGAGCATCGCGTCGACGATGCGGTACAGCTGCCGCGCCCCGGTGGCGGGCAGCAGCCAGTTGATCGTCCCGCCGAAGCTCACGAACCCGACCCGGTCGCGCTGGCGAAGATAACGCGCCGCCAAGCTCGCGGCCGCGCGCAAGGCGGGATCGAGCGTGCTTCGCCCGGCACGGCGCGCCTCCGCGAACACGTCCAGGAAGATCACGACGTCCGCGTTGCGCTCCGCGTGATGCTCGTTCACCCAGAGCTCGCCGCGGCGAGCCGTCGCCCGCCAGTTCACGTGCTTGATCCGGTCTCCCGCGACGAACTGCCGGATGTCGGCGAACTCGATCCCCTCCGCCTTCTGGCGTGCCACATGGTTTCCCGAGAAGACCTGTGTCTCAGCCGGCCTCAGCAGGCTGCGCACCGCTTCTTGCGTCGGGTACACCTTGAGAGCCTGGCGCCGGTCGATCACGGTCTCGTGCTTGAAGACGCCGAACGGATCGTGGGCGCGGAGGTGAACCCGACCCACTCGGTACGCGCCCCACCGGACGCAGCGCAGGCCCAACTGAAGGACTCGCTCGTCACCCTTGCTGAGCCGCAGAGTGGCCGGGTTGGTCCCTTCTTCGACCTCGAGTCCCGGCGGAAGCTCGAGCAGTACGTCGACACGCTCGGCCGCGTCGCTCGGGTCGAACCGGATCGAGATGTCGAGCAGATCGCCTTCGAGGGTTCGCTCGTGAGCGAGGTCGACTTCCACGTCGATGCGTGGCGCTCGCACCTGCAGCGCGGCGACTCCAGCGACGAGCGCAAAAGGCGCCGCAAAGAGAACGAGCTCCGGCAGCCGGAGCGCGAGCGCGGCGAGCAGTCCGAGTGCAGCAAGTCCGGCGTAAGCGCCTAACTTGGGCGATGCGGAGCGTGTCATTCCACCCGAGTCGGCAAGTCCTCCGCGGCGGGCGCCGGTACCGTCTCGAGCGACTCTCGCACCACGTCCTCGGGAAGCACTCGCTGGACCCAAAGCTCGGGCTTCAACATGAGACGGTGCGAGAGCGCAGGCACCGCGACGGCCTTCACGTCCTCGGGAGTCACGAAGTCTCTCCCGGCGAGCGCCGCCTTGACGCGAGCGAGCTTGAGAATCGCAAGCGAACCGCGCGGGCTCGCACCCACCTGCACGCGCTGACTGGTTCGCGTGGATGACACGATGTCCACGATGTAGGTGCCAACCGGCTCGGAGACGTGGACCTGCTCGATCGACTCCTGCATCTCGACCAGGCCGCGGCGGTCGGTGACAGCGTCGAGCTTGACCTCGTCCACCCCACGCTCGAGCCTTCGTTCGAGGAGCGCCCACTCGTCGTCGCGGGTTGGGTAGCCGATACCGATCCGCAGGATGAAACGATCGAGTTGCGCTTCGGGCAGCGGGTAGGTGCCTTCGTACTCGATCGGGTTCTGGGTCGCGATCACGAGGAACGGCCGTTCGAGCGAGTTCGTTCGGCCTTCGATCGTGACCTGCCGCTCCTGCATCGCCTCCAGGAGTGCAGCTTGGGTCTTCGGCGGCGCGCGGTTGATCTCGTCGCCGAGCAGCAGGTTCGTGAAGATCGGGCCGGGACGGAACTCGAAATCGCCCGTTCGCTGGTTGAACACCGACGAGCCGGTCACGTCCGAGGGCATTAGATCGGGGGTGAACTGAACGCGCCCGAAGTTCATCGCGAACACCTGAGCGAACGACCTGGCGATCAGCGTCTTCGCAAGGCCCGGGAAATCCTCGACGAGAACGTGGCCGTCGGCGAGGAAGCCGGTCAAAACGAGCTCGAGCGCCTCCCGCTTTCCGACCACCGCGCGTTCGACCTCGTCGATGATCCGATCGCCGCGGCTCGCAATCTCTTCGACGGGTAACACTCCGTCAGATCCTCTCGAGCTCGTCGACGACGATCCGCAGCTCTGCCGATGCAGGGCCCGGTGCAAGCCGGTCGTTGGGCGGAAGACGATCTGGCCGGACCAGCTCCCAGGCATTGCGCCCGATCAGCTCGCGGGCGCGCTCCTGCTCTCGGTCGAGATCAACGCCGAAGCGCATCCAGAGCCGGTGGGCGGCGATCTCGCGCAGGATCGGACGCAGACGAACGTGCAGATGAAGTGCGCTGCTCCTCGATTGCTTGATGTCGCGAACGAGTGTCAGCTCGCCTGAATCGGACGGGTGGCGGCGGATCATCTCCGCAAGGGCGCG
>Ga0207646_10002860_pt1 | contig 20047 bp, 18 predicted proteins | sample KBSK5502metaG_FD_184343 | JGI IMG/M metagenome (GOLD analysis project Ga0207646, IMG submission 184343) | Corn, switchgrass and miscanthus rhizosphere microbial communities from Kellogg Biological Station, Michigan, USA - KBS K5-50-2 metaG... | ecosystem: Host-associated > Plants > Roots >...
GCGATCACCACCAGGTTCGCCACCGAAATCTCAAAAATCGACCAGTGCAGATAGGTGCCCGGATGATTCAGGTCAAGGGCGGCGACACGGGGGGCCGCCACAAGCGCGGTACTCATCGGATGCTCCTTCGGATACACGCAACAGGGACGGGTGCAAAAGCCTCATGAAAAGCCTGCGCCCGGGTGGGCGGGGCCAATAGGGAGTTCCGTCACGTCCGGCCGGGACCTTGGTCCCGGCTCCGGTGGCGCAGGCGGACAATCCGAGCTTGGATGGCGAATCGCGGTGGCGGCAGTCAGCTCCCGGGCTCCGCTGGTTCGCAGCCGGCCACGAGACCCCCGAGCGGGTGGATCAGGTTTCCTGGCCGTCGCGTATCGAGGGGTGCTGGTCTTCAAAAATCCGGGCGGCATAGGCGGCGGCCTGCGTCCTGCGCTCCATACCCAGCTTGGCGAACAGCGAGGACACGTAGTTCTTGACGGTCTTCTCCGCCAGGAACATCTGCTCCCCGATCTGCCGGTTGGTGAGCCCTTCCCCGATCAGCTCCAGGATGCGCCGCTCCTGCTCGGTCAGCCCGGCCAGCGGATCCTTCCGCTTGGCGCGATCCCGCATCCGGGCCATCACTTTGCTGGCCGCCTGCGGATCCAGCAGGGACTGGCCGGACGCGACAGTACGCACCGCACCCACCAGGTCGGTGCCGCGGATCTGCTTCAGCACATACCCGGCCGCACCGGCCATGATCGCGTCGAACAGCGCGTCGTCGTCACCGAACGAGGTCAGCATCAGGCAGGCGACCGTCGGCATCCGGGACCGGATCTCCCGGCACACGCTCACGCCGTCGCCATCGGGCAGGCGCACATCAAGCACCGCCACATCCGGGCGGAGCGCAGGAATGCGGGCCAGCGCCGACTCGGCCGTCCCCGCCTCCCCCACCACCACAATGTCCGGCTCGGCCTCCAGCAGATCGCGCACACCCTTCCGGACGATCTCATGATCATCCAGCAAGAACACGCCGATCTGCCCGCTTTCGCGCGCCGTATCATCCACGCTCAGACTCGCTCCTGCTCGCAACCTTTGCCGGCCGCAGCCAGCTCGTCGCCGCCTTTGCCGGGCCCGGGCTCCATGGTAGCGACCCCCAAATGGGTACAGCAGGGACCTAAGTCCCGCATAACCAGGACGATCGGGCTGCCTCGCTAGGGGAACCCGGGATCACCGCTGCCGTCGGCGATTGGCTGATTGGACGGGCATCCGCGGCAGGAGCAGACTGGTTCGTCACAGTTGTAAAGGTGGCTGCGCCAAGACAGCCCGGCAGGCAGCGGTCTCCGGCCGTGAATGACCGCCACCGGCCAAGCTGGATATGCCGTGCATCGACAGTTCCGCCGACCCGCCGCCGCGGTCACGGCCGCTTGCCCGGATTGCGCCAGGCGAGCAGCAGGACAATCACGCCCACTGCCGCGAACACGGCCTCCAGGGGCTGGAATCCGATCAAGGCCACCTCGGCGGCCTCGAAGGCGATCAGCCCCGCACCTGCGAAGATGGACAGGTGGCGGGCGTGCCACCGGTCGCGCCATTGCCAATAGGCGGCCAGCAGGAAACCGCTGCCGACCAAGGTTGCCAGGAGCAGACCCGGGACGCGCCAGTCGCCGAATGGGGTGCCGGTCAGCGTTTGCGGGTCGGCGCGCAGCAGCGAGCCGTCCGGAACGGCCGCGAGGAGCACCCCGCCCGCGACGGCCATGGCACCGGTCACCAGCTCCAAGACGGCGAGGACGCGGGTGCGCGTGCCTGCCCGCGTAGCGCCGGGGCTTCTGCTGGCCAGCCGCCTGAACTTCACTGTGCTCGTCACATCTCCAGCGCGAGCCGCCGCCGTGGCGGTAGCCAGGGACGGAGGTGCCGCCCGCCGAGGTCGACGAGGTAGGCAAACTCCTCCGCACTGAGGCCGATCTCCTTGACCAGGCTGCTCTGCTTCCACCCTTGTCCCGCCCGGGCAGCCGGGCCAGGGACCTTCGGGCACGTCAACGGGCCGTTATGCCCCCGATCAGCGAGCAGGCGGACCGCGCCCCAGGGTCGCCGCCCGGCAAACCGCAGCCATTCGGGAAAGCGCGTCCCACCCGGCCCAGCGTCCAGGCCTGGTCGACCAGGTCCGGACGGCACCGAGTACCTGCCGAAGGCACCGCTACTTCATGCAAACGCAGAATCGATCCTGCAACTCGTCGAGCGCGTCGAGGCGGCCCCCGTCGTAGGCCTCATCCCACAGGCTCCCCAGCGCCCGCCAAGACGCCTGATCACCGCGGCCGAGCAAGCGCGCCGCTCGCTCCACTGCCTGCGCCTTGTCCTGCTCGTTCACCGTCATCTCCTGCTCCCGCGCCTTCTGTCGCGCTCTCCTCGCCGACGACGTCCACGGCCGCTGTCCGGGAACCCCGCTGACCCCACGCTGATACGGGCGCGGCCCCCGTGGGCAGGGCCGGAGGGCCTCAACTCCGGGACCTTCATCCCGGGCGCGTCCTCCCGGGTGGGTCCACATTGTCGCCTGAGCGCGACGGCCATAGCCTTTCGGGCGTGACCGGAGGTGAGTGTGGCGGCGACGCTGCCGATGGCATCCGGCACCCCGGCCTGACTCCGATGTCGGCAGACCCGCTGGTGGTGGTGAGCTACCCGGCTGACGACGAGTACGCCCAGATCAACAGGCGAGTGCTCGACCGTTCGGCCCGGGTCGCCTTTCTGCACGGCCGCCCGGAGGAGGAGGTCCGCGAGGTTCTTGGCCGCGCGGACGTGCTTGTTGGGTGGCATCTGGGCGAGGAGTTGCCGGCCTGCGCCCTGCAGGACGCGGCGCGTCTGCGGTTCGTTCAGTTGCTATCGGCCGGCGCCGACTCCGTCGACTACCCGTCCCTGCCGGAGCGGCTGCTGCTGGCCAGCAACGTCGGCGCCTACGCCGCGCCGATGGCCGAGTACGTCATGGCGGTGACGCTCGCCCTGGCGCGGCGCCTGCCGCAGCGCCACGCCGAGATGGCCAGGGGCGAGTTCGGCATGTGGAAGCCGGTGCTCACCCTGGATGGCGCGGTGTGCGTGCTCCTGGGTTTCGGCGGCATCGGTAAGGCCACCGCCCGTCTGATGCGGGCGTTCGGGGCGCGCATTCACGCGCTGAACACCTCCGGCGATACCCGTGAGCCGGTCGAGTTCGCGGGCACGCTGGCCGACCTGGACCAGGAACTGGCTGCGGCGGACGTGCTCGTCATAGCCCTGCCGCTGACCCGGGCCACCCGGGGCCTCATCCGCGCGCGTGAACTGGCACTGATGAAATCGGCCGCGATCCTGGTGAACGTGGGCCGGGCGGCCATCGTGGACGAGCGGGCGCTCTATGAGCATCTGCGGGATCACCCTGACTTCTGTGCCGGGCTGGACGCCTGGTGGCATGAGCCGGGCCCCGGCGCGGCGTTCGCCACCGGGTACCCCTTCTTCGGCCTGCCCAACCTGATCGGGTCCCCGCACAACTCGGGCGTCACCGACGGCGCCCTCCAGGTCGGGGCGGTCAGGGCAGCGGAGAACGTCCGGCGGTTCCTGCGCGGCGAAGCCGTGACCGGGGTGGTGCGCCGGGAGGACTACCTGTGACCGGACGGCGCCTGCCAGCTCAGGCCTTTGCCGCACGGCGCTTGCCAGCTCAGGCCGTGGCCGGCGGGAAGTTCTCCGCCCAGAACCCAGCGACGTCCACGCGGCGCATGAAGCTGACGCCGCGCTGCTGAAGTGCGTAGTCGATGAAATCCCGGAGCGCGGACGCACGCCCGGGCTGCCCGCTCCACCGGGCGTGCACGCCGACCGTCATCAGCCGGGCCCCACAGCCATGCCCCAATTCCTCAAGCAGGTAGTCGAGGCTGAGCCTGAGGCTTTCGAAGAAGTGCCGCGGCGTCGCGTAGGTCGGGGCGATCAGGTACCGGACGTCGTTGTGCACCTTGCTATAAGGAACCACGAGAAACGGCTTGCCGAGCGTGTCGACGTAGTAGGGAAGCTCGTCGTTGTTCGCATCGGAGTCGTACCAGAACCCGCCGTTCTCGACCAGCAGTTCCCTGGTATGCACGGTGGGGAAGGACCGCACCATCCATCCTCGCGGCCGCTGGCCCGTCGTCCGCTCCAGTGAGCCGACGGCCTTGCGGATCTCCGCTCGCTCCGCGGCACGGCTCATCGCGACGGTGTCCGGGCCGTACCAGTGATAGCCGTGGGCGAGCACGTCATGATTTCGCCCCCGCAGCCACTCGCCCAGCGGCGGGTTGCGCTCCACGGCCAGGGCGCAGGCGCTGAACGTGGCGGGTATCTGAAACCGGTCGATCAGCCTGCAGACCCGCCATATCCCTACCCGGCTGCCATACTCCATGTGCGTTTCGGTGCCGATGTCGCGGATCTCCGGGCCGTACTGGAACGAGTACTCCCCCCAGGTGTCGTTGACGCCGTCCTCGTTCAGCGAATACTCGCCGCCTTCTTCGTAATTGACCACCAGGTTGATCGCCACTCGCGCACCGCCCGGCCACTCGAAGTCAGGAGGCTGCGGCCCGTAGCCGACAAAGTCGCGCACCGGGCCGGGATGGGCGGCGCCGTGGTTGTCACTCATCAGTAGGCCATCCATCCGCCGTCGACCATCAGCGTGGCGCCGCTGATGTAGCTGGCATCGTCCGAAGCCAGGAAGGAGACCGCCGCGGCGACGTCCCGCGGTTCGCCGAACCGGGCGAACGGGGTGCGGGAGCGGACGTACTCCGCCGATTTCTCGTCCTTGCTCAGGTCACCGGGGGTACCGGTGACGATCTTGCCCGGCGCCACGCTGTTGCACAGGATGCCGTCACGCCCGTGCTCGACCGCGATCTGGCGGGTCAGTTGCGCCAGCGCGGCCTTGCTGACGGCGTAGGCGGCGTGCCCGGGCGCGCCGACCATCCCGTGCTGTGAGGTGATGTTCACGATCCGGCCGCGGGCGTCGCCGCGGGCGGGCTGGGTGAGCATCTGGCGCACGGTCGCCCGGCAGAGCATGAACGGCCCGCGGAGGTTCACCGCCATGATGGCGTCGAAATCCTGATCCGCCGTCTCCAGCACCGGCTTGGAGTGACCGCCGGCCAGGGCGGCGTTGTTGACCAGCACGTCGAGTTGCCCGGCCGACGCCACGGCGTGCCCGACAAGCTGGTCGCAGTCCTGGCGGGAGGACACGTCCGCGCGCGCGAACTCGCAGGCGCCGCCGCTCTCGCGGATCAGGTCCTCGGTGGGCTCGCCGCCGGTGAGCGGATCGCGGCGGATGTCGGCGAGCAGCACCCAGAAGCCATCCGCGGCGAGCCGCCGCGCAATGGCCCGCCCGATGCCGGACGACGACCCGGTCACCACGGCCGAACGCGGCATCCGCCCAGCCTAGCGCCGTATGCTTGGGTCATGGGCGTGGCGTTCGTGGCACATTGCCTGCTCAACCAGAATGCCAAGGTGCGTGACGGTGCGCACTGTGCGGGCGTGTATTCCCCCATCGTGGACGTGCTGCGCGCTGAGGGCTGGCGCATCGAGCAGATGCCCTGCCCCGAGCTTGCCTTTACCGGGCTGAACCGGTTCTGGGCGGTGCGCGAGCAGTACGACACCGCGGCGTTCCGCCGGCACTGCCGCCGGCTCGCCGCCGCTGTGGCCGGCGCGATCGCCGCACGCGCGGAGCAGGGAGAGGACGTCGTCCTCATCGGCGTGCAGGGCAGCCCGTCGATGGGTGTGACCATCACCAGCTCCGATCCGGAGCGCGGCGGCAGGCCGTCCTGGCCGGAGGGCACGCCCGAGCACACCGGCGGCGAAGGCATCTTCGTGAAGGAACTGCACGCCGAACTCGACCGCCGCGGCATCGCATTCCGGGTCGCGGGCGAGACGCACGCGCTCGCCAGCCACAATGAAGGCGACCAGCGGGCCCGCCTTGAGTCCGTCCTGAGGGACGGCCGCGATGGGTGACGAGCGCTCGTTCCGGGTGGCGCTCGTCGCTGACCCGCTCGTGAATCCCGCGCCAGGCGGGCGCGATGGGTGACGAGCGCTCGTTCCGGGTGGCGCTCGTCGCTGACCCGCTCGTGAATCCCGCGCCGGGCGGGCGCGATGGGTGACGAGCGCTCGTTCCGGGTGGCGCTCGTCGCTGATCGGTTCGTGAATCCCGCGCCGGGCGGTCTCGATGGGCTGGCCGTGCTCGCCGCCGCGGGCTGGGGGGTGATGCAGCTTCCCGATGATGCCTACTCGGCCGAGGTCGCCCGGCCGCTGCTCGCGGAGGTCGCCGAGCAGGTGGAGGAGTTCTCCCGGCACGGTTACGTGTTCGTCCTGGTCGGCGACCGCGCCGGGCTCGACGGGGCGCTGGCCGCCGTCGGCGTTGCGGTCCCGCCCCGCGTCGTCCCGGCCAGCGCGGCTGAACTGAGCGGGTTCCTGGCCGCGCAGCCGGTCCCGTCGGCCGTCACAGCAACCCGGGAATGAGCTCCAGACCAGCCGGCGCATCCGTGTCCACCCGCCAGAGCGTCCCTGTGCGCGCCGAAGCCTCAATATCCGGCTCGCGGGTTGCGGTCACATAGAGCGCCGGGCCGTCGAAGATGCAGTTCGTGGCGTGTTCGCCGAGCCGGATCTCCTCCAGCACGTCCCCGTCCGCCGAGATCACGGTGACCCCCTGCGAGACGGTGGTGGCAACGAACAGCCGGCCATCGGCGGCGAACGCCATGCCGTCCGGGACGTGATCATTGGAGAGCTGGCAGAACGTGACCGGTTCGCCGTTCTCCATCCGGCGGACCCGGTGCGCCATCGATTCGGTCCAGTAGAGCCGCTGTGCGGCGTCGAAGGCGATCCCGTTCGGGTACACCCCGGGCAGTTCCAGCAGCATCTCGCCGTCGCCCGACCCGTCCACCGCGAACAGCCGGCCCGGCACGCGCACGTCGAACCGGAAATCCTGCTCGGACCCGGACTCGGTGAAGTACAGCCGACCGTCGGGGCCGAAGGCAAGATCGTTGGGCCCGTACAGCGTGTACCCCGCCACCTCCGCGCACAGCAGTTCCACCCACCCGTCCGGGCTGACCCGCTGGATTCCGGAGATGGCGCTGGTGTCACCGCTGCCTGGCACGTTTCCGCCCTGGGTCACGTAGAGGGCCCCATCCGTACCGAGCACCGTGCCCCAGGGCGAGCCCCCGGTGCGCGCGTAGGTGGAGATCTCGCCGCCGGTGTACGCCAGCAGTTCACCCGTGTTGCCGTCACAGAAAACGATCCGCCCATCGCCCATGATGGCCGGGCCCTCGGGGAATCCGAGGCCGGCCGCAAGCAAGGTCGATTGCACTGGCGATCAGGTCCTTTCGCTGGTCAGGCGAACGAGTAGTGCTCGAAGTCGAAGTCGGACAGCGGCTGGCCCACCCGGGCGGCCGAGTACCCGGTGATCTTGGTGCTGTAGGCGTCGAGCGCGTCGATGAACGCCGGGATGATGTACCCGCCCTGATCGAAGTCGATCGTCTGCATCTCATGCTCGATCTCGCGGCGCAGCGCCGGGTTGGTCGTGGCGTTGGCCTGCTTGTACAGGCTGATGTACCGCGGCAGGCTCCAGTGCGTCTCGTTGAACGGGGACGTCGGCAGCAGCGACTGGGCGACCTGGGCGAGGTAGGGCGAGTAGTTGTAGAAGTCCTGGGAGAAGGTCCAGTGCAGGTAGTTGGGGCCGAAGAACGTGGTCGGGTCGACCTGCTTCAGGCTGACCGTGACCCCCGCCGCCTTGGCCTGCTGCGCGAGCACCGTCGCCATCGCGACGGTCCCGGTGGCCACCGGCGAGGTCACCAGCTGGACGGTGAGGTGCTCCTGCCCTGCCTTCTTCAGCAGGCTCTTGGCCTGGGCGATGTCCTGCACCCGGTGCAGCGCGGTGTCGTAGTCGGGGTCGTAGGGCGACGAGACGTCGTAGCCCACCACCGCGTCGCCGTCCAGCGACGAGTTGATCAGCTGCGGGCGGCCGACGAGCAGCCGCATCGCCTGCCGGACGTTGACGTCGTTGAACGGCGCCTGGTCGACGCGCATCGTGAACGGCGTGATCGCCCCGGTGTGCGACTTGACGGTCCGCACGTTGCCGCTCGCCGCCAGCTCGGCCATCTGCGGGCCCTCCAGGGCCCCGGCGCCGTGAATGACGCCGCCCACGAGCGCGTTCTGCAGCGATGCGCTGTCGCTGAAGTCGATGATCGTCAGTGTGTCCACGTAGGGAAGGCCCGGCTTCCAGTAGTTCGTGTTCCGGGCGAACACGCTGCGCTGGCCGGGGGTGAAGGACTGGTACTTGAACGGGCCGGTCCCGTTCGGGTGGGCCGGGTCGAAGCCGACGGGCACGATGTACAGGTAGTACCAGTACGCCAGCTGGTCGATGAAGCTGCCGTAGGGGCTGGTCATCGGCACCTGCACGGTATGGGTGTCCAGCTTCTTCAGCCCGTTCACGTCGATGGGCCCGAGCGGCGTCGCCCCGGTCAGCTTCCCGTTGATGATCCGCTTGAGCGTGAAAATGACGTCGTCCGCGGTGAGCGGTTTTCCGTCGTGGAAGGTGATGCCCTGCCGGAGCCTGATGACCCAGGTGGACGTCGAGCCGTGCGGGCTGATGTCCTCGGCCAGCACGAACTCCGTCTGTGCGCGGGTATTCAGCTGCAGCAGCGGCTGGTACAGCGACTGTGCCCGGGCCGTGTCGAGGTAGGTGAGGCCCTTATGCGGGTCGAGGGTGTCCGAGCCGGAGCCGCCGGTCAGCCCCACCTTGAGCGAGCCGCCGCGGCGCCGGGTCCCGCTCGCCGGTGCCGCCGGCGCGCTGGACGACGACCCTGAGGAGCACGCGGCAAGCAGGCTGCCGCCGCCCGCGAGCGCCCCGGTCGCCGCCAGCCCGCGGAGGAACTGCCGTCGGCCGAGCGCGCTTCCCGGGTCCGCGCGATCCGATGATTCCACGAGATTCCTCCTTGGCCTGGCACGAGCCGTTGCCCCGCCGGCTCCCGTGGGGATCAGCTCACCGGGATGACCACAATTGCGTTCCCCCGGGAGCCCCAACTTCACGAGCGATGGATGATCATACTCCCGCAAAACCGGTGAGAACAGACACGTTTCTGGCCGCGCATCCGGGCGGCCGGGCAGGCGGTGGCCTGCGGTTCCGCCGAATGGAGGACGCTGGCACTGCCGGGCATCGCGCGCTAATGTCGTCGCAAGCGGTCCCGGTATGCACCATTAGGTCGCGATCTAGCCGCCACCTGGCCGTTGGGCGGGCGGGAAAGCGTGCCGGCTGCGGGCCGGTGCCGCTGGCGGCGAGGAAGGATCACCGACGTGACAGATCCCCGGCCTGCGGGGCGCGGCGCCCGGTCACCTTGCCGCATCGGCCCGCCCCCCGCCGGTACCACTTCCGGTAGCGGGTGACCTGGTGTGGCGACAGCCACCGCCCCCGCTGAGCCGGCCGTCCCCGCCGGGCCTTCCGTCCCGGGACGGAACGAGCACCCGCTGCTGATGCTGACCGCGCGCCGGCTGGGCGTCGGTCTCATCACCCTGCTCGTGGTTTCCGCGGTCGTGTTCCTGGCCACGGAGGTCCTCCCGGGCAACGCCGCCTATGCCGTGCTGGGCCGGAACGCCAATCCGGCCCGGCTGCACGCGCTGGAGCGCCAGCTGCACCTGAACCAGGGCCTGCTTTCGCAGTACTGGACCTGGCTGTCGGGCCTGTTCACCGGCAAGCTTGGCGCCTCGCTCGCGAACGGCCAGCCGGTGTGGGGGCTGGCCGAGCCACGGCTCATCAACTCGGCCGTGCTTGTCTTCGTCACCGGTGTGATCGGCTCGGTTCTCGGCGTGGCCCTGGGAGCCGTCGCCGCGCTGCGCAAGGACGGCTGGTTCGACCACATCAGCTCGGTCGCCGCGCTCGCGGTGACCTCGCTCCCCGAGTTCATCGTCGCGATCGGCCTGATCATCCTGTTCTCCACCGTGGTCCTGCACCTGCTGCCCGCCGTCTCGCTGCTGCCGCCGGGCGTCTACGCGTGGAGCCAACCGGAGTTGCTCATCCTGCCCGTCGCGACGCTGGTCATCGTGATCGTCCCGTACATCTTCCGGATGATGCGGGCCGCCATGATCGAGGCCCTGGAGTCCGATTACGTGGAGATGGCCCGCCTGAAGGGCGTGCCGGAATGGCGGATCGTCCTCCGGCACGCACTGCCGAACTCGATCGCGCCGACCATCCAGGTGATCGGCCTGAATTTCCTCTACCTGGCGGGCGGCGTGGTGGTGGTCGAGTACGTGTTCAACTATCCCGGCATCGGCCAGGGACTGGTGTTCGCGGTCAGCAACCGGGATATCCCGGTGATCCAGTTCATCGTCGTGGTCCTTGCCGCGTTCTACGTCTGCGTCAATATCGCCTCGGACGTCATCGCGCTGCTGGCCACGCCGCGGCGCAGGATCCCGAGGTAGCGATGGCCGGGGCCGCACTTGTCACAGCGCCGGTGGCGCCGCCGGGTGCTTTGGCCGGGCGCCATCCCTGGCTGTCGGTGCTCTGGTCGGCGGCGCGCACGCCGCGGGGCGCGGCCGGCCTGACGATGGCCCTTCTCGTCGCGGGGGTGGCCATCATCGGCCCTGTGGTCTCGCCGCACTCGCCGAACGCGCTGGCGACGCTGACGTTCGCCAAGCCGTCCGGGCAGTTCCCCCTGGGCGGTGACTTTCTCGGCCGGGACGTCCTCTCCCGGGTGCTCAACGGCGGCTGGCTGCTGCTGCTGATGGCGGTGGCCGCGACCGCCATCGGCATCGTGGCGGGCGCCGCGGCCGGCATCGCGGCCGCGTACCTGCGCGGCGCGCCGGATGGGCTCATCATGCGCACCGTCGATGTGATCCTCGCGTTCCCGCAACTGGTGTTCGCGCTGCTGCTGCTGAGCCTCGTCGGCCCCAAGCTGTGGCTGATCGTGCTCGCGGTGGGCCTGTCGCATGCCCCGGCGGTGGCCCGCGTGATCCGGTCCGCGACGCTGGATGTCGCCGAACGGGACTATGTCAAGGTCGCGGAGTTGCAGGGCATGCGGCCGGTGAAGGTCATGGCCAAGGAGATACTGCCCAACCTCATCACGCCGCTCATGGTGGAGGCCGGGCTCCGGCTCACTTACTCGATCGTGATCATCGCCGGCCTGGCCTTCCTGGGCTTCGGCCAGCCGCCGCCCACGGCCAACTGGGGCACGATGATCAACGAGAACCGGATCGGCCTGCAGCTCAACCCGTGGGCCGTGATCGCGCCCGCGGTTCTGATCGCCCTGCTCACCATCGGCACCAACACCTTCACCGACGCGGTGGCCCGGGTGACGATCGGTGTGGACCGGCGCCCCGAGGAGGCGGCCCTCCTCGATGACCTCGGCCCGGAGCAGGCGTGATGGCCGGCCACGCGCACGCGCCTGCCGGGCCGGCGGGCGGCCCGCCCGCGGACGGGGTGCGGCTGGACGTCCGCGGGCTCGAGGTCCGGCTCGCCCGGGCCGGCCCCGACGTCGTCAGCGACGTGTCCTTCACCGTCCAGGCCGGGCAGGTGCTGGGCCTGGTGGGCGAGTCGGGCTCGGGGAAGACGACGGTCGTCCTCGCGCTGCTCGGCCATGCCCGCCGCGGCCTCTCCATCAGTTCCGGTGCGGTACTGGTGGACGGCGTCGACCTGCTGCGGCTGTCGGCCAGCCGGTTGCGGGCCGTCCGGGGCGCGCGGGTCGCCTACGTGCCCCAGGATCCGTCCGCGGCGCTCAATCCCGCGCTGCGGGTCGGGACGCAGCTGAGGGAGGCGATCGCCGTACACCCGGGCGCGGTCGAGGATCCCGGCGGCCGGATTCGCGAGGTGCTGCGGGAGGCCCGCCTGGACGCCTCGCCCGAGTTGCTGCGCCGCTACCCCCATCAGCTCTCCGGGGGGCAGCAGCAGCGCGTCGGGCTGGCGATGGCCTTCGCGTGCCGGCCGTCGCTGATCGTGCTCGACGAGCCGACCACCGGCCTGGACGTGTCCACCCAGCGCCATGTGCTGGACACCATCCGCAGCATGTGTGCGGCCTACGGGGTGGCGGCCGTCTACGTGAGCCACGACCTCGCGGTCGTCGGCGGGCTGGTCAGCGACGTGGCGGTGATGTACTCCGGCCGGATCATCGAGATCGGCCCGACCGCCCGGGTGTTCGGTGACCCACTGCACCCCTACAGCCGCGGGCTGCTGTCCGCGGTGCCCTCGCCGGTGCAGGCCACGAGGCTGACCGGGATCGACGGCCAGCCGCCGCGGCCCGGCCGCCGCCCGGCCGGCTGTGCGTTCGCGCCACGCTGCGGCTTCGCGACCGCGGACTGCCGGTCGCGGCAGCCCGAGCCGGTGCTCATCGACTCCCGCGAGGTGCGGTGCCTCCGGGTGACGCAGGTGCGGGATTCGCCGGCCGGTGCGGCCGCGGCCCTCGGCCGCGCGGCCGCGGCCGAGGGTGCGGTGCCGGTGCTCTCGTTGCGGGATGTCTCGGCCGGCTACGGGCGCAGGCCGGTGCTCACCGGGGTCGATCTTGACGTGCCCGCGGAGTCGTGCGTCGCCGTGGTGGGCGAATCGGGCTCGGGGAAGACCACCCTGGCCCGCTGCATCGTCGGGCTGCACCGCAACTGGACCGGCGACATCAGCTTCGAGGGCGCCCCCCTGCGGACCCGCGCGGGCGACCGGCCGCGGCAGGTGCTGCGGCGGGTGCAGTACGTGTTCCAGAACCCCTACACCTCGCTCAACCCCCGCAAGACCGTCGGGCAGATCGTCGCCCAGCCGCTGGAGCAGTACCTGCGGCTGGGGTACCGCGAGCGGTCGCAGCGCGCCGCCCGGGCACTGGCCGATGTGTCGCTGGGCGGGGACTTCCTCTCCAGGTACCCCGACCAGTTGTCCGGCGGGGAGCGCCAGCGGGTCGCCATCGCCCGCGCCCTGGTCGCCGAGCCCGATCTGCTGGTCTGCGACGAGGTGACCTCCGCCCTGGACGTCTCGGTGCAGGCGGTCATCGTGGAACTGCTCCGCGGTCTGCAGGCGGGGCGGCGCATCGCGATGATCTTCATCACCCACAACCTGGCGCTCGTGCGCAGCATCGCACAGTCCGTGGTGGTGCTCCGCGACGGCGCCGTGGTCGAGTCGGGCCCGGTCGAGCAGGTTCTCGACCGCCCGGCCGACCCCTACACCGCCCGGCTGATGGAGGACGTGCCCAAACTCCCCGCGCGGGGCGCGCAGGGAACCTCCGGTCAGGGTGCGGCAGCCGCAGGGCCCACCGTCCCCGAGCTTGGCAGGTAAGCTCCGCGCGCGGCCACGAAACGGCCGTGCCGGACCAGCACCCTGCCCCCGAGCAGGACGTCCCGCACCATCCCGGCCAGCCGCTCGCCGGCGTAGACACAGTCGCCCGTGCCGTCGTCGAACGTGTCCGCCGTGATGGATGTTTGCGCGGCGGGATCCCAGATCACCAGGTCAGCGTCGGAGCCGGGGGCTATCGCTCCCTTGCGGGGGTAATGGCCGAAGGCCCGCGCCGGGTTCGCGCAGGCGACCTCGGCCAGCCGCTCGATCGGCAGGCCCCGCGCCAGGCCGCGCGACAGCAGCAGCGGCAGCCGGGGCCCGACGCCCGCGATCCCGTAGCGGTAACCCCGCCCGTCGGGGGCGAACTCCCCGATGGTCCGCGAGCGCTCCTGGCAGTGGTCGGACCCCACCATGTCGAGCGTCCCGTCCGCGAGCGCCTGCCACAGCGCCTCCGGATGGCCGGGCGGCCGCAGCGGCGGGCAGACGAGGAAGCGCTCGGCGTCGTCGCGCAGGTAACAGCGGTCGTCCAGGAGGAGGTGGTGCAGGCACACCTCCGCGTGCAGTCCCGGCGAGCCGCGGCGGCGGGCCAGGCGCACCTGGTCGAGCGCTTCGGCACACGACAGGTGCACCAGGTAGCACGTCGCCCCGGTGATGCGCGCCGTCGCCAGCACGCGGGCCACCGCCGCGGCCTCGGCTTCCGGCGGGCGGGACCGCGCGAAGACCCGCACCCCGGTGCGGCCCGTCGCCACCGCCTCGGCGGCCAGCCCGTCGATCAGGTCGCCCTCCTCGCAGTGGACCCCGACCACCTGGCCGTGCCGCGCCGCGGCCGTCATCAGCTCGAACAGCCCGCGGGTGGACCACATGATCCCCAGCTCGGAGTAGGCGAGGAACACCTTGATCCCGGACGCCCCGGCGGCCCGGAGCGCCGCCAGGTCGGCGACCTCATCCGGCCGGTAGAGCGCCGCGTGCAGCCCCACATCCACCGCGGGCCGGCCGCCGGCGAGCTGCCCGCCGGCGAGCTGCTCGCGGCGGCGCAGGAAACAGCCGGCCGCCTCCTCGCCGGGCCCGGGGTTGGTGAACGACAGGACCGTGGTGGTGCCACCGAGCGCGGCCGCCCTGGTCGCCGCGGCCACGTCCGCCATGATGTGGCAGTGCGGGTCCACGCCCCCGGGCAGCACGAAACACCCGGTGGCGTCGATCCGGCCGGGCCCGGCGGTCACCGGCCCTGGGCGCGCCAGCGCGGCGATCCGGCCATCCTCGATGACCACATCGGCGGGCCGCGCGCCGCCGGGCAGCACTACGGTGCCACCCGTCACCGCCAGGGAACCAGGGGGGTGAGGCGAGTCCGTTTTGCCTGCCAAAAGAAGCCCGGGGCGGAATCGCCGTTCACGAGCGCGTCCCGGCACCGGGGATCACCGCCTCGAGCCGGTGCGCCGTCCCGGCCCGCACGACCAGCCGGGGCACGATGAGCGTCTCCACCACCTCGCTTTCGCCCGCTCCGTCGGGGAGCACCCATTCGCCGGGGCGCAGCTCGAAGCCGGTCACGTCGGCCGTGGCGCCGGGTGCCAGGGTGCCCACCTCGGCGGAGCGCCGGATGGCTGCCGCCGGTGCGGCGGTCGTCGCGGTCACCACGCCGGCCAGGCTCATCCCGCAGTGCAGCAGCTTCGACAGGGTGGTCGCCTGGTCGTAGACCGGCCCCGCGACGTTGTGGGCGTGCAGGTCGCTCGACACGGTGTCCGGCGGGAAGTCCTGCGCGAAGGCTGCCCTGGCCACCCGGTAGGCGAAACTTCCGGCACCGTGGCCGACGTCGAAGACAACCCCGCGGGCGCGGGCGCGGGCCACCGCCGGGTACAGGCGGCCGCCCGGTGCGAGGATCCCGCCCTCGTTGGCGTGGAAGCAGTGCGTGACGATGTCCCCTTCCCCCAGGTGGCGCAGCAGCCACGTGATGGGCCTGCGCATGTCGATGATGTGCACCATCAGCGGGAGGCCGAGCCGCCCGGCGGCCTGGCGGGCCAGGCGCAGCGCCGGTTCCGGGTCGTTGCCAACCATCTGGTAGCCGAGCCGCACCTTGACCCCGACGATCACATCCGGGTGCTCCTGGGCCCGCGCGACGGCCTGGTCCGGCGACGCCCAGCGCAGGTCCTCCAGCTCACCGACCAGGCTGGTGATCATTCCCTGAACCGCGACGTGGAGAAACGCCAGGACGCGGGTGCCCGCGGGCTCGATGACGTAACGGCGGAACCCGGGGAAGGTCTGGGCGCCCGCGGACCCGGCGTCGACGGCGGTGGTGACACCGCGGCGCAGGCAGTTCGCGTCCGGGTCGATGCCGTAGTGCGAGACCCCGTGGTACAGGTGCGTGTGCAGGTCCACCAGGCCGGGAACGAGCACCAGCCCGCTCGCGTCGATCGTCTCGGCGGCCGGGCCGGCCTCGCCGATCGCGCTGATCCGCCCGGCCGTGACGCCGATGTCGAGCCGGCCGTCGATGCCCCGTTCCGGGTCGAGGACCCGGCCGCCGAGGAGGGCGAGATCGGTCACGGGAGCAGGCCGGCGGGCAGCCGCGCCAATGTCGCGGCGAACGCCGCCACGGTCCGCTCGACGTCGGTCTCGGTGTGCGCCGCGCTCAGGAAACCCGATCCGTGGAAGAACTGGACGCCCTCGGCCAGGAGGCCGGCGTGCAGCTCGGCGGACAGCGCCGGGCTCATTCCCGCCGACTTCAGCGCCGCCATGCTGGCCTCCTCCGGCTCCCCGGCGTGACCGATCAGCAGGTGGAAGGCCGAGCTCTCGCCGTAGGCGCGGCCGGGGACCCCGGCCTCGGCGAGAGCCTTGGTGAGCCCGTCGCGCAGGGTGACGGCGAGCCCGGCCGCGTGCTCCTGCGGCTCCCCCGAGCGGCACGCGCGCAGCGCGGCGATCCCGGCGGCGGCCGACACCGGATGCGCGTTGTGCGTGCCGGGGTGGCCGACCCGGCGCGGGTCGCCGCGGTCACCGGACAGGTGCCCCATGAGGTCCGCCCGGCCCGCGACGGCACCACCCGGCATCCCGCCGGCCAGGATCTTGCCGAGCACGGTGAGGTCGGGGGTCACCCCCGCCACCGCCTGCACCCCGCCGGGCGACCAGCGGAAGCCGGAGACCACCTCGTCGAAGACCAGCACCGCCCGGGTGGCCGCGGTCAGCGCCCGCAACTCCGCGAGCAGCCCCGCGGGCAACGGCACCGTCCCCCAGGCCGCGCCGGAGGGCTCGAGGATGACGGCCGCCACATCGCCACCGTGGAGCGCCGCCGCGAGCGCCTGCGCGTCCGCGGGCACGACGGTGACCGCCTGGCCGAGCACGGCGGGCACCCCGGCGGTGTCCGGGCCGCGGAACGGCGGGTCGGTGCCGAAGGAGACCTGGTCGTGCCAGCCGTGGAAGTGACCGGCCAGCTTGACCACCCGTTCCCGGCCGGTGGCCGCCCGGGCGAGGCGCAGGGCCAGCAGCGAGGCCTCGGTGCCGCTGGAGGTGAACCGGACAAGCTCGGCCGAGGGGACCAGGTCCACCACGGCTTCGGCCCACTGCGTCTCCAGTTCGTGCGAGGCGCCCGGGTGGAAGGCGATCGTTGCCTGGTGCCGCACCGCCGCCACCACCTCGGGGTGGCTGTGCCCCAGGAGCAGGGCACCGTGGCCCATCACGTAGCAGATGATCTCGTGCCCGTCCAGGTCCCACTTGTGCGCGCCCGCCGCCCGCGCGACGGCCAGGGGAAACGGCGCGGCCCGCCGCACGTCGTGGGTGACGCCACCGGCCAGCACCCGGCTGGCCCGCAGTGCGTGGGCCTTCGAGCCCGGGTTCGCCCCGGCCCACGCCCGCGTGTACCCGTCATTGTTCTCCCAGGTTGGCATGCCGCCAGTCTGCCGCCGGGCCGCTCGCGGGCGCTAGATGAGCTTTTTCATGCATTACGATGCGGCGCCGGAATCTGTACCGTGGCCTGAGGCCCGCTCGGGGATGGCCAAGGCCACGTGACGAAGGAACGGGGCCTTGAGCCGCCGGGGGGTTCCAGGGGGTCGCCCCCCTGGGTTACACGGCCAGGAGCGAGGAGGACCGCATGGCGGATCTGCCGGCGATGCTGAAGAGCGGCCCCGTGGTATGCGCCGAGGGGTACCTCTTCGAGTGCGAGCGGCGCGGGTATCTCCAGGCCGGGGCGTTCGTTCCCGAGGTCGTCCTGGACCACCCCGGCGTCGTCGAGGAACTGCATCGCGAGTTCGTGCACGCGGGATCCGACGTGGTGGAGGCCTTCACCTACTACGGGCACCGGGCCAAGCTGCGGGTCATCGGCAAGGAGGACATCCTGGAGCCGCTGAACCGGCAGGCCCTTTCCATCGCGGCCGCGGTGGCCAGGGACACCGGCACGCTGCTGGCCGGCAACCTCTGCAACACCAACACCTACGAGCCCGGCACCCCGGCGGCGCGCGAGGCCCGGGAGGCGTTCGAAGAGCAGGTGGCCTGGGCCGCCGATGCCGGGGCGGACTTCGTCATTGCTGAGACGTTCAGCTGGGCGGGCGAGGCACTGCTGGCCCTGGCGGCGATCCGCGCCGCCGGTCTGCCGGCCGTGGTGACGTTCGCGGTGCACCGGGACGGCACGATGCGCGACGGTGTCAGCCCGGAAGAAGCCTGCCGCCAGGCGGAACAGGCCGGCGCGACGGTGGTCGGCCTCAACTGCATCCGGGGCCCACAGACCATGCTGCCGCTGCTGCGCCGGGTGCGGGAGGCGGTGTCCTGCGAGGTGGCGGCGCTGCCCGTGCCATACAGGACGACCGAGGCGGAGCCGACGATGCAGTCGCTGCGGGACCCGGCCCGGGACGGGCGGCAGGCCTTCCCCACCGCGCTCGACCCGTTCACCTGCACCCGGCATGAACTCGGCGACTTCGCCGCCGCCGCGCTGGGGCTGGGCGTGCGCTACCTCGGCGTGTGCTGCGGTGCCGCACCGCACCACATCCGGGCGGTGGCGGAGGCGGCGGGCCGGACGCCGCCGGCGTCACGGTACTCCCCGGACATGTCGAAGCATTCGTTCCTCGGCACCGGCCCCGGCATCGCCAAGGCCTACCAGGAATACGCGGGCAACCTTTAGCCTGGCCCGCGCCAGCGGGCCCTTCTGGGTGAGCCGGCCCTTCGTGGTGAGCCGGCCCCTCGTGCGCCGGCCCCTCGTGAGCCGGCCCTGCGGGGCTGGCGGGATCTTCCGGGGCCGGCCGCGCAGCCGGTTCGGGTCAGCAGGGCTCGACCGGGACCGCCCGGGACGTCTCCAGGGCCAGTTCGGCCGCGGCGGCCACCGCGAGCGTGGCGGCGGCGTCCCGCGGCGTGCAGGCCACCGCCGCAGGGTCGCGTTCGGCGACCGCGTGCAGGAAGCGGCGCATCGAGCGCTCGAAGGGATGGGACGCGGCCCGGCGGTCGATCCGCTGGCCACCGGTGACCCCGGTGAGGGTGAAGTCCGGGTCGAGCGCCAGCCGGAGCGTTGCCTGCGACGCGAGGATGTCCAGGCCGAAGCTGCCCGGCTGGCCCGGCCGGGTCCAGGCGACCACGATCGTGGCCAGCGCGCCGGACGCGTGCTGGAGCAGCATCGTCAGCGCGTCGTCGATGTCGCCCGCCGCCTCGCCGGCGCTGCGGGCCAGGCGGACCCGCCCGGCGGCGGCCTGGACCGCTGCCACCTCCCCCGCCACGGCCCGGGCCAGGTCGAGGTGGTGGCTGCCGCGTTCCAGCAGGTTGCCGCCACCGGCGTGCCTGTCAAGGAACCACGGCCGGCTCTGCGTCGGCCCGATGCAGGTGCCGACCAGGGCGCCGATCTGCTGCCCGCGCAGCAGCCCGGGCAGATCACCGAGCAGGTCAAGGGCGTGCCACTGATAGCCGACCGCGCACACGGTGCCGCTGCGCCGCGCCGCCGCGACGATCACCGCCGCGTCCTCTGGGGTGCGCGCGATTGGCTTTTCCAGGTAGACGGGCAGTCCTGCGCTCAGCGCGGCGACCGCCGGTTCGGCGTGGGAGCGCGGCGGGGTGCAAACGAGCAGCGCGCCGAGATCCTCACCGTCGAGCAGGTCGCGCCAGTCGGTGTAGACGCGCGCGCCGGTGCCGGCCGCCAGTTCCCCGGCCCGCTCCGTGTCGAGGTCGCAGACGGCGGCAAGCTCGGCTTCCGCCACGGAGTCAAGAACCCGCCTGTGCTCACGGGCTATCCATCCGGCCCCGACCATGCCGATCCGGATCATGCCCATGCTGCCTCCACACTGGCGCCGGGGCTCGCCGCGCGCGGCCCCGTGTACCAGGTCAGCTCCAAGGGAACGGCGAGTTGCTCACCGGGTGCAGGTCCCCGGTGCTGTACCGGCCGAACCTGAACGGTGTGAGCAGCGCCTGCTGCTCACCGAGGAGTTCCTTCGCGACCAGGGCACCGACGCCGATCATCTTGAACCCGTGGTTGGAGTCGGCGATCACGTAGGCGTTCTGCCGGAAGGTGTCGAAGACCGGGAAGCTGTCCGGCGTGAACGCGCCGATTCCGCCGCTGCGCTCGTGCTTGTACAGGTGCCGCTTGCCCTGGAACCTCTTGTGGCAGTGCGCCAGACCCGAGGTCCACATCCGGACGAAGTCATCGGCGACCGTGTACTCGGGGCTCTCCGGGCCGTACGGGTCGACGGCGACGGCGCCGGCGGGCTTGCCTACGACATTCGGGGCGGCCCCGCCCTGGAGCCCGGCGAAGTTGAAGTCGGGCTTGTAGTAGATGCCCCACAGCTTGTCCGTGATGAGGTCACCGGTGACGTCGTCGATGAGCGGCTCGGCGGAGTCCACGTGGGTCACGGGCGGGAAACCGCCGCGGTTGTC
>Ga0207646_10002861_pt1 | contig 20043 bp, 14 predicted proteins | sample KBSK5502metaG_FD_184343 | JGI IMG/M metagenome (GOLD analysis project Ga0207646, IMG submission 184343) | Corn, switchgrass and miscanthus rhizosphere microbial communities from Kellogg Biological Station, Michigan, USA - KBS K5-50-2 metaG... | ecosystem: Host-associated > Plants > Roots >...
TGAGGCTAGTCGTGGTGGTCTTGCCGTGCGTTCCCGCCACTGCGATCCCCTGCTTCAACCGCATCAGCTCGGCGAGCATCAGCGCGCGGGGCACGACTGGAATGCCCTGTTCGCGCGCCGCGGCGACTTCTGAGTTATCCGCAGGCACCGCGGTCGACACGACGACGACGTCGGCGCCTGCGATATTGGCCTCGGCGTGCCCGATAGCGACGCGCGCACCGAGTTCGGTCAGGCGCCGCGTCGCAGCGCCGTGAGCGAGATCCGAGCCGGTCACCCGATATCCCTGCGTCAGCAGCACCTCGGCGATGCCGCTCATGCCGGCGCCGCCGATACCGACGAAGTGCACGCGCTTGACCTTGTGCCTCATGGCCGCCTTGCTTCGGTGACGCATGCCTGCGCGACGCGCTCGGCAGCGTCAGCGCGGCCGAGTCGCCGCGCCGCGATGGCCATCTCGAGCAACCGCTCGCGCGAGCAGCCGCCGAGGAAAGCGGCGAGGCGTTCCGGGGATAACTCGGCCTGCGGCACGAGCACTGCGGCGCCCGCGTCGACCAGAAAGCGGGCATTGCGCGTTTGTTCGTCGGCGATCGCGCCCGGCAAGGGCACGAGTAGCGCCGCGACGCCTACCGCCGCCAACTCCGCCACCGTCAGGCCGCCGCTGCGGCAGAGCACGAGATCGGCGCGCGCATAGCTTTCTGCCATGTCGGTGATAAAGGGCAGGCATTCGGCTTCGACGCCGCGAGCCGCGTATGCCGCACGCAACGCGTGCAAGTGCCTCTCGCCGGCCTGGTGCGCGACGATCGGGCGCGACGACGCGGGAAGAAGTGCGAGCGCGGCGGGCACGCGCTCGTTTAACGCGACCGCACCCAGACTGCCACCGAGGACGAGCAGCCTGAGCGGCCCGCTGCGCCCGCGATATCGCTCCTCCGGCGGCGGCAGCGCCGCGATGTCCTCGCGCACCGGGTTGCCCACCCATTCCGCCTTGGCCGCATGTCGGCCGGAGAATGCGCCGGGAAAGCCCTGCAGGATGCGATCGGCGCCGTACGCGAGAACGCGATTGGCGAGTCCCGCGACCGCATTGGCGTCGTGTATCACGAGCGGCTTGCCGCAAGCCACGCCCATCAACGCGCCGGGAAACGATGCGAAGCCACCGAATCCCAGAACCACGTCCGGCGCGCGCCGCCGGATGATGGAGAGGCTCTGGCGGCACGCATTCAAAAGCGCGAACGGACCGAGCAGCAGCCGCTGCAGACCTTTGCCCCGAACGCCGACAAAGCGTATGCCTTCGAACTCGACACCGTGCTCGGGCACGAGCTTCGCCTCCAGTCCCTCGCGCGTCCCAAGCCAGAACACGCGCCAGCCGCGCGCGATCAGGCGCGCGGCGACCGCGAGTCCCGGGAAGACGTGTCCACCCGTGCCGCCGGTCGTGATCATGACGGTCCCGCTCATACGGTGAATCCGCGCAGCAAGCGCCGATTCTCGAAATCGACGCGCAACAGAATCGCGATCGCCAGGCAGTTGGCGACGATGCCGCTGCCGCCGAAAGAGAGCAAAGGCAAGGTGAGCCCCTTGGTCGGCAGCACGCCCATGTTGACGCCGATGTTGATGAACGCCTGAATACCCAGCCAGATGCCGATGCCGTGGGCGAGCAGCGCCGCGAACGGACGCTCGAGACGCGCAGCCTGCCGGCCGATCGCATAGGCGCGGATCAACAGCCACGCAAACAGCGCGATCACGGCGATGACGCCGGCGAAGCCGAGCTCCTCGGCGATCACCGCAAGCAGGAAGTCGGTGTGCGCCTCGGGCAGATAGAGAAGCTTTTCGACGCTCGCACCCAGGCCCACACCGAACCATTCGCCGCGGCCGAAGGCGATCAGCGAATGCGACAGCTGATAGCCCTTGCCGTACGCGTCTGCCCAGGGATCGAGGAAGCCGGTGAAGCGCTGCACACGGTACGGTGCCATCCGGATCAGCACCCACAACGCGATCGGCAGCAGCACGCCCAAACCCATCAGGAGTCGCCAGTCGAGCCCGCCCAGGAACAGGATGCCGAAGGCTATGGCGACGATCACTACGCAAGCGCCGAAATCCGGCTCGTGCAGCAGCAGCGCGCCGATCGCGACCATGACCGCAAGCAGCGGCAGGAAGCCGCGCAGCAGCGTCTGCTTGAGTGGTTGTTCCGCGTGCAGGAACGCCGCTCTCCGCACCGCGTAGCTCGACGCATAGAACACGACGAAGAGCTTCATGAACTCCGAGGGTTGTACGTTGACTACGCCGAGCGTGAGCCACCGCTTGCTGCCGTTGATGGCGCGACCCACCCCGGGAACGAGCACCACGATCAACAGCGCCGCGCCGGCGACAAACAGATACGGAGCCAGCGCGCGCCATGCCCTGACCGGAACCTGGAACGCGATCAGTCCCGCAGCGAGCCCGGCCGCAATGAAAAGCGCGTGGCGCGCGAGGAAGTACCACGGCCTGTAGCCGGTATAAGCGGATGCCTCCGCGGTCGCGATCGACGCCGAATAAACCATGACGAGCCCGGTGGCGAGCAGCAGCAGCGCCGCCCAGGCGAGCGTCGGGTCGTAGGCGAGCATCGCCCGGCTCTCGCGCGGCGCGGCGGCCAGCGGATAAAACCGCGGCAACGTCGCCAGCAGGCCGCCGTCCCTAGGCATGCGCGGCCTCCCGGGCATGAGCTGCGACCGCGGCCTTGAAGCGCTCGCCCCGCTCGACGTAATCGCGGAACATGTCGAGGCTCGCGCACGCGGGCGACAACATGACCGCATCGCCGGCCCGCGCCCGCGCAATCGCGCGCGCCACAGCGACCTCGAGCGCCGGCGCGAATTCGATGGGAGGTGTCGCACCCGACAGCGCAGCGGCAATCGAGGGCGCGTCACGACCCACGAGGACAACTGCGCGGCAATGTGCTTCGACGGCGGGCTTGAGCGGCGCGAACTCCTGCCCCTTTCCGTCGCCGCCAGCGATCAGCACCACCGGACGGCCGATGCCGGCGAGGGCGGCGAGTGTCGCGGCAACCGTCGTGCCCTTCGAGTCGTTGACGAACAGGACACCGGCGATGTCCGCAACGCGCTCCATGCGATGCGGCAAGCCATGGAAGGCGGCCAGCGCGGAGAGCAACTTGCCGTCTATCTTGACCACGGTCGAGGCGAGCGCGAGCGCCGCGAGCGCATTTAACGCGTTGTGTCGTCCGACCAACGCGAGCTCGCTGGCGGCGGTAAGCAGCGCACCGCCGCGCGCAAGCCATGGCGCGCCCTTGCGCTCGACCAGTCCCCATTCGTGCTCGCCCTGCGGAATGCCGGCGCCGAACGTCTGCACGATCCGCCCCGGGACCGCCATTGCCAGCGAGCGCGCATCGTCGCGATTGAGTATCTGCTCGCCGCCGCCAGCGAAGATGCGCGCCTTCGCCGCCGCGTATTCGCCGATGCCAGCGTAGCGATCGAGATGATTCTCCGTGACATTAAGCACCGTTGCCGCAACGGGCTTGAGGCTCGACGTCGTCTCGAGCTGGAAGCTCGACAATTCGGTCACGAACACGTCGGGCCAGCGCGCTCCCTGCTCGTGCGCGGCAAGGACGTCGAGCACCGGCTCGCCAATGTTGCCGATGGTCGTGGCGACGAGTCCCGCTGCGCGCAGCAGCTCGGCGGTCAGTGCGGTGACCGTCGTCTTGCCGTTCGAGCCGGTGATCGCCAGGACTTTCTGTCCCGCCGGCAGCGCGCGGGCGAAGAGCTCCACGTCGCCGACCAGCTCGACTCCCCGTGCCACGGCGGCGCGTATAGCCGGCGCTTCCTTGGCGAGCCCTGGGCTGATGACGATCATCTGCGCGTCTGCAAGCGTCGCATCGGTTATCGGCCCGGTCGTCAACCCGACCTGCGGCAGCTCGGCGCGCAACTGCGGTGCGCGCGGCGGATCGGCGCGCGTGTCGGCGACGGCGACGCGGGCGCCGCGCCGCGCCGCCCAGCGCGCGGCCGACAATCCGGTGACACCCAGGCCGAGCACGACAACGTGGCGATTCTTGAGCGTCATCGCTAGCGTAGTTTCAAGGTCGAAAGGCCGAACAGGACGAGCAGCATGGTGACAATCCAGAAGCGGACCACGACCTGGTTTTCCTTCCAACCCTTGAGCTCGTAGTGGTGATGGATCGGGGCCATGCGGAAAACGCGCCTGCCGGTGAGCTTGAACGATGCGACCTGGATCATCACGGAGAGCGTCTCGACGACGAACACGCCACCCATGATCGCCAGCACGATCTCCTGACGGACGATGATCGCGATCGCACCGAGCGCGGCGCCGAGCGCCAGCGCGCCGACGTCGCCCATGAAGACCTCTGCCGGGTAGGCGTTGAACCACAGGAAACCCAGGCCCGCGCCGACGATCGCGGCACAAATCACGGTCAGCTCGCCCGCGCCCGGAATATGCGGCATGAGAAGATAGCTCGAGAAGTCGGCCCGACCCATCGCGTACGCGAAGATGCCGAGTGCGCCGGCGATCATCGCGGTGGGCATGATCGCGAGCCCGTCGAGCCCGTCGGTCAGGTTGACCGCATTGCTCGCGCCGACGATCACGCAATACGACAGCGCGATGAATCCCCAAACACCCAAGGGATAGCTCACCGTTTTGAAGAACGGCACGATCAGATCGGCTTTCGGCGGCAGATCGAGACTGAAGCCGCTGTAGAGCCACGCCAAGAACAGCTGCAGGAACTGGCTGGTCGATGGTGCAGAGACCGAGAAGGCGAGGTAGACCGCGGCGAGCAGTGCGATCACCGATTGCCACACGAACTTGGTGCGCACCGAAAGCCCCTTCGGGTTGCGGTATACGACCTTGCGGTAGTCGTCGATCCAGCCGATCGCGCCGAAACCCAGCGTCACCAGCAACACGACCCAGACGAAACGATTCCTCAAGTCGGCCCAGAGCAGCGTCGTGATGGCGATCGAAACCAGGATCAGCGCTCCGCCCATCGTCGGCGTTCCGGTCTTGATCAGATGCGACTGCGGTCCGTCGTCGCGCACCGCCTGCCCGATCTTGTATTGAGTGAGCGCGCGGATCATGCTCGGGCCGACCACGAACGAGATGACGAGCGCGGTCATAGTCGCCAGCACCGCGCGCAGCGTGATATAGCCGAAGACGCTGAACGCGCGCACGTCGGCCGCCATCCAGTTCGCAAGCGCGAGCAGCATCAGTGCCTTTCGCCCGCGGCGGCGCCGGTCAGTGCGGCGACGACGCGTTCCATGCGCATGAAACGCGAGCCTTTGACGAGCAGCGTCACGCGCGCCGCGTCATCGCCGCGCAGCTTCGTTCCCGTGGCAGCGATCAATGCGTCGACATCGTCGAAGTGCTCGCCACCGGGTCCGAACGACGCAACGGCGTGCGCGGCGAGCTCTCCGGTCGTCAGCAGACGATCGATCCCGGCGGCACGCGCGTACTCACCGATCTCCCTATGGAAAGCGATGCCCCGGTCACCGACTTCGCCCATGTCGCCCAGCACCAGCCAGCGCGCTCCGCCGGCACGCGCAAGCACCGCGATCGCGGCGCGCACAGAGTCCGGGTTTGCGTTGTAGGTATCGTCGATGACCGCGACGCCGGCGGCACCGGCCTTGATGTCGAGCCGGCCGGAGAGCGGCCGGAACGTTGCAAGGCCGCTTCGCACCGCAGCGAGGCCGGCGCCAGCGGCCGTAGCCGCAGCGATCGCCGCCAGCGCGTTCGCGACGTTGTGGCGCCCTGGCGCGTGCAGCTCGAAGCTCGTCGTGCCGCCGGGCGTCTCGACGTCGACCGCGCTGCCCCATGGCTCCGTCCGACAGCGCGCCGAGATCGCAGCCGGCGCGCGCAGGCCGAAGTCCCGTAACCCGATGCTCGCACCCTCGGCGTTGCGCCGATCGATGACTTCACCCCAGAACGGCGCGTAATCGTCGTCAGCATTGATCACGGCGACGCCGTCGACCGGGAGCGCGTTCAACGCGGCGGCGTGCTCCGCGGCGACGTCGGCAACGCTTTTCATGAACTCCTGATGTTCGCGTTGTGCGTTGTTGATGAGCGCGATCGTCGGTTGCGCAATGCTCGCTAGTTCAGCGGTCTCTCCGGGGTGGTTCATGCCGATCTCGAGCACTGCGACGCGATGCGCCGCCCGCAGACTGAGTACCGTCAGCGGCAAGCCGATCTGATTGTTGAGATTGCCCGCGGTCGCAAGCACTTGTTCCGGACCCCGTTCGACGCGCAGGATCGCCGCGGTCATCTCCTTGACCGTCGTCTTGCCGTTGCTGCCGACGATGGCGATGACCGGCAGAGTGAAGCGCCGACGCCAGAACGCGGCGAGCGCGCCCAGCGCTGCGAGCGGATCGGCGACCGCTAGCAAGCTTCCTGCGACATGGCCGGCAAGCGCCGCCGCGCGGTCGGCGGCAACGACCGCCGCAGCGGCACCGCGTTCGAATGCCTGGGCGACGAAATCGTGGCCGTCGAAGCGCTCGCCCCTGATCGCGACGAACAGATCGCCCGTCTCAAGAGAGCGCGAATCGGTCGTGACTCGATCGAAGCCTACGTTCGCGCCGAAAAGCGTGCCGGCGATCGCGCGGGCTGCCGTCGCGGTGTCCATCATTGCACGCTCCGCACGGCAAGCGCCCGCGCCGCATGATCGGCATCGAGAAAGGGGTGCCGAACTCCGGCGCGTTCCTGGTAGGGCTCGTGCCCCTTGCCCGCGAGCAGAACGACGTCGCCGACCTTCGCCTCGCCGATCGCCGTCGCAATCGCGCTGGCGCGATCGAGCTCGACCGCATAGCGACGATTGCCGGTGTCGCGGATGCCGTGGACGATGTCGCTGGCGATCGCGCCGGGATCCTCGCTGCGCGGATTATCGCTGGTGACGATCACGCGATCGGCCAGCCGCGCGGCCACTCGGCCCATTTCCGGCCGCTTGCCGCGATCACGGTCACCGCCGCAGCCGAAAACGCATACGAGCTCGCCGGGGCTCACGACGGCCGAACGTAGCGAGGTCAGCACCTTATCCAGCGCGTCCGGCGTGTGAGCGTAGTCGACGACGACCACCGGTGCGGCTTCGCCGCCAAGGCGCTGCATGCGTCCGGGCGGCGCGTCGGCAACGGCGAGAAATCCCAGCGCGGTCTCCAGCGCGACGCCGCTCACCAGCAGCACGGCGAGCACGCCGAGCAGGTTGGCGGCATTGAACGCGCCGACCAGCCGTGAATAGATTTCGCCCCTTCCCCAAGGCGTTTCGACGGCGAAAGCGAGCCCTGCTTTGGTCGCGGTCAGCCGTCCACCGACGATATCCGCGGCGCCGAACCCGTAGGTGAGCACCTTGCGGCCCTTGGTACGCGCGGCATCGATGAGGCTCTGTCCGAACGGATCGTCGGCGTTGACGACGCCCACGCGCAAACCAGGCCAGGCGAAGAGCCTGGCTTTCGCCGCGCCGTACGCGGCCATCGTTCCGTGGTAGTCGAGATGATCGCGTGACAGGTTGGTGAACAATGCGACGTCGAATGCCACGCCGTTGACGCGTCCCTGATCGACGCCGTGCGAAGAAACCTCCATGGCCACGACTTCCGCGCCCCTGGTCCGGACCTCGCGCAGGAATTCCTGCAGCTCCGCGGCATCCGGCGTCGTATGCGTTGCGGGCGCCAGCGAACCCCACAGGCCGTTGCCGAGCGTGCCGATCACCGCCGCGCGCCGTCCGGCGACATCGAGCCCGGCCGTAATCCAGTGCGCGCACGAGGTCTTGCCGTTGGTGCCGGTAACGCCAACCACCCACAGCTCGCGCGAGGGATGGCCGTACACCACGTCCGCGATGATGCCGAGGCGGGACTTCAGATTGTCGACCGGGAGATGCGGCAGTTTCCATTCTCGGTTCCAGCTGAATCCCTCGGCATCCCACAGGATCGCGCCGGCGCCGCGGCCGATCGCGTCGGCGATGAACCGGCGCCCGTCCTGATGCGATCCGCGATACGCCGCGAAGGTATCGCCCGGGCGCACGTGCCGGCTGTCGGAAGTGATGCGCGTAATCGGCACGGCGAGCTTCGAGAGCAGCGCGACGGTCTCCGCGTCGGGCGCGGTCGTCACCGCAGCGATCACGTTTCCTCCTGCACTTCGGCGGCTTCTGCCGGCGGTAGGATGGAGCTGATCGGCGCGTCGGTAGGCACGCCGAGCAGCCGCAACGCGGCGCCCATTACGCTGCTGAAGACCGGCGCGGCGACGGTGCCGCCGTAATACTGCCCCCCTGACGGCTCGTCGATCATCACCGCGATGATCAGGCGCGGACTCGAAGCCGGCGCGAAGCCGACGAACGACGCTACGAACTTGTTGATATAGGTACCGCCTTCGAGCTTGTGCGCCGTGCCCGTCTTGCCGGCAACGCGGTAACCCGGAACCTGCGCCCTGGGCGCCGTGCCGCCGGGCATCACCACCATCTCCAGCATGTGCCTGACCGCGCGCGCCGTTTCCGCCTTCAGCACCGGCGGCCCCGCAACCGGGCCGGCCTCCTTGAACAGCGTCACCGGTTTAAGCTCGCCATCGGTCGCAAAGACGGTGTACGCGCGCGCCAGTTGCACCAGGTTCACGGAAATGCCGTGACCGTACGCCATCGTCGCCTGCTCGATCGGTCGCCAGCTTTTCGCTGGTCGAAGCCGGCCCGATACTTCACCGGGAAAACCGGATTTCAACGGTGCGCCGAACCCCGCGCCCGAGAGTGTCGACCACATTCGTTCGGGCGGCAGCGACAGCGCGATTTGCGCCGCACCGACGTTCGAAGATTTCTGCACCACCTGCTCCACGGTAAGCACCCCCTCGCGATGCGCATCGTGGATCGTTGCTTTGCCGATCGTGAGCGTGCCCGGCGCTGTGTCGATGACCGACGAGGGCTGGACCTTCCCGGCCTCGAGCGCGGCCGCGATCGTGAACGGTTTGAGCGTGGACCCCGGTTCGAAGATGTCGGTTAGCGCCCGGTTGCGCATTCGTTCGCGGGCGACCCGGGTGCGGTTGTTGGGGTTATATGACGGCAAGTTGGCGAGCGCCAGGATCTCCCCGGTCCGGGCATCGAGAATGACCAGGCCGCCCGCTTTCGCCTTGTTCGACTCAACCGCCCCTTTGAGCTCGCGATACGCGAGATATTGCAGCCGGCTATCGATCGACAGCGCAAGATCGCGTCCTTCCCTCGGCGAACGGATGTTGGCGACGTCCTCGACGACTTCGCCGCGCCGATTGATGATGACGCGGCGGCCGCCGGGCGTTCCGCCAAGCCAAGCCTGCTGCGCCAGCTCGATGCCCTCCTGTCCGACGTCGCGGTCGCCGGTAAATCCCAGGATGTGGCTCATCACTTCGCCGCTCGGGTAATAGCGGCGATATTCGTCGTCGTCGTGCACGCCCTTGATGCCAAGCGCAGCTATCCCCGCGGCGACCTCGGGCGCCACGGCTCGCTTGAGGTAGACGAAATCGTCGCCCTCGTCGAGCTTCGCCGCCAGCGCGCTGGGCGGGAGGTCGAGCGCGGCGGCCAGCGCCTGCAGCTGCCCGGGTGTCGCTTCGACCTTCTCCGGCCACGCCCAAATCGCCTTGACCGGCGTGCTGATCGCCAGCGGCTCGCCGAATCGGTCGAGGATGCGTCCGCGGTGCGCCGGCACCTCGAGATCGCGGCTATAGCGCGAAGAACCCTGCTCCTGCAGGAAAGCGTTGTCGATCCATTGCAGGTAGAGCGATCGCGCCGCAAGCAGCGCGAAAAGCGCGAGGAGCATGCCAAACAAGAGCGGAGCGCGCAGCCGCGGCAGCTTCGGCGTCGTTGCCGCGCGGGTTGCGCTCACCGCAATCATCGCGAGCTTCCGTCCACGACCTGGATGCGACCCGGACGCGGCAGCTGCATCTTCAATTGCTCGCGCGCGATGCTCTCGATACGGGCCGGCATCGCCCACGTGCTCTGCTCGAGCTGCAGCTGACCGAATTCGACGTCGTAGGTACGGGCGAGCTTCTGTTCGCGTTCGAGCTCGACAAAGAGCTTTCGCGCCTGGTGCCTTGATGTGACCAGCGACAGCGCACAGAACACGAGCGCGGCCAACAGCAGCAGGTTGAGCTTCACCACGGCGACGGTCCTGCGGCGGTGCGTTCGGCAACGCGCAGTCGCGCGCTGCGCGAACGCGGATTGGCAGCGATTTCGTCAGCGCCCGGGCGAATCGCGCGCCCGACGAGCCGGAGTGGCGGCACCGGCAGCGCGCGTGTCGCGATGGGCAGGCGGGCGACGCGCGCGTCGCCGCCATACGGCTCGGCATGCTTGCGCAGGAACTGCTTCACCAGCCGGTCCTCGAGGGAATGAAAGCTAATGACTGCGAGCCGCCCACCGATGGCGAGCCGTGGCAGCACACGTTCCAGCGCTAGCGACAATTCCGTGAGCTCCTGATTGACGTGAATCCGTAGAGCCTGGAAAGTCCGCGTGGCCGGATCCTGACTCCGATCACTCCGCCCGCGCGCGCGGACGGCTTTTGCCACGATCGCGGCCAATTGCCCCGTGCGTACGATGGGCTCGTGCGCGCGAGCCGCAACAATCGCTCTTGCAATCTGTTGAGCAAACCGTTCTTCACCATAGTCCGCGATCACTCCCCTGAGTTCACGTTCGGTGACTGCGGCGAGCCAATCCGCCGCGCTGCTACCGCGAGTCGGGTCCATGCGCATGTCGAGCGGTCCGTCCGCGCGAAGCGAGAAGCCGCGGCGCGGGTCATCGATCTGAGGCGACGAGACGCCGAGGTCGAGGAGAACGCCCTCGACTTTGCCAATGCGCTCGGCATCGAGGATCTGTGGCAATTCCGAAAATTGCGCGCGATGGAACCTGAAACGCGCATCGCTCCAGGAGCGCGCGACGGCTTCCGCAGCAGGGTCGCGGTCGACCGCGATGAGGCGTCCGCGCGCGTCAAGCCGCGCGAGAATTCGCCGGCTGTGCCCGCCGCGGCCGAATGTCGCGTCGACATAGGTGCCGCCAGGCTTGACCGCCAGCGCGGCCACGACTTCTTCGAGCAGGACCGGGACATGACCGCCATCCCCCATCAGAGGGAGAAACCGTCCAGCTCGGGCGGCAATCCATCGGCAGGAAACGCGACTGCGTGCTCGGTTCGCTCGAGCCATTTCGCCTCGTCCCACAGCTCGAACTTGTTGCCTTGTCCGACGAGCACGACGCGCTTGTCGAGCGCCGCATATTGGCGCAACGCAGGGGGCACGAGGATGCGTCCGGCACCGTCGAGCACAACGTCGTCGGCGTGACCGACGAGCAGGCGCTGCAACGCGCGTGTCTTTTCGTTGAAGCTCGACAGACCCATCAGGCGCTGCTCGATCGGCTCCCAGGCGAGCAGCGGGTAAAGGAGCAGGCAGTGGCCGGGATCGGCGGTGAGGACTAGGCGCCCCTCGGCTTGGCGGGCGAGCGCTTCGCGGTGTCGCGCCGGGACCGCCAGCCGACCCTTGTTGTCGAGCGCGAGATGGGTGACGCCCCTGAACACTTCCCTTCCTCCCTAAGGCGGCGCCCAGTGGTAAGCGCCCACTTTGACCCACTTTTTCCCACTCGACGCCACTATAAGCGAATGGATGTGGGGGGTCAACATAATTTCGTTTCCCGAACAATGACTTAGCGGCGGTGTTGCATGAAAGATAAATTAACCATAAAAATAATGGTTTAGAATCAATTCTGAAAGTAATCTCATAGGTTGGCACCCTTAGTTTCACCACCTCGAAGCGTGGGCATGCCCGAATCCCTTGGCATCGGCTGCAGACCCATGCCGGGTTATGCCATAAGCATCGAACACATTCTTTGCGGCTGACCCATCGCGCTGCGCAGCGAATCGCCGAAACCGTCAAATCACGGTGTTCGCCCGCGTCGCCATCGCGTTTGGCTGTGTGAGCGCGTGTCAGCGGTCTGCTTTGCGCGAGCGCGGCGCCGCGCACGCTGTTACGATGGTCGATAGCGGGATCAAAGAATCCTGGTCTTTCGCCCGCCGTCGATCGATCCGAGTGGCCCAATCGCATTTCCGCATTCGCCGGTCAACGCATGCGTCGTGCGGCGACGCCCACCTGTGGCGCACGTTCCTCGCAGTCGCATCGCTTGTCTGCAGCTTGCCCGCTGCGGCCGCGCAGGACGAGGCTGAGCCCGCGTTGCGCTATCGCGTCGAGGTTTCCGCTCCATCCGAGGTCAAGGCCGCCGTCGAGCGCAGCCTCACGCTGACACACTGGCAAACATATTCGGACCTCACGCCGGAGTTCCTGGATCTGCTCATCGCAGAAGCGAAGATGGAGGCCACCGACGCGGTCGAAGCCGCGGGTTATTTCTCCGCGACCATCGATGCCGAGGTCGATCGGGAGACCGCGCCGCCAACAGTGAAGATCCGCATCCAGCCTGGGCTGCCGACGCGCATCACCGCCGTAAACATCGACCTTACGGGACCGCTTCTCGCCGATGCCTCCGATGCAGCGCGAGCCATCGCCGAGCTCAGGACTGGGTGGCGATTGCCGCAGGGCGCGATCTTTCAGCAGTCCGCGTGGCTCACCGCCAAGGCGGCTGCCGTGCGTACCCTCGCCGCAGAGCGATATGCGGCTGCGCGGATCGCTACGAGCGAAGCCGTGATCGATCCCGAAACGCGCTCGGCGCGCCTGAGCATTACACTCGACAGCGGTCCGCCGTTTCGCTTCGGTGCGCTCGTCGTCACGGGGCTCGCGAAGTACTCGGCCGACATCGTGCGCAACCTTGCAACCTTCGCACCCGGCGAAGCTTATGTCGCGGAGAAGCTCGACGTGTTCGTTCGCCGCCTCAACGGAACCGGCTATTTCGCGAGCGTGCAGGTCGCGATCGAGACGGACCCGGCGCATGCCGACGCCGCGCCGGTGACGGTGCGGGTGATTGAGGCCCCGAGCAAGAAGATCACCACGGGGCTGGGCTTCTCGACCGATACGCTCTATCGCGCACAACTGGCTTACGGCGATGTGAACGCGAACGGCAACGGCCTGCGCTTCGACGCCGATTTGCGCGCCGAAGCGAAGATCCAGAGCGTGGTCGTGCGGTTCACGCTGCCGCCGCAAGTCCCTGCCTACACCGATTCGTTCCCGATGAGCGTCCAGCGCACCGACATCGAGGGTCTGCGCACGAAAGACCTGATGCTGGGATGGCGGCGGCAGAGCGTGGATCCGCGCGATCAGACGGCATATTCGACGGCCTTCTACTACTCGCGGCAAATGCCGACCGGTGCTGAGCCCACGCAGGCTCACGCGCTTTACTTCGAGATCGGACGCACGTGGCGCACCATCGACGATCTGCTCGCGCCTACCACGGGATCGGTATTCAACGTGCAGCTCGGCGCAGGTCCGCCCGGTGCATCGACGCGCGGATTCGGTCGTGGCATCGCGCAGTTCGCCTGGTGGCTACCGATCGACCGCACGACACAACTGGAACTGCGGGCGGAAGGCGGCGCGGTCCTCGTAGATTCGAGGCACGATGTTCCAAGCCCGCTGCTCTTCCGTACCGGCGGCGACACCACCGTGCGCGGGTACGCATTCGATAGCCTCGGTCCGCGCGAGGGCGACGCCATCGTCGGCGGCCGCTACTATGCGCTCGCCAGCGCCGAGATCACGCATTGGTTCGCTCCGGCGTGGGGTCTGGCCACTTTCGTCGATGCCGGCAACGCGGCCGATGAACCGCGCGGCCTCAAGCCCGTCTATGGTTACGGCGTCGGTGTGCGCGTGCGTACGCCGATCGGACCGTTCCGGGTGGATATCGCCTATGGCCAGGAGACCAAGCAAGTGCGGTTGCATCTTTCGATCGGGCTCACGTTCTGATGACGCTAAAGCGTTATCTGGGCGTCGGACTTGCGCTGGTGGCGCTCCTCGCCGGGGGGCTGCTCGGCGTGGCGCTGTGGTTCGCGACCGGCAAGAGCGGCCTCGACTGGGCGGTCGGCGAGGCCGCGCGTCGCAGCGCGGGCCGTCTCGTGTTCGAAGGCGCCACCGGTTCGCTGGCCGGGAAGATGCATGTCGCGCGAATCACTTACTCCGACGAGGGCTGGCAGGTAGTTGCCGACGACGTCGACCTGGCGTGGTCGCCGCGCGCGCTGCTGTCGCGGCGACTGTCCGTGGCTGCGCTCACGGCCAGCCGAGTTCTCCTCGAACTTCGCGCCCGCGGTGGTACAACCGCGCTACCGCCTTCGCTCGCGCTGCCCTTGCCGGTCGACATCGAGCGCGTCGCGATCGGCCGGATCGACGCGATTAGTGGAGCGAACGCATGGCAGGTGCGCGGGCTCGCGCTGCGCTATCACGGCGACACCACCGGTCACCGTTTCGACAAGCTTGCTTTGGATAGCGATTGGGGGGCGGTAAAGGGCGAAATCCTCGTCGGCGCGAATCCGCCGCTCGCGACCGGCGGCAATATCCGCTTTGCCGGCAGCGATCGGCTGCGCGGCGCCGCCGGCGAGATCGACGTCGCTGGCAATCTCGGCGCGTTGCAGCTCGCGCTGTCTGCGACGGGACAGGACGCGCGAGCGTCGGCTAGCGCCGTCGTCGCGCCTTTCGAGCCGGTGTGGTTGCGCGAGCTCAAGCTCTCCGGCGAAGCCATCGATCTCGCGCGCTTCGACGCCAGGCTGCCGAAGACCGCGCTCAACGTGGAGCTCTCCGGCGGGATGGCCAAGTCGTCGCGTTTCGAGGCGCGACTCGAAGCGACCAATGGACAAGCCGGTGCATGGTCGAGCGGACGCCTGCCGTTGGCCCGCGCAACGACGCGGCTCGCCTATGACGCCGAGGCCTTGAGTCTCGACGCGCTCGAGATCGCATTCAGCGGCAAGGGCCGCGTTCGCGGCGATGCGAGCCTCACCGCCGACGAGATGCGCGGACGCATCCGCATCGAGGACCTCGATCTGTCCAGCATCTATGCGCGGCTTTATCCGACGCGTCTCACCGGCGCGCTCGACTTCCGGCTGGCGCACACCGCCGACGAGCCGCAGGGAGCGTTCAAGGGCGAGCTCGGCGAGCGCGGGATCGCGCTCGCTTTCGACGCGGAGATCGGTCGCGGAGAGCTTCAGATCAAAGCCTTTCGCGCACAGGCGAAAGGAGCCACGCTTGCCGGCAACGCCAGGCTCGAGCTCGCGGGAATGCGCCGCTTCAGCGTCGATGCCGCGGCCACGCGCCTCGATCCGGCCGCGTTCGGCTCGTATCCGACCGCGTCGATCACCGGCACCGTCGTCGCGCAAGGTGCGCTCGAGCCCGAATGGACTGCGGCGCTCACGCTCAAGCTCGCGCCGGAGAGTCGCTGGCGCAATCTACCGCTCGCCGGAGGAGGCAGCATCGAGCTCGCGCGCGAGCGTATCGGCCACGCTGCGCTCGATCTCTCCCTCGGCGGCAATCGGTTGCAGCTCGCCGGCGATTACGGGCGAGTTGGAGACGTACTCAGCTTCGCGGTCGATGCGCCTGATCTCGCTGCTGTCGATGCCGATCTCGCAGGACGCATCAGTGCGTCGGGGCGGATCGGCGGCGCATGGGCGCGACCCTCGCTCGCGTTCACCGCACGCGGCGAGGCCCTGCGCTTTGCGTCGATCACCGCCGCATCGCTTGTCGTCGAGGGCGACATCGGAGCGCAGGGCGCAGGCGATGACGAGCGGCCGATTCGCTTTACCGCCGCGCTGACCGATGGAGAGGCACATTCGGTCGCGCTCAGTCGCCTTTCCGCCCGCGTGACCGGAACGGTCGCGCAACACGAGCTCGTCATGACTGCGCGCGGGGCCGACCTCGACCTCGACGCCCGGCTTGCCGGCGGCTGGCGCGCAACTGCGAGCCCAAGCTGGTCCGGACGCGTCGCCGCGCTTGAAAATCGCGGGCAATACCCGCTTGCGCTAGCGGGCAGCGCGCGCGTCGACTGGCAACCGGACCACATCCGCGTTGCCGACGCGGCAGGGACGATCTCAGGCGGCCGCTTCGCGCTGCGCGAATTGGCGTGGGATGCCGGCCGCTGGTCGAGCAGCGGAGATTTCACCGGACTGCCCACAGCCGCGGTACTTGCGGCGACGGGTCAGGCGCAGCGTGTGCGTTCGACGCTAAGCTTGTCGGGACGCTGGTCGTTCGCCGCCGCACCGCGATTGAACGGTACGCTCATGCTCTCGCGCGATGCCGGCGACATCGCGCCCGCGGATGCGCCCGAGCTCGCGCTAGGTCTCTCGCGTTTCGACGTCATGGCCGAAAGCGTCGACGATCGCGTACACGCGACGCTCACCGCGCGCGCGCGCCTGGCCGATGCAGATGTCGCGGTCGATGTCGGTTCGTCCCCCAAGCTTGCGGGCAGGTTCGACGGCGACGCTCCGCTCAAGGTCTCGGTCCACGTTGATGCGGCTTCGTTGCGCGCCGTGCAGGCACTGGCCGGCACCACCGCGATCGTCGATGGTCGTCTCGCGATGAACCTTGCCGGACATGGGACACTGCGCCAGTTGCGCCTCACCGGGACGGTCGACGGCGATGCGCTGAAACTCGAGGCACCGCAATACGGCGTGTTCCTTCGTGACGGGCGGTTGCACGCGCGCCTCGACGAGCGCGCCGTCACGGTGAGCGAGCTTTCGTTCTCCGCTGGCGACGGCCGCTTCGTCGCCAGCGGCACGCTGCCCGCTGCGGGCGCGGGCGATGCGACCGGCGCACGTCTCGCGTGGCGCGCGGAGAAGCTCCGGCTCCTCAACCGCCCGGATGCACGCCTTATGTTAAGCGGCGCCGGAACGCTCGCGTTGGAGCAGAAGCGCCTTGTGCTCGCCGGCGCGCTCCGGGCCGACGACGGTTACTTTGAGTTTCGCCGCCCGACGGCTGATGCCCTGGGCGACGATGTCGTCGTGCGCGGGCGCGAGCGCAAGGCGGCGCCCGGACGTGCGCGGGTTCCGTTCGCCGTCGATCTCGAACTCGACTTCGGCGAACGCTTCGAGATCATCGGCGAGGGCCTCGACGCCGTCGTCGCGGGCAAGGTTCACGTCATCACCGCCGCCGACGGCACTCTGACCGGTCGCGGCGCTATCAACGCCGAACGCGGCACGTATACCGCGTACGGGCAGCGGCTGACCATCGAACGGGGCAAGCTTTACTTCGACGGGCCGCTCGACAATCCGGGGCTCGACGTACTGGCTGTGCGCAAGAATCTCCAGGTCGAGGCGGGTGTCGAAGTCACCGGCACCGTGCGCGTCCCCCGCGTGCAACTTACCTCGACGCCGCCTGTTCCCGACAACGAGAAGCTGTCATGGCTCGTGGTCGGCCATGGACTCGATCGTGCGAGCAACGCCGACCTGTCGGCGCTGCAGATCGCCTTCGCTGCGGCGACCGATCCGAACGCCCCTCCGATCGGCCAGCGCGTCGCGCGCACGCTGGGGTTCGACGACATCAGCGTGCGTTCCGCCGACGCTTCGCGCACGACAACGTCCGGCGCTGCAAGTCAAGTCGTCGCGGTCAGCAAGCGCCTTACCGACAACCTGTCGCTGATCTACGAGCAGGGACTGTCGGTCGCGAACAATGCGCTGAAGATCGAGTACGCGCTCTCGCGCGGGCTCACGCTGCGCGCGGAAGCGGGCCTGATCAGCGGCGTGGGAATCTATTACAGCCGGTCGTTCGACTGACTGCTCTGCTGCGGTTGCCCGGCGCAAAGCCCAAGCCTCCAAGAGCCTTGGGGCGCCTTCGCCGCTGAGCCCTCGAATGGTATTGTGAGCTCTATGTCGACTCCACCGCGCACGTTCGTACTGCCGACGCTGCCACAGCTACGCGAGACGACGGTGTTCACCCGGAAAATCTGCTACTACGACATTGGTCACGGCCCGCCGCTCGTTCTCGTTCACGGCGTGGGTGGGGACGCGGACCAATGGGCCTTCTGCTTCGATGGACTTGCGGCCTCGCATCGGATCATCGCGCTCGATCTGCTCGGCTTCGGGCGCTCGGACAAGCCGCTAATCGATTACCGTATCGCCGGGTTTATCGAGGTGCTCGACCGATTCCTCACCAACATCGGAATTGCACGCGCGCATTTCCTCGGTCATTCGCTCGGCGGCTGGATCGTAACCGCGTTCGCCTTGCGGTTCCCGGAAAAGGTCGAACAACTCGTCCTGAATGATGCAGCGGGCATCGACGATGGCGCGTGCCCAATTCCGGTCGACCTGAGAATTTCCACTCGCGCCAACCTGCGCAACGTGTTCAAATGCATGTTCTACGACGAGGGGATGGTGACTGAGGAGCTCGTTGATCTCGTTTATTCTCTGCACCTCGAGCGAGGCGACGGTTACACCATCCGCAGCGTGCTGGAAACCCTCGCGAATCCATGGGAGAAGCTCGACGGGAAGCTCGACAGGCTTCGGATTCCCACGCTGATCCTGTGGGGCGAAGACGACGCAATCACACCGCTGTCGATGGCGCGCGCATTCCACAGGGAAATCGTCGGGTCGCGGTTGCAAATCATCGAGCGTTGCGGGCATCTGCCGCCTCTTGAACGGCCCGATGAGTTCGTGGCCGCGGTCACGAGTTTTCTTCGGCCCGCGTCGGATCGCAGCATTTCCGCGGCGACGGCCGGGTCAAAATAGATTTTCACCAGCGTGTTTTACGTGGGACAGCGAAAGGGAAAACACCAGACTGCTTGTAGAGATTGGCGCGCCCGACAGGAGTCGAACCTGTGACCTTTGGCTTCGGAAACCAACACTCTATCCAACTGAGCTACGGGCGCACGCGGCGATTTTACCTCGGCGTTGCAGAGTGCGTCCACCCGCTTCGCGCTCGAAGCCGCGCGTTATAATGCGCGCTCTCTCTCGCAGCATGCGGGCCGCGGCCACCGCAGCAACCCCGCCAGGACGACGATGAGCGACAAGCATAGCTCCTTCATCAAGACGCCGAAACAACTGGTCATCGTCGTCGGTCTCGCGTTCGCGGTAACGATTGCGCTTATCGTGCTCCTGTCGCAACTCGTCACCGGAGTGCGCTCGCCCGGGAACCGGGATGACCAAACCGGCGTGCTCAACCGCATCAAGCCGGTCGGCGAGGTCACCATCGCCGACGCGGCCGCGCCGCAAGCTGGCATGACGGGTGAACAGGTTTATCAGGACGTGTGCAAGACCTGTCACGAGGCGGGCCTCGTCGGAGCGCCGAAGTTGGGCGACAAGGCGGCATGGGCGCCGCGCATCAAGCGCGGAATCGACGCGCTCTACGCCAGCGCGATCAACGGCAAGGATCAGATGCCGCCCAAAGGCGGCAATCGCAATCTCGCCGACATCGACGTGCAACGCGGGGTCGTCTACATGGCGAATCGATCGGGCGGGAGCTTCAATGAGCCGCCCGCGGTTCCGGCGCTGGCCGTCGCAACGACGTCGACGTCCACCGCGCCCGTTGCCACGACGGCCCCGGCTGCGGCAATCACGGCGGGCGCGGCACCGCCCGCGGCTACCGGTGCTGCGAGACCGGGCGCGCCGCTCGATCTGAAGGCGGGCGAGGCGCTGATGCAGAAAGACGGTTGCGCAGCATGTCACGGCATCGACAAAAAAATCGTCGGTCCGGCCTACGTCGACGTCGCCGCCAAATACAAGGGCGATGCCGGCGCGCAAGCGAAGCTCACGCAGAAGATCAAGGCCGGTGGCGCCGGCGTCTGGGGACAGGTTCCGATGCCGCCGAATCCCCAGGTGCCCGACGACGATATCAAGGCGCTGGTAAGCTGGATCCTGGCGCTCAAGAAATAGCGCGCCGCGCCTAGCGCGCGAGCGCATCGGCTGCCGCGATCGAACGCGCCATGAGTCATTACGTCGTCGGCGACATTCAGGGCTGCTACGCCGAATTCGCGCAGCTTCTCGACATGATCGCGTTCGATCGCGCGCGCGATCGCCTTTGGGTCGTCGGAGATCTCGTCAATCGCGGCCCCGATTCGCTATCGGTCCTGCGCACCGTGAAGGCGCTCGGTGCGGCGGCCACCACCGTGCTCGGCAATCACGATCTCCACCTGCTGATCGTCGCGGCAGGGCATCGTGCGGCGCACGGTCGCGACACGCTCTCGCCGATTCTCGAGGCGCCCGACCGCGACGAGCTGCTCGCGTGGCT